>Ga0256404_1002057_pt1 | contig 45700 bp, 51 predicted proteins | sample RumenRJG_01DNA_FD_185990 | JGI IMG/M metagenome (GOLD analysis project Ga0256404, IMG submission 185990) | Bovine rumen microbial communities from Lethbridge, Alberta, Canada - RJG_01 | ecosystem: Host-associated > Mammals > Digestive system > Stomach > Rumen | place: Canada: Alberta | collected... | reverse complement strand
AGCACAAAAATGGGAATGATGAATACGCTGCTAATGATATTTACATTGATGGCGAAAATGCTAAAGTTACATTCAACGCAACAGGTAATTCAAGTTTAATCAACAGTGGTATTGCCGGAAATGGTACCTTAGAAAAAACAGGTGACGGAGTTCTAAATCTTCACGGTAATAACGCAGATTTTGGCGGAGTATTAAAAGTTTCAAACGGTGAAGTTTTATTCTCTCAAAATTCTGCAAATGATACTTACGTAAGCGGTCCGACTAATATCTCCGGTGGTGCTAAAGTCACATTGGATAATGATAAGAGTGATATCACTGCAGGTTCATTCTCAGGTGAAGGTGATTTAGTAAAAGACGGTTCAAAAGATCTTACTTTAACAGGTGACAATAGCGGCTTCAGTGGAAAAGTAGATATTCAAGACGGTTCTGTAATATTTAATGCAGATGACGGTACTAAATATTTTGGCGGTCAAACAAATATCGGAGAAGATGGTGAACTTGTTGTAAATTCTGATAATGGTACATCATTATCTCAGATATCCGGAAATGGTACAATGACCAAAAACGGAGATGGAGATTTGACATTAAACGGCAATAATTCAGGCTTTAATGGCGATATGAATATCAACGGCGGAGCTTTGAATTTAGCATCCGGTACAACACTTGGTAATATCGGTAATGCAACATTTGCAGATGGAACTGCTATAAATCTTCAAAATACTTCTGTTGTAACTGATCCTGAAACAGGTGCATATACAACTGATCCAAATCCTGCAAGTATTGAATCTTTGAGCTTTAACAATCTTGTAATTAATGGTAAAGTTGATTTCAAAATTGATGTAGATTTATATAATGAAAAAGCTGATAATATTCATGCAGATCAAGTTACAGTAAATAATGACGGATATCTGTCTATCGGTAGAGGCGGTTTGAATGTTGTTACTGATGCGAAGTCTCTTGTAAGAGATACGATAGTTCAAATCGCGTCAGGTGCTTTGGCTCAAGATGATTACATAAGACTTGAATCTGATGCTCGTACAGTAATGGGACCAATCCAAAAGTATGACGTAACTTATGGTAATGGTAATTTGACATTTGCGGGTCAAGGCGGAGACAGACCTGATATTAATTCTGTTAACCCTGCGATTATGGCAAGTCCGGTTGCAACTCAAATTGGCGGATTCTTAACTCAGAGCCAAATGTTGCAGGATGGTTTCTTCCATATGAACAGATATACTAAATATGCGCACTCTGACAGATTTGCGGCAGAAAATATCAACAAATATGCAATCGAAACAGGTCAAATGCCGGCACAGGCTTCTCCACTTCCTGAAACTTCTCAAGGTATGTGGATAAAACCTTATGCAACATATGAAAAAGTAGGCTTAAGAAACGGTTATAAAGTAGAAAACTTTGCATACGGTTCAATGTATGGTGGTGACGGCGATATGTTCGATATGGGCCACGGCTGGAAAGGTGTAATATCAGCATTCGTTGGCTATAACGGCAACCATATGAATTATAACGGTATCAGTATGGATATGCAGGGCGGCTCTTTAGGCGCTACAGGAACATTCTATAAAGGTAATTTCTTTACAGGTATAACAGTTTCTACAGGTGCAAGTGCCGGTGAAGCATATACTCAATATGGTACTGACCGATTCTCAATGTTGACTGCCGGTATTGCAAATAAAACAGGATATAATATAGAAATTAATGATGGTAAATTGATTGTACAACCAACATTATTCACAGGTTATACGTTTGTAAATACATTTGATTATACAAATGCAGCAGGAGTCAGAATGGATTCTGATCCGTTGCATGCTATTCAAATAATTCCTGGTGTAAAAATAATCGGCAATCTTGAAAATGGATGGCAGCCATACGCTGGAGTCGATATGGTATGGAACATAATGGATCGTACTAATGTAATGGCAAATGATGTAAGATTACCTCAAATGTCTGTAAAACCTTACGTTCAATATGGCGTGGGTGTTCAGAAAAGCTGGGGTGACAAGTTTACTGCATTTGTCCAAACAATGTTCCGTGGCGGCGGAAGAAACGGTGTTGCTTTCACTGCAGGATTCAGATGGGTATTTGGTAAAGAGAAGAAAAAGGTAGACCCAAATTATGTTCCTGTAAAAAAAGTTATTAAAAAATTATAATAGTTGATAATTCCTGCTATTTTGGACTACAATGATGTTATGAAGAAATTTTTGAATATATTTTTCATAATAATATCTTTGTTCGCATCATTGAGCGCGAATGCTGATTTTGTTTTGAACACAAAATCAAGCGGGATATCGTGTGAGCAGATTTCATGTAATCTGTTTCCTTCAGATGCTCAAATTTTTGTTGATATTGATAACAGCGAAGGTACAATTGTTAGTTCAAATTCGTACTTGGAATATATTTGCAATATTCATAGAAATAACTATTCAGGTTCTACCCCTTGTGTATATTCGCTGTTGCCTAATCTGTTTTCAAAAAATGATGTGATTGCTCTAAAACGACATTCATATTATTTGTTTGATAATATATCATCCTATTTAGAAAATGAAATTATGATTGGCGCTCCTTAAAGTTAAAGGTACATATATTATTAAAATAAGGCGCACATTATGTATGTGTGCGTGTTTTGTGTACGAAAATTAAAGGAGATAAAAATGGATGGAAATAAAAATGAAATAAAAAAGAAAACAAATAATTCTTATGTTGGATATGCTTTGGGCCCAATATTGTTTGGAATTATAGCAGTGGTTATAATGATTATAGCAGCACATTTTATGGGCTAGATTAACAATTCCGCGGGTCGAAATTTCGACCCGCGGATTTATTTTTACCATTTTATTAAATTAAATAATATATGTTTTGTTTTGCCTTTTTCTGTAATTGTTTTGTATATTGTAATATTAAATAATTTATATTTTTTTACGTTTATTTCAAATTCGGAGTAATTAATATTGTGTTTTGTATAAAAATCTCTCGTGATATTTTGTGCTTTTATGAAATCTGTTTTTGTTATTTTATTAGAATTTCTAATTAATGATTTTTTATGTCTGAAATAGTAGTAGTTTGTATTTGGGACAGTAACAAGCTTTTCTAAGTAGAATAAAATTTGCGGCGTAAAAATATAATCTTCGTAAATCATATTTGGGATAAATTTTATATTAGTTTTTATAAAAGATTCTCTTTTATAAATTTTGTTCCAGACGTATGAAGTTTTTGGTATTCCGCAAATTTTTAGCTTCTCCTGATAATCTGTGTATATTTTTTTATCTTTAAATGTTAGTATATTTTTTGAGTGTTTGCTGTTTATTTTAACAATTCCGCATACTGCAATATCCGCATGATTTTTTATTGCTGCGTTGTATAAATTTTCATAAAAATCATCACATACCCAATCGTCAGAATCTACAAATGCTATATATTCGCCTGTTGCTTTTTCTATTCCGGTATTTCGAGCTGCTGAAGTCCCTTTATTTTCATTTGTGATTATAATAATTCTTTTATCCTTTTGTCCAAATTCATCTAATATTTTATTGGAATTATCAGTTGAGCCGTCATTAATGCATATAATTTCAATATCTTTAAGAGTTTGATTAATTAAGCTATTCAAGCATTTGGACAAGTATTCTTCAACATTGTATATTGGAACTATAATACTAACTTTAGGCATAAAATTCTCCTTTGTAAATTTTACAAAAAACAATTAACATAAGCAATAATAATAGTTTTAATAATAATTATTTTGTAGTAATATATTTTCATAAAATTCGTAAACACAAAGATATAAATAAGGAGAATATGTATGTTAGAATTTTTCAAAAGAGAACTAAACGAATTCAAAGCCTTTGCTGTTCGTGGAAACGTGATTGACATGGCAGTAGGTATCATTATTGGTGCTGCATTCGGAAAAATTGTTGATTCAATGGTAAACGACGTAATTATGCCGCCTTTAGGTTGGTTAATGGGAAAGGTTGATTTTGCAAATATGTACTTTACGTTGCCAGTAGATGGTAATTTTACATCCTATCCATCATTAGAAGCTGCAAAAGCTGCTGGAGCTGTTACAATTAATTATGGCGTATTTATCAACACTTTGATAAGCTTTTTGATGGTAGCATTTGCTGTATTCTTATTGATAAAGGGTATTAATAAGTTACAAGCTGCAGCTAAGAAAGATGCGGCAGATGCTGAACAAGCTGCTCCAACCGTAAAAACTTGCCCTAAATGTTTCTCTGAAATTGATATTAGAGCAACCAGATGCCCGCATTGTACAACTGAGTTATAATTATTTCCAAATAAAAAAAGCGAGCTTATTATTGGCTCGCTTTTTTTCTGTGTATATTTAGTATCCATATCGCATAGGTATGTACATATTGGTGTATTGCGGAGTATAGTAGTTCGTTTTAGTTCTGCCTCCCGGATAATAAGTACGTGTGGTGTATTGAGGCGATATTATTCTTGTACCTTTGTTTGATACTCCGATTAAAATATCTTTGGGATTGTACATCCCATATCCTGTGTTAACCATAGAACTGGATGTATAATTTTTAGGATAAACTGTGGTTGTTGTATATGCAGGGTAATTATTGTAGTAATAATTTCTGCCATAATACGGGTTGTTATAGTATGGCCGATTATAATAATATCCGGTTGGTACGGTAATTGTTCTTGTTGCACTATAACAAATCGGGCTGATTGCAAAAAATACCAGTAAGAATAAAAATGCTTTCTTCATTATAATAAACTCCTGAACTCTTTTTCATATTATAAACTATATAAACAGTTTTTTCACCTCCTCTCAATTGGTAATTCACAAGAATATATTTTTTGTAGTATAATAGAATAGTATTGTTATTTAAGTTGTCGGGATGGCGAAATTGGTAGACGCGCATGATTCAGGTTCATGTGGGTAACACCTTGAGGGTTCGAGTCCCTTTCCCGACATACTTATAAAAAAAATTTGGACAAAAAGTCCAATTTTTTTTATAATATGCCAACGGGACTGAACATGAATTTTCCCTGTTGTGAAAAATTCAAGGGTTCAGCCATAAAGGCATACGAGGCTGTAGCTTTCGGGCTTCATACCCTCAAGCACACTCTCAGTAGAGTCCCTTTCCCGACATACTTATAAAAAAATTTGGACAAAAAGTCCAATTTTTTATATAGTTTTTTATCAAATTTTTTTTAATATAAATTTATATAGTTCATGTAAGTAATTTTGAATATTTTCTTTTAGTGAGAATTTTTGTTTAGGTGTTTCTTTTACTTCTATTGGCGGATAATACATTAGGACATGTGGAAAATCTGAGATAGTTCCGTTTTTCTCTTGTTTTATGAATTCATCAAGTTTTTTGTTAATGTCTTTGTAACTTGTATTCATCCCAAATTTTCTATAAAAGATATGCGGAGCTTTATGCGGGTCAAATTGTGCGTCTGCGCTCAAGAAAAATCTCCCTCCGCAGCCAATTTCTTTGCTGAACTTGTGTGCGAAATTAAGCAGTGCTGTTCCAAACCCTTTCCCCGGAGGGTAAGATTTTATTACACTGATAAATAAAGAAGCCTCTCTTTTACCATCCAGATATTGCGTAGCTTTTCTGCAAATCATTTGTGCGTGCTGATTTGGATTTGTAGTAGAAAATATTGTAAATGTATGATAATCCAAACGCTGCGCCTTGTGCCAAATGAGATTTTCAGGTAATTTTTTTAAAGGCGTTCGGTTTATATTTTGAGAATTTATAATTCTATTTATCATGGGTATAATATAGCACATACAAAATAAAATAGTAAAAAGTCTTAGGGGTTGATTTTATATTTTCAGCATTACATAATAAATTGTGCATATAGTATATGTTTAATGTCCTGCACAAAGTATAATTGAGTATAACGCGGGATGGAGCAGTCTGGTAGCTCGTCGGGCTCATAACCCGAAGGTCGTTGGTTCAAATCCAGCTCCCGCAACCATTTAAAATAAAGGCTTTTAGAGATTTCTGAAAGTCTTTTTCTATGCTAAAATGAGCAAAAGTTGCAAAAAAGTTGCAAAAATTTAAATTTAAGAGATATCTGTATAAAGTTTTTTCAAATTTGTATTAATATAATTTTCTACAGATATGAGATTTTCTATAATATCAGCACTGATGGCAATTAAATCATTTGTTATTTCTTTGCGTTGAGGAGTTTTTAAGTATTCTGCAATTGTAGAACAAACATCATATAAATATGTGCAGAAATTATTATTTAAAATTTGTTTTTGTCTTAAGTAGTCAAATATTACAATTGTATCAATATCCGAAACGTTATCATTATATACTAAACTATAAATTTGTCTTATATGTGAATTTATTAAATTGTAATTATAATTTAGCCTCGACAATAAAAGTTCGTCTGAATATTTTTCATTTAATGAAATATTCAATAAATTTTCGGTTTTTTGAACTTCAATATTTTTAGACATTTCTTTAAACTCTTTTACTTGTTTTTCGAATAGTAAAAAATTCCCAACTTTTAATGTTTTAATATTGTTTATCATGTCTATCAGAACAGATAAATTATTTTTATTGAATATAAATAAAGTTAAAGCAATTAAGTAAAAAATTAAATGAATATTGGACAACAACATTCCATTTAATAAACTTATAGTTGGAATAATAAGAAATAAAATTATAAATAAAGCCTTTACCATATGAAAATTATACTATAAATATAGATACTTGTCTTATGTCCCGAATCTTCTGACTTCTTCTTGTAACTTAACAGCTTGATTTACAATGCTATTCAACAAGTTTACACATTTGTCATTAACTTCCGGCAATAAATGGGTGTATAAATCCATTGTCATAGTTATTGATGAATGTCCGAGCTGGTGTTGAACATATTTCATCGGGGCACCGTTTGCAAGAAGAAGGCTTGCGTATGTGTGTCTTAGGTCGTGAAATCTTATTCTATCAATACCGGCCCTGTTTAATGCAGGAAGAAATCTTCGCTTCATCATATTTTCTGCACTTTGGTAATTACCCTCGTTGTTTGGAAAAACAAGATTATTTTCACCTTTAGGGCAAGCCATACGCCATTCTCTTAAAACTTTTGCTAATTCATCAGACATATCAATTACCCTTATTTTACCTGTTTTTGGTGTCCCAAGTGTGCCATGAGTATAGTTTTTATCAATAGTAATCTTTTTGGTAATCCAATTTATTGAATCCCAAGTGAGTGCAAAAAGTTCACCCTGTCTCATGCCGGTAAATAACGCAGTAAACAAAAGGGGAAAGAAGTCTGGATATACTTGTTTTGTCTTTGATAACAATGCTTGTACTTCTTCTGTACATAATGCACGAATCTTTTTGTTTTTGATTTCTTTTAGGGATTTTACGCGTGCAAGAGGATTTCTTACTGTAATGTCGCTATCAATCATAAAATTGTAAATTGCACTTATGAATTTAATGTACTTGTTTACTGTGGCATTTGCTCTACCCTTGTCCTGCATTTGTTTCATAAATTCTTTGATAAGTATTGGGCTGATTTCGTTTATATTCAAATCCCCAAAGAATGGGACAACGATGTTATTTAAGTAACCCTCATAAGTTTTATATGTTGAAGGTTTGCAGTTTGTACTTGCGTGAAGCCTGAGATATAATTCACCTGCTTCTTTGATGTTTGTCTTTTTGTTTATGGGGTTTATACCTTTGTTTAATTCTTCATAATGCTTTATTAATGCTCTTTCTGCTTCATCTCTGGTGTTAAAGCCTTTTTTAATCTTTCTTTTGCCTTTAAGGTCTTTGTAATCGTATTCCCACTTGTTTGTTTTCTTGTTTTGTCTAACTGCTTTTATCATTGTTTTTTGCTCCTTATTATAATTTTAACGTGTTACTTAGCTCTTGCGAGCCTTTTTGCATACTTTTGCAAATGTGAATTTTAATGGGACGGCTAGAAATTTTGGTCAATTATTATTCAGAGTTCACCGTATGTTGTTTTATGTACTCCTGAATGTAATCCTCATCAAACTTAAGTCCTCCAAGTTTGATATAGTTTATTTTCTTTTGATGTACCCACCTATATAGTGTTGATTCCGATATTTTCAGCACTTCTGCTGTCTCTTTTACTGTTAATAACATTTTTACCTTCTTTCGTAATTTGTAGTAATTATTAACGTAATTATAAAAATATTGTTATAACTGCGTTTTAAGTGTTTTTAATTTTTTATTACGAAATTACGAAAAATTTTATTAAAAATTTTGTAATACCGTAATTTCGTAGTTTTTAGTCTGAAAGTATTGTTATATAAGCGTTTGGTTAATTACGATAAAATTACGCTTAAATTACTTCTCCTGCCCTATCTTGCGAATATTGCGTTTGAGTCTTTTTATCCCTTTGATGTTCTTGCTCACTCAGTTCTTCCTGATATTTTTGCAATTCATTAAGGACATAAAGCAGTTTTGCATTATCTTCCGGTACTTTAATAATTAGTGCTCTTGGAGAATGGCCTTTTCTAAAGTATTTATTGTTGTATTCAATGTAGGGTTCTTTTGTAGCTTGTGTTCTGATGTCTTTTGCACTCGGTATCGGAATTCCTGTTTCTTCTGATTGTTTGAATTCTTTGCTAAATAGCGGATGTACACCATCAACATATATTGAAATCTCATTCTTTTTAGGATTAAAAATATATTCGCTGCCGTACTGAATCTTATTGCTTCTAGCAAGTATCAAAAATATTGCCATAAATTTTTCAAAACAATCTTCGGTATGTGTAATGTCTTGATATGACTTGATGTAACTTTCAAGACTTTGGTTTAGTGTTTGTATTTCTTTTCCACCTTTAAAGTCTTTACTGAAATTTGCTACCTGATACAAAATATCCATTCCGCACATAGCAATAGCAATGTTATTAACACATCTTAAGTCAAGATTCGAGTTGTTTTTCAGCACAATTTTTGTGTTATTATCTAACATTTTCAGAATAGTGTCTTTATCCGGATACCATTTCAGTATTTTAGGCAGAACACAAGAAAGGTACTTTTCTCTGATTTGATTAATTTTACTTGCTTCTTCAGGGCTGAAATCCTTTTTATAAAATTCGGTATACATTAGCCTTGTTGCAGTTTGCGGATTGTGATGAGCCCTATCATTGCTTGCAAAATTCAATGTTGCATTAACGGCACGAACATCCTGTTCTTTGCCATAACCTGTCATTCTTTTTCTAGAATTTCTGTCATACACGGCTTTAGTTGTAGGCTCAAAATTCTTGCGCATGTAACCTTCTACTTCAGCATACAGGATAGGAATATTTTTATAGTATTCCATATTGTGCAATAAGTTCATGGCAGTATCATTGCCACTACTTAAAAATCTCGTGTTGAATCCAAATAAATAAGCTATAGTAATTAACAAATTGCTTTTACCACTTGCTGCTTCACCGTACATGAAGTTTACGGGGAATCCCATTGTTTTACTAAAAATAATATCTACGAATGGACTCATAATAGCAGTACCCAAAGTTAAAAGCGGCTCAACCTTATTACCGTATGTGCGAATTGTGTTAACAAATACACACTTTGCAACAAGTTCTTCTATTGAGGTTGATGTTGCAGAAAACTCTTTTATAAGCTCATCATTCTTGTTTTGTTCAACAAATTCTGAATAAGATATTTCAGGAATATAAAGCTCGGGAGCATACATATCCCTATCGGTTTTTAACGTAAATGAGTTATTGTAATCAAGTTGAATTATGCCTTTTGAATTTGCCATTGGGGTTAATATATTTCCGTTTTTTAAATCAACCGCTGCATTTTTATATATCCAAAAAGGATTGTCATTATGAAATATTAAAGAAGGATTTTTGAAAATATTCAGTTCTTCCGGTATATTGCTTAATTCATCAAGCAGAATATTTTTAAGTTCAGTATCTTTTAAGCAATGCAGATGAATCCCACCTTCTTTTAATACATCGTGCAGGTTTTTCAAATCCAATAATTCTTTTTGAGATAAAATTATTGGCTTTGTTGTTTTGTTTCCAATATTTGTAACAATTTCGAGTTGATATTCTTGGTGATTTTCAAAACTATAAGTATTCAGTACAACCGTTTTTGTTACATTTAAAGTAAAGTTTGATTTCTTCACAAATGTTAATTGACCAGGACCTTCATCTGAATTTGGGTCATATTTTACATAGTAATAACAACCTTTATAAGGATATATTCCCCTTTCAAAAAACTCCATTATTGCCTTATGTTCTGGTTTTACATCAACTGTAATTGGCATATCAAGCTTAATGTTTGTTCTTCTAAGATACAATTTTAAAATAGAATTTGGCGATAGTTTAATACTATCTTCCACAATATTTTCAGAGATTCCGTGTTCTTGAATATATTTATGTAAATCTGTAAAATCATTGATATAACAACGTATTCCATTCAGTTTACCTAGATTGAGGGTATGAAATACTAACGGAATTTCCTGTTCTATTTTTTGTGCAGCTTTTTTCCCGGGAATATCATTATCCATGCAAATTATTATTTTTTCGAATTTACTCAGATATTCAATATGTGGTTTAAGTGCTTTTGCAGTATTACCTTCGCCGTTAGAATTCGTCAATATCTGATAAGAATCTTGCAAGTTAAACTTTTTTAAGTATTCGTAAGCAGCATATCCATCCTTATATCCAGCACAAATCAAAGCATTTTTCGAATTTTCAGGATTATTTATTTTTGATAAACACTTTTCAGGAGTATCTGCATATCCTTTTGTTTTAGTTATAAATTTAAATTTTCCTTTATTATTTTCGGGAACACGGATTTCGAAACCTGTAATAGTGCCATCAAGTGCAGTCATTGGTAACATATAAACATCATTTTCTTTATCATATCCAATAGAACACTCTTTTATAGTTTCATCAGTTATACCGATATTTTCTTTTACAAGTTCTAATCTATCTTTATTTTTAAGTAAATCAGCATTGTAGTTTTTGAAATTATTTTTATCATACTTAGCATTATTTACTTTTTGGTATATTTCTTTTTTGACTTTTTGGGAATCAACAATTTCCTGTGCTAATCGTTTTCCGTGCTCATTATCAACACAAGCCCCACAGAAGAATCCCTTTGTAGGATTGAAATGTAGATTATCCCTTTTGTGTCTCTACCTTCTTTACGACAATAACCACATGGCCCTTGATATTGATTAGGACCTGTCTTTTTGAGAGGGTACCCATTAACCCTCTCAACTTCTTTAATTGTAAATTCTCCATTACTGTAATAGTTCATTGTTACCTCCTCTTGATTTCTTTAATTCATTTTGAAATTTTGCTTCCAAATAATCCCCATAATCCATATTTTGCAAATAGTGTTTTACCATTCTTTCTTCAAGCTTTATGGCGTGAGTATCTTCATGATTGCTATTTGGTCTGGAACTGCACATAATATCATGAGTTTCCGGGTTAAAAATTAACGTTCCAAATTCTAAGTCTAAGTCCTTTACATTTTCTAACCCCTTATTGCAAAGGACTTTTTCTAATCTTTCTAATGCTTCTTGTTTGCAATATGGACAGCCAAGATACACAAGTCCATTGTGAACATCAATTCTTGCGTGTTGGTCCAAGTAGTCACTTAAATTTTCCGTTGTCATTACTTCTTTAAACTTTGCCATAGTTTTCTCCTTTTCTTTTGGCTTTACTACTAACTCGTAAAATTTTACGCATATCTTTTTTATAAAAATTTCCAAGTGAGGAATCCGTGCTTAAACTCGTGATTTTATTTCCGCGAAGTTATAACATAATCTGCGGGGATAACTGAAAGATTGATTCTGTACCCAAATTCCTCTTTTATAATTAGGTCCTCTTTAACTCCTGCTTTTCTGAAAGCTTTACGAATCTCATAAATAACATGCCTTTCATATTCGGTTGCAGTTCCGCTTTCTTTATCAATAGGGCATACAATGTGAGCTTTGTATACATTTTCTGCGAGTTTCCAAAGAACTTCATATGGTGTAAGTGTTAAAGGTACTTCTATCCCTTTGTAAATGCACACTCTTACATTCTCTGTCCAGCGCAAGTACAAAGCCTTCTTAATTACATACTCCATGCCAAAGACATCAATCTCATGTTCTGGTCTGCTACATTCTAAAATACCGATTTTGTATCTCATAAAATTGTTCCTTTCCGGTGTTTGCCACCATTTCTATGTTAACGAGATCTAGCCAACCGTGCACACATGATCTAATGTATAAAAGGATTTCAAGCAAAATTGATCTATGATCAAAGTTTCACACCCAGAAAAATTTAGATTATAAATATGCTGAAACAATAAGAATATTCGGTCTTTTCACTTAGTTTTAACAGAAAATTCTATCATTAAAAAAGGGGCGCCGAGACTAAAAGGAGGAGAGGTTTTGACACACTTACTGAAAAATAACCGTACATAATTATTTAAAATGAATAAATTGATATATTTTAGACAAGGTAAACGAATCAATAACGAATATAAAACAATATACGCTTATATTTATAAGCGTATAACTAGCTGATTCTTTGGTTCATGGCGTCCCTTTAATATTATTCTTTTTCTTCAGGTGTTACAAAGTATGTATAATCACCGTGCGACAAGCTGCGATGTCCAAACAGCTCTGTTTTATTACCTTTCATATCTGTAATTTCAACTACAATATTAAAAGAATTCGGGTCGCCTTCTAATACTTCCCCATTGGTTATGTATGAATCGTGATTTATTTCTATCTGCTTAATTTTTATGCTTTTAATCTTAATACCTTTGTAATATTCATGACTCAATAATAATTCTGAATCCGTATTTATTTGCAATGTGTTGTGCATAGTTAAGTCTTTTGCAAAGGCACTCCCTGTGCAAAAAATAAGTACAAATAAAATTATCAGTATTTTTTTCATATTATTGTCCCTTAATTTTAATAATTTGTTACAGAATATTTCAATGCAATATGCGTTATTATGTCATTGTATAAATCCGGATAGTTTTCTTGTACACAAGCTATTAGATTTTTTATATCCTGCTCATTTCCTTCTTGTATTAAATCTTCATACACATAGCATATAGCCAGAAAAGTATTACCTTTTAAATTTTTATTATTTTCTTCCATTATTTCAAGCTTTGAATTTATCAATTCAATTATATTATTTGAATTTTTAGCAAGTGTATTCGTTTTATCATCGAAATTTTTAATATATTTATTTTCTTCTATTCCTTTAGGTATTTGATAAAATCCGCTATTATCAAAATTAAATTTTTTACTGCTATCTTGTATATATTTAGGTTTTGCAAGTTCAAAACCACGGTTTAAATTTTTCCACAAATTATACATTAGTTCTTTATTGTCCCCTGCAATATAAGATTTTAAAGTATAATACCAAACCAGTGCCGTGTAATTTTGTGGATTTATCAGTTTTTGTAGTTTTATTTTTTTGTACAAACTACTTAATAAAGCACTTTTAATTAAGTTAATATTTTCATCAGGGTTTAAAAATGCTTGAATTTGAATAGAATTATAATTATTATCCCTAAACATCATAAGTCTGTATAAAAAATCAGCACATTCAAAATCCTTAGCATTTTCATATCGTTCTACCAAATTTTTAATTAGTGTAATATCTTTTTTCTTAGTTTCATATTCCCTTGTTTCCTTTGGTGTCATATTGACATAAAAGAAAATTTTTGAAAAATAATAAAAAAGATAAATAAGTGCTGCAAATACTGCATTTGAAAATAAAATAAAAAAGGCGGTATCTGCTCCAAAATACCTGTAATCCATTGAAGAAGCATGAATATTTACAGGTAAAAATAATAATCTTATTCCAAAACCAATAAGAAAAATTATTCCTAAATTTTTAAAGAATCCTCTTTGTTTTGTTCTTTTACTTTTGAAAAATATTACTAAGATAATTAGTAAAACTATATTGATAGGGTCTAATATTACCCCGCAAAAATTTCCGAGAAATTCCATAAATTCGTACATTTTACCTGCCTTTTTAGTTTATTTATAATTCTGAACTATTTCCAAACTTATACAAAGGTTTATCTTGCACATAAGTTGGTCTTTGATAGCTATCATTGCTGTAATGGGTCGGTCTATAAGAATTCTGCTGTTCCATTTGCTGCTTTATTTCATATAATCTTTGATTTTGGTTAACCATTTGATTATATTCCATAGTCCTGTTAAATGATTCTCTTTGTTCTCTTAACATTCTGTCTGTAAAATCTTCAGCAAAGACCATACTGCAACTTGTAATCATTAGTAACAAAATAAATAATTTTTTCATTTGTAAACTTCTCCTAGTTTTAGTCTTGTTATCCTTACACACTAACCATTTTGAGAATAAAACGCACGGTCAGTTTATTTATATATGTGTATATTAACACGAAAATGTAGAAATGAGTAAAAAGGATTTACAAAAATTTGGTAAACGCTTGAAGGCTTTAAGGTTAGACCATAATCTAACACAACTTGAACTTGCTGAAATTCTTGATATGTCCCCTAATTTTATTGGTATGATAGAGCGCGGTGAAAGAAATACAACTGTTGAAAATGTGTTCAAAATTGCGCGTGCTTTAAATGTTAAACCTTCTAATCTATTTGAAGAACTTTAAGTGCTTTATTTAGCTTCTTGTTTAATGTTCTAAAATATATGTAATAATCGTCATTGCTTTTGTTTAACTGTAAATCATCATCAATAATATTAGAATCACTTGCAAGGGCGCCGTACTTCAAGAACACTTGCAAGTCGTATAAAATCATTCTTGCGTTTATGATACTATTTTTGAGCCGGTTTATTTCGCTATTTTCACACATAAAATTTTGCTCCTTTGTGTTTATACGTTTATAACTAGCTGTTTTATAGAATCATTTTACGGTGTCTCGATTATTTTGTGCACCCAGTTTATTTTTATGAGAAGAAAATATAAGTAATAAAATATAAGTACAAATATTAGAGCTTAATCAAAGAGTAAACGTTCAATTTTGCGAATAAGATTCGCAACTTGCCTTAATGCAAAATAATACTCTATATTATCCTGTAGCTGTAACTCATCATCTATTATGCATGAATCCGAAGCCAATGCCCCTAACCTTGCTAAACACTTGACCTCTAACAAAAGGTGTCCAACCTCTCGCATTGTTTCTTCCTGTTCTTCATTTTTAACTTCTACCATTCTTCCTCCTTTAAAATTGCATAAAAACAATTTTATCGAGAAAGCATTTACATATAAGTAAGTAGTATAAAACTTTTGCAAAAGTTAGTATATAATTATTCTATGAATGATAACTTAATTGATAATATAGCTTTTTATAATGAAATGAATGATTTACTCCTTTGTTTTAATGCAATTATAAATTTGCTTAAATATGATACAAAGGAATTAATTGCATTGTATGCACTCATACAAAAGATTATTTCTAATGCTTATTCTGCAAATATTCTAATTAAAGAAGGCCAAATCAATGAAGCTAAAATATTATTAAGAAGTGCAACTGAAACAGTTATTTTAGTGACATACCTTTCAAAATTTCAAGACAAAATAAATGATTATTTAGATGAATCGCAAATATTAAAAGTCAAAAATATGTTTATTACTTATAAAATGTTACGTGATGGAGAAGTAATAGATGAAAATGGTAGAATCGGAACAAAAGCAGAAGTAGCACAGGAAATAAAAAAGAATTTTGATATTATTACAGATTCTGCTAAAACTAAACTATTGAAAGCAATAGGAATTGATGATTTTGTTATATCAGGTATAAACTATGAAAAAATTGATAAATATTTTACTAAAAAATTTAGACCAGTATTTTTCAAATATAAAGATATGTATGAAGAATTAGATAGGATTGATTTTAAAATAAAAGACGATAAGGAAGAATTTTCTTTAAAAGATATTGTTTATGGCTTTTATAATGACAGCTCACAAATTGCACACGGCTGCTTCATGGATTGGAATAGAAAAATTGAATTTAACAAAAGGGAAGCCAGTTATATGTTTCATTTTTTCATTAAGACAACTTTATTTTTAAGAGTCTTTTTAAAAGATGTTATTGATTTTGATAATCCGCAAATAATACCTTATGTAAGAAAAATGAAACAAGCAAATATAAATTTGGAAAAATTAATTTATGGAAAAGAGCTAAATCACTAAATTACAATACTTGTTCCAATACATACTTATTATTCAACCAAAAGCATTGTTTTGTTAATTCTCTGCCATCGGGGAGTTTGTAAGTATCAGCTTTATTTTGCCCGTGTGGTCTTACATGACTTACCTTATTAAAAGTTTGTCCCGGCAAATTATTAAAATCACGTCCGTTTTTGTTTATTATTTTAACACCATCTTTAATTACCTTAACTGTTTCAGCCCAAACTTTATGGACTTCTTCAATGTCAGCTACCGGCATGTTCCAAAATTTTACATTATCTAAGTATAATTCGTTATTTTTATCAAACTTAAATATGATAAACATAAATTTTGTTGAAGAAAACAGATTATACATAAACGAATCTTCCCATTCTTCTTTAATTATTTCAGTAAATTTAAAAGTCGGGAAAGGCAAACTTTCTTTAATCTTCTTATCACCATATTCTATACGAATCGTTGCAGGTCTTATATTAGCTTTTATAAATTCTTCTGTCTTGGTAATCTTCCCCTTTATACCCAAAATAGAAGCTATAATTCTTTCATTAACATTTTTCATTGCAGGGTTTAATTTAAATTCTTTTATAAGTTCTTTTTGTGATTTACCGAAATATGGTTTGATTTTGTTGATAATATAATTTTCAAAACCTTGTTTTTCAAGTTGTTTTTCGTTATCAATAATTGATTCTTCTTTTTCTTGGTTTAAAACATAATTATTCAGAATATATGTCATGTAAGATTGTTTAAGAGAGTATGCTCTTTGATTAGCTTTGATAGTATTAAAAGGTTGTGGTCTTAAATCTTTTTCTCCGCCTGCGCCTTTACGGCAAGCTCCAAGATAAAGTGTGTCTCCTTCTGATAACTCATGAGCTTTACCTTCTTTTATTTTTTGAACAATCTTTTCCCAATCCTGTTTAATAACAATTAAATCTTTTTCAGGATATTCATATAAAAGAGTTTCTAATATTTTAAAATCAGTAACGGGTACATCTTTGAAATATTCATAGTACATCAATAAAAGTGTTTTATTCTTATGCCAAAAGCTGCTATCCTCAAAAGACTTATTAGCTTCTGTCATATAGTCAATTATATTTAATACAAGTCTTTCTTTTGCTACATATTTATTTGACTTATTTTTTATGCACGGGGTAACTTTTAATTCAACACCTAGTTCAATAAAATCAGCTTCTGCACGGCTGTTTACTTTTCTTTCAAACCAACATTCTTCAAACATTTGCCCAACATTACCTTTATTTTTTGCGGTTCCAAGTCTTCCCGTCGTGTCAATTTTACCGAAAGGAATGTTTATAGCTTCTTTAGACCTTTTTAATAATTCCGCTTTTGAATTGTAACGTTTTTCTTGCATAGTTACCCCCCCCGCTGATTTTATGGTATCATAACAATGGAGTAATACAAGAATGTTAAGTCGTGGGAAGAAAATAAGAGTAGTTGAATTATTCGCTGGTGTAGGAGGTTTCAGGGTAGGCCTTGAAAGAAGCTCTGATTTGTTTGAAACAATTTGGGCTAATCAATGGGAACCGGGAAGAAAATCTCAATATGCATATGATTGCTATGCTAAAAATTTCGGAAAAAATCACAATTGCATAAATGAAGATATAGCATTAGTTAAAGACCAAATACCAGAGCATGACTTACTTGTTGGTGGCTTTCCATGCCAGGATTACTCTGTTGCAAGAACAGGTGCGAAAGGTATTCAGGGCAAAAAAGGTGCTCTATGGTGGGATATAAGAGATATTGTAGAAGCCAAAAGGCCTAAATATATTCTACTTGAAAACGTAGATCGCTTATTAAAATCTCCTGCAAAACAAAGGGGGCGAGATTTCGGAATAATTTTAAGATGTTTATCTGACCTAGGTTACGCAATAGAATGGCGTGTTATAAATGCGGCTGAATATGGCTGTGCACAGAGACGCCGTAGAACATTCATATTTGCGGTAAATGAATCAACTGATTTTTATAATCACTTAGCAAATGAAGATAAGTTTAATATCATAACTAAAAACGGATTCTTTGCCGGAGAGTTCTTAATTGATAAAACAAATTTAAGTATCAACAATATGGAAATTTATACAATTTCACAGGATAAATACAAGACTCTTGATGTATTCTCCGACAAATTTGCTGCAAGGTTTAGTAATTCAGGTGTTTGTGTAAATGGGAAAGCATACACAATGGAAACAACACCAATAATGGAGACGCCGAAGACATTAAACGAAATCTGTGAAGACGGTGTCGTTGATAAGAGATTTTTCTTGAATGGCAGTACAGAAAAATGGCAATACTTGAAAGGTGCTAAGCGCGAAGAAAGACGGCGCCCCAACGGTGAAATATATTACTACACAGAAGGTTCTATGTCTTTCCCTGATAGAATGGATTTGCCAAGCAGAACAATGCTTACAAGCGAATCTTCTTTGAATAGAAGTACGCATGTTATTATTGATAAATTATCACAACATTTAAGATTATTAACTCCAACAGAATGCGAAAGACTTAACGGATTCAAAGACGGTTGGACTGATACAGGAATGCCTGAAAAGTTTAGATACTTTGTTATGGGCAATGCTCTTGTTGTACCTTTGATTGAAAGAATGGGTTCAAGAATATTAGCAATTTCTAATATTAAAACTGACAAACGAGAAATGGCATTAGTTTCATAATAAATAAATTAGATAGAATCATAACCTTTAATTTTATCAAAAACGTGCCTTTTTACAAGTATTTCGTTATCTTCTTTACTTAGCAATATTTTATATTTTTTAATCATATCTTCTAAACCTTGTGAATACATCGCAATGGATAAAAATAGGTTAGAACTAAATATTAAGAATAAACATAATAAATCAAAATAGTCGCAATTATTATTTATTGTTTCTAAATCTATTAAATCTATTAGATAACTTTCATATTCTTTTTTGTTAAATAAATCAATAAAATTGTATTTATTATAATAATGAATATGGTGCCTTAAGTTACTACAACTAGCATAATTTACCCCTTTTAAAATATTAAATATAGATTTTTCAACGATAAAATCATCAACTATAGAAATTTGTATCACTTTTGCTAATAAGTTCCACATTACTTGATGATTTCTTCTGACACTATTTATACAATATTCATTTATTGATTGATTTTGATTATAATAGACATCAAGTATAAAATCCTTACTCTTAATTTCACTACAATATACTCCAGACAATCCTAAAATTGATCTCGCACAATAAAATGCGGCTTGATATGACATTGATTGAGCAGGCGAATAAAATCCATTAATAAGTAAATACTGAATTGCTTGACAAAAGTTAATTGCCCTAAATAAAAAATCAATACCTTCAATAAACGCAAGTTGTCTAAATAAGTCTACATTAACGCTATCAATGATTGGGAATACCTCGTTTTGAAAATCTGGATAATTCTGTAGTAAAATATCATCGATTTTGTCTCTTTCTTCATATATAAATGGTGCTCCCATTAAATCTATTAAAGAATTTTTAAAAAGAGATTTTTTTGTCCAATCTCTATTATTTGCAATTTGAGTTATATATGAAACCAAGATTATAGCCTTATACTTGTTTTTAAGTCACTCTGCGCATTTACTTTTTGAATAAGTGTCTTTATTTCATTTGCTGCATTATTTTCAGCTTTCTCACCAGTCCCATATTGACTCCATGATGATAAGCTTGTATTTAAATCCGGAGCAACTGATTTAAATAAACTAATAATGTCTTGTACTTCAAAACCTCCATTAGTTAAGTTTAAAACAGTATTAAAAATAAGCTCAAAGGATTTCATAAATGCACCAAAGCCAATTGTTTGGTAGAATATTGGTCTATCTTTTTTTAATTCTTGATTAAACACTTTTTCTATAGCTTTAAAATAATTGTTAATGATTTTAACTTGTTCAACCATAGTAAAAGTATTTAATCTTCCTTTTTCAATTGAGATTAGAGGTTCTACTTTTCTAACAAAATTCGATTTTGAAATTTGTCCTGCTTTTGGGGAAGATGTAGTTGCTATTCTATTATATAGAGGTGAATATTCATCTTCATTTAACTTGTCTGCGATATCACTAGCTCTATTTTGGGCAACTTCTTTAGGACTAAGTTCCCTTGGTAATTTCCCTAATAAATCGATATATAAAGACGAAGGAACTCCTTTTGCTTCTCTATTTATAGTTACGAATTGCAAAACTTGTTCTTCTTGATTCGCATTTAATAAAGCTATAACAGGAAGTTCAATTTCAGTATTAGCATATGATGCTCCAAGTACTCTATGTTGACCATCAATTATCCAAGCAGAATTTTCTTTTGCTGCAAATATAATTTTAGTTTTATTTTCTTCTAATCTTGCTTCATCAAAAGATATCAATATACTATTTGGCAAAATATTTTTATCATCGATATATTTTGCAATAGCCTTTTTTCTATATTCTGAAAACATTCTTTGGTACCCATCAGGGTTATCTTCTGTTTTTCTAGCAACATTTGCGAATTTTAATAAATCTTTAGCCTTAATCTTGAAGAAAACTAAATCTTTACCATTTTGATTAAAAGTTAAACAATCATATTTTAAAATTTTGGTCATAAGAACTCCTTTATTTGTATATTAGCACAAACAAAACAAATACAATTATTCAACTTCGCTTAATTCTTCCCAATCGTTTGGGTTGCCGGTTCGTTTTAGGTAGTATTTACCACCGTCTATCGCGACCTTACCACAAGAACAAAATTTAAAATCGTGTACACTTGTTGATTCTATTATATCACCGCAATGTTTACACTTAATTCTATTTCTTATTATTTTTCTTTCCATAATACCCTCACAATATACAAATGAATTATATCAAGTAAGAATCCTCTGTAAGCTTTTTGTTGCAAAAGTTTGCGATTTAGAGTTTACCCAAAATTTACGGAATTTTTTTGTGGCTCGGAATGAAGGTGGCTGTAAATGTTTTTGTCTCCTCCCCGCCCCTCATAAGTGGCGTTGAGTGGACAGATATAAAGGAGGAAGTCGCATTTGGGTTGCAAAAAAGTTGCAAAAATTCTGGAAAATAGTGAAAAACTCTGATAAAAAATGAGAATAAAAAATAGGCTGAAATTCATGTGGCGTAATTATTTGTGATAAATTCTGATAAATAATGGTTACAAGTGAAACCCCCTGCAAATAGGGCTTTTATAGACTCATAACCCGAAGGTCGTTGGTTCAAATCCAGCTCCCGCAACCATTTAAAAAGAAGACCACTGTAAGTGGTCTTTTTTGTTAACCGCGTTTTTTTTACCGAGATTTAGCTACACGGATTTACCGCTGTGCATACAAGCTACCTTTTTTCAAGACATTTGGTCGGAAGTGTTTCATTCCATTGCGAGGTGAAAGCCCGAAGCAATCCATCCATTTACACTTTTTGTACTAATATTGCACTTAAAATTTATTGTTTGGTTCCATCCAAGCTATAAGCGTATCTAACATTATTTTAAATAAAAAAAATATTAAATAATATTAAAAAGTTTTCAAATAACTAGCAAGAAAAATTTTTATTGATTTTATAATCATGTAAAAAGGGGAATTAAATGCGTATATATAATATTTCAAACAATATCAATTTCGGATATAACAGAGATTTAAACGAAAAAGTAAAATCAAGATTGAAAAATGATACAAAAAATCAAGAAGTCAATGCTCAAATATTACAGTTAAATGAAATATGTAATAATGCCGAAGACAAACTGAAAGAAGCATCTTTGAAAAATGATTGGGTTTCAATGAGTTATTATGAGGATATGTTTAATACATTGAAACCATATTTGGCAAATCAATTTGTTGTTATGTATCCGAAATTAAATTATCGTCAAAAGGAAATTGAAACGTATAAACAGGAATTAACAGAATTAAATAATGAAAGTTCTGAATATGAATGGTTAGAAAATGTGATAGAAAATCTTCAGATAGATGAAATTTTTGCCGGTGAAGGTGAAATTCCGGAAGCTCCGGATATTTTCATGCTAAGTGATGTTAATGAACCTGTTAATGATGCTCCTGCAGAAAATGAAACTCAAGAAGTTAGCGATTATGTAGAAAAATTTGAACCAAATGCTTTTTCTCCAAAGGGTTTTGACTCCCTAGGCGGCATGAAAGAATTAAAAGAAACACTTACTGATAAAATAATTCTTCCTTTAAAAAATCCTGAGTTAGCTAAACTCGATGAGATTGAATATGGTAAAAAAGCTCCTCGCGGTTTTTTATTCTATGGCCCTCCAGGATGCGGAAAAACTTATATAACACAAGCTCTGGCTGCAGAAGCAGGTGTTCCGATGTTTAAACCAAAAGTCATAGATAATGAAGGTGCATCTTATGTAAACGGTGCTGCAACTAATATGAAGATGGCGTATGAATATATTAAAAACTATGCTAAAAATAATAATACTCCTGTAATAATGTTCTTTGATGAAATGGAATCTCTTGCCGCAAATAGAGAAGGCGGTAGTACAGGAAGTAAAGAAGATGATAAATTAGTATCAACCTTACTGCCTATACTTGAAGAAGCAAGAGGTAATAATATTATCGTTATAGGTGCTACAAACAAATACGAATTACTTGATGATGCCGTAAAAAGCCGTATGGAAGATAAAACTTATATTGGTCTTCCTGATGACGATACAAGAGAACGTGTTTTGAAAATTCATTTGTCTAAATTCTCAAAAGGGAAAGCACTGGCAGAAGATGCTGAAGCCTTGGCAAAAGTTGTAAAAATTACTCACGGATTTTCAAACAGAGATATCTCAATATTAGTTGATAAGGCTGCTACTATTGCAAGAAAGAACGGCAGACGTGATATTAAAGCCGAAGATTTTATAAAACCTGTTAAAGAAAACCAAAATATGAAGGTTAAGGAACAATGGTACAAGGATAATCAAAGCGTTCCTAGTGCGGGTTTCAATACTAAATCTGTTTAAGTTTGTAACAAAATATGAAATAATTTTTTCAAAACTAGCAAAATACTCAAAAAAAATGTTTTATACACAGCGTAGGTGTAGTGAAAGTTTTTGAAAGGAATGTATTATGAGTATGTCTGTGCAACCTGTTAGTATGAGTAGTGTTCGTCCCGTCTCCGAAGTAAAAGCTGTTCCTTTTAAAGGAGAAAGCAACTCTATGGAAATGATGGCTCAATCAGGTGTTGAAGCCCCTAAAAAAGAACGTCATTGGTTTAAAGCAGCCGCATCTGCTATATTCCCAGGGTTAGGTCAAATTTTGGATGGCAGATTCGGTACAGGTCTTAAGCAAATGTTAGGAATTGCGGTTTTATCATTAGTTGCAAAAGGCTTAGCAATATTCGGAGTCGCTTCCAAGGCTAAATACGGTCTATTTGCTTCTATGATTGCTTCTGCCGTTGCAGGGCTTGGCGCTTTGGGAATTTATATCAATTCTATACGTGATGCATTCCGTGGCGGTAAAAAAGCTGTGTAAAAGTTTAAGTATTAAAATAAAAAAGGTTCGGCTATGTGCCGAACCTTTTTGTTATTCTCCTAATAAAATATTATCTATGAGTCTTACCCCTGCGACTTTGCAAGCTATAAAAACTCTTGTATTATCATCTGCTGTGTGTTTTTCTTCTAAATTATCCGCATCATGAAATTCCAAATATTCTAATTCGTGATGATTATTAAGGAATTGAAATGCTGTTTCTTTTAGGGCTTCAACATTTGTAATCCCTTTTTTGTAACAAGTTTTTATATTGTTTAGTATTTTACTTAATGCAAGGGCTTCTTTTTTATCTTCTTCTGTTAAGTATTTGTTGCGAGAACTCATTGCAAGGCCTGATTCTTCTCTTATTATCGGACAAGGAATTATTTCAACAGGAATATTTAAGTCTTTTACCATTTTTTTGATGATTATAAGCTGTTGTGCATCTTTTTGTCCAAAAAATGCATAATCCGGTTGAACAATATTGAATAATTTATTAACAACTGTGCATACCCCGTCAAAATGTCCGACTCTCGATTTTCCGCAGAGTGTATTCACGTAGAAAAATGGCGGGATAACATAAGTCAGTGTATCATTAGTGCGCATTTGATTTTCTCCGTACATTTCTGACGGTGTCGGTGCGAAAACTATTGAAACCCCGTTTTCATCGCATAATTTTGTATCCGCTTCAAGGGTTCTTGGATATTTATCAAGGTCTTCTCCCGGACAAAATTGTATAGGGTTTACAAAGACTGATACAACAACTTTGTCACATTTTTCAGCGGCTTTTTTAATTAAACTCAAATGGCCGGCATGTAATGCCCCCATTGTTGGAACTAAACCGATTGTCAGTCCCTGCTTTTTCCATTCTTTAATCTGATCTCTTACTTCACTTATCTTGTGTAATAACATTGTATAATCCTCTCTTTCGGCTCAAAAATTATACAACAAAAATTGTTAATAATAAATTTATCTGTTTAAAGTTTTTTGTATTGCTTCAAATATTTCTCTCATTTCATCATCCATTACAAATTCCTGTTTGGGAGGCGGTGTAATATCTCTAAACCCGAGAATTTTTGCTTCAACTACATATATTGGTTCACCGTTTAGCGGGTTTATGGTTTTTGTTAATTTGCCAAATTTTAAAATAGAATTTTTAATAATATTTAGTTCATCTTCATAATCGTATGTTTCTCCGTCCCCCGGAGCGAGTTTTTCCATATATACGGCAGGAGTGTCTTTAGGGACATCTAATTTTATAATGAAACGATCTTCTCCTTTTTTTCTTGCAAATCTATATGCGACATTTTTGTCAAATGTTGATTCCATATAGATAGGCATAGTTACGATTTTCCCTTCTTTGTAATATTTATTGAAGAAATCTTCGGCGGATATTTTCCCTATTCCAAAATCGCTACCTTGCATTGCTCTGTAAACGGTTGTTCTTTGTGGGAGTCTTATATTTTTCATTATTTGGGCAAGGTTGCAAAAATCTTCCGTGGAGTACCCATTTAACTTGTTTGATTGATTTTTTACGGATCTTAAAATATAAAAATAGTTGTCATAATTGGATTTAAAATGATCTAAAGTAAGAAATGCTTCAGGATTTTCTTTAATATATGCATCTCTTATTTTTATTAGCCTATCTTTCAGTGCATTTATGGATAATTCAAAATTATCTTGCAATTCATTGTCATTTGTTGTTTTTGAAATTCTTTTTGCAAGTTGTTTGAGTTTACACGAGTTATTTAAGCATTGTATGTACTTAATCGGTTCCATTTGTTTCCCTTATTTGTATAAAAACCTATAGTAAATAAATATTGTCTTTTATTTAAGAAATATTAATTCTATTGTTTCTCTTGTTGTGTAATGTGTTTTGTTTATATTTTTTTTTAAATTATTTGTGATTTACAAATATTAAGGGATATTGATGTTTAAAAAGTATTTAGCCGTTTTTCTTGTTTTTCTGTGTTTATTTTTCAATAATTTTGCCGTATTGGCACTCGAAACAAAATATCCTGATTATTCTTATGAATTTTTGGGTGCTGATAAGTGGGAAAATCTTAATCGTAAAATATTTAATTTTAATTTGAAATTAAATAAATATGCGATAAGACCGATTCATATTTTGTGGTCTTCTATAATGCCCAAATACGGCCAAGACAGAATAAACGGAATAACTAATAATATTGAATATCCGATAAGACTTATAAGCAGTTTGATACAGAAAGATTTTAAAACTTCTAAAGATGAAAGTATTCGTTTTTTTACAAATACAATTCTTGGTCTTGGAGGGATGTTTGATCCTGCAAAGCATATTTTTAAAATAGAACAATCAAAAGAGGATATGGAGCAGGCATTGGAAAAATGTAAAATTAAATCAGGTCCTTATTTTGTTTTTCCAGTATTATCTTTTACTAATGTTAGGGGATTATTCGGGAAGGCTCTTGATATGGCTCTTAATCCGAGTTCATACATCGGGAGCCCGCTTCTTGCGGCTATAAAAGCAGGTATGACAATTAACAGAACTTCGTATATGCAGCCTATTATAAAAATGGTGGAATCAAATTATGCTGATCCTTACGATATTGCCAAAAAAGCTTTTGGAATAGACAGATATATTAAATACTCAAATATGGACAGAGTAGATGTAAAATCGAACTTAAAAGTTCCTACAAATGATTCTGTTCAAGAAAAAAAAGAACTTGTAGAAAAAAAGGAACTCCCTCAAAATGTTATAGCCAAAGCGCCGCCTCAGGATAAAGAAAATCTTGTAAAAATTGAAGTTTCATCAGAAATTGTAACGCCGAATGACTTGTTATACGGGGGTGCGAATATTGATAATACTTTGCCAAAGGATTACAGTGCAGAGGATTTCAAACTTGATGCTGATATAAAACTTCTAGGTTATAACCCTCAGGGGCCTGTTATTGATTCAATGAGAACTGCTCTTTTTGCTCTGCCTGGTGTTGATGAATCCATTTGGAATGAATTATCTATATGGAACAGAAGTTTCAATAGAAGAATTCATACTTCAAATGTTAAAGTAACTGAGGGGCGTGTTAATTATAATTATAGATATATAATGCAAAAAAATAAAAAAGATTCTCCTCTTGCCATAATATTCCCGTCTATTGGGGAGGGAATAATGTCATCTCATTCTGTCCTTTTTGCCAAATTATTATATGATGCGGGATATTCTGTAATTATTCAAGGGAGTCATTTCCAGTGGGAGTTTGTGAAAAGTATGCCATCTGATTACAGGCCGGGACTTCCATCCAGAGATGCTGATGCACTGAGAGATGTGACTTCTAAAATAATAACTCAACTTGAGAAAAAATATAACTGTAATTTTAATCAAAAAGTTTTTGTTGGAACTTCATTCGGAGCTTTGATGTCTTTGTTTGTTGCATCAAAAGAGGCGCAAGAAAACACTCTCGGGGACACAAAATATATTTCTATATGTCCTCCTGTTGATTTAATATATGCTATGAAACAGGTTGATAAAAATTCCCAAGAGTGGAATAAATCATCTGTTGATTTAAAACAAAGAGTTGCTTCTACTGCCGCAAAAGTTGTCAAATTGTACCAATCTAAAGGTGATATAAATTTTGAAGTTAATAATCTCCCGTTTAATGATGAAGAAGCAAAGATGATAACAGGATTTATAATGCACCAAAAATTATCCGATTTGATTTATACTATCGAGAATCCTACAAAGGAATTGAATAATGATTTATATTCTCAAATAAATAATATGGGTTATGTTGAATATACCAAAAAATATTTAATGTCAAAGGATGATGTTTCTTGTGATGATTTAGCTTTTGAGACAAGTTTAAATTCTATTTCAGATTATTTGCAGAATGCAAATAATTACAAGATTTATCATTCATTAAATGATTATCTTACCAACTCTAATCAGTTAAAACAACTCAAACAAATTACCGGCAGCAAGACAGTATTCTTGGATAATGGTGCACATTTGGGATTTTTGTACAGGCAAGAATTTATACAGGACTTCAAAAACACTATTGCCCAAAAATAATTCCCAAAAATATACTTACATCATTCCTTTGCGGTTGAAGAAAAATGCAACCAAGCACGTTGCGACAATTGAAATCAAAATTACAACCATAAATCCAAACTGGTAATCTCCAAACGGCATAGGCACGTTCATACCCCAAAAACTACCAATCATTGTCGGAACGGACATTATAATCGTAATTGCGGCCAAAAATCTCATTACCATGTTCAAATTATTATTTATAATGGATGCTAAACAATCCATCATGCTTTCCAAAATTGTTCTATGCATTTCAACCATCTCAGATGCCTGTTTATTTTCAATAATAACGTCTTCAAGCATATCAATGTCATCTTCAGTAAATTTTAATATAGAATTCAAGTTCCCTGTGCTTGCATTAACCATTCTTAAAAGTTTTTGAAGCACAAGCTGATTATCTTTCAGAGAAGTTGTAAAATAAACCAAAGATTTTTGGATTTCCATAAGTTGGAAAAGGGCTTTATTATTGGTTGTTTTCCTCAGGGAATCTTCAATATTTTCGGTTTGTTTATTGATAATATTTAAATATCTCAAATAGAATTTCGCAGCGCGGAACAATATGCTAAGCATGAAATTAGCTTTTTTGCGTGTATCAAAAAATTTTGCGGTATCACTATTGAAGGAATTTATAATTTTATTTTCGTGAGAGCAAACAGTAATGATACTTTCCGGAGTAAATATAAGACCTAATGGTAAAGTATCAAAATTCCCTTCATCATCCATTACAGGAACGTTTGTGATGACGAGCAAATTCCCGTCTTCAAAATCCATACGTGATAACTCGTCTGCGTCTAATGAGTTATTTAAAAAACTTTCATCCAGCCCCAGAACAAGCGAAACTTGTTGAATTTCATCTCGTGTCGGATTAATCAAATTAAACCAAGAGCCTGAAACAGCCTCATTTAGGTCAAGTGTTTTAAGAGTTCCGTCGTCTTGAGTTTTAGTGATTTCCAACATGGCAGTTTTTCCTATAGTGTTACAAACATAATTAAACTATATTTTTGAACGGAATTCATCATCCGATAATAGGAAGTTTGAATATTAGTCACTTTCTGCAACAACAGTTGCAATAAGTTCTCCGTAACTGTCAACACAGCCGTTTGTTTCTTCTACAATATAGCGTAAATCTTCTTTGCCTTCTATTGCTTTTTCAGCACAATCCATTGCATCGTCATATTCTTTAAATTCACCGATTAAGTTTTTTGATAGTTGTGATTTGTCCTTTGCTGTGTATACCTGAAACATTATATTTTCTCCTTATGCTCTACATATTCATATAAACAAAAAATAAGGCTTTTTTCAAGCCTTATTTTAGTTATATATTTTGTTTAGTTTTGCTGTAATTGATTTAAAAAATGGTAAACCTAATGAATTTTTATTGCTTATATCTATATTAACAACAATTTCATTCGGATTTTCTACAATAATTTCTTCTTTCGGTTCAATTTTATCAAAACTGCGATAACCTTTTTGGGTATATTCGTCAATTTTTTTTCTCATAATTATTTCATCTTGCAGGTTTTTATCTGTTGTAATATTTTTAAATGCACTGCCAAATTTTGTTGCTCTCGTTACTCTTTCGTGTTTTTGAGCTTTTGCCATTGTTTCTTCTAATGTTTGAATAAGCATAATATTCCCCTTACACTTAGATTATATTTAATTTTTTTAACAGAGGCATACATCTTTGGGTTGATTTCTGGTAAAATATTATAAAAACAGGTGTTTTATGAATGAATATATGAAAATCGCAATAGAAGAAGCAAAAAAAACGAAAAAAGATATTCCTGTCGGAGCTGTAATAGTAAAAGGCTCAGATATTGTTGCACGTTTTCATAACAAAAAAGAAGAAGATAAAGATATCACCTCTCACGCTGAAATTTTAGCATTAAGGGAATCTGCAAGAATAATGGGGGATTGGAGATTAGAAGATTGTGATATGTATGTTACACTGGAACCTTGTCCGATGTGCGGTTGGGCAATACTTCAATCAAGAGTTAAGAATTTGTATTTTGGGAGTTATAATAGCCAGTATGGGGCTTTTTCGTCTTCTATTGATTTAACGAAAATTTCTAACACAAAAACAAACATTTATGGCGGAATAATGGAAAAAGAATGTGACAAGTTGATAGATAAATTTTTTGAAAATATTAGAAATTAATTCTCATTTACCCATTTTTTTGAATCAAATTTCAAATCTTCAAGTTTTATTTTAAGTGATTGGGCATAGGGTTTGAATTTGGTTAATAGTTGTGTTTTGCGCAGCATAAGTTCTTGTGCAACTGCAGGTGATTCACAGGCAATAACCATTATATTCCCTCTTAGCATCGAGTATGGTTTTGAATTGTTCGCAAATTTCTCTCCTGCAACTTTAGACCAAAATTTGCATAAATTGCTGCGCGTAATAGCTTTTTTAATTTCTTTTTTTTGTGCTAAATCTGAAATTAAGTCATCTATATATTTAAATTTTGTGTATAGAATTTTTTTCATAAATTTGGTTTCAAAATGGTTTTGTGATAAAATCCAGTAATGACGATTGAGCAATTAGATAGTAGCATAAAAAATTCAAAAAATATATTACTGGTTTCCCATATCAATCCTGATGGTGATACTTTGGGGGCAATGTGCGGTATGTATTCTTTGATTTATAAAAATTATAAAAAGAAATGTGATATGGCTCTCGCATCTAAAGTTCCGTCTGTGTATGAATTTTTACCAAATATTAGTGAGGCTAAAAATATTTCTCAGATTGATTTATCAAGGGAATATGATTTGGTCATAAATCTTGATGTAGCATCTATTGACAGATGCTCTGAGGCAAAAACTCTATTTGAAAAAGCGAAAAATACGGTTAATATTGATCATCACGAGACAAATCCTCAATATGCAAAAATCAATATTGTTGAACCTTATGCCTCTGCAACGGGAGAAGTTATTTTTGGCATTGCTCAAATGCTTAATTGGGATATTCCAAAAGATGCGGCTGAGTGTTTGTATGTCGCGATAATGACTGATACCGGGTGTTTTAGATTCTCTAATACAACATCAAGAGCTATGAAATTTTGCTCTAAGCTTTTGGAACTTGGGGTAAACTCATCTGATTTATCTCAAAAATGTTATGAATCTAATTCGAAAGATATGGTTTTATTCCAAAGCTATTGCGTAAATAAAGCCAAATTTATTGAGAATGATAAAATTGCTTACACTTTTGTTTATAAAAAAGATTTAGAAAGATTTAATTATAATGGTGACGATTTTACCGAAGGTTTGACAGAAAAACTCAGAGCTATAAAATCTACCGAGATTGCCTTTGTCGTCAAGGAATTAAATTCAACAACTTCTAAGATTTCAATGCGCAGCAGAAGTAAAGATATTGCAAAGGTTTGTAGTGCTTTTGGCGGCGGAGGACACAAGCTGGCTGCCGGAGCTGTAGTAAAGGCAAATGCACAAGATTGTGCTAAACTGGTTATTGAAGAAATAAAAAAACAAGGTTTATGTTAAAGATTACATTTAAAAATAAAATAAGAAACGCTTTAAGAGGTATCTTAAAAAAGAAATGTTTAAAAGTTCTCTATGATATTGTCAGATCGATAATAAAGAATGATTTTTTCGGTATGGCATCTGAAATGGGTTTTATTTTGTTGGCCGGATTTTTTACATTTTTATTGTTTTTAATGTCAGTATTTGGCTGGATGGGAAATAAGGCCTATATGGAGCCTATAATGCTCGTCCTTTCTAATATGGTTCCTCATCAAGCTATGGAACTTATTGAATCTGTTTTAAATCAAACTATGATATTTGGTCACGGGAAGCTTATAGCGATTATTGGTATTACAATGAGTATTGTACTTTCTGCGAATGCTATTGCCGTTGTATTAAAAGGACTAAACCGTGCATATAAAGTCGAAGAGACAAGAAGTTTTGTCTATACAAGGATATTATCATTTCTAATGATGCTTGTTGATACTTTAATTTTATTCTTGACTATAAACATAATTATTTTTGGGAAAGTTATAGTTATGTTTGTATTACAGAATTTCAATATTTCACCGGCAATCGCTGTAACAATTTTGACTTTGCGCTGGCCGGTCGCATTTTTGGCTTTATATCTTATGGCATTTTTGAGTTATTACATTTTGCCCGATTTAAAAGGTAATGAGTCATTCAAACGAAAAAGTGCTCTTCCCGGAACAGTATTCTTTACTACCTTATGGTTGGTTGGTTCTTGGGGCTTTTCGGTTTATGTAAACAATTTTAGTACCTATAATATGCTCTATGGTGCCATTGGCGCGTTTTTTATACTTATGGTTTGGCTTTATTTTACTTCCATTATTTTACTTATTGGTGGAGAAATAAATTCTCGTGTTTATAATAGGCTTGAACGTAAGTCAATTGAACTTCATGAAGAATTAGCACAGTTAAGAAAGCAAACTTTCAAAAAATAAAAGCGGAATTGATAATATAATTCCGCTTTTTGTATTATTAGTCTTTTTTATCTCTTACCATTTCTTTGTATTCTTCCGGTTGGAAAGTTCCGGGAGCTTGTGCTTTGTCTTGAAGTCCTCTTTTGGCAAGTTTAGGAATTTCTCCGATTAGTTTTTCGCTTGCTCTTACAATATCGTGTTCTTTTTGTTCATTAATAACTCTTATGGTCATTTCTGTCGGAGAACCGTCTTCCCCTACTTGCTTTTGGACTTCATAACTTGCCCAATCGTCCGGCAGGTCTTTAATATATAGATAATCTTTGTCAGGACCTAAGCGTTTATCTATTTGTTCTGTCAAAATTTCGGTTACATATTCTTTTTGTGATGTAAAATGACAAGGATGGACGACTTCTTCCCCGATTACTTCTTCCGGATCTCGTTTTTCGTATTTTTTAAACAGTTCCGCAGCTGTTTGAAGATGATTTAATTCGATTGCTAAAAATTCTTCCCAAATAGGCATTAACATTTCGCATTTTTCATCTGTCATGCAGTTGTGGTATGTACAAACTTCTGTAAACTCGTGTAATAATAATTTTTCATAGAATGATTCTGTTGGGTCAATAAGAGATTCGTACATTGTTACGTGTTCTTCTTCAACATCTTTAATTTCGGCATAAGTTTCTCTGAGGCATTCGTTGCCATATGCAAAACCGTGTTCGGCGTAGTAATTGTGAGTTTGCTGTTCTCCTGATACAAGGGTTAAGATATTAACTTTTGTCTGAGGTGCGGCTTTTGCTCTGTCATAAGGCTTACGAAGTCTTACTATATTGCAATTATGATGATGTTGTGTCGGACGACCGATTATAACATCTGTTTGCCCTTGAACTATCGCATTTGGGCTAATACCATGAACCATATATGCCCATTGGCTGTATCTGTACAAATGGTCAAAATCTTCTAATAACCCAAAATCAAATGTCTCTTTTACGTAAGGATCGGGTTCATTTTGCGCCATCCAAGCCGTTAAATCTACTGCTACTTGTTCATATCCTAAAGTTGTTTCTAAAACCGATTGATCACAAGGAGCTAACCAATTAATGGTTGTTTGTTGAGCATCTTCAATGCGTTTTGTTTGTGCTAAAAATTCCAAAGTATCTTCTTCTTGGCATACTCTTGCAAAGTTGTGCTTGAAATTCCAGGCTTCTACTTCGATACCATTCATCAAAATTTGCCTTGTTCTTGAATAACAATCTATTTCATTTTTGTTGAACTTTCTGTGGGCAATATCATGCCACGTTCTTACTTGTTTTTCTAACGGTAGTCCCTTTTCTTTTAGCGGATTGAATTTCATATTTAAAAGTTCTCCTTTCTTGGGGTAAATATAAATTAAATGTTTATGTAAGTAATTCTCCAAAAGAGTTATATATTTTTCTTGATTTTAAATCTTAAAATGCTAGAATTTTCATATAAAGAAATAGTCCCGGATCGTCTAGTGGCAGGACGAAAGATTCTGGCTCTTTTAACGGTGGTTCGAATCCATCTCCGGGAGAATAAAAGACGGCACTCAGTGCCGTCTTTTATTCTCCGAAAAGTCTTCTCTCCTGTTTGTTATGCGAACAAACGGTTCTTTCGTCCCCGCAATAAACGATATCGCCTCCAATTAACAAGAATATTCATTCTTGTATAATCATTCAAATAGATTTCTATATCTCATATCGTATAAAATCTCTATGAATGAATGTGACATTTCTTCTGTTTCTGCGTTCAAATCCCCTTTATATAAATATTCAAGGCTTGGGAAGAATTTGCTTACAAGCTCATCCAAATTTTCATACTCAAATAACGTCTTTCGTCCTTCTTGTCTTGCCATTATTTCTGCAAAGTTTTCCATATATTTGGTGCGATTTTCTTCTGGCTTTTCGTATTCATTGATGGCTTTTCTATATCTTTTTATTTTTTCAATTTGATCTTTTGATATACCCGATATTTCAGGTGGACATCCGCTGAATTCCGCTATTTCGTATTCTATGACTTTTTGGTTCCAATCGGCATGACCAAATTCGTGGCCAAGTGTATTAACCAAGGAACTTCTTGTTCTGTTTATTCCATGTTGATTAAGTCTGTTTATCCCTATTGTATAGTTGAAACCATTTCTGCAAAAACCTCTGTCTTTGTTGGGCATTGAATACAAATATATTTTGGAGGCTGAATTTAATGATTTTTTTTCTTTTTCAACTTGTCTTGACATTCTATATATAAATTTATTGTCAGGACTAAAATATGGTAAAAAATATTTATGTTGAGCAATCTCTCTTAATTGCTCATTTGAAATTTTTGAATCTATTAGCTCAAATGATCCGGCATATCTGCTTGGCTCTTTTAATACTTTTTTTAATAAGTTTTCTTTTACAAATTCAGGAAAATTATTATATTCACTGCCCCACGCTGCTTTTTGATAATAATTTTCAACAAACATTGGCTTTTTCTTATTTTCAAAATGTGAAATCTTAATAATTTCATCTGAGTTAGCGAATACTTCTCTGCGCAGTGACTCCATTTTCTTTTTACTTGTGCTTACTGCTCTATTTTCTTCAAAACACTTTGTAATTTTGCCGTTTTCTTTTTCATACCCCCTTATTTTTTGTCTTTTTATCTTTTCCATTTCTACATCGCTTTCGGTATTGATGTAAAAATGATCATCTTCCGGAACGGAATATTTTTTTATAGTTTGTTTTATTTTCTCATTATCAATTCTGTTGTGAATTGTTGAAACTATGTTGCCGTCTTTATCACGAAAAATGTATACATTGGTGTAATGTTTTGCCGGGTTTGCTTCGCGTCCGACTTTTATTGCATCGTAACTGATTGCTCTTTCCGGAATTTTAATATCTTTTAAGCCCTCTTTTACCAGTTTTGAAATATTTATGCCTAATTCTTTTCTTAGTAGTGAGTTTGTGCCTTTTATATTTATCATAAATAGAACCTTTTTGTCTGTTTGTAATTTAGATAAAAATGGTAATTAATTAAATTTGTTATTTGTAGTGCCGGTATGCAACATAATGTAACATGATATTATTTCTTTTTGTGGCAAAAAATATTTTTACGGGTATTTATACAGTATGTCAATTTATACTTCAAAAACAATTCAAAAGATGCCGGATATATTGTTATACAAGCTTACGGATAATGTATATCGAATTATTAATACCAAAAATGCGCCAAATGCCATTCACGCAGGAGATATAAAAATTTCTACTGAAATGCGCAACCGCTATCAGGAAGAATTATGGATTGATGCGTTAATATTGAATTCAAACCAAAGAAACCAAGGTATTGGTACTAAAATATTGAAATTTGCCGAAAATTTAAGCAAGCAAATGGGGCTAAACGGACGTCTTGGAGTTAGAGCTGCTACTTTGGATTTTACATCTGATACTCCCCCTCACAAATTCTATCGTAAATTTGGATTTAGCTCAGATGATAAGAAAATGAATAAATTTATTGATGAATTTATAGAATGCGATGAAAAATTAGATTTCCTAAAAATGCCGCCTGTGGAAATGCATTATACTCCTAAAAATCAGCCTTTAAAACAAAAAATTTTAGATTGGTTTTATAATTTGTTCTCTTAATTGTTTAATATAATTTGAAAAAAGAGTTTATAACAGTTAAAATATATTTGTGAAAAGGATTTATTTATTATTAATAATTTTTATTTTAATGTTATGCTTTTGGACTGCTATGAACTCAAAAAATATTCAAGCCGGACATAATCCTATATTTGTTAATATGCATGTTTGTTTAGAAAATTTGATTGAACAAGCAAAGCAAAACGAATTTAAATTGAGTGTGCATTTTTTTGCAGAAACCAAAAATGACTATGAAGAATTAGATAAAAAAACTTGGCATTATCAAAAGAAATTTGGCTTTAAAGTTAATCCTCGTATAAATCATGAGTTTTGGAATGTTGAAGCGGATGCTTTTAAGCATGCATTTGGCTCTGCAAATATGTATTTAAAATATGGTGAAATATTAAATACTTGTGCCTGTATTATTAATGAATGGCAGGTTAATAAAAACCCACAAAGAGAATGGAATATGGATTCTTGGAATGACAATCAAGGACACAAGATAGCGAAAGAAGTTTTAAAAGAATATGGTTCCAAGTTTCATAAAATGCCGGCATCTAAAAGGGATGATATTGTTGCGGTAAAAGTTATGGAGCGTATGCGCAACGGACAACTAATCGTTACACCGGATGATGAAAGGCGGTTTAGCGGTTTTTATGAAAATGCTTCAAGAAGAATAAAACTTATTCTTGAAGGCCGAATGGCTGAGAAATATTAGTATTTACCTTTTGATTAGTACTGTTTTGTGCATTATTTTTTGTGTTTTTCGCTCAGTATCTAATATTTCAAACATCTTTTTATAGTATTCATCTTCTTCTTTTGTCGTATTGTTTCGAACCCAGGCGCCATACTTTATACACGCAGGCGGAATTTGTTTTTCTGTTATAAATCTGTAATTTACTTTTGGAAGATTATTTATTTTTGCAAATTCTTTCAAATCTTTTATGGATTTGGTATATGAATTCCTTACAATACCTATGTTTTCGGCATCAAGCCAATAAAGTGTCAATTGAGAAAAACCGGCTTTTTTGTAGATGTTTTTAAATATTTGTACGCTCTTTTTAAGTTCAGCTTCGTTGCTTGAAGAATATACTTCATTACTTAAGGCAATAGATAATTTGCCATAATTTGTCAATAATTTTTCTAAGTCAATATTTGCAAATTCTTCTCTTGAATTCATATTGGAAAGAAAGTCCAAATCGTTGTGAGTGAATTCATTTAGCATTGTAATTGTTTCTTTTGATAAATGATTTCTTGTTGTTAATTCATTTACAATATTATTTAACAAATTTTGCATTATGAGATATTTTTTATCTTTTGATAATCTTTCTGACATTCTCGGGTTTTCTTGCAATATTGATATGATATTGCCGCAAATATTAGAATATTCATTGATTAGTTGTACATCTTTATTCTCCAAATGTTTTTTAACAACGTTTGAAATGAATTCAGACTCTTGTTCATTCATCATAGGTGAAATTATGTACGAAATTTGCATAAAACGTTTAAACATTTTGATAGGTCTGTCTTTTACGTATGTAATATTTAAAATTTCTTGTAAGTGTCTTCTAAATGATAATAACCTATGGTCAATATATGAATCTTTATTATTTAATATATCAATATCTGAAATAAATTTATCTGAAACGGGACTTACATATACATTTGGAGCGAAAAATCTTCTGGCAAGATGTAATCTTTCACCTGTAAATGCTTCCGGTATTAAATCTATTTTATAATCTTTGTTTTTGTATGTTACTTCAAAACAAAATTCAGGAACGATTGATATTTCTCGTAAATATTGCGGCATGTTTTTTGAATATATAACTTTATCGCTATATATTTTTATAGGATTAAATTTTCTAAGTAATATTTCATTTGGGTTCATGATATACGGAATATCAAAGGTTATTTCTTTTCCCTGATCATCTTTTACTGAGGAAGATGAATGAATCATGTATTCTTCACCTTTCAATGCATTATCTAAGTTTTCAATAATGGCATTTATATGAGATGGATATAATACAGCATTTTTATTTAAAGCCTCTAGGGGCATGTCCCCTGTATAATAATGTGTTATTTCATTTTCATTTATATAAATATTGAAGAAATATAAGAATGAATTAATTCTATCCATTAGATTTTTTGCTATTTCTATTGAATTTTTTCCGTCATAATTGTATTTGCCAAGGTGTATCCCAACTGCAAAATCCAAATCATTTGGTATCGGATTATTATTTATAAATCCTGAACCATAAGCATTTAAAAAGGTATAGGAATAATCTAATCCATCTTTTTTGGATTCTTTTTGAGCTTCTAAAAAACCTTTTTGAAGATATTTTATAGGATTAGAAATATAACTCAAACTTTTAGTGTTCGTCTTAGGATTTATATATATAAATGACATCGTATTGTCTAAAACTATAAAACTTGTGATAACAATTACAATTATTATTAATAGATATTTAAGCCACTTCACTCTTTTTCCCTCTCTTTTTTAACTTCTTACTATCAATTATAACGTCAGGGGGGACAAAAATAAAGTTTTTAACACAATATGTTTATTTTAAATTTTTTATTGTTAACAATTGTTAAAAACGTATATACGGAAGAAATAACTCTTGTCAATCCTGTAAATAAAAAAAACTTTATATGTGTATAGGGGATATTAATACACATGAAAGTAAGGGGAAATTAAGAATGAGTAATCTGAGAATCGGACGTCAAGCGTCCAACAATCCGACAGGATTGACATTAGTTGCTTCAACAGGAGGAAGCAATGGAACATTTAAAGATTTGCTAACTGATGCCCAAAAAGAAAAATTGGGTATACAGCAGGCAAAACCTTCTGTATTTACAAATCCTGCACAAGCTGCTGCAGGACCAAAAATTGATCTTGTGGGTGATGCTTACAGATTGCGTGCTGAAGAACAAGCAGTACAGAAAGCTAGAGAAATTGATTTAGCTTGGAAAGAACATGAAGCATTTAATCAAACCGCAAGAGAAATTGCACAATATGAAAAATCAGCACCATTGGTTAAAAATCCGGATGTGCCTGATTTCGTAAGAAAAGCACCTGCACAAGCTGCTGTAAAACCTAATGCAGAGCAAATTGTTGCAGCACAAACAATACAACCTCAAAAAGGTTTTCAAGAGTTTATAGACGTAAGACAAGGACTAAATCGTGCTCCAAAATCAGCTTCAGAATCTTTTGAAGTATTTTCTCAAGCCGGTAAAACAACTGCTGAAGGCGCAACAAAAGGCGGAGCATTAGTTCCTTTCGGAGGAAACGGAGGAACAGTTCCTCCTTCATTTGGTGGCGCTGCTGCATCTACTGCACAAGGGGCAGGCGCTCTGGTACCGATTACAGGTAATGCAGGCGGCGCAGGCGGTGCAATACCTCCAGTTGGAGGGGGAAGCGGAGCTGCCGGCGGGGCAAAAGGTCTTGTCCCTGTAAAACCGCCAATTGATGTTCCATATGAAGAAGTTACAAAAAATAAAGGTTTATGGTCAAAATTTAAAGATGTAATTAAAGGTGGCGCGTCAAAAGCTACTAATTGGTTTAAAGGCTTACCAAAAGCAGGTAAAATCGGATGTATTATTGGGGCGCTTGCTATTGCCGCAGGTGCAATCTACGGCTTGTGCAAATTATTTAGCGGAGATAAAGAAGAAGGCAAACCTGTAGAAGCTCCAAAGGATTACAATCCTCAAGTTCCAAAAGAAGAGGAAAAACCGAAAGAAACAGAACAACCAACTGAACCGGACGCGAATGAACCTGTTAAATCAGAAGAACCGGACACACCTGTTCCTGCGGTTCCGACAACACCTGAAGAACCGGAACAAAATGATGACATCAAAGAAATAAAAGATGATGTTAAAGAAGTCAAAGATGATGTCAAAGAAATTAAAGACAAATTGGATCAAATAGCAAATCCTGTTCCTGTTGCGCCAGTTGAACCGGAAGAGCCTGAACAAGTTGAAGACCCTGAACAAGTTGAAGATCCAGAACAAAAAGATGATATCACAGGAATAAAAGATGATGTCAAAGAAGTCAAAGATGATGTCAAAGAAGTCAAAGATGACGTAAAAGAAATAAAGGACAAGTTGTTACAACAACCGGAAGATCCTGCAAATGCAGATGAACCTAAAGCGGCTGAAAAATCTGATGAAGCTGAAAAAGAACCGAAAGCTGCAGAAGATGAAAATGTATACACAGTTGTCAAAGGTGATTGCGTATGGAACATTGCAAAAGATCATTTAATCAAAATTCACGCAGATGAACCAAATTATGTACCAACAAATGCTGAAATATTAAAACATACAAATGAAATTATGGACTACAATCCACAATTACATTGGGAAGATGATCATTATCACGTAATGATTAGACCTGGTGATAAAATCAATTTGGTAAAGCAAGAACAAGAAGTTCAAGAAGAACCTGAAAAAGAAGAAAAAGACCAAGAAAAAGAACTAAATCAAGTTGACTAGTGAAGTCCGAATTCATATAAAAAGGGCCTGTTCAAGAAATTGGACAGGTTCTTTCGTTGCAAGTGAATAATCTTTTTTGTATAAATAAAATATGAAAGGCTCAAGTTTATTTATTTTAGTACTGTTTCTATTTTTACGGATAATTTCTAACCCTTGTGCAAACGCTATTCAAAAGAAATTATCTGTGGAGAATTCTGCTATTCTAATAAACTTGCACTCATATTTATTTTTAAGTTTATTTTGTATTTATCCGGCATTCTGTTTTAATTGGGGACAGTACGGAATAAGCTATTGGCTTTATGCTATATTGTCCGGATTACTTTGTACATTGAGCTCTGTATGTTTAATAAAAGCTCTTGAAATTGGAGAAATGTCTATACTTGGACCGATAAATTCTTATAAGTGTGTAATTGGCTTGATTTTTGCATGGATTTTCTTAAAAGAGGTACCTAATATTGCTGGTATTTTGGGAATGATAACAATTATTATAGGAAGTTGGTTAATATTTGAAACAACAAAAGAGGGGTTTAGTTTTTCTCTTTTTAAAAGGAAAGACATAATTTTGAGATTTTTGGCTTTGTTCTTTTCGGGTACGGAGGCAGTTGTATTGAAAAAAATTATAATTATGTCTTCTCCGATGGAATCATTTATATTGTGGTGTTTTTTAGGGTGTATTTTTTCTTTTATTTTAATGTATTTACTCGGAAGAAAATTTCACAAGTTATCCAAAAATGATGAGATTGGATGTTTGGGTATTGCACTAAGTCTTGGTGTAATGCAATTATCAACAAACGTTGTATTTGGGGGTATGAACGTTGGATATGCTCTTGCATTATTCCAATTATCAAGTATTGTTGCGGTAATATTTGGGTATAAAATGTTTGGGGAAAAACAATTTATTAAAAAAATATTTGCTGCAATTATTATGATAATTGGGAGTTGTTTAATTTTACTTTAAGATTAAGGGCACAAATTTTCCCAATCCGGTTCTTCGTTTTCTTCTCCTGGTTCGGTGATATGCTCGTGATTTTCCATCATAACCATTAGGGACAAACGTAATTGCCTTTTATAATTTTCTCTTGCCCTTGCTAAAGTTTTGGCGCAAAATGTAAAACTTGGAATTTCCTTAATTTCAATGTAAAAATAAGGATTACCTTCAAAGTCTAAGTCTTGCCCCTCGATTAATGTCCAGTCTAAGTTTAAATAATAATCTAAGTCTTTGTATTGATTTTCCATGTTAATTAGTTTTCTAAAGAGGAATTGCTTAACGGTTGTGTAATCATTAAACCTTCTCCGCCTACTACGTCTGCTCTTTGTCCGTCAATATATAAATATACCGGCAAAGATGTATTTTGTTTTACTGTTTTTATTAGTTGGTATAATCTTTTATACAAACTGTCGGCTCCTCCTCCGTTTACAAATGAAGAATTTAAATTTACGATGATTTTATCTGATTTTTCAGTAATATTTATGACTTGAGAATAAGGAGGAACTTCGGTATACACTCCGTGTTCTTTCTCAGATTGTTTTGGTCCGCCAATTAACGAATAAACGGCATAACGAACTTTTGAACCGTCAACTTCTTTATTGTATTCGCGTTTAACAGCTTTGTATACTTCTTCGTTGTGTTCATTTTTGCCGATAAAGAATACATTTACATATTCTTTTACTTTTACTTCTTCTGTTTTTTCTGCGGGTTCTTCTTCTACTGAACGTTGAGAAACTTCTATATCATCAGGTTTTATTTCAGGTTTTGGCATAAATACATTGAATGCAATTACGCCTAAAACGACCAACATGCAAAATCCGATAATAATTAAAAGTAATTTTTGATTTCTGTTCATATTAAATTCCCTTAGTCTTTAGGTACAATTACTATACCATCAGTAACTATTACATTATTTTTTATGGCAATATTTTTGATATAAACTTTTGCATCCTTATTATCAAAGATATTTATTGAAAAATCAAGCGGATTTAGGTAATTCATCAAAAAGTCAATTTTCTTTAGGTCAAATTTGAAAGAATTTGATGAAAGTTTTGTATTTTCAAAATCTATTTTGCCGTTTTTTACATCCAAATCTGCAGATATTTCAATTTTTTTAGGCTCTCTTACAAAAGGTAATGCTACATTTATTGTGTAGTAAAATCTGTTGCCGCGAATAGAAGCTGCAGTAGATTGAATTTTTATGCCGGCAAAACTTAATTTATTAAGATCATTAACCACTTTTCCGTATTTTTCGGTTTTCATTGTGTTATTGATATCATCTGCGGAAATTTCTAGTTCAAATGACATCGGAAAATCTTCTTTAAAAGTTATATTCCCTTTTTTGTCATATTGGATATAGTTAAAATCGCACAAAGATTTTAATTCAACTGATGATAAGTATATTCCGTCGATATTAACGTTTTTCCCGCTCATAGTGAGGGATTTAAATCTTCCGTTGCTTAAATCTTTTGCGCTATATGAATCTATATTAACTTTTAAATTTTTGTCTCCTTGAACAGTTTTTAGAATTGCTTTTTTCAAAACAGATTCTGAAATTTGAGTTCTTGCAAAATTCAACCCTGTGATGCTGCTAAAAAATGAGCTGAATTTATTATTCAAATCATAAGGTTTTACACATGAATATTCACAATCTGCACCAAAACTTACCGGTGCTGTAAATAATACTAATCCCAACAATAAAATTAACTTTTTCATAATACCTCGAACACTTTTTTTACGACAATTTTGTCTTCTGTAACCATTCCTATAGCATGTATTTTATCACCACAAACCAAAAATACAATCTCTTTTCTGTCCCTCGCCCTTTGTAAAGGGAGAGGGGTAGGGTGAGGGTTAAAAATGCTCATTCCGTGTGAAACTTTTTCTTTTTCAGTTTCATCTAGCTGATATTGCGTAATGGGAACGACTTCTAGAGGGTTAATCAAATTCTTTTCAACATCTTCAAGGGTTTTGATGTCATTCAGATTTATAGATTTTTCAATATTAAACATTCCTGCTTTAGTTCGTTCAAGTGCTATTAAATACCCGCCGCAAGAGAGCTTTTGACCAATGTCGTATGCAATTGAACGTATGTAGGTCCCTTTAGAGCATGCAACTTGGAGTTTTGCACGTTGGTTTTCATAATCAAAAGAAACAAGTTCTATACTTTTAATCAATACTTTTCTTGGTTTGATTTCGACTTCTTTACCTTCTCTTGCGTATTCATAGAGTTTTTTGCCTTTGACTTTAATAGCTGAATATATTGGAGGAATTTGTTCTATTTCTCCTTCAAAATCTTTTAAAATATTTTCAACATCTTGTTGGGTAATTTTTTTATCAAAAGTTTGAGTAATTTCACCTTCAAGATCATAAGTATCAGTATTTGCACCAAATTGAACAGTTGCAATGTATTCTTTATCATCCGGTAAATATTCAATAAGTTTGGTTGCTTTGCCTATGCATATAGGTAAAACTCCTGTCGCAAAAGGGTCTAAAGTGCCGGTGTGTCCGATTTGTTTTATGTGGGTAATTCTTCGCAGAACAGCAACAACATCAAATGATGTCATAGATTGCGGTTTGTTGATATTGATAAACCCGAACAACTACTTAATTTCCCCTCTGGAAATTTTATTTAAAATCTCAACAACCTTTGAAGATTCTTCTAAACCGTTGGTATATACAAATTTCAATTCCGGAGTCAGGCGTAAACGAAGAACTTTGCCCACATTGTAGCGAATTTTTGGGGTCGATTTTTCTATAATTTCTTTTGTTGTTTCGATATCTTCTTGTGAACCTAAAACACTATATATAACTTTTGCAAAAGAATTATCATGCGAAACTTCAACATCCACAATTGATACAACACCTTTTAGTCCTCGGATTTCTTTTCTCAAAATCTCAGAAATATCGCGCATCAATTCTTTTCTTACCCGTTCGTTTCTTAGTGTCATAATTCTTTACTCCTAGTTGATAAAATTATAGCATGAATATTACAAAAAGTTAAAAGGTAACTTTTAGTAGCAAAAAAATATATTACATGTTTTAATATATCGGAGAATTTATGAAAGGAGAAATTAATGAATTTAACAATAAACAGTTTATCATCTGTTGACAGAGCATACGGACTTTCATCTCAAAATAAAAATTCTAAAAAAGAAAATGTTAGTTTTGAGGGTCTAAACATATCTTCAAAACAAGTAAAAAATGCTGCTGTTGGATTTGCATTATTTGCAGCATCTGTATTAGGGCTATCTGCATGTAAATCAAATTCATCCGAAAAATCAAAAGAAGCTGCAAATACAGAATACGTTGCTCCGGTGCAAGATGTTGAAGAATCTGAAAAATCAGAGGTTGCTAAAGAAGTTTCTTATAAAGACCGAATTAATGAATATATGGCTCAAGACAAAAAAGTTGTCAAGGTAGAAATTGATAATCCTGTAGCAAATACTGGTCCTAATGAAAAAGTTTATTTTTATTCAATAGTTGGGAGAGGTTATGATAAAAAAGGTGTAATGATCAGACAATTTACTGTTGATACTCCAGAACCTGGAGAATATATTCCTACATATAGAGGAGTACAATATCTGCCTGACAAAACAGTTGCAGAAGTATTTTACGGCCCTTGTAAAACAGTCCAAGTAAATTATGAAAAACCTGTGAAATTCGAAGGGGAATCAGGTTATAAAAAGATTGAATATTTGTATGATACACTACGCTCAGAAGATTCACCAAGCAGAACTGTTATATATAAAAAGGGGACAGAATTTGCTCCTGGTGCGAGGTATTCTAAAGATTATCGTGAATGTAGAATATCTTATGATAAGGACGGAAAACTTCTAGAGAAACATGTACTTGTTCCTGACAAAGATTATAAAAGTCTTAGATTAGATGAGAAAAAATCCATACTACCAAAAGATATATCGAAATCAGACGAATAGGAAATGAAAATATATAAAAAGCGATAGAATATTTGTTCTATCGCTTTTTATATACCTACATTTATAAATTTATTTTCTGATTTTAATTTATCATATTTTTCAAGATCTCTGTATTTTAAGATTTTTGCAGGATTACCGCCGACAACTGCACCTTTTGGAACATCTTTTGTTACTACAGAACCCATTGCAACCACCGCACCTTCTTCAATAGTCACCCCCGGGATAATAGTGCATCTTGCTCCCAACCATACATTGTCTTTTATTTCAACAGGTCTTAGGTTGAATTGCTTATCAAATGGTAATGTTTCAGGACTGTAATAATTATGGCTTGAGGTCCAAATCAGAACTTCTCTTGCAAAGCTTACATTATTCCCAATTTTTACACCTCCGGATGCATTTATTGTTGTGCCTTAGCCCAGTCTTACGTTGCTTCCGATTTCAAGATTCCCTGCTTTGAATATTTTTACTCCGCTTGCGATAGTAATATTATCACCACACGATTTGAAGCGATGTTTATTCAGTAAAAAACGAATAATTTTG
>Ga0256404_1002056_pt1 | contig 45716 bp, 55 predicted proteins | sample RumenRJG_01DNA_FD_185990 | JGI IMG/M metagenome (GOLD analysis project Ga0256404, IMG submission 185990) | Bovine rumen microbial communities from Lethbridge, Alberta, Canada - RJG_01 | ecosystem: Host-associated > Mammals > Digestive system > Stomach > Rumen | place: Canada: Alberta | collected... | reverse complement strand
GGCCGAAGAATGACTTAAAAGAACCATCGACCTCTTTCAGGATCTGCTGCGCCATGTTGGAGTTTAACGCTTTGTAATTAGGGCTGTTCTTTAAAAGCGTGTAATTCTTTTCGTATTTTAGAAACTCGCCCTCAGAAAAGTAATACTGTCTTACATTGTAAATGGCTTCATTGGCAAGATTCTTTGCTATATGGCATAGTTCTTTTATAGTTTTGTAGTCTTCCTTTGAAAGATGCTTTACTTGTTGTTTTACGGTAAGATGCATACAGCTTTCTCCTTTCTAAAGACTCGGAAACAGGATTTCCTGTATGCATATTATATCATATCCCTAACCGCCATTCATCCCACGGCCCAAGGGCTCGTGGGTTTTCTGTCGGGAACTGTATAAAAAAATGATAACGCCCTGCGTTATCACTTTTTATTTTTATTCAATTGTATGTTTAATGGGATGGTCTTTCTTGAACTCCTTATAAAGATCTTTATTACACATAGCTGCTGAGGCACAACCAGAACAGCTCGAGCCACAAGAACTAGCACCATTCTTCTTACCAATGATTTGTCTGATGATTACCCACAAGCTATAGGCAATAATGAGACCTAAAATAATATATGTCCACATAGTATCCCTTCTTTCTTTACCTATACAAGAGTATCCCATGGAAAGGTTTTGAAATATGTATGTGTGTGTGTAAATCATGAGGTACTCTTGTATAGGGACCTCTATTGAGGTCCTTTTTATTTTATTTGACAGCTATATCCTGCATGATGAATAGCTGATGTGATTGTATTGATGTTTGGTTCTTGTTTAGTAAGAACTGTCACTTCTTTTTTAGTGAGGTTGATTGATGCCATTGTGTCTTTCTGGCTATTTAAGGCATTGCTGATCTTTGTTGCACAGTTTGCACAATGCATATCTTGTACAGTGAATGATGTGGAATAAGGATAATGTTTCTTATTTGTATCTTCTGGTTTTATCTTTTGAAGATGATCACCTGTCGAACAACAACCTTCTTTAGAAGAAGTCAATATGTGCCTAATGCCATAAATAAAGAATATAGCTATGATGACGCCAATAATAACTGTTGCCATATGATGCCTTCTTTCTATGCATGTACTAATTCACCAACTGGTTCTTTGTAACCAGGACGAACAACCATGTAGATAATAAACAATACTAAACCAAATGCAACGATTTGTCCAATACCAAGACTTGCACCATAGAAGAAGAAACTGCCTAATTGATATGTGATAAATGATAAGACATAACCTAAGACAAGCTGATAGCTAATCGCGAAGATAGCCCAGAAACGAGAACCCATTTCACGCCAGATTGTACCCATCGCTGCAATACATGGTGGATTAAAGAGGTTCAAGATCATATAAGAGAATGCTCCCATTGTTGTAAAGAGTGAAGCAACACCAGCCTTACCAGCCAATACAACAACTGTTGAAGCTGCAAGTTCTTTGGCAGAAAGAGCAATCAGTACGGATACGCCACCTTCCCAGTTGCCAAAGCCAAGTGGAGCAAAGATAGGGGCAATGAATTCACCAATATAACGAAGGATGGATTTAGAAACTTCAGCACTTCCTGAATCAATATATTGTAATGTTGGTGTATAACTCATTAAGAACCAAGTGATCACTGATACAGCAAAAATAATTGTTCCCGCTTTAACAATGAAATGCTTACCTCTTTCAAGAACACGCATCATTACAGTCTTAGGCTGTGGTAAGTGATAAGCAGGTAATTCCATAACGAATGGTGCACTTTCACCGGCAAAGAAACGTGTCTTCTTTAAAGCAATACCGGATAATACAATAACCGCTAAAGATAAGAAATACATGCTTGTAGCTACCCAGGCTGAACCATGGAAGAAGACTGAAGAAATCATAGCGATAATTTCTGTCTTAGCAGCACAAGGAATAAACGTACAAAGCATAATTGTCATTCTTCGGTCAGCTTCATCTTCTATTGTACGAGCAGCCATAATACCTGGTACACCACAACCAGAACCAATAAGAATAGGAATAAATGACTTGCCTGATAGACCAAACTTTCTAAACAGTCTATCCATAATAAAGGCAATACGTGCCATATAACCTGTATCTTCTAAGATGGATAAGAAGACAAAGATCAAGAGAATCTGTGGAACGAAGCCAAGTACAGTACCTACTCCACCAACAACACCATCAATTAATAAATGCTGCATCCAGTCAGCTACACCTAATGTACTACATAACGCTGTTAAAGCATTTGGAACAATTTCTCCAAAGAGAACATCATTTGTCCAGTCCGTCATCCATGTACCTACTGTTGTTACTGAGATATAGTACATAATGAAGATAATAACTGCAAAGATTGGTAGAGCTAAATATCTATTTGTGACAATACTGTCAATCTTATCCGATAAACTCTTTGCCTGCTTCTTGGAAGCAACAACACATTGACTTGTAAGCTTTGTAATATATTCATAACGTGCTGATGTGATGATTGATTCTGCATCATCCTCTTCTTCATCTTCAATCTTAGTGATGATTGGTTCAACGATGTCTTTTAAATCAGGATTGAGATTATTGTCTTGAATAACTTTATTGTCACGTTCAAAGAGCTTAATCGCAAACCAGCGTTTCATATCACCATCAAGCTTACCTTCAATTTCCTGAATAGCCTTAAGTAAGTGACCGGAGAAGATTTCTGGACGCTTGCCAACTTCATGTGCTTTCGCTAATCGAATAGCTTCCTGTGCTGCTTCTTTTGTACCCTTGCCTTTTAAGGCTGAGATTGTTACAACTTTACAGCCAAGTTCTTTTTCTAGTTTCTTTGTATCGATAGTGACACCTGTCTTCTCTAAGACATCAACCATGTTGATCGCAATTAAGGTTGGTAAACCGAGTTCTAGTAACTGAGTTGTGAGATAGAGATTACGTTCGATATTTGTACCATCTACGATATTGATAATGGCATCTGGTCGTTCATTGACAAGATACTGTCTAGAAACAACTTCTTCTAATGTATAAGGTGAAAGTGAATAAATACCTGGTAAGTCCTGAATTGTGACATCGGGATGGCCTTTTAGCTTACCATCTTTCTTTTCCACCGTTACACCTGGCCAGTTACCAGTATATTGTGATGAACCTGTTAAATCATTAAAGAGTGTTGTTTTCCCGCTATTTGGGTTACCTGCTAAACCAATAATCATCATCTTCTCCCCCTACTCTACATCAATAAGCTCTGCATCCGCTTTACGAATAGAAAGCTCATAGCCTCTAACTGTTAATTCAATCGGATCACCTAAAGGAGCAACTTTTCTTACAAAAACCTCTACACCTTTAACTAACCCCATATCCATAATACGTCTCTTTGTAGCACCATTACCATTTAACTTCTTAATTGTCACGCTGCTACCAATTGGCACTTCTTTTAAAGTCATCTTCTTCATCCCCCTAAATAAAGATACGTTTCGCTAATGTACTATCAATCGCTATGCGGCTGTCATGAACTTGAACAATGAGATTATCACCCATTCGATTGACAACAGTTACTTCGTTGTTCACAACAAAGCCTAGTTCCGCAAGATGAACCTTGACTTCATCTTTGCCACTGATACGCTTTATTTGTCCTTTTTCGCCTACTTTAGCCATTGTAAGTGGAAACATATGTATGCCTTCTTTCTAATTAGTCTTTACTAACTACAGTTAGTTTAGTATAACTTACTGACTATGTCAACAAAAAGTTAGTATCAACTAATTTTATAATGCACTTTATTTGACCTATCTCAAAACACATTGATAAGATAGAGATGAGGTGAAAACTATGAGTGAATCAACAGAAATGTATTTAGAAACAATATTAATACTCAAAGAACGTAATGGTTATGTGCGCAGTATTGATTTAGCTCATGAAATGCATTATTCCAAGCCAACTATCTCCCAACAAATGAAAAGACTAAAGGAGAAAGGCTTGATTGAAATAGATGAAAAAGGACATATCTCTTTATCCCCTAGTGGTTTAAGTGTTGGAAAGATGATCTATGAAAGACATCAATTGCTTACAACAATTTTTCTTCATATTGGGGTAGCTGAAGATATTGCCCGTAAAGATGCTTGTCGTCTTGAACACTATATTTCTCAAGAATCTGTAACAGCTTTAAAAACATATTTTCATGATATTATTGAAACGGATCAGGAAGTCTGATTCGTTTTTTATTTCTTTGAAGAAACATACCATACTTGATAAAAAGCCTTAAGAAAGAGGGATTTCTATATTTAAAAGAAAAGCTTATTGAATGGAAAATATTATGCGGATCAATATATAGTATTATTAGAAGGTGCTAGATGTGTTGGAAAGACTACAATGGCTCAGCACTTTGGAGAAAATCAGTATAAGTCTTATATTCTCATTGTTTTTTCCAAGAATGAAGAAAATATCATGCGGTGTTTTGATGATATTGGTCATCTGGATTTATTCTTTTAGCGTTTACAGGCAAAAACAGGCATTACACTCTATGATCATCAGTCATTAATCATCTTTAATGAAGTTCAACTCTTCCCTAAGGCAAGACAGGCTATTAAGCATCTCGTGAAAGATGGACGATATCATTATTTAGAAACGGGTTCACTTATTTCGATTCAAAAATGTAAAAGATATTCTTATTCCTTATGAAGAGATAAATACAAGTCTATCCAATGGATTATGAAGAGTTTTGTGTTGCAGTTGGTTTTCAATATGAACTCTTGCATAAAATCTATTTAACAAATAAACCTATTGGACAAGCAACAAATCGTAAACTTATGCGTGATTTACGTATTTATATGGTTATAGGAGGTATGCCTCAAGAAGTAGAAGCCTATCTAGAAAAAGAGAACCTTATGATGATTTTTTAATGTTATAGAAAAAGACCTCATAACAATGAAATTATGAGGTAAAATCACTACAATGTAATTCATACTGCTTATTTAAAATTTCCATAAGTTCCTGGTAAGAAAACATTGCAAAATCAAACAACAGCTTCTCTTTATGTTTTTGAATTGATTATTTTGCTGATATCACGACCATTGTAGAATATTCGAACTATAGAAACCTTTCTTTTATTTTCTTCAACGAGATAATACACAATGAAGTTTTCTACAGGAAATTGACGAATTTTCATCGAATACCAAGGTTCCCAATCAACTAATGTATGTCTAGATGGCATATTGCTTAACGAACGAATCGCCGTTCTAATATTTTTGAGTAAATTTTCAGCAGTCTTAGGAACAAGAAGCTCATTCGCAACATAATCGTAGATTTCACGTAAATCCTCATATGCTTCTTCTGAATACTCTACATTGTAGCTATATGTCATATATCGAACTCCTTAGCAAGTTTTTCATCAACTTCATCCGCAGAAAAGACTTTTCCACTCTTGATTGAATCAACCCCCTTCGAAAGCTCCATATCGATTTGTTCTCTAGTCATTACACCAATAGATGACGGCTTTGAAGAAGGAAGCTTCAATTGAAAAGGTATTCCATCATTCAATACAATCTGACTATAAAACATTTGTATTGCACTTGATGGAGAAATGCCAAGCTGAGAAAGTACGTTCTCAGCACTATTCTTAAGATTAGTATCAATTCTTGCATAGACAACAGATGTATTTGCCATAGTCTTGCCTCCTTTATTTATTATCATTATAGATTCTATTGCAAGCTTATGCAAGCAATTACATGCATATGCATGTATTATTTAATATTAATCTTGCTTTCTTATATGATAATCTTATTGCATAAACGATTACCGCAAAAGGACATGAGCTGTATTATCATACGTTTGAGAAAGCTGGCAGTACACATTATTATGAGATTGATTTCCTTGTTTCCTCTTCTACGGCCAACATGCTAGCAATTCTTGACAAAGTTGTAGAGATTGTCCCTAACGATGAGAAGAGCGGTTACCCAAACAATCAAAACCACGCCTAAAAGGCGTGGTTTGAACTGCGGCTATAAGCCTGTAATACCTGCTCGCGTCTAAAGGCGCTTGCTTTCACTTCGTTCAAGCTACCGCTCTTGACGCTCGCTATCCCTCAAAGGGATTCTTTTTTACTTTTTTCACTACTTTGTTTTCTTGTCTTTTGTTATTCCTTTTTCGCTTCTTTTTCTCTTCGTTGCGTTTGAAAATGGATCCCCATACTCCTTGACACTCAGCTTATCCACCATCTGATCATGCATCTCCTGCTCTCGGATGTATTTTTCCACAGTTGCTGTATTCAGTCCTACTGTCGACACATAAAATCCTTCAGACCAGAAATGTCTATTACCAAACTTGTACTTCAAATTTGCATGTCTGTCAAACATCATCAGCGCTGACTTCCCCTTCAGGTAGCTTACGCTCAGCTTTAAAGAAATCTCGAGAAGAAGATGCACGTGGTCCGGCATGAGATGTCTTCTACTATTTCTACTCCCTTTTACCTTCAGAGTTCCTTTATGATTTCCTTTAGGTCTTTTCGATATTGACCATATATTTCTTTTCGTCTATACTTTTGTATGCGATAGTGAATTGGCTTCATGAGCCATGAGACATCACCGTTCCTTTCTTTTTGCGGTAACTTGAACACTTACCATTAATAGAAGGAACGGTGATGTTTTTGTCATCCACCCGCATAGCAGGTTGTTTATTATTTCGCACACTCAATCGTCTAAAGACTAGCTTGTACTACAAAAAGAAAAAGGCCACAAATGTGACCTTAAACCAAACTAAATCCAATTGCACTTGCCACCATCATAATAATACCTGCAAGCAATACACCAAGCATGACAGCCGCAACAGTTTCCTTGAAGTCCATATCAAGAATACTTGCCGCAAGTGTACCAGTCCAGGCACCTGTACCAGGTAGTGGAATACCTACAAATAACATCAGTGCGACAAAAGTCCCTCTACCAGCCTTCTCAGTCAGCTTCTTTCCGCCCTTCTCACCTTTTTCAAGACAGAACGTAAAGAACTTTCCGACAACTGGTTTATCCTTGCCCCATTCAAGTAATCTTCTTGCGAATAAATAAATAAAAGGCACAGGAAGCATATTTCCTAATATACATATAATATAAGATGTAACCATTGGTAGACCTAATCCCTGTGATACAGGAATAGCTCCACGTAGTTCAACGATTGGAACCATTGAAATAAAAAAGATCCATAAGTATTTAGCAATCATTATTTTTTCTCCTTACATCATATTACTATCATATAGGAAATTATGGTGATTTCAAGCCTGTTTTAATGCATTCGTATAGAGTTCAATAAGTTTTTCTAGAGAGTAGGAAGCATTAGCTGATGATGTGGATGGTAAGGTGATAGGGATAATATGTGTTTTGTCTTCGAGGTATTTCTTGTAGTACTTTTCACTTGTCTTACCATTACAGATGATGGTATGGATATGGGTATGATTGATGAGTTGTGGTATGTCGTTGGGAATAACATCTTTAATAGATGCATCACTGCTGCCTCTTATAATGCAGCTATGAATACTGTCCCATAAAGCGATATGGTGTTTGAGAAGAACTTCTTCTTTTCTTTTATTTGTGGGTAGGTCTTCATGATAGATAGCACTGATGACTTTCCAGAATCTATTCTGTTTATTGGCATAATAGAAGTGTTCTTCCCGAGACTTCACTGAAGGCAGACTACCCAATATCAGTATCTCACATTCTTCATCAACAATAGGTGCTAAGGGATGCACAACACGCTCTTCTTTCATCATCTTCTCCCATTCATAAAGCCCACACTTTTTCTTATCACAACTCTTGGCATCACTCTAACAGCTAAATTCAATAACTGTCCAGATACATTATTAAAGACAACAACTCTCTTCTTCATTAAGCCTTCAACACCTTTATAGGCTACATGATCAGCTGTATCTGGTTTGAAGAATTTCATAATAGGTGAGGCTGTTACGTTAGCTCTTTGCCAGAAGTTTGTCTGTGTTGGGCCAGGACATAGACATGTACAAGTCACACCCGTACCTTTGAGTTCCTCAGCCATCGCTTCACTAAAAGAAAGCACATAGGCCTTTGTTGCATAATAGACATTCATATAAGGACCTGGGCACAAGCCTGCGATTGAAGCCACATTTAAGATTTTCCCCTTTCCTCTTTCGACCATGAGCTTCCCAAAGCGATAAGTCATTTCTGTCAAGGCGAGAATGTTGACTCTGATCATATCTCTATTCTTACGATAATCACTTTCAAGAAACTTTCCATAATCCCCAAAGCCTGCATTATTCATGAGAATTTCGATTGGATATTCCTTCAGCATCTCATACAGTTCCTCAACAGCATGCTTCTTACTTAAATCCTTGACCACATTCAATACTTCAACATTAATGAAAGACAACTCTTCTTCCAATTCCTTCAACGCATCTTGATTTCTACCCACAAGAATAAGATCATAGCCCTTTCTCGCAAACAATCTTGCACTTGCATGACCAATCCCACTTGATGCTCCTGTAATTAATACTGCATGTTTCATACAATCACCACCTTCTTTCCACTTTATTATATCAACAACAATACCTATTAGACAAACATACATGATTTCGTTAGAATAATGACAACAGGAGTAAAGACAATGCAACCAATATTAATCTATTACATTATCATCAACATCATCACTTATATCTTATTTGGAGTTGATAAACTGAAGGCTAAAACTCATCGCTGGCGTATTCCTGAAGCCACCTTACTTTTCTTTTGTATTATTGGTGGAGCTTTTGGGGGATTTGCAGGTATGTTTTCTTTTCATCACAAGATTAGAAAAAACAAGTTCCGTTATCCTGTGCCATTACTAACGATTATACAACTTGTTCTTATCTATCGTTGTATGCACTAAGAGTATGTCTTAGTGTATTTTGTTTTAAAAAAGAGAATCTCATTGAGATCCTCTTATTCAACAACTGGTATTTCTTTAATAATTTCTTTTGTATGCGCAAGACAACGTTCCTTAGAAACCACCATATTCTTATAACCCGTAAGTCCACAGTTATTTGAGAGTTCTTGTGTAAACTGACTCGCCTTATAAATACGGACATTACTATAATCATCAATAGTTTTAGCTGTTTTTATGTGTGCTTCAAAATAATTAATAAGTGGTATCCACTTAGTATTCTCAATAGATTTCTTGCCATCCTTCATCACAAAATCACATTCAAACATACCCTCATACATACACTTCTCTTCTTTTTGTCCTGAGACAAAATTTCCTAATGAATAAAGTACAAGTGTTTTATGCCCTTCTGTATTTGTATACCAATGAGCTGGCTGGATGGTATGTGGGTGTGTTCCAACAACTAAGTCAACTCCCAAATCTATCATGAGTTTGGCATAGTCTTCTTGCATTTTATTGATATTGTCTTGATATTCATCACCCCAATGGGCACTCACTACAATAAAGTCTGCCTGACTTTTAGCTTGATTGACTTGATTCGTGATCTTTGTTTGATCAAAAAGAGAGACATGTGAAGAATCTGTTGGATTATTTAATCCATAAGTATAACTTAAGAAGGCAATCTTGATGCCATTACGGTCAATGATGGGAATTGTATTCGTATCCTGGGCATTCTCATAGAGTCCTAAGAGCTTCATATCCGAATTCTTAAAGAGCTGTATCATATGTTGGAGGCTTGCAGTACCTGTATCCATGGCATGATTACTTGCCCCATTCACAACATCAAAGCCTGTGTCCTTTAATGCATCAAAGACAGCATCTGGTGAGTTAAATGAGGGATAACCTAAATGACCACCACCAATAACAGTCTCCTGGTTCACAAAGCTTATATCAGCATTCTGAATATCACTCTTAACATTTTGATATATTGGTTTGAAATCATACTGCCCATCACCAACATTACCTGCTGCTTGATCAGCTGTATCCATGACTTTATCATGGATGATATTATCCCCTACAGCTACAAAACTTACCTTCTTTGTTTCTTCTTGTTTTGTATTGATAAGTTTTGTTTTCTTTGTTGGGGTTGTATGAGGACTTATCTTCATACCAATAACAAGTAATGAGATAAGTAAGATAGGTAGAATGAATATAATAGTGTGTTTCTCTTTCATGGTCCTACAATAGCATATCTCGCAGAAACTTTCAAAGCGTTTTCAATGTTAGTTCTTTGAAAGATCAATGACTTCAGTTTTAAGAATAGCATCATGTGGTAAAGGAACATTGTAATCCTTTAACATGATAACATTGTTGATAAGGAAATAGCCTGCTGAAAGAATAAGAAAGAGCGGACCAAAGAGAAACTTCATGATACATTCTCTTAATAAAATCTGCATCATTGTTCTTTTGGAATCATCTTTGTTGATGACTTTGACTTTAAAGATAGCCTGTCCTACAGTCTGTCCCTGTTTATATGGTACATAGCAAGTTAAGAATACAATCGCTAGTAAAGCACAAATCAACATAATATTCCCCTTGCCTACATCACCATCAGCTACATAACCTCTTGCACCTGTATAAAACAATCCCATAACAGCAATATCAATTATAAAATCAATAAGTGCTGATAACCATTTTCTGACTGCAAACTTCATAAATATATCCTCCATATTATCTTGATGATAACATCAATTCACTTATTTGTCCTCTACTTTTCTATTTCATTGACAACTAGCTTTAAAGATTGGCTTGTTTATAGCTTATCAGTTCAATATTCTCTTTGTTTAGCCATTCTTTTGTCTTTATATCTGTAAGCATTACAACTTCTTTAGTACGATTAATAGTCAAAGATGAGTGAGTAAGAATATAGTCATCTAAATAGCCTGGATGGAAGATAGCAACATTGGGCATATCTTCACTAAAGTGATATAAAATACCATCTTGTAAGCATGATAATGGGTCATAGTCTTTGGCGAATGCGCCAAATGGTAAAGTATGGATTGGCTTTCCTCTAAACGTACCATTCTCCATCATTGGGTTAATGTCGTTGAATGGTAAATCATACTTTTTGGCAACAATAGCTAATGCCTTTTCAAGATTCTCACTTACTACAGCATGTGCTTCAAAGTAATCCGGTTTTCTTCCTGTAAGTTCTTTAAAACGTAAATATTGTGCCTCAATCTCAATAACTGCTTCATCTAGCTTAATAAGCTCCTTCCCTTCTTTATAAGCCTCTCTAAAGGCTTTAGAGGAATGGAAGTTACCATTCTCATCAAGCATGGATGGAATGAGATTGGGATTAGCACATGGTTTACCTAAACAGATGTTTGTATGTTGGCCTATGCCAACTTTTGTACCCTCTAACAACTGCAGTCCTTGTTTAGCAGAAGGCATATTGGGCATAACACCAACAGAAGAAACAAGTCCCTCTTTGACCGTCTTCAAAATACCATAATTAACGGCTTCACTGTACCCTAGGTCATCTGCTCTGATTATTAATTGTCTCATTACGAACACCTCATTGATTCTTTTTCTCATATAAATCCTTAAAATAATATTTCTTTTTACGATACACAAAATAATAGTTTATTTCATATTCATTATCAGCAACCTCAATACATTCACTTTTAACTTTATAGAAATGTATATCTCTTTCTTCTATACGATAACCTTGATAATATTCTATTCCTACAACGATATCTTTCACAATGCTTTTAATGATTAAGCTTCTGATATTGGTGATGGGGATAATGAATTTTGGTTCAATTGCATATTTTCTTATACTTTCATAATAATCATGTCTAGTCTTCATATATTACCTCTTATTTCATCAATTGTGTTTGTCCAATACTTTCAAGAAAGTTTTTAATATGCAAATCTGGGCTTATAAATCTCTCTTCTACATATTCATAAGTATCAACTTCATCAAATTGATGATATGCCCATTGTGTCTCAGCATAAGAATCCTCATTTACACCTAAATCATAAAGTTCCTCATTCTCATAGTTAAAAGGAATACTAATTTGAGGATATTTTTCCATAATCTTATTTGCTCTTTCTCTCCATATTCCATGATGTCTGCCTATTGTTGATCCATCTTCGTGATATGTATATGTATCTGGATCATAGATTGTGGCATGTAATATTTCATGCAGTAAGATACTTAATGAGATATCTTCATTGACTGTTTTCTCTAAGAGACAACGACTAATAAAGATATATTTGGGATATCTTAGTTTATAATGAGCATTATAATCAAAATTACAATAACCATAATAATTTATATGATCACCAATATAGAATGGAATGTTCTCTAAATCTAATGGTTCATTATTGTAGAGTTCATCATATGATAAACATTCTTCAAGGATATTATAGGATTTAATTAAAAGATTTCTGATATTATGTTTTTCTGGGAAGATTGTTCTTTTAGGTTGGTTGATTGTAAAAATAGGTGTTGTTCTTGCATAATCACTTAACATATTTTCCTCCTAAAGTAAAAACGACCAGAATGACTCTGATCGCTTTTACTTATGTGTTTTATTTATCAATTTATACTAGTATAGTACTACACAACTATATTTAATGCAATACTCACTACAAAAAGTATTATATCTTTGGATGATAAGTCCAGTCTTTAGAGAATCCTGCTACCATGCACATAATAGGTGCAAAAAGCAAGAATAAGAAGCCAATACCAATACCCTGGCCAAATCTCTTAGCTATCTTGAAGCAACTCATAATCTGCAATACAACAGCAATAATACCAAGAATAAACATTAAGACAGCACTAACTGCCATAGCATTTTCATTATTAGATGCACTCTCAACAGCAATAAAGATAATACCTAAAATAGTGCCTACAGATCCAATTAATGACCATACAGCATTAAATCCAGCCATTCTCAGCCAGTCATAGATATTCAGCACCGGAATAAGAGAATGCCAACCTGGTATACCAGCCTTCTTATACATCTTCCATACCCCAATTATTTGAAAAACACCTATTGCGACTGCGAATAGCCAAACAATTGAAAGCACACCATATACAGCAGCTAAATCCGAATCATTCATAAATACAATTTCCCCTCATCGCCATTATATAACAAACAACACATTCAATCCACCAACAGACTAAGGGCATAAATATTTGTGCCCTCTTTTTCAACCCATTAACACACCAATACATACTATAGTTGATATTTTAATATAAACTATAGTATGTATTCCAATATAAACTATAGTTTTCTTTTTAACATAAACTATAGTATGTATTCTTATAACAACCAGAAGTTTATATTCGTGGTATACTAGTATCAACAATTGAAAACTAAGTTTTTTAAATTATGATAAATTCTCTTACCATATAAGACGTTACTACTAAATTAGAGGATAAAAGAGATGTAAATAAAAAAGCACTATCATATTGCCTACTTTCATATCGAAGGTAGGTCACTAAATAGTGCTAATTGATATTCTATGAAGCCATATTTAATACTTTTGTTTTCAAAAGAGTATCATATGGCATTTCGACATTAACGTCTTTAAGCAAGAAGACATTGTTGATGAAGAAATATACTATAGAAAACAGGAGAAATACTGGTCCTAGTGCAAATTTAAGTACACATTCTCTTAGAAAATTTTGTAAATATGTTCTCTTTGTATTATTTTTGTTTACAACTTTCACTTTCATCAATCTTTGGCCAATAGTTTGTCCTTGCACAGTTGGGATATAACAAGTAAAGAAGAGAATACTTATTATTGCTGATAATAACATTAGTTCTCCCTTCCAGCTTGTTCCTTCTAAAAAGAATACATTGGCGCAAAAATAGAACAAACTTACTACTCCACCAGTAATTAAGTAATCTATGAAAGCTGATAACCATCTTTTAAACGCAAATTTCATATTATTTACCCTTTAGTATTTCTACTGTTTCTTTCTGTAGTTTTAGTGTATTTTGATTCTCATTAAGATAAGAGTTATAAAGTAAATCAATAAATACCAAAATAGGAAATTGAGGGGAAATGATGTTCCCAGTATCTAAGTTTTCCAAAACGGGAATACATACGAGTTCATCAACATATTCTTTTTTCTCTGTATTTCCTGTAATCAATACTGTTCTTGCTTTGCGCTCATGAGCATGCTTAAGAGCAAATACAACTTCATCTGAAGTTCCAGAGATACTAATTCCAATAACGAGATTTCTTTGATTCATGAGTAATGATTGAATTTTCATCAAATCCCCTTCACTACAAGACTCCATCAGCACACCTAACCTTGTAAAGCGTCTCTTCATTTCTTCGCCAGCTAATCCTGAGCTCGCAATTCCAATGACATGTATGTGATCATATTCTTTAAGATATTGAATAAGCCGTTCGATTTGTGCTGTATCAATAATTGTGTTAAAACGATTCAATATTTGTTCGTATACATTGATTACTGAAGAGGATGAATAATCTTTATCTTGGGGTGTTGTAAAAATACGTGAGTATTCATAAACAAATTCACGATATCCTCTAAATCCCATCTTTTGTGCAAATCTAGACAAAGATGCTTCACTCACAAAGATTTTTCTTTTCATGTTCTTTATTGAAAAATCATCCATCTTCTTATTTTTCAAGAAATAATCAGCAATGATTTTTTCTGTATCTGTGAAATCATCATATTGATAAACAAGTTTTGATATTATCGAATTAATATACATTTACTTTTCTTACCTTATCTAATCATCCATTCCTAATAAATCTAAAATAACTGTTTTATAAAGTATTGCTTTTGCACCAAAGATAGCTTGAATACCATTATCTACTTCTAGGACACCTATTGCACCTAGAGATTTAAATTTATCTTTTTGTACTTTACTAGCATCTTTTACGCCTACACGTAATCTTGTTGCACAAGCATCGACATCTTCAATATTATCAACACCACCCAAGTATTCAATAATCTTAATAGCATTTGCTTCTAGTTCTGTATTTTTATTTTCATTTTTAGATGGTTCACTGATCACAAGATCGTCTCCACCTCTACCGGGAGTAGCAATATTGAATTTCGCAATAGCAAATCTAAAAGTGAAATAGTATAAGCAAGCCCAAGCTGCACCTACAGGTAATACCAATAACCAGTTTGTTTTAGCATTACCTTGCATAATACCAAACAAGAAGAAATCAATAAAACCACCTGAGAATGTATTACCAATACGGATTTTTAATAAGTCAGCAACTAAGAATGAAAGCCCATCATAGAATGAATGCACAACATATAAAATAGGGGAAACAAATAAGAACATATATTCTAGAGGTTCAGTAATACCAGTAATAAATGAAGTTAAAGCTACTCCAAGGAATAAACCGGCATATTTCTTTCTTTTAGTCTTATCAACTGAATGGTACATAGCAAGAGCCGCTGCAGGTAAACCAAACATCATTGTAGCAAAACGACCAGCAAAGTATTTTGTTCCTGATGTAAACAAACCAGTATGATGTGGATCAGCTAACTGAGCAAAGAAGATTTTTTGTGCACCAACAACTTCTTTGCCTGCAACCTTTTCAACACCACCTAACTCAGTATACCAGAACATTGGATAAATCATATGATGTAAGCCAACTGCACCACACAATCTCATTAAGAAACCATAGAAGAATGTTCCAATAACACCAGCAGATGAAATAGCATGTCCAGCAGCCAATAATAATTGCTGTAGTGGTGGCCAAATAATGTAGAATGCAGCACCAACAAAAATAGCACAAACAACAGTAATAATAGGAACAAAACGAGAACCACCAAAGAATCCCAAAACATCCGGTAATTGAATATCATGGTATTTATTATGGAGATTAACTGCAATCAATCCCATTACAAGAGCACCAATAACACCTGTATCAATTGCATTACCTTTTGGATTTGCAATAGAAAGAATAGCTGATGTTGTACCAGTCATAACGAGATAACCAACAACACCTGCAAGTGCAGCTACACCTTTATCTTTCTTAGCTAAACCAATACATAAACCAACACATAGAAGCAATGATAAGTTAGAGAAGACAATACTACCAGCTGCATTCATTACTTTGAATACAGTTTGTAACCAACCAACATTTAAAAATGGATATGCAGCAATTGTTGCACTACTACTAAAGGCACCACCAATTCCTAGCAGCAAACCAGCAGCAGGCAACATGGCAATAGGTAACATGAAAGCTTTACCAATTTGTTGTAACTTTTTGAACATAATTATTTTTCCTCCCTCATTACATGTTCATTTACGTGTATAAATATATTTTTTCACAAACCCCTTTTAGTACACTATCTTTAATTCGGATTCACTTTAAAAGTGTATATCTGTTTATTCCTGAATTTCCTTCACAAATCTTTCAGTAATTTCTTTTGGTCTTGTTATTGCACCTCCAACAACAGCAGCATATGCATGACATTCTTTTAGAACCTTTTTAAGTTCTTCTGGATAATGTATCTTTCCTTCAGCAATAACTGGTACATGTAATTCATCAACACATTTCCTAATAAGATCATAATTAGGTCCATCTATATTTTCTGAATACGGTGTATATCCACATAGTGTTGTTGAAACGATATCGAAGCCAATTCTTTCAGCTTCAAGACATTCTTCAAATGTCGAGCAATCTGCCATTGCAAGTCTTTTATTCGCATGAATATAAGCAACAAGTTCTTCTACTTTTTCTCCATGAGGACGTTTACGGCAAGTTGCATCCAAGGCTATAATTTCACTTCTTGTTTCTAATAATTCATCTATTTCTCTATGAGTAGGTGTAATATAAATATCTGAATCATCATAATTTTTTTTGACAATACCAATAATTGGCAAATCAACAGTCTTTTGAATTTCTAAAATATCTTCTTTTGATTGTGCTCTTATTCCTGCAGCACCTCCTTCTAAAGCTGCCAAAGCCATTCTTGACATGATAAAACTTGAATGCAAAGGCTCATTGGGTAATGCTTGACAAGATACAATAAGTTTTCCCTTTAATTCTTCTAACATTTCCTTTTTGATATATTCTGTGTTGTTTAGTAAACAACCACAATACCTTCCTCCTCATTTCAGTCTTAAGACTTGTGTACACTCATCTTATAGCTAAATAATAGCCAATCTAAGTATCATATCAATAGTCAAAGTATATTTAGAATATATTTTCAGCATTTATTATGTAAGCGCTTAATCTATTGGCGATTATTGTGAAACTATTTTCAGTCAAATGAAAATATCTATAGTAACATCAAATATGCTACTATAGATATAACAGGAGATTAGTATGGATAATGATAAAATAGGAGCTTTAAATCTAAGGTTAATTGAAGATTATCTCTATGATGATGGTCACCATTCTTATGTTTATGAACGAGATAATACATGTATCATCGTTGATGATAATTTATGTAAACAAATTGGTGATCATATATTTGACTATTCAAAATACTGTGAGATGCAGAATAAGTATGTAAATAGATATGATTTGCTTTATCGATTCAATATGATTGATAATAGTATTTATTCTCAGGTTGAGGAATGGTTGAATAAGAAGGTTGATGATATTCAGCTAGAAGATAAAGGGAATGCATTTTCTAAAGGACATGTTGATAACACACCATTGGAGAAGAAATTTGAAGATGTGTTTACGGATATCTATGGGAATGATGCTTTAGCTTATTTAAATAAAGAAGTTCCTGTATCTCTCAACAATGGACATACATGTTCTATTGATTATGTCCTTGAAAGAGATAATGGCAATATAGCAATTGAAGAGAATGGAGTTATATATCACCATCCAGTGATTATTGGTAATGACAGATATGCGCAACAGTTAGAGAAACAGAATACGTTAGCACTTTATAATTATAAAGTATATCGTTTTTCTGCTGAAAATTTGATGTTCAAGAATAGTGTAATTGAACGTATTAAGCATTACTTTGGCGCGTCTTCTCATTTTAAGCCCTCAACATTCATCAAAGAAAAGCGAAAAGTTCATCTTTATGAGCACCAAGAGACAATCCTAGAAGACTTAAAGAAGCATCGTGCTAATGGCGAAACAACTGCACTTGTGGTACTGCCAACAGGTACAGGAAAATCACAAATTGTCTTGGAAGATCTCAATAATCTCGCTAGAGAAGGAAAGATTCATAGAGTGCTTATTATGGTGCCTTCTCATAAAGTCAAAGAAGACTGGGAAAATAGAGTTCAAGATTTACGCCATCATCTTAATATCACGATTGAGTTCTATAATAAATCATTTATTTCTAGAAATAGATTGCCTAGTGATTATTACGATTATATTTGTTTTGATGAAGCACATCACGCTCAAGCTGTAAATTGTCATAAGACTTTGACTTACTTTAATCCAAAGTATCTTGTTGGTTTAACTGCTACTGATGAACGTCTAGATATGAAAAAGCTTCAGGATATTTTTGGTGAATATGATAAACATATGTCACTCGAAGAAGCTGTTGAAAAAAATATTATTACAAATATTAGATGTTTCAGAGTAGAAAGTAATATTGATCTTAGTGAAGTGAGATATAATGGCAAAGATTATAATTATGCTGACTTAGAAAGAACTTTGGTTATTGATTCTAGAAATGAACTAATTACCTCAACAATAAAAAAGTACTTCATGCCTAGAAACAATTTCTATAAGCAAGGTATTGTATTTTGTGTCAATATCCAACATGCTAAAAAAATTGCTGAGATGTTTAATGAAGCTGGTTTGACTGCTAGAACTGTATATGGTGGTAATAAAGAGAATGATCAAATCTTTAAAGACTATCGAAACAAGAAAATACAGTTTCTTACTTCCTGCCAACAAATTAGTGAAGGATGGGATTCACCCCAGACGGAAATAGTTGTCATGGCTAGACCTACATTATCCAAAGTCCTCTATCTCCAACAATTAGGGCGCGGTGTGCGTCATTATCCAGGTAAAGAGTGTTTATATGTGATTGATGTAGTGGATAATTATGATGGAAAACTAACACCTTGGAATTTCAACTCTTTATTTCATCTCTCTATCTATAGCCCATTTATGGGTCTTAAAAAGACAAATAATGAATATCTCAAGATTCTTGGTTTATCCGAACATGAAATAACGATGAAGGAAGTTGATATTCTAACATTTGAAGAGAAATATAATGGTTATCTTTCTCTAGAACAAGCTGCAAGAGAACTTTATATTGGCACACAAACATTGAGAACATGGGTAAGAAGTCATAAAGAATATTCATCTTTATCCTTGCCTATTGGTAATCGTATTATGCCTTATTTTTCATCCAGTGATATTGAACATATTCGTAAAGATAAACATCTAAAGATACATAATGATGAAACACTCTTACAAGATTTTGAAGACTTCATTGATGAGAATACATTGACCTTCTCATTTAAACTTGTCTTTATATTATCGATGTTTAAGCTAGCTGATAAAGAAGGTGAAGTACGCCTAGATGCGCTTGTTGAAGAATACAGACAATTCTACCTTAATCGTATTGCCAGAAAGCTACCTGTTGATAAAGCTAACTGTGCGTATACTGCAGACTATTTAAATAATGATACAAAGATCAAGAAAAGTCTGCTTGATAACCCGTTTGAGAAGTTTGAACGTAAACGTTTTGTCATGTATTCAAAGGATCTTAGTATTGTTGAATTTAATCCAACACTATGGTCACAGATGAATCAGGATTATAAAAATCGTATAATTTTAAAAGAACAACACTTCCTAGAAGAATACTATCAAGATAAAGGTGGTTTATAATGACTAATACAATACAATACTACGAAAAGCATGCTAAAGAATATACTGAAAAAACAATAAATACCAATATGACAAAAACATATAATATGTTCGAAAAGTACTTAAAACCTAATGATCATATATTAGATTTAGGTTGTGGTTCAGGACGTGACACAAAACATTTTATCACCAACTACCACGTAACAGCCTTAGATCCAGTTAAAGCATTCCTCAATAACGTCCCTGAAAATATCAACAAACTCAATTTAAATGCGACTGATATCATCAAACATGAGGAACTCTATAATAGCTTTGATGCAATCTTTGCCTGTGCCTCACTGCTCCATATTCCTCAAGAAGACTTAAAAAAAGTCTTTCTAGGATGCTATAAGATATTAAAGGATGAAGGTATCATGTATATATCCTTTAAATATGGGGACTATGTAGGTATACGTGATGATCGTTACTATATAGATTTAACTGAAGAAACAATAAAAGACTATATTGGCCATTTTCATATTGTTGAGACAAGTATAACTGGTGATAATCTACAAAGAGATAATCGTTGGCTTAACTGCATTCTTAGAAAATAATATAGAAATAAAAAAACCTGGTTTTACCCAGGTTATTCTATAATCTCTAAGACTTCAGCAATATACATATCATGGACATCACCATTTGGATAATGCTTTTCAACAATGTCTTGAGGCATTAAGTTTGTATCGAGTGTCTGTTTATATAGCTTACGGCATACAAGTGTCTTTTTTGCTTCTTTAAAGCCAACACCTTCACCTTTCTTCTCAAGTGTGAAGCCTGAGATTGCTTCTTTGTCTGTGTCTCTGCCACTCTTCTGGCCATAGACAACCATGTTCTTCTTATACTTTGGATCAAAGAATGATACTGTGAAGATATCTGTATCTTCTAGTAATTCATGGGTATAGCGGCTATGTCGTACATAAACTGTACAACATGGCTTACCCCACATTGTACCTAGTGCTCCCCATCCTATCGTCATGGCATTAAAGTGTTCTTTGTCTCCTACTCCTAATAATGCCTGATTCACAAAACAATCAAATACATTCATATCAAATTCCATATACTTTCTCCTTCTACTTCATTAAATTCGTTATTCCTGCTTGCAGTATACGCCAAATATATTCTTTTGTTTCATCATTATTTGGTAAATTCTTACGAATAATTCTCTTTGCAAAACAACTTGTCATATCAATTAGATAATAAATAAGAATACGTCCTTCTTCATCTGTAATTGTTGATGGTACAACTACTTTAAGTTCATTCATAATATCTTTAAGTACCGTGTTCTTCTCAAAGACATCATGTTCAGTTTTAATATTTAAGTATTCACAATATTCATAATAGAATAATGTCCGATAATCTTCACTTATCAACAAGTTAATCATTTCAATATACATCTTATGAAATGCTTCAATGACTTCTCCTCGACGTAGTTTATCAACATCTACATCTTTATGTACAGCAATTATCTTTTGATAAAGTACTTCATAACATTGTTTGAGTAAGTTCTCTTTTGTTTCAAAATATCGATACATTAATGATTCATTGATACCACATTCATCTGTAATCTGACGCATTGAGAAGGATGCCAAGCCATTTTTTGCTATTATCTTCATTGTTGTATCCATGATAATGCGTTCAGCTTCTTCTCTTTTCACTCCTTTATACCCTCCTACCAATTAAAACTCTAGGTTATTTTAGCATATTTTTAAAGCGCTCTCAAATGTCTATATAGATTTTATATAATATGTATTCTTGTTCAAACAAATAAAGATATGCAATGCATATCTTTATTGAAGAAAGTGGATATCTAAGAGATTATTATTGTTTTGGGCATCTTTGCAGAGTTCAATGAAGGCATTGAAGTATTCTGGATAACATGCTTGATAGCCTTCATAGTTATTGATGATGAGCTTTGTCTCTTGCGTGATACTTGTGAACATGTCATAGAGGGCATCTAGGTTATCGGGATGGATTTCTGCTGGCAGTGCTTCAAATAGCTTATAGAGATCTTGTTTCTCTTTACAGCTTGTTAGATCTAGATAGTATGTATTCATCATTGTCCTTCTCCTGAATAGAGTTTTATAAAGCTATTGTAGTGATCTTCGGTATAATAGATATCGAAGTTATTGCTGTAGACAAGGCGTTTTGTGCCACGGCTTTCTTGATGCATTGTTTCGATATCACATTCATGGTAACTTTGATTTGTTGGTAAGCGTTTTTCATAATTACCATAACGATCACCACCTATACAATAGCCATCTTTGATGCCATCCAATCCTCCACCTTGCCAGCCTAGTTCTCTTGCTTCTCTTTTTGTAATGAAGTTCTTTGGGAGTTTATGGTAGGTATGAAGATAGAGTGCGACATCATGCTTAGTTGTATAGGCTCCATTGACATCAATCGAGACAGTTTCTTGATGAGTTGGCTTGCTTACTTTCTTTGGAGCGTTGCAACCAGTCATCATTGCGATTGGTATGATTAAGCATAATACCAATCGTATTATTTTTTTCAACATATTCCTCACCCATCCATATCATAACAAAAAAGAAATAGCCTTGATACTATTTCTTCTATCTTAATCTTTTTTAAGTTTGCTTAATAAGCTAAAGACACCATGGGGGATGGAGAGAGCAAAGATGATACCAAAGCTAATAGCAAGAGCTATCTTCGTTGTTTCTGTCGCATTTTTCGCAAATGATGCCATGTCATTCATAAAGAAATAATAAGCTGTGTAGTAGATACCAGTCCCAGGTACAATGGGGAAGATACCTGGTAAAAGATAAAGCGTGACCGGGGTTTTAAAGAGTACGGCACAGATTCTTGAAATCACACCTAAGAAGAAGGCTGATGTAAAGGCATAGACTATTGTATCTGCTCCTGCTTTTTCTAATGTGAAGTAAATGATCCACCCTACTCCTCCTGCAACAGCTCCTGGAAGAATGTTTTTTCTAGGAACACTATAGAGCACTGAAAAGGCAGCCGTGGCTACCATGGCAACTAAGAACTGAATAATCATAATAAACCTCCAAGCATTCTAAACACACTCATCACGCTACCCACACCTACAGCAATGCACATTGCCGTCAACAAGGCATCAAGCAAGTGAATAGCTCCGGATAGATAATCACCGTAAAAGAGATCTCGAATACTTGTTGTTAGGGCAATACCTGGGACAAGAGGCATGATTGAGCCAATGATAATCTTACCCATATGGAGATTGGTAAAGATCTTGATATAAATAATTGTCAATATTGTGACAAAGGCAGCTCCAAAGATATTGCGGATAAAGCGGCTTCGCTTACGCATGACGCTTGCAAGAAAGAGCGCTTCTAAAGCTATGCCATTTATAAAGCCAAAAAGTGCATCGAAGATATTTCCTCCAAATATATATGCAAAGGCTCCTGCCCCAATTCCACTTGCTAGTATGAGAATATAATCTTTGGCGGTTGTCATTTTTTTGATGGTTTCAAAGCGTGCTTTTGCTTCTTCAAGATTAATACGATGAGCACTTAAGTCTCTTGATAATTGGTTGATGGCTGAGACTTTTCCTAGATGTATCGGTCCTAATGTAACATTACGGACAATACTCTGTTCATTTGTGGAAGCAAAGATACCATTGGATAACACATATACTTCAACATTATCTATTTCCAATGCTTTCAGCATATGAATGATGGTATCATTCACACGGTAGACTTCAGCACCCGCATAAAGCATCAATGCACCAACATCAACCGCAAATATTAATCCTTCTTTTTTACTTTCTTCCATAAATATTCCTCACTGTTAATTCTTATAAATGGGATTATATAAAGTTTATTATAACTTCTGATAAACCTGCTAAAAGCATCACAATAACTGGATTCCACTTCAACTTTCTTAATAACACCAAACAGATAATAAATACCATGACAGCATGGTATTTAATAGCATAAAAAGATATCGTGCTATTTTTAAAGAAAGCGTCCAATAATATTGTAATCCCACTAATTGCAATCATTGAAACAACTGCTGGTCGTAGAAAAGCTAAAGCATTATCCATGACTGTTAAGTCCTTATAGCGTACATAGAGATAAGCTAATACACTAACAATGACAGCTGATGGTAGAACACAGCCAATAGTCGCAACAATAGCCCCAGGCATGCCCGCTGCTGCCTCACCTACAAATGTTGATCCATTGATGGCAATAGGACCTGGTGTCATTTGGGAAATCGTAAAGAGATCTGTGAAGGTGGACATGGTGATCCAATGGTTATGTGTAATGGCCTGTTCAATAATGATGGGCATGGAAGCATAGCCCCCACCAAATGACAGTATACCCACTTTAAAGAACGCTATAAATAAACGCCATAAAATCATACTTTCACCTTCTTAATAAGAAATGTATCAACTAAACTCATAGTAATACATCCAATCACAATATAAGCAATATTCACATTAAAATAGTAATTTAGGATAAAAGCACCAATCATGATGAATGCATTCCTAATCTTATGGTCCTTCAATACACCCTTCCCCATATCATAAACAACCGAAACAATAATTGCTCCAACGCCTGCTCTCATACCAATAAGCATATTCTTAATAAAGACATTGGCAACAAAGGCATCATAAAAGATGGAGACAATATAGATAATCGCAAATGGTGGAATGATTGTACCTAATGCACAGACAAGAATACCGGGGATTCCTGCCATTTTATAGCCTAAAACAATTGCGCCATTTACAGCTATTGCTCCAGGCGCTGATTGGGCAATAGCGACAAGATTAAGTATTTCTTCTTCATCAATATAATGTAATTGATCACAGAATCTATTTTTCATCATCGAGACAATCACATAGCCTCCACCAAAAGTAAAAGCTGATAAGTAAAGGGTATTAAGAAAAAGTTCCCATAACAAACCTATCTTTGTTTTCTTCATTAAGTATCACCAATAACAAGAATACCCCTATATATTGTTTTTTTCTAGATGATAAATGTAAAATATGACATAATAGTTTTCATGGAGGAACACTATGAAACGTATACTTACAATCCTACTTACATGTTTAACACTCGCTCTTACAACAGCTTGTAACACAAAAACAAAATCTTCAGTTAATGATCATCCTGTTGTTGTCATTAAGGTCAAGAATTATGGTGATATTACTGTGAAGCTTGATCGTACACAAGCGCCTATTACTGTTGATAACTTTATGAAGCTTGTCAATGAAAAGTTCTATGATGGTCTTACTTTCCATCGTATCATTGATACCTTTATGATTCAGGGTGGTGACCCTAAGGGAGATGGTACTGGTGGCAGTAAAAAGACAATTAAAGGTGAATTTAGCCAGAATGGTGTAGAGAATAATATTTCTCATACAAGAGGAACAATCTCCATGGCCAGAAGTTCTGATTATAATTCAGCAAGTTCACAATTCTTCATCATGCAAGATGATAATACGGGACTTGATGGTCAATATGCAGCATTTGGTAAAGTGACGAAGGGGATGCATGTTGTTGATCAGATTGCCTGGAATACCCCTGTCTTAGATAACAATGGAACTGTCGCAAAGGATCAGCAGCCTGTTATTGAAAGTATTCGTGTAAAAAAATAGCTAGTTCTCAAAAGAGAATTAGCTTTTTATTTACCTAAAACTAAGTAGATATCTTCTCTAGATGCATATTTGAGGCAGAATTCTATAAGTAACGAATCACTTTGATCACTATATGCTTGTTGCAGTATTTCAAGTTTCTGTCTCACTTCAGGATCAACACGAATATCTAAATGGTTTCCTTTAATAAGCTTAGCTATATCTAATCTACTGATGCCATAAAAGATTGAAAGATCTTCAATAGACTTACCTGCCTTATAGCCATAAATGATTGCTTTTTTTATATCTTGCATTTTCCTTTCATCCTCCCCCTGCCCATAGAGATGATTGTATCTTGATGGGTTATGATAGCCATTATTGAGTAAATATGTTTCTAGGGCTCTTAAGAACTGAAGAGTCATTAGACAATCATAGGTTGCACGATGTTTCTGGGGATCAGTAATACCAAACATTGTACAAAGTGTACTTAATTTATAGTTTTCAGCATTCTTTATATATTTTTTAGCGATTAGTCTTGAATCTATCCTATCTCTAAAAAGCATCATCACTTCACTTTCAGGAATATGATAACGCTTTGCGGTAGAGAGAGTTATGCGATAATCAAATTCAATATTATGTCCGATTATTCTTCTATGTCCAACCGCCTCTTTAATAGCTTCCCATTCATCTTTGAAAAGAGGTTCATCCTTAAGCATTGGATTCGTAATGCCATTAACCCTACTTGCACTCAGGGCTATTTTCTTTTGTGGGCAATAGAGGGAATGATAGAGTTCTCTTCCTAGCATATCAATGACTGATAATTCAATCACTTCATCATCTCGATACAAGCCTGTTGTTTCGGTATCAAGTATGACACAGTTTTCTAGATGAAGATTTGAATATGTCATGGGGATCATGAATGGTGCTTCATACTGATCTCTATTCTGGTACTTCTTGCGAATTGGTGTTGTTCTGATCATTGCTTTGTTTTCTTCAAGAACATCCATAAAACTACTATCAAAGACAAGATCATAGATATCACCATCATAATCCTGTTCCATATATTGATTTTCTATCAGCCATTGTTTTAATCGTTCTTTATTAAACCGATAATAACCATTCATTTCCTTCAACAACATTTCCACTCACCTCCCCAACATCTTAACACAAACAATCCCTTTAAAAAAAGACATAGAGTAGATCTCTATGCCTAAAGATAGTATGAGAACATCTGTTTATTCTGCGCAAGCACACGCCCTTCATCCCATAGCTTATGAGAATTGATACGGCTGTTAGGATCTCTTATTACAAGTTTTCCATCTTGCTTACCAACAATAAGAATATAGTGACCACTCTTCGTAAAGTCACCAGGCTTAACATTCATTACAACAAGTCTATTTGCCTTTAAGGCATCATCCAATGTTCCAGCGTTATTAGCAAGTATTTCATATTTCAAGCCTAGCTTTGTTGCACCTTCAGAAAAGAAGTTGTAATTCGTTCCATAGCCTAATTTATAATAGCCTTGTTGATTAGCCCATGAAGCCATGGCTAGCGGGTTCATATTTGTCTTTCTTGTCAAATATGTATAAACCATGCTCATTGCAGTAGGACCACAGCCACTAATGGCCATATAATTTTGTCCATATTCACGATAACCCCAGCGCTCATCATACTGATAAAAATAAGGAACTTGTTGATATTTTAAATAAGCATCAATTTCCCATGATATATCAGGTGTTGATGTTTCTCTATGTTTTATATCTGTATAACCAAGTACAAAAGGCTTTACTTCTGGATATTTATTACCATATTCAATTAATTCAGCTGGCATTTTTGAAAATAAAGTCTGATTATTTTTATCATAAATCTTTAGTGTTACTTTATAGATTTTGTCGTTGAAGATAAACTGGATGGTACTATGACCAGCTTTTTTTGCGATTAAGCTATAGCTTGTTGAACTATTCTTTTTCACTTCTACATTCTTATTACTCTTCTTGATCTCTCTTACAACTTCAATAAAGCTATATGGCTGATTATCACCAACGATTGATGATGTTTGATATGTATATGTTTTTAACTGTACTTTCGTTTCTTTCTTTTTATTTACTTTAGTAGTTTTTGAACTACAGCCTACTACTAATAATAGCGAAAGACAGCATAATAGTAGTTTCTTCATCATATGTTTCCTCTTTTGCCATTATGATATACATTTGTATCTTGAAAAACAAGTGAGAAGAAAGTGTTCTTAAAAACAATATAAATAAAAAGGCATAAGTTTGAGCTTATGCCGCATTGAGTTTCTTTTGTAGGTGGAAGAAGAAACATATATTCAAGATAATACCAAATGCTGTAGCAGTTGGTGCTGCTAAGCCGATGTTTGTAAGGCTTGCATATGGCTGTATGGACATATAGTAAGCAAGGGGCAAATGGACAAGTAAGGTCTGTATTAAGCCCTGTATCATAACCCATAATGTTTAATCATGGCCATTGAAATAACCTACCATACTGAAGAGTACAGCTGTCACAATTGTCTCTAGTGCAAAGCCTTTAAGATAATTATAGCTTTGCTGTATGACACCTGGAGTTGTAGTAAAGGTAGCTGTAAGAAGATTACCTTTAAAGAATATAAATGTAAATACTACTACCCCGATTGTCAAACCATTACCCATTCCTGTAACCATTGCTTGCACCCACATTTTGAACAACAAATGATGCCATTGACTGCATGAGTGAACTTGGTACAAGCATAATAAAGTTGACAGTCTTACATGCAACACCACAGCCAGGTGAAGCTTCTAGTCCTAAGCGATTCACAAAAGCACAAAGGGCTAAAAATGAGAGCCAGGTTAAGAACTCCTGTAAGGCAAGGGGAATACCAATTTTCAATGCGCGTATACTATCTGTGTTAAATGAGAAATCTCTCTTTCGTTTCATAAATAATATTAGCGCAAAGAGCATACTGATGCCCTGAGCAAATACTGTTGCTAGAGCTGCTCCAGATGCATCTAAATGCATACCTGCAACTAATACCAAATTCCCAATGACATTGACAATACAAGCAGCACCGATAAATAGTAGTGGTGATTTACTATCACCTAATCCTCTAAATATTGCTGATTAAATATTATAGAAGACAATAAAGAAGATGCCTGACCCACATATACGAACATAGGCACTTGTTTGTGTTAATGACTGCGTAGGTGCTTACATTAGTCTTGAGTTTGGTGATGAGAAGAAGACCGTAATGATCAATAAGATTGTTGAAATGATGGTAAAGATGAGTGTTGAGCCACCAATAACTGGCCCAATCTCTTTAACTCTTTTCTCACCAATATAGCGTGCAATTAAGACCGTTATCCCCATTGCAAGCTGGGTAACTACAAAAGTTACCAAGTTTAAAATCTAGCTACCTGTTGCTACTGTTGATAAGCCTGCAGTCTACTCATGTTTCCCTCCTTCATTTAATTACCAGCGGTAATTATCTTCACATATTATAGAGACTTCAAATACTACTATCAGCTATATACAATAAGCTGATATTTAGTTTTTCTGTTGTCATAAAAAAAGACATAAGTATAAACTTATGCCTCATATATGACTAATATAATCTTCTAGCTACAAAATATTGTCTATTGTAGTAACCACTGTTGATATTGACAACCTTGACTACATCACCTGTTCTTGGTGCATGTACCATATTACCACCACCAACATAAATACCAACATGGTGTACGCCACTCTTAGAGCCATTACTACTAAAGAGAATAATATCACCAGCCTGAAGATTTCCACGACTTACTGCCTTTCCCATATTGACAAGTACCTGTGTAGAACAACGACCGAAATTGACACCATTCTGTCTATGTGCCCACCATACTAAACCTGAGCAATCAAATGTATTAGGTCCTGCAGCACCCCATACATAATTAGATCCCTGTTTACTTAATGCCGTATTCGCAATCGCAAGTCCCTTAGACTGATTGCTTGGTGTTGCTGGCTGACTAGGTGCAGGTGTTGGTGCTGGTGCTGGAGCAGGTTTAGACGCGTTATTATTGGATTGAGATTGATGCTTATTAGTGTTTGTATTTTTATTTGTGTTATTCGAATTATTTGATGTATTGTTCTTAGCTGGTGTTGCTGGCTGACTAGGTGCTGCTTGTTGCTGCTGAGCAGGATGATCTTCTACCGCCTGTGTAACGCCTTTTACTTCTGCTAATTTATCAGCCTTTTCAATATCAGCCATGTTTTTAGCAATGACTTCAATATTATCAGTATTCTGATTTAATTGTTGTTGTGAAGCATTTAATGAAGCCTTCTGGCCAGTTACCTTAGCAACTAATTCAGCCTGTTGCTTTGTTGCTGCTTGTTTTTGGACAGCCAATGCTTCTTTTGCAGACTTAAGTGTTGCTTGTTCAGCTTTGAGTTCATTTTCTTTCGCATGAATTTCATTAACTAAGTCATTTTCATAGCTTGTAAGATCGCCTAGAGTAGCAGCTCTAGAGAAGAACTCACCAAATGAAGCTGCCCCAAGTAAATAATCAGCATACATATTTGTATTTAACTGACTCTGTACAGAATATAATCTTGCTTTTAATTCTTCTTTCTTAGTCTTGATTTCATTTTCTGTATTTGTGATAGCTGTTGTAACATAATTAATCTTATTTGTATTATCTGCTATCTGAGCATTGATTGTATCTAAAGACTTTACGATTTCATCAACACTCTTCTGTGTTTCTTCGATTGCCTTTTTTGCATCAGCAATCTGATTTTTTAGATTGGATGATTGATCTTTTAAATAACTATTAAATTCTTTACATGTCTTCTTATTACCTGTACTCAATGATGAAGAAGAACATAATTTATAATACTTAGATTCTTTGCCTGAAAAATCAGTAGCGTTAACGCTAGAAACCTGTGTATATGTAAGCGGAAGAACTAAAGTAGCTGTTAGTAATAATGAAAAAAACTTAGATTTACTCATATAACTCCCTCCCTAATTTATCTTTATTTATCTCAACATATCTCATTTTACATTTTTTTGATACTATCTCAACCCTAATCACCGTATTTATGATATTCACGTGGAAATGTCGAATTATCGTAAGATAATATCAGTAATAAAAGCCTGTGCCAAGCGTATATCCTTAATGCTAGGATGCTTTCTTGCAATACCACCAATAAGCTTCAAAGGGCCAAAGGTATCATAGCCTCTACAATAGTATGTGCCTAAATAAGTACTTTTTGTTTTCAAGATTTCTTCTGCTTCAGCTTCATACTTCTTATAATGACTACCACATGTATAGACAATAAAAGTTTTCTTATTACTTAGATCTAAATTCTTAATCTGTTTCATTAAAGCATTAGATAACTTATTATAATAGACACCAGATGCAAATCCTAGATAATCATACTGACTAAGATCTGCACTTTTCACATAATTTATTGGTATTAAGTCAAGCTCTACTTCATCTTTCATAGCCTGTAATACCTTTAATGTATTTTCATGATGTACGGATACAAAGATAATACCTATTTTCGACATATGATCACCTTTCTTTATTCACATAATTCTTATTTTACTGCATTTTTCATACTTTTTTCAATTTATTTTCATTTTTTTAAATTTCTACTTGCATTAGCTTTTATACTGCGTTATATTAATTAGGCACTGCGATTGGGGTATAGCCAAGCGGTAAGGCAGCAGACTCTGAATCTGCCATTCGTAGGTTCGAATCCTACTACCCCAGCCATAGAAATTTCAAGATGCTTAGGCATCTTTTTTATTATATTGACTTGATTCATACATTTCGATATACTCTACTTGCGAACATGCTATCCAAGCATAGTGAAAGGACAAGAGATGCTAGCTCTTGTCCTTTCTAACTTTTAACGAGGTCTAGCTCGAGCGATGGTTGAGGATCGCCTTAATCTGTCTGAGACAAATCTTCAGTACTCTTTGAGCAATCAGGGAAATGATTGCTTCAGCGAAGCACTTAGAGATCCAGATGAGCATGCCCATCCAAGCCCCTCCTTTCTCGCCACAAATCGGAGGCGAAGGAAATGCTTCTATATATTTATTCGTCAGAAAAATGTATTTTACTCATGAAAAGATGACCTTTTCATACAATGAAAATTGCCGAGGGCTATGTCATATTGACTTGGATGTTTCATTAGGATATACTCTACTTGCGAACATGCTGTCCAAGCATAGCGAAAGGACAAGAGATGCAACCTCTTGTCCTTTTTTTGTTAATACATATCAATAATTTGAATCACTGGTTTCTTTTAGATTATTTTTAAGATATGCTCATTATGTTGACTAATAAAATTTAAGGGAATATATTTTGGTTATAGTGTTGGTGATGCATTATTAATAGTTCTCATAAGTACCTCCTCTCTCGCCACTAATATTATTGAGGTCATGGAGATTCTATTATTATTTGTGTCACAAAAAGCTGTGAGATGTAAATGCATCTCACAGCTTTCTTTTACTTTGATAAACGCTTCTTGTTGTAGAGAAAGGCACCAAGTGTTACGACAATCACCAAAATGCCTGTCGCCAGAAATGCGAGTCCAACTGGTATCAAGAAGAAGTTCTCATGAAGAATACCTTGTGCATCAATGTATTCTACAGATAGTGACTTAATGATAAAGCAAGCAAGCCCTCCAAGCATTAAGAATCCGCCAATAACTGTAGCGATAAGATTCATCTTAGCACTTCTTCCTGTATTACCATCTTCGATTAATTTTTCAGTCATCTTATTCATATTAGTACCTCCAAGTATTAACTGATCCAAGGAGATATGAAATGTCGTTGCAATTTCAATTAGCGTCTCAATATCAGGAAGATTCTTGTTGTTCTCCCAATTTGATATAGCTTGTCTTGTGACATGAAGCTTACTAGCGAGTTGTTCCTGTGTCAGCTTGTTGTCTTTTCTTAATTGTTTGATTGAATCACTGAATTCCATTTCGTTTCCTCCTTGCACTTTCACTATAAAATGGAGGTATGATTTCTACAAGAAAGCGGTCATTGCATAACTGTTTTTATGGCAAGAGTCACTTGCGCAAGCTATAAGCGGCGTTTAAAGTCTTGATATCCGAATGTTTTATGAATGATATAGTCGTTGTTGTCTTCAATAACGATATCAGGTAAATTCATGCCATTAAATGAGTTTGTCTTAACCATTGTATAGAGAGCCATATCTTCAAATTCTAGGCGATCACCAACATGAAGAGGTTCATCAAAAGAGTAATCTCCAATAATATCGCCAGCTAGACATGTTGGTCCTCCTAATCTATAAGTATAGGCTTTTTCTTCAGGTAAACCACTGTTTTTTAAAGGTGGACGATATGGCATCTCAATAACATCGGGCATATGGCATGCTGCTGATGTGTCGAGGATGGCTAATTGTATCTTGTTATAATTTGTTTCTAAGACGGATGTAAGCAATGTTCCTGCGTTAAGTACAAATGCTTCACCTGGTTCAATATAAACATCAACATCATACTCCTCTTGAACATGTTTAATGCATTTGATCAAGACTTCTTTGTCATAATCTTCTCTTGTGATGTGATGACCGCCACCAAAATTGATCCATTTCATTTGATACATGTATTGACCAAACTTTTCTTCAACAGCTTTTAATGTCTTTTCTAAATCATATGCATTCTGTTCACATAAGGTATGAAAATGCAATCCTTCAACATGTTTCAATAACTCAGGTTGAAAGTTCTCAAGCGTAATCCCTAGTCTACTATATGGTGCACATGGGTCATATATGGCATGCCCAACTTGCGTCGAACATTCTGGATTAATTCTTAAGCCAATGCTCTTATGTTTTTCAAGAACACGGCTCTGATATTTTGAAAGCTGAGAGAAAGAGTTAAAAATGACATCATCACAATAGTCAATGATTTCATCTATTTCATCTTCACGATATGCTGGAGAGAAGACATGATTCTCTTTGTTCATTTCTTCCCTGCCCAGTCTTGCTTCAAATAGCCCACTTGCCGTGCATCCATCGACATATTGACCAATAAGTGGATAGAGAGCATACATGGAAAAGCATTTTTGCGCAAGCAGGATTTTACATTCCGTCCTTGCTTTTATTTCATGAAGAATTTCAAGATTGTGAATAAGCTTGTCTTTTTGAATAATGAAACATGGTGTACATAGTTCTGTTTTCTTCATATTAGTCGACCAATACCGGATGATGGTTTTCTTTCTTTGGAAGGCCATATTGATCAAGAGCAGCAATAAATGGATCCGGATCAAGCTCTTCAACCGTATAAACACCTGCTTTATTCCATTTCTTCTCTAAAAGCATAAGTGCCCCACACATGGCAGGAACTCCTGTTGTATAAGAGACAGCCTGACTTCCTACTTCCTTATAACACTCTTGATGATCACAAATGTTATAGATATAGTAGCTCTTTTCCTGACCATCTTTCTTACCTGTAAAGATACAGCCAATATTTGTCTTTCCTACTGTACGTTCTCCAAGTGTGGCTGGATCTGGAAGTAGAGCTTTTAAGAATTTAATTGGGACGATCTCTTTGCCTTCAAACATCACTGGACTTGTTGAAAGCATACCAACATCTTCTAAGCATCTCATATGATCAAGATAGCTTTGTCCAAATGTCATGAAGAAACGTATACGCTTTGCTTCAGGAATATTGACATTGAGTGATTCAATTTCCTCATGATGTAATAAATACATATCTTTTTTACCTACGCCATCAAAGTTATATTCACGTTTGATAGACATGGCTGGAATTTCCACCCATTTATTATTTTCAATATAACTACCTGGGGCTGAGACTTCTCTTAGATTGACTTCTGGGTTGAAGTTTGTCGCAAAGGCATAACCATGATCACCACCATTACAATCAAGAATATCAATGGTATCAATTGTATCAAACTCATGCTTTTTCGCATAAGCACAATAAGCCTGCGTTACACCCGGATCAAAACCACAGCCAAGTAATGCCGTTAAGCCAGCCTCTTCAAACTTTTTCTTATAAGCCCATTGCCAGCTGTAATCAAAGTAAGCACTAAAGCCTTTCTCTTTACATCTCTTTTCATAGATAGCACGCCAGCTAGGATCATCCGTATCTTCTGGTTCGTAGTTAGCTGTATCCATATAGTTAACGCCTGCTTCCAGACACGCATCCATAATAGTAAGGTCCTGATAAGGTAAAGCAATATTCATGACTAAATCTGGCTGGTAGCTTTTAATGAGGGCAACAACCTCATCTTTGTTGTCAGCATTGACTTTAGCTGTAGTCATCTTTGTTTTGGTTTTTCCTTCAAGCTTTTCTTTTAAAGCATCACATTTTGAAACTGTTCTTGAAGCAATACAGATATCAGTAAAGACATCATCCACCTGACAACATTTCTGAATTGCTACCTGGGCTACTCCCCCACAACCAATAACTAATACTCTACTCATTTTCTTCTTCTCCTTTTGATAATTCTAATAATGATTCTCTTACTAACTTACAAACCAATGCCGTTGAAGCGCCACTCGCATCCAACATGGGGCTTAACTCATTCATATCCATCCCGACAATATCAAGCTGGCTGATGACTGTATGAATAGCTTGTTGGAGTTCTTTAAATGTGACCCCACCATATTCAGGTGTACCTGTTCCTGGGAAGTATGATGGATCTAATACGTCTAAATCAATTGTAAAATAAATCTTCTTACCCTTTAAGCTTTCCACAACTTCCTCTAAGCCATCAAAACTAAACTTATGAAGATCACAATGTTCTTTCGCAAATAAGAATTCTTCACGCATCCCACTTCTTATTCCAAACTGATGAATCTTATGATCTCCCACTAACTCATAACAACGACGAATAACGCAGGCATGGGACAACTTGACACCAAGATAATCATCACGTAAATCTGTATGCGCATCAAAATGGATAATCTCTACATCAGGATATTGTTCAAAGATTGCTTTGAAAGCTCCTAATGTCACTAAATGTTCTCCTCCAATCATCAAAGGCAACTTGCCATCTTGGATAATTGTTTTTGTTCGTTCATAGATGGACTGTAACGCCATCTCATTACTACCCATTGGTAATTCAATATCACCACTGTCAAAATAATAGTGATAGTCTTCAAGATCTTTATCAAGATAGGGACTATAGGTTTCAATACCATAGGATTCATTACGAATGGCATTGCTCGCAAAACGTGTACCCGGGCGATAGGATGTTGTCGAATCGAAAGGTGCTCCAAAGAGGACAATTCTGGCATCTTCATATTCACAATCACAACCTATAAATGTTACAACATTCTTATTCAACATCTTTCAACAACTCCTCTACATAAACTGGTAAGGCAAAAATACCTTTATGCAATCTTGTTGCATAATATCTTGTAGGAATATCTAACGCATTCCATGCTTCCTCTTTAATATCATCTAAAGGATGATAAGCCTTACTCGCAAAACCAAATAACCAATGTCCTGATGGATAGGAAGGAATAAATCCTTGATAGACCTTTACAATAGGAAATGACTGAACAATTTTCTGATGCATTCTTTGTACCATAAAGGCTTCATCACGATAAAAGGGACTTTCATGCTGATTAATCATAATACCATCATCATGTAATGCCTTATGACATAGCCCATAGAACTCCCTCGTAAATAGGCCTTCCCCCGCTCCATAAGGATTAGGTGAATCAATAATAATCAGATCATACTCATCATCAAGAGAACGAATAAAACGAACACCATCCTCGTGATATATATGCACCTTTTCATGATCAAGAGAACTCGCCATCTCAGGTAAGTACTTCTTGCAAACATCTACTAAGAGCGGATCAATTTCAACTACATCAATAATATCAATAGAATCATACTTCATCAGTTCACGCACAACACCGCCATCTCCGCCACCAATAACGAGCACTTCTTTAATATTGGGATTAACAGCCATGGCCACATGAACAAGGAGTTCATGATAAATAAATTCATCTTTTTCCGTTAACATGATATCTCCATCAACAACTAAGATTTTCCCAAACTCTCTTGTTTGAAGAACATCAATATGTTGTTCGGCTGATTGCTGGCTAAAGAGCTGTTCTTCTACTTTGATAGAAAGCTTAACTGTGTCCGTATGTTCGTCATTGAACCATAAATCCATTATTCTTCTCTCCCTTTAATAACATTAAGTTCATTAATATATGGATCAACAGGGCCTGTAATAGAACAGCCCTTGTCTTTTGCATAGGTAATATAGTCAATTATTTCCTCGGTAATAAGTTCACCAGGTGCTAAGATTGGTATTCCTGGAGGATAACACATGACAAATTCACTGCAGACTTTACCGACTGTTTCTTGAATTGGTAGTGATTCTTTTTGGGCATAGAATGAATCCTGAGGGGACATGATGACTTTGGGATTGATATATTCATTGGACATCAAGCCAGTACGATCTTTTGAATAACGACGCTTGATATCGGCAAGAGCAGTCACTAGGCGTTCAATATCCTGTTTGCGGTCACCAACCGAAATGTAAGCAAGTATATTGCCTAAATCACCAAACTCTATTTGAATATCATATTCATCTCTTAAGATGTCATATACTTCAATGCCAGCTAGTCCAATATCAAGAGTATTGATGGATAGCTTTGTGACATCGAAATCATAAATACTATTCTTGTTGATAAGTTCTGGACCAAAGGCATAATAACCACCAATACGATTGATTTCATTTCTTGCATAACTTGCAAGATATTCCACTCTATCAAAAGCTTCCTGACCACGCAGGGCAAGATTACGTCGAGAAATATCCAAAGATGATAGTAGTAAATAGCTTGCACTTGTTGTTTGTGTGAGGTTAATGATCTGTCGCACATAACCTTTATTCATATTTTCCCCAATCAACAAGAAAGAGCTTTGTGTTAAACTACCACCGGACTTATGCATACTGACGGATGCCATATCAGCTTTTGCTTTCATAGCTGTAATAGGCATATTCTTGCCAAAATAGAAATGTGTCCCATGTGCTTCATCAACCAATACTTTCATGCCATGTTTATGTCCAATTTTGACAATATCCTCCAAGGCAGAACATATGCCATAGTATGTAGGATTATTTACTAAGATTGCCTTTGCATCAGGATTCTTTTCGATGGCACTTTTAACATCTTCTATTTCCATTCCTAACGATATGCCAAGTTCATGATCTATTTTTGGATTCACATAAACTGGAATAGCCCCGCAGAGCACTAGGGCATTAATCGCACTACGATGCACATTTCTAGGTAGAATAATCTTATCGCCCTGTTTACAGCAACTTAAGATCATTGTCTGAACAGCACTTGTTGTTCCACCAACCATCAAGAAAGCATAATAAGCGCCAAAAGCATCAGCCGCCAATTCTTCAGCTTCCTTAATAACAGATACAGGATGGCATAGATTATCAAGTGGCTTCATAGAATTCACATCAATACCAACACACTTCTCTCCAAGCAACTCCACTAACTCAGGGTTGCCTCTTCCCCTTTTGTGTCCTGGCACATCAAAGGGCACAATACGCATCTTACGAAACTTTTCCAATGCTTCATAAATAGGTGCTTTACTTTGATTCATTTCGACTCTCCTTTACACAAAAAAACACAAGCATGCATGCATACTTGTGCTAAATCCTTCGTATAAACAATAAGCCTAAATGGATATAAAAAGATATACGAAATATTAAACAGAATGGCAGGAGTCTATATAGCAAATATTTTAGCTTTTAATACTCAATTGACCGTTTCACAAGTTGCGTGCAATGCACAAAATAGTTATAAAGTAACCAACTTATAAAATTCGAGCTTTTAACTCAATCAACCATGATCATTGATAAAGCCCTTATCACTTTATCGATCATTAAAATATTCGCATGGTAAGCCATTGTGTTTCTATCGTATCTATTTCTACCACACAAGATGAGTATATTGGAATACGACAAATAAATCAATATATTTTTGAAAAAGCTAAAAAGAGCACCGAAGTGCTCATTTATTATGCTTTTTTGAGAAGTGGTTTTAAGGCAAAAACTACTTGATATGTCTGTGTTGGGAAGGCAAAGATCATTGATGCTAAATCTAGTGCTGTCATCTTTTTATTAATGATTAAAGTGATGAAGTCTAAGATTGTTGCTGCTTCACTACTATAGATAGCTGCACCAACGAGATAGCCTTCCTTATCAAGGATAAATGTATAGTGTGCTTCTTTTTCTCTATTATTCACCCATTCATTTGATACACCAAATGGGATACGTTCTACTCGATAGAGTTCAGGATGAGCTTCTGCTTCATCAACTGTAACACCTACCTGAGCAATTCTAGGTAGAGTGAAGACGAGATTTGGAATAGCTGGGTATGTAATTGGATTTGGATTCATGCCAAGAATATGATAGGCAATATAGTTCGATTCAAATTCAGCAGTTGGTGTAAGCTTAGGAATACGTTTATCAACAACATCCCCACTTGCATAGATATTCTCTACACTTGTCTGCATATATTCATTGACAACAATACCTCTTCTAGAAGCTTCAATACCTAATGCTTCTAAGCCTAAATTTTCTACATTAGCTACTCGTCCTGTTCCTTCAACGATATAATCCGCAATAAATGTCTGATCCTGTGTATATACGATGTAACCTGCATCAGTCTTTTCAACTTTTTGAACACTCTGGTTAAAGCTAAATGTTGCACCCAAGTCCTCCATTTTCTTGACCATCATGTTGACGTAATCACTTGGATACTGAGCTAAAGCTCTAGGGGCAAAGTCAATAACTGTGACTTTCTTGCCTAAAGCTAATGCCATTGATGCAAATTCCATACTAATGACACCTGCTCCGACAAATAATAGTGATTCCGGCATTTCATCTAAGTCTAGGAAATCTTTACTATGATGCATATATTTTGCACCTTCAATTGGTAAAGAAGAATCTCTTGCGCCAGTACCAATAACGATATATTCAGCTGTATAATTCTTTCCATCAACATTAACAGTATGCGCATCAGTAAGTGTGCCATGTCCCTTAATCACTTCAATACCATATTTCTCAAATGCCTGTCCTAGTAATGGACTAAATGCACCGATAAGTTTCTTCTTATAGGCCATTAAGTTCTTCCAGTTAATATCAGGTGTCTGCATTCCTAAATCATTATAACGTGCAAAACCTTCCTGATAGACAAAAGGTCCATCTAAGAGAATCTTGGCATCACAGCCATAGTTTGTACAAGTACCACCATTCTTATCTTCTTCAATCATGGCCACTTTCTTACCAGCCATCTTTAAAGCAATTGCACCATGGTTGCAGGCATGACCACTACCAATAAATAAAACATCATAATCGTAACTACGCATTCTCGAATCCTCCTTATATTTTGTGTAATTATATTGTGTACAATACATATGATAGACATATTTATATAAATGTCAATGACAACACATAAAAAGTGCATCAAAATGCACTTTCAAACTAATATTTCTTATTCAAATAGAAATAAGCAACACTATACACCAATAACACAAAACAAACACTCATCAAAAGAAAGTTCGCAAGAAAATCTTGTCTAAATATATAAGCAACCAAGCCACCAACTGCATAGACAATAATCATGATATATCCTGCTAAAGCCCATGAACGCATTCTCACATACCTACATCTCTCATCCTTCAAAGCAAGATCATATTCCTCTTTATATTGAGGATCTTTAATATAGCGTAATTGTTTCAGGAAGAAGAGAATACCTACTCCAATAAAACCACTGCCAATGCCTACAAATCGATCACCATGCAACACGCCCGCATAACTTAATATAGAAATAATCAACCCAGCACCTATTAAAATCATACATACAATAATCTTTCGATCATACTTCATTTTCATTCTCTCCTTCATCAAATATAAATACATCTTCAATATGCATTCCAAACAATACCGCAATCTTATGTGCCAACATAATGGACGGATTATACCTACCATTTTCTAATGAACTAATGGTTTGTCTAGAGACGCCTAACATCTTTCCTAATTCATCCTGTCTGATACCTTTTATTTTTCGAATCTCCTCAATTCTATTCTTCATTGTGCACCTCTATGTAAAGCTTACTTTACATATATACTAGAATATTTATGATATATTGTCAAGCGTGCTTTACATTTATTGCTTATTTTATATCTAGTTAGATGCATTATTAATGTTTTTTTAATAAATTATAGCGTTTTTATGGTATTATTTTGAAATCATGATATTATGGTGTTTGTAATTTAAGAAAATCTTAAGAATTTAGCCAAAGAACTATCAGAGGTGAACTATTATGAAATTCCTATTTATATCAAAAACAAAAGCAAAACAGCTTGTCTTTCCTTTCGTACTTGTTGCAGGATCTTTAGCTGCTGTCGGCTTTGCAGGTGCTGACCGAGAAGCTCCTGTCATCAAAACAAAAGAACTTACAGTAGCCTATGGCTCTATCGTAACTGCTAGTGATATCAAGGTTACTGACAACAAGACACCCAATAATCGTCTTAAAGTCACTATTGCGAATACAAACAATTCACTGACAGGTGTTGGTACTTATACTATTCCTGTAACAGCTACTGATGCTGCCAATAATACGGCTGAAAAGACAATCACAGTGCATGTGAAAGATATGAAGGCTCCTAAACTTTCTGTTGCTTCCAACTATAAAGGTACTGGTAATGAAAAGAAGCCTATCGATATCACTGCTGGCTCAACAATTAATCCTTTAGACTATGTCACTGCAAAAGATGATGTTGATGGTGATGTTTCTCCATTCATTACTGCATCTAATACATTAAATACAAGCCAAATTGGTGTACAGAAAGTTACTTATACAGTTGATGATGAAGCAGGTAATACTTCTACAAAAGATGTTTATTTCAATGTCTTAGATAATGTTGCTCCTATTATTACACAAAAGAATAATATTGTTGATTATGGTTCTCAGTTTGATCTTAATGCATACTTTGAAGGAAAAGATAACTTCTCAACAGCTACTCTTACTTCAGATACAACAATCAATACAACACAATTAGGTGTACAAACAATCAATGTCACTGCTACAGATGAAGCAGGCAATAAGACTCAGGGTACATACAATGTCGAAGTCAAAGACATTACTGCCCCTACTCTTACTCTTACTACAACAGAAGTTAAAGCCATGGTTGGTGATAGCTTTAATGCTTTAAGCTACGTTGCTAGTGCAACAGATACAAAAGATGGTGATTTAAAAGCCAATGTCAAAGCTACTTTACCAAATATGAATTCTATTGGAACACAAACAGTAACATATACAGTTAGTGATGCAGCTGGTAATCAGACCCAGGCACAACTTAATGTCATTGTTAGAAATCCTGAAATTGTAAAAGCAGAAAACTGGAGAGGGCCAAGATTAAATAGAAGTGCTGGTTCTATTACTGGACCTAGTGGTAAAGAAACATATTACAACCTCAATATGTCCGGTGTTGTCAGAAACATGCAAAGACGTGGTTATAATGCACAATATTGGGTAAGAGGTGATGGTGTAAAGATGTATGGTGATTATGTGATGGTTGCAGCTAACTTAGGGTTAAGACCATATGGTACAATTGTTGCTACATCACTTGGTGCTGGTATTGTTGTGGATACTGGTACTTTCGCTTCAAGCAATCGCACACAATTAGATATCGCTGTCGCATGGTAAAAGGTCTGGAATAATCCAGACTTTTTTCTTTATATTGGATTCATAGAAAATATTATTCTTTTCAAGTAAAGTATGAGAAAAGAGGGACATGATGATGAAACGTATACCGACTGGAATAGAAAACTTCAAGACACTTATTGATAAGAATGCCTACTATATAGATAAGACAAACTTCATCTCAGAAGTATTAAATGAAAAATTCTCTTTTACACACGCCCTAGACGTTTTGGCAAGACATTGAATATGTCCATGCTTTACTATTTCTTCTCCAACAATGCAGGCAGCTTATCAAAATGATTGTTATGATGAGATGGTTGATTTTCTAAGAAGCGTCTTTTCGTCATCTCTTAAGACCAATGATGCACTAGAGAAAGGCAGCATGACAGGCCTGTGAATATCCAAGAAAAGTATATTCACAGGCCTCAATAACTTCTCATCCTACTCAATCCTTGACAATATCGCCAATGAGTATTTTGGCTTCACCACAACAGAGGTTGAGCAGCTCATGAACGGTCAGTCCATCATAAAGGATATCAAGGCGGAGCTGACATATCGTGAGATGGACAACATCAACAACATCTGCAGCTTCCTGCTGCTTACAGGCTATCTCAAGGCCATCAATGACCTGGGCAACCAACGTTATGAACTCGTCATCTCAAACAGGGAAGTCTACGAGATCTATAAGCAGTCTTTCATGAGCTATTTCATGCCATGCACAGACTCAAAACAATCCAATCTTGATCTTGCCTTAAAAGAAAGTCAGATAAGAACAGTCAACAACATTCTTAACAATATCCTTCCTAGATTCTTTAGCTATTATGACAATAAGGAAAGTTTCTATCACGGCTTCAATATCAAGTCTCATCGTGAAGGTGGTGATGGAAGATTTAATATCTGTATCTATCCTGAAACTATTTTTGAAAGGTTATCTTAGTTGAGTGCAAGCATTCTGATGAATTAAGAGATCTTGTCCATGATGCCAACAAAGCAGCTCAACAGATTATTGAAAAGAATTACGAAGAAGAAATACGTAATGAGGGTTACTTTGATGTCATAAGCTATAGCATATCTTTCTATAAGAAACAGTGCTTTGTCGTTAAATAGAACATTATAAATAAGCCCACTTCCTACATATGAAGTGAGCTTTTTTTTCTAATATTCTTTTAAACCATCCGGTGTTTCAATTTTAACTTTTGAATGTTTCCATCTTACTATATTCATATAAAGCCATAAAAGAACCCCAAATCCTAAATAAACTCCAAATGAAATCCATGATCCTATTCCCTGACCTAATGTACAGAAGAAAGCAATAATGATCATAATAATCATTGCGAGTAATGAAATCAAACCTGAATTCTTTAAAGCATTAGGACTCTTCCATTTTGGATATTTTTTATGTATGCGTAATACAGATATCATCGTTAATGCATAAGCACATGCACAACCAAATGACATTAAATTAAAGAAATCATTCATAAATGTTGTAGCATTCATAAGTAATATGAAGATGAGACTGATTGCAAGAAGAAAACAATTAGGGATAATTGGTTGATGATGTTTGTTTAATTTCATAAAGAATTCTGGTAAGAAGTTTTTTTCTGCCATAGCATACATCATACGTACTGTAGACATCCAAAACCCCATAATTGAAGCCCCTAATCCCATAAATACTGAGAAGAACCCATACATAACTGGCCAAACTGTCCAACCTAAGACCCTCTTCATATTGATGATGGTCATAAAGCCATTTGCAGCATCACCCTTATAAAGATTAGAAAAGCTATCCAATCCTGCTACACAGAAATAGAAAAATACATAAATTAATCCACATGTAAGAACAGAACCACAAATAGCTCTTTTCGTATCTTTAATTGGGAAATCCCCTTCTTCTACCATTTGTGGTACAGTCTCAAAGCCAAAATAAGGCGTAATTAATAGAGCCATACCAATAATCCAACCTGGTATACCTAATGTTGGAGAAAGTGTTGTTTTAAACAAACCATTCACAACATTATGTATGCTCCAATGTCCAGAAAAGAGAATCAACAACCCTGTTATTATGGTTGATGTCATATTCACAAATAGACATAAAGCTTGTGCTTTTGTCAAGACTTCAACATCTTGTAAAGACATTATAAACACAAACAATAAAATACCAACAGCTACAAGCATAGTTGTAGTGAATGTCATATGCAAAGAAAATGTACGACTGATCCATGTCGCAATCGCCATTACTACAGCAGGTGGAACTGATATCCAAGCCGCCATGATTAGCCATGACGCTAAGAAGCCGAAATGTTTATTCAAACCAACCGTATTATAAATAAGTTCCCCTCCCGTTGTTTTAAATAATGGCGCAATTTCACTATAAATAAGTGCTGTTGGTAATATGGCAATTGTCATGAGCGCAAAGGCAAGCCAAGTACCACTACCACAATATCCAAAGAATACCGAGTCCCAATAAGATACAAACGTAAAAATAGATCCAGTTGCAACTGTATATACAAAAATAAGCTTTAAACTTTTTTGTAAGCCTCCCGAATCACTTTTTTCCTTAGACATAAAAAGCCTCCCATATAATATATATGCGATCTTTTCATTCATTTCTTACCCATATTTATTATCTATCTCCTTTGTGAAATATTCAACATGATATAAATAACATTATTATATTCTTATCATCATATTTTTTATCTTTTTGTCATATGCTTGATTTATTTTTCACAAAGAGAATATAATATATATATAGCGATAAATCATTTCTTACCCAATATCATAATAAAGGAAATGAGGAGAAGAATATGAAAAAACTAGAAGGTAAAGTTGCTTTAATTACTGGTGCTGCAATGGGATTAGGAGAAGGCATTGCAGAAGTTTATGCGAAATATGGTGCTAAAATCTGTATGGTTGATATGTCTCAAAAGGTTGAAGAGACAGCACAAAGAATCCGTGAAAGATATGATGCAGATATTATTACTTGTGTCGCTAATGTAGCTAATAAAGCACAAATGATAGAAGCAGCCAAAAAGACATATGATACTTTTGGATCTCTAGATATAGCTTGTGCTAATGCCGGTATTTGTCGCTTGGCTCCTTTCGAAACATTCCCTGATGAAGATCGTGATGCATCTATTGATGTCAATATCAAAGGTGCATGGAATACATGTCAGGCTGTGATCCCTTATATGCTTAAAGAAGGTAAAGGTGCAATCGTTATTGCTTCTTCTGTAACAGGTGATATTGTTGCTGATCCAGGTGAAGCTGCTTATGCAATGACAAAAGCTGCCCTTGTTGGTCTGACAAAATGTTTAGCTGTTGAATATGCAACTAGAAATATTAGAGTCAATTGTTCTCAGCTTGGTTATGCAAGAACACCGATGGTTGAAAAAATGGCTGTTGAATCAAATCCTGAGAATCCAGAACAGGCTATTCAGGATATTGCTGTTAATGTCCCTATTAAACGTCTTGCAAAACCTACTGAAGTAGGTGAACTCTTTGCATTCTTAGGTAGTGATGAAGCAAGTTATATTACAGGAGAACAGATTGTTATTGATGGTGCTGCAACATTACCTGAAACAATGCTCATGTACGGTAAAGAAGCAAGCAACCGAAAACAATAGATAGACCGCCAGCACTACACTATTCCGAACCAAAGACCAAAAGATAAGCATTTTGAGAAAATCTAAACTTTTGGATTTTCCT
>Ga0256404_1002055_pt1 | contig 45719 bp, 60 predicted proteins | sample RumenRJG_01DNA_FD_185990 | JGI IMG/M metagenome (GOLD analysis project Ga0256404, IMG submission 185990) | Bovine rumen microbial communities from Lethbridge, Alberta, Canada - RJG_01 | ecosystem: Host-associated > Mammals > Digestive system > Stomach > Rumen | place: Canada: Alberta | collected... | reverse complement strand
TTTTGCCCCCCCCCTATGACCCTTCCGCGTCTGGTCTTGGATGTCGGGTACGAACCATCGAAACACATCCCTGGTTCGACCTCAACGTACCCCTTCTCGGTCGCTTGCGGTATCCGTAACTCGTTCATAAGTTTCTAATACTCCGGTACAAGGATAATGTCCGCCCCCCCCTGTCAGGGTTGTAAGACTCGCGTTCTTGAAGTATGATGCCTTGATTGCATAGGCACATCCGTCATTCGTCACGTTGATCGGTTTCATCTTCTTCATAAACCTCCATGAGAAAGTGATTATTGTCTCCGAAAGTCCTCGTTGTTATCGTATAGGTGCAACCGTTGACCATGACCGCCTGGTTGTAGGCATCCAAAGGATATTGCCCCCCCCTAAATTCATCTTATAGGCTTCCCGGACAATTTTCATCAACCGCTTATTGTTCAGCGATGAGTTTTCTCTTTTCATCATCCAACTGCGCGATGAACTGGTCGACCTTCTCCTGCGGCAGATAGTATTTCTCGTCAACCTTGTCTTCAAGAACGTCCATCAGACATTTGTCGAGGGGACGGCCCGGAGGGAAATAGAAAGTGTCGTGGTCTCCGAGGATGCTGATGACGAACACACGTTCGCGGTTCTGCGGCACTCCGTAGTCCTTCGCGTTCAAGACCTGCCAGTAATTTCGGTAGCCGTATGACTTCAGTTCGTCCAGCCATTTGAGGAAGTATGGGAAGAACTTGCCCGACACCATCGCGTTCACGTTCTCCAGCATCAGGTACTTCGGTCTCTTCGCTAAGATGGCGTTCCGCGTGTACCAGAGGATGGAACTGCGCGTCCCGGAGCCTTCCTCCATCCCTTTCTGCAAACCTGCATTCGACAGGTCGGTGCAAGGGGTCGAGTAGGTCAGGAAGTCGAAGTCCGGCACGACCGACCAGTCGATCTTGGTCATATCGCCGAGATTGCGTCCGGCATACTGCGGGAACACGGCATCGTGCGCCTGGATTGCGTACTTGTCGATTTCCGACCACGCGATGAGGTCGTACTTGAAGTCCGGGTGGCGCTCCTTCAGCCGCTCCAGAGCCATACATTGGCTGTCGTAGCCGGAGCAGAGGGTAACGACCCTCAATGGACGTGATTTGTCATACATAGTCTCAAAGGAAATATCTTTTTACCTGCTTGCCGTTCGGCAGCTTGACGAACTCGGACTTGACCTCCACCCCGTCCGCCTTGATGTCAGCGATACGCGCCGCAAGGCGGGCAGAACCGAACATGTAAAGCGCCTGCACCGAGGTGAGGGAGTTTCCCGCCTTCAGATGGGCGAGAATCAGAGCCTTCTGAGACGCGCTCGACCGCTCGTTCAAATTCACATTCTCTTTCATATCTTCGAAATCGTTATGTCGTAATCGGATGGATACCTGACAAGGCTGTCGGCGTAGAACGACCGCGCCCGCGCCTGCTCACGGAAATACCTTATGTCCACCAACCGCGCATGGTAGTAGACCGTCACCACCCAGGTCATCGGCGAAGGGCCTTTATGTTGTCCCACACCCAGGAACCGGTCATCCAAGCGAGGGGAAGGAAGACTATCCATCCCGCTTTCCCGGCGAAAAAGAGCCTGATGCACTCTATCGAGAACACGGCTGCGAGGATGGCGGCAAGGACCGCCTCCCCTATCAAATCGAACTTGTCCATCGTTATGTTGTGTTTGGTTTTGCCGAGAAAAAAAGCAGGAGGACATCCGGCGATCCCCCTGCCATCCATGAAAAACAATCGAAAAACTGAATCTGCGGTACTATGTGTGGCTGCCGGACTGACGCATCGCTGCGGCTTGGCGGACGGGAAAGCGGTCGGGCCGTCCCGCCCAGATGCTCCGCCGGGCAGGGTCGCGGAGCAGATGCTGAAAGAATGAAGTAACCACCTCCTGTCTGTTTAATAAAACATCACAATATGGCAATGTCTGCCCGCATGAACCTCACGGCTCACGGATGGCGGAGAAGGGAGGAATCGGACCTCCTAATGTCCTACGGGTGCGCTGCCTATCCATTTAGCAGCCTATCTTCTCCGGGTTGCTCCCGGTTGCCTGTCCGGGAGCGGTAACGTGTAAACTAAAACCAATATGAGAATCACCCACCTCACGGCGGTAACGTGGCGACCTGCGGAGGGCTCGAACCTCCATTTCCCCGTGCTCAAAACATAAATAAAGCGGGTCGTCTTGCCGATTCAGACGAGCAGGTCTTGCCTTTGACTGATAACAATTAACCGGGACTCTCACCCGACACGTGCCTTTTCACGCGGTTATGTGGTTGAACATGGTGTTTTCAGGAATCCGTCCAGTTCCGACTTTGCGATGCGGTTCTGGAGTCCGATGAGCCGGGGATGGAGTCTCCCGCACTTGGCCCACCGTGCGATGGTCTGGCGCGTCCTGCCGATGTACTCTCCCGCCTCCTGGTAGGTGAACCAGGTGTCGTGCCGGGGTTTCTCGGCGTTGTCGTTGAACCTTCGCAGTTCTGCGGTGAGGGCGCGGATGAGGTCTCGGTCGCTGCCGGATAGTTCTATGGTTTCCATCGCTATCGCCTTGTCGCGGATATGACCGCTCGGTTTTCATTGAAGAACACGTTGACCTTGTACTGCATCTCGCAGTTGGGGTCGGAATTGAGTTTGGACGCAGCCACCCTCAAGGACATCCCGCACGAAGGATTCGGCAGGTCGATGATTGCGGTTTCGCCCGATCGCAGGTCTCGGAGAACCTTGCCCCAAGCCCGTTTGGAGATATTCTCCTCTCTGCTCACTTTTTCCATCTGATAATCTTGTTTGCTCCCATCGCCCTTTCTCATCCCGACTTTGGACGGGCATCGGTGGGTTTAGAGCCTCACTCCGCTATCCTATGTAGGGTTTTTCGTGCAATCTCGCATCGGGTTCTCTTGGGCCGTCAACTTTGTGGGTTCTATATCCCATGACCGAACCATACTTATTTGCCATTCCCCTGCCGTGCTTTCAGGCCGGATAGCCAAAGTCCCAACCAACAGAACAAAATCGGAAGGTCTTGTCAGCGGTCCGGCATCCTCTTTCCTGGATTGCTCCCGTCAGCCTGGGCGAGCCTACTGGATGCCGTACTCGGTAAAATTCGATAATTACCATTTTGATTTGGTAAATTGGCGGAGACTTACTACTTTTGTAGTGGAAACCTCATAACATCAATAAATTGAATGCTATTCGTGAAGTAGCAAGGCCCCGCCTTATCTCATTCACCGAGGGCAAAGTTCGGGAAAAATCACTAATTATCCAAATTTTTTTGGAAAAATTTCACGAAAAGTTTTCAATTTTATTTTAACGCATTGAAAACTAATGTATTATGGACACGAACATCCAAGACCGAATTCAGTCCATCATTGATTTGCGATTTAACGGTGTCGCAAAACAATTCGGAGAGTATATCGGAAGGAACATGCTCCACCGGGAAGGCCGTAGACATCGTTCCATGGCCGTTTTCGCAAAAAAGTGGAACGAAAAGGGGAACGGTGCCGCCGAAGTAGCGATCCGTTCCCCGCGTGGAAAGGTTGGGTTGGGTTTCAGTCCTCTGCCGATTCCACCTTCAACTGGTAGATGTCGGCATCGTATTTGTCCGCGAGATATTCGGCGAAGTTGTTCATCTCCTTCTTCATCTCGTACTTGGTTATGTCCATGTCGTCAAAGACGAAGGTCGCCTTGCATTCCATTATTTCTTTCTGATTAAGTCAAACTTGAGCCTTCCTCCGGCGTACCATCCGTGTTCCTCCAGCGATGATGCGCGGTATCCGATTTCCGGGACGAATCTCCATCGGTTGCGCCCAAATTCGGCCTGTACGCCCACTTTGGCATCGTAGTAGTCCAATCCCACTTCCTGCGAGACAAAAGGGCTTACGGCCCACTTGTAGGGCTTGTAGGAGGTAACGTTCCTTGTCGTCTCGATGGTGACCGTCTCCCGATAGACTTTCAACGTGTCGAGGGACGGATGGTAGCCGGTTACGACCGCGTAATAGACCGAGTCCTCCTGGTAGACCCTTCTCTCGATCGGGATGTCCACAAGGACGGAATCCCTCACGATGGTGGTGTCGTGCACCGGCAGATACTCCGTGACGGTCTTCCACCTCTCCACCTCGACCGGGACAAGACTGTCCCTCACGATGGTGTCGTAGACGAAAGTCGTGTCCGTCCGCTCGGTGAACTCCGGCTTTCTTGCGCGTTCCAACTCATAGCCGAACTTCCAGCCGAGCCAGAACATCAAAGCGCAGACAACGAATGATACTATCTTCTTCTCCATTGCGCGTAGTGTTTACGGATGTAGATGTAACTGTAATCGCCCTCGTTCGCCTTCGCCTCCCGCTCGAAGGAAATCCCTTCGTAGGCGGTCGATGTATGGAAGACGAGCCGGAAGAGCCATTCAAGGCCGTAGATGACGTAGAACCCGACATAGGCAAGTTCCTTCATCTGCGCGGTGTGGATGGCTTCGTGATTGATGATTCGCGCCTGCGTCCTCTGGTCTTTCTTGTCCCACCTTCCTTTGCGGACGAAGACCACCCCGAACAGATTGATTGCAATGTAGCCGGGAAACGGGATGATATTGCTCTGGATGACTCTCATTTTACAATATTCAAATTCTGCCTGCGCTGACACCCTGTCGAAGACCTAATACCAATGTGCAACCACCTTGTGCCTCCGCTCCGCTCATCTATGAGCTGGTCATAGGCAATCCCCCTTTTCGCAAGAAACTCCTGCGTGAACTTGATGAATTCATCAATTTTCCCATTACCGGGCTGGAGGTCGGCAGCATAACCCAATCGATGGACGGAATTATAGACGCCTCCGACCGCCCGGTTAAGGGCGTCACAGCGATAACCGGAAGTGACTTTTATTTTAACCTTCGCTTTACTCATTCAGGGACTTGATGTTGGCCTGCTCGATGCCGTCCTGGAAGACGATGATTTTCTTGTTGCCATAGGCGTTTATCTTAGGGGCTGGGAGCCGCCCCGGTTAAGTCAGTCAGTTAGGGGTTTAATTCTCGCAGAGAATGGTAGCCGTTTCGTAATTGACGCACACCGAATCCCGTGTCCTCTGCCATTTATCCCTCCGGCATCCGACCTTGAATGTAGAAAGGGTTTTCGCCTCGGTGTCAATGCAGACGATAGAGAAAGCATCTTGCGTTGGCGTTCCCTCAATCTTATCATATTCCGCACTTCCGGAATATTGGCCGAATTGAGCGGTGTCCACCACGAGACAGACTTGATTCGTCCCGTCAAGTTTACCGATAAGGTCTTCATGGAAATGACCGACAATCCACCCTATAAACTTACCGCCACCTTCAATGAATGATTCAACAACATTGACAGACCCATAGAAAGTGGGATTGTAACTTGCTTTGTTTACATAGTTATTGATTACAGGCGAATACTTGCCGTCATATCCCGTTACCTTATCCCCGGCATAATGAGCGGCTATAAGTACGGAAAGTCCGTTCGCTTTTGCATCAGCAAGGACAGATTCAAGCCACGATTCTTGTGTAGCATCATATCCCATCACATCCAAGAAAACGATTCGGATTCCTTGCGTTGTGTAATCCTTGTAGTAGTAGCAATATCCATTCGCGGCGGCATCTTCCGGCTGGGTTACTCCCCAATTAGAAACGAATGGTGCGATATATTTGTTATACGCATCGAGTCCTGCGTGTGCCGTCCAATCATAGACACCCCCGGAATAGTTCGCGGTATCGTGGTTGCCGATAATGGAAAGGACATTTTCTGCACCTTCCACTTGACCGAAAACGAAATCATTAGAGAACTGGTTTGAAACCATATCCCCAAGATTTAGTATTTCATCAATCCGGGATGCGTGTTCGGTATTGAATTGCAAGATTCGCGGGAGATTTTTCGATGCTTGTGCGTGAATATCGGAAAACACTTGTAAAACAAGAGGAGGGACGCCATTGGTTTCCTTCTTCGCCGCTATAAATTTTGGTGTAAATTCCACGGATGGATTAAAGTCGAGGATGCCCGTTTCATCCTTCGGTGCGATGGCGGCATACATCTCCAGCATATTCACGGCGGCGGACAGGGATATCTCGTGAATCCGTGAATCAATGTAACACCACGCAACAAGGCAATCTGCTGGGGCAACATACTCCCAAATTTGCTCTTTGCCAGTAGCGGTATTTATGATAACCGGAGTATAGTAACTGCTCACCGAATCAGTCAAAGCAAGACCACACCCATTCTTCGGGATATACGAATGAATGGTGATTTTTTGCCCCCGTTTAACGGGAATAGGTGTGCTGATATGGTAGTGGGTAGCATCGCCAACAGTACCGTCGCTTGTTATAAGCTTGTCATCTTCTTTGATAGTTGGAGATAGTTGCGTAACATCTCCATATACTTGAGACACAAGATGTTGTAATTCATCGGTGTGCAATATATTGGCATCCCACTTCTCTATCTTGTTCTCAGTTGTATAGGTAGTGATTATGATGCTCGACGGGAAATAGTTGGCATTCATCGTTGCCGTGCGATACCTAACATAAAGGTAACAGTCAACGGGAACAATTGCTTCCTCCGTTTGGCCTGCACTGAGGAGCCTCAATCCGGTGGAATCAGCGAAGACAGCAGTATCGCCTTCCGTTATATTGGAAGGTTCAGCGGCTAAGAATCCCCAGCTTGTCGCACGGGTTGCATTGGCAGTAATAGTTATTTTCTGCCCTGCTTTGACTGCCCTATATCTTGACCCCGTAGCTGTATTAACTGCTTTCCAGGTGTTCGGAGACGTGATAACAAAAGGAATTGTAGTATAATCGGCAGTACTATAAGGCTCATCCGTTGAAGTGACCTTGAAAAATTCTTGGCCTAACTGAGTGACTTTCCCGTCCAGCACCTTGCCCTGATAGGCACTCAACGCAGCCGTGGCATCATCGGAGTTCAAATTGTTCACGACCTCCAACTCCCCAACCGCACCCGTGTAACCGCTGTTGCCGGTCTCGCCCTTGATGCCGCTGAACTCAAAACTGAACTGATTGCTCTGGAATGACGCACTCCCGGACGGGGTGCCCGTGGTGTTGTTGACCGTGACGTTCACGGTCGGATCAACGGTCACATCATTGATGGCCTCCTCCGTGACCGAGACCATCTCAAGCAACCTGTCCTGCATCACCTGCCCGGTGATCAACTCCTCACCGTTCTCATAAATGGTGTCGGCGATGTTCTGCTTTACCTGCTCAAAATCCGCTGCCATAATTCTCCTATTTCTTATGGCAAGAGGGTTATCCTGCCATGTCTTTCAAAACATAGTAAGGATAACCCTCTTCCTTTCACTAACAAATATATTCAACTATACAATCATTCACAAAAAATCTTTTCCGCTAATAGACTACATCACCGTAGTCCTCCACCTGATTGTAAATCACCGCGAAGTCCCCGTCACTCTGGGCATACACCCAATAAGTCTTCGCAGACGTCTTCGGGAACTGCGGAGTAATAACGCCCGTCCTTGTCACCCTCCCGTTCGCGGGAACGGTCACCGTCATCGCAGCAGACGCACCCTCCCGCTGACCGCTCTGAGGGTCCTGGTCCGGCACATCCGCATCCGTGGAATACAAGTACACCACAATGTTCGACACCGTCCTGTCCATCGCCTGGTTCGACTGCACGACCAACTCCCACGACACCTGCGTCCCCAACGAATCGTTCCAATACGCATTGACGTACATCTCGATTATGGAACCGGGAGTCCTGATGGTGACCGTCTGCGGAACGGTCACGTCAAACGATGCGTACTGACCCTCCCCGATCGTGCTGTCAATGGTCATCTGCGTGGATGACAGGAAAGGAATCACCGACCATTGCCCGACAAGGTTCCGGCCAGCCTCGATCCTGATGGTGGCGGCGCCCGTCCCCAACACCGCTGTGGAGGTCAAGGCCAACCACCGCGTGCTGCGGTACAACACCACGCCGAGGTAGTGCTGCGACAAAGGGATGGAGTTGATGGCGATGTCGGCAAGGGTGAGGTTGTCGCTCCCGACACTATTGAGGTCGTAGGCGAACTCGATGACGCCCTGCGTGGACATCCAGATGTCGGTCGAGGCCAACGTGTCGGCCACCGGCTTTATGGCATCACTCTTATATTGTATCAAATCGAATGCCCTGAACCTGTTCGTGGGATAGACATACGTCCACCTCAACTGTCCGTGCAGCAACTTGTACAGGAACGTGGCCGAATTGGTCATCGAGCCGAAATCCGTGAACGACTGGATGTCCAGGCCGCACTTGCCGTCATCCCCCTTCCACCAGACCGAGTCGTCCTTCCACCGCCACGCAGAAGGGTCGGACGAACTCCTGTCCAACTGCGTCACCGTGTTCCAGCCGGAATAGACAACCGGCTTGTACTTCGCCCACTTGTTGAGAAGACCGGCCTGGGCGGCAGAGAGGATATTGCCGCCCAAGTCCATCTTACCGCTCCCCGTGGCACCCTGCAAGGAGCCGCGAGGGGCATTCACTATCGGTGCGTAGGACGTTGCCATAGGCTATCCCTCCAACTTCTTTACCCGCTCGGACAACTGCTGCACCGCACGGACAAGGTAAGGGATGACCATCGCGTAGTTCACCGAGAGCATCTTCTCCCCGCTCACCGCCTCCGGCAGCACACCCTTCATCTCCTGCGCCACGAAGCCGTAGGAATGGTCACCGTTGGACTTCCAGTCGAACTCCACGGGATTGAGCCGGGAAAGCACTCCGAGCGCATCCTGCAACGGGACGATGTTCTCCTTCAGCCGCACATCGGACGTCTGGTTGAAGGCCGTCGCATACATCGCTCCGCTTGCACGGACATCGCCCGTGACATCCGCACCCGCATCGACCGACAACTCGCCGTCCACGTTGAAGTCGCTGTTCACACCCATCACGCCGGAAGAGTTGGTGAACCGACCGCTCCCCAACTGCAAGTAAGACCCCGTCCCGCTGATGACCACGTTGTTCTGGAACTGCGTGGACGCGGAAAAGGTCTTCGCCCCGGAGATTGTCTGGACGGTGTCCGTCAGGACGGCAGAACCGCTGCCCGCAGACGCGACACCTCCGGCGCCGCTGTATCCGTCCGTGTACATGTTGCCGTGGATGCGGATGGCATCGGCGTTCTGGTCGTACTCGATGTAGGTCTCCGTATTGCCGGAGTTGCCGAAGTAGAGCCGCTGCACCGTGGTGTCACCAGTCAGGGTCTTGTCACCCGCCAGGGTCTGCGCCCCGGTCGTGACCACACCGCTCTGCGTACCGCTTGCGGACGGGATGGTCGCCGTGTCGCTGCCGCCGTCCGTGGTCACCTCGATGACAGGCCCTGCGGTGGTTCCGTTCCTGTAAGAGACCGTGGGAGTGACGAACCGCAACTGGTCGTAAATCTGCTGCGCGGTGACGTCTCCCGTATACCCCGCGACCGAGGACACCGCACCGCCACCTCCGCCGGAGCCGGACGACCACGGCACATTGACATAGGCAAGGCCGTCCGAGTTGATCTCAAGGCCGTAGTACCTGCCGGAGACGGACGTGCCCGTGCTTATCGAGGAAGAGGAGACATCCGTGGAACGGACCGCCGCAGGCTTGACGCCACCGATGGCCGATGCGGTCGCCCTCTTCAGGGAGATGGTCGAGCCGTAGATGTCGATGCCAGGTCCCGCCGAGTAACTTCCACCTCCTCCGCCGCCTCCGGCGTTGTTGTAAATCTCCCTCGCGGTCGCAGCCGTGATGGTCATCGTGTTGTCAAGGTTGGTCGCGGAAAGCAACTCCGCAAGGGAGGTCACCACCTTGACGTTTCCGGCGATCTTGCCCGTCGGCTTGGTCTTGTTGGTCATCCTCCACGCGGAGCCGTCATAGACGAACTCAAGAATCTCATACTGGCCCCACGCGAAATCGAACCCGTCACCGTTGTAGGCGGTCATGTATGCCTGCTTCGCACCCGTGGACGAGACGTTCAGGGTGATGTTCGTGGCCGTGTTGGAAGAGGTGCAGAACACGACCAACTGCGTCCCCTGCACAAGGTCGTCCGCCGTGAATCCGGCTGCGTTCACGACCTTGTCAGCCGTGCCCTTCGCCGTGTTCAGGGTGCCGATGAACGTGCCACGCGCCACGGTCGTCTCACCGCCTCCGCCGCCTCCACCGGGGTAGAAGTTGTTGAACGCGGTCTCCATCTCGTTGACCATCTCCAGCAATCGGTCTTGCAGGAGCTGGCCTGTAATGAGCTGCGCCCCGTTCTGACGGATGGACGCAACTATATCGCTTCGTAATTGGGTAAAGTCAACTGCCATACCTTTCGTTTAGTTATATGGCAGAGGAAAAGAGGTCTGCCATGATGTAGCCTTGTTGTGGGAATCACCCTCTTTCCCGTTATTCCAAAGATAAGAAAAATCCGTCAATTCATCTGCTGGATCGTCAGCGCGAACGCGACGTCCTCGAACCCGACCGCGATGAAGGCGTCCCGCATCGCCCCGGTCGTGTTCGCGTCGATGTCCACCCGCAGGGTACGCACGTCCACCTTCGTGATGTGAAGCCATCCCGCCGAGGCGGTCACCCTGTCGTACATCGGATAGACCGTCACCGTAATGGTGTTCGCGGACGCCACGACAAGCGCACGGTCGTAGTTGAACTGACGGGCACCCGTGACGTGCACCTTTAGCTGGCGGCTCTCGATACTGAGCGCCTGCGCCCGCTGGATGACCACCGTGTTCGTCTGGAACTCGCAGGTCACCGCAGCGAGGTAACCCTGCTGCTGCCACTCCGGGGTCATCAGGAACTTGTCGCACAGGTAGACCCGGCCCAACGTGTCGGTCACCATCACCATGTCGGAAAGCCCCACGATGCGCAGGGCATCGCAGACCTCCTCCGTGGCGAGGAACGAGAATCGGTAGGTCTTCTCGGAGGTCTGGCGCGTGGCGAAGAAGAAACCCTCCCTCTCCTCGCCCTCCTCCTCGAATGTGTACTCCGGCATCGCCACCTCGGCATAGAGGTACATGAAGTTGATGTAGTCCACACCCTGGTAGAGCATCTTTCCGCCCTGGTAGGTGATGTCCGAGTTGGAGTACCAGTCGATGCGGAGGTAATCCGTCAGGTCAAGGACGAGTGTCATCACCTCGGAATAGAAGGTCTGGGTAAGACCGTCCACGATGCAACTTATCTCAAGGTAGAACCGCCCTTCCGTGCGGTCGCGCGGGCTGTCCTCCTGCCCGCCCTCGCCCTCGTCACCCGTGAGGTAGGAATCGTCGTAGTCGAAGTTGAAGTCGCCGCCGATGACCTGGCTCCATTGCAGGTCGGTGTTCGCAGGGAAGACGATGTTCGTCATGTTGTCGTATGGGATGACCGTCAGCCCTGCCCTCGACATCAGCACCGAAATCTCCGCGCTCGCCCCCGTATTGAGGTTGTAGATGCGGACCGAGTCGACCTGCACGTTCGCGGAACGGACGGGTATCTGGAAAGGCAGGAGCCGGTCACGGTGGGCGATGAGCGGCCATACCCTGTCGTATGCGTAGAACTTACGGAATCCCTGCTCTTCGATGGTCTCGTACCACGGCAAGGGGGAAAGGTTGCTGTTCCTATTCATCTTCTGTCGGTAGTTTTAATTCGGCCTTCGCCGAGGTGGAAAAGAGGTTGTATTCAATGGAGGTTATCTCACCGTAGCCGATGCCGGTCTGGACGAGGTCGTAGTCGGTCAGCGCCACCGTGCAGGGGAACGTGACGGTCTGCGTCCTCGCACGGACGGTGTCGTGGCAGGTCATCGCGTAGCCGCCCTGGTAGACGGCCTGCGGAGCGCTCATATCGTAGCCGAAGTAATGGCTCTCCAGATACTCGAAGGACATGTAGCCGTTCTGCAACACGTAGTAGCCGTCGATGAGGTCGCCCGTGATGAAAGGCACCCCGTACACGCCGTCGACCGGCGCCGCATCCAACACGACCCACCCCTCGTCACCCGTGCCGGACGCGCCGGAGATGAGCCAGTCCACGTCGGAGTAGAAATTGGCGATGCTCACATTCTCGATCTGACCCTTCGTCACGTAGCCGGAACGGTACTGGATAGGAAGGCCGTTGAACGGGGCCGACTGGCTTGACGCAAAACTCAGTTCGGTCCGCTCCGGCAACTCCGTCTTGGCGAATCCGTACTTGTCCTGCCCGAACGACCACGGCTTGAGGTTGCGCGGATGGTAGACCGACGTCAGGTCGACCGCAGCCTCCCTGTCCGCCTTCGTGTACGACCCTCCGTACATGTACCACGATACGTGCTCGATGTGCAGATGCCCCTCGGTGTCGATGTGCCAGTAGGCGTGGAAGCAGTCGCGCAGCATGTCGAATATCTGCCGCAGGGTTATCTTGCCGGTCTGGGCGGCATTCTGGTAGTAGGTCTTCTTGACGTTGGAGAGCTGGGCGATGAAGAGCTTGCGCCCCGTCCGCAGGGGACTCCCGTTATTGAGGAAGAGCGAGTCCGCCAGGGAGAAGGTGACCGGCAGGCCGCTGTCCCCCGTTATCTCGTCCAGCAGGACGTTTATCGCCGCTTCGAGCGGATAGGCGTCATTGAGGGTGTAGGACTCCGAGAGGGTCGGAGAGGACGAGCCGTCCGCACGGAGCTTGGACACCCACAGGCTGAACGGCTTCCAGAGCGACCGCGAGATGGGGATGTAGTCGTCACCCGGGCTGACGAAGTAGTTGCCGAACGAGTCCTGCCCCCACTCCGTAGGGTCTCGCCTGGTCGCAGCGGAGATGACGAAGTCCCCTTCTGCCGATCCTCCGAGGGGGTTAACCCACGTGTAGTTCAGGTTGGCCGGGATGATGTCGTCGGCGGGAATCTTCGTCCACGCGCCGGTCACCTGCTGGCCAGATATGACCCGCGAATAGATGCATGACTCTCCGAGCGACCGCGCGGAGGTCTCCGGGAATCCGAGACGGATTATCTTGAACGATGCGTATCCCTGCCGATCGTAATAGAACGTGTCTCCTGACTGACCAATAGACCTCGCCTTTGAACCCGGAACCTCCGTGGCGACATCGTAGTAGTAGAGAGCCGCCGCGAGGTAGTAAGTGAAAGTAGACCCGTTCGACTCCCGCTCGACCCACAAGCGGAGCCGCAGCGACTGGCCGGAGCCGTCGAAAACGAGCGGGTCGTCGCCGTAGGAGAGCGACTCCCATTTCTCCCCGACATAGACGTCGTTGTAGTTCCCGTGTGCGTAATCGCTGTTGATGCGGTAAGCGAAACGGGACGCGACCTTTGCGAACTTGTAGTCGTCGATGAGCATGCTCTCGGTCACCTCGGAGTATGCAACCTGGATGTCCTGCTCCCACGATGTCGTGCCGACGAAGTTGGTCAGCACCCTGTCACCCACACCGTCCGATGTCGCATAGACCTGGAGGATGTTGCGCTTGTGCAGGGTCAGCTTCTCGCTTGCAGGGGCAAGCCGGACGAGGTCGTACTCCTTCTCCATCCCGTCAAGGACGGCCTTGTAGTAGTCGTAGGGAGCCGGAGTCACCCCGCACGTATGCTTGTCCGCGTCGAACTCGCAGTCGGTCTTCCAGAACACCCCGTTCCAGACGAACTCCCCGCAGGTGAACGTCAGGATGAACTTGGTGTCGAACGGCTGCGCCACGATCCACGCGAAGTCGTCGCCCTGGAAGACGAAGTCCTCGCCCAACTCGGTGCGCCTGAACCGCTCGCCGGTCTGCAACTTGGATTGCAGGGTGATGCCTGCGGAGAAATTCGGGTAGCAGACCCGCCCGTTCACCGTCACACTTGTCTCTATCATGATACGATCCTCCTCGTTATGTTCTTGTACCGGGTGATTCTCGTCCCTCCGACCACGGTTTCCGACCGCTCACCGCCCTTGCGGATGGCCTTTATGTCGGAAGAAATGGTGGAAAGGTAGGGAGAGTCGAAGGTGTTGTTCATGTTCATCGTGAACTCCCCGTCGCCGCCGGAGAAGGCGCCCATGTACTTCTCCACGAACTCTCCCTTGTTGATGGAGTCGATGATTTCCGCGAGCATCGGGTATCCGTACCTTCCGGTCTGCCGTGCGTTGATGACGGCCACGGTCTCTCCCCTCTCGATGCGGCGGGGTCTTCCGTCCGGCATGTGGCCGAAGTCGACATCGTTGCCGGATGCGTGTGTGCCTCCGTAGCCGATGTACTCCGTACCTCCCTCTCCGTATTGCTGCGCTGCCATCTGGCGGGCCTGTATCTTCGCAGCGGCAAAGGATGCAAACATCGCTGCGATGGCTGCTACGGCGAGGGCCTGGCCGACAATCGGTATGGCGGAGAAGTTCTTCAGGAGCTGCGCCGCAGCCGTAGCCATCGAGGACACCTGCGTCATCGAGTCGACCCGTTCCTTCATCCGTGCGTAGCGCTCCTCCTCGGCCTGCGCCTCGGCGAGTTGCTGCCTGCGCAGGGCAATCTCCTTGCGGGCGAACTCCACGTTGTTGGCGTAGCCGTTTTCATAGGCGTTCAGTTCGGCGTCGTAGACCTTCTCGGCGGCCTTGATCTGCGCCTCCGCCGCTTCGACGGCAGCCTTCGCCTGTTCATGGTAGAGGTCGATGATTTCCTTGATGTTGTTGGCGGTCAGTTTGAGCGCACGTTCAAGGTTGCGGAGGAACTTGTTGAAGTCCTTGCCGAAGAACTTCTCAAGGATGCCGCCACCCTCCTGCTCCTCGTTCACCGTCTGGAGCAGACCGCGCAGGGTCTCCCGGACAATCTCGATGCGCACGGCTGCTTCCTTGCTTCCGTCGTTGAACGCCTCCATGCTCGCCAGCATCGCAGTCCAGTATTGAATCTCGTTCTGGGTCTGCTGCCGGTCAAGGGCGTCTCCCTCAAGGTCGTTCTCGGCCCGCTTGTTGGCGAGTTCGAGTTGGAGTTTGAGCAGGGACTGGCTCTCGGAGACGAGCTGGTCGCGGCGTTTTGAGCGGATTTCCGCGAGTTTGTCGGTCAGTTCGACCTCCTTTGCCACGATAAGGTCGTTGACGGCCTGTACGCCATCTTCCGTGATGTTCCATTGGCGCTTGAGGTCGTTTATCTGCTCCTGGATGAGGTTGCGTTTCTCAATGGTGGTGGCCTGCGCCTTCTCCTGCTCCAACTGCTCGATGGCGACCATGATGACCTGCTGCTGGGTGGCGAAGTCGCGGAGGTCTTGCAGTTCGTTTTCGTACTTGAACTTGGTCAGGGCGAGTTCGCGCTCGGTGTCGTCCTCGATGTTGTTGAGTTCGGCCTCACGCGCCTGCCGGATGTACTTCAGGTTGTCGATGGCGGCGGTGATGGGGTCAACCACCTTCTGGTCCTTGCCACCACGTCCTCCTCCGTTGACGAGCATATCCATCAGACCATCCACAGGCATCGAGTCGATGAGTTTCTGAATCTCATCGTCAATGACTGCAACTCCCTGCTGCGCCTCTTGTAATGCTTTCTCCGCCCTATTCGCAGCGGCTTGCCAATTACCTGCGTTTTGATATGCACCTTGACCATAAGATGTCCCCCGTGCAGCAGCCATAGCCGCATCCGCCCTTGCTTGTCTGTCGTCATAGAACGCCTGCGCCTCGTCCACTTTCGCCTGCGCCTCGATGCGCTTGCCGTAGAGTTCGGTAATCTTGTCAAGGTAGGCTCTCGCCTTCGCCTGATTCATCAGGGACTCCGTGAGCCGGTCGTGGGCAGTCGTGGCCTTCCCCAACATAATCTCCTCGGTGGAGAGGTTGCCGAAATAGTCTTCGTACTGGTCTTGGAGAATCTGCCCAGCCTTGATTCTGTCTTCAACCGACCTCGTTTCATCGGTCGCAATCTTGTATAGGGTATCCGCTTGAGCCGTGGCCTTCGCTGCACTCACCTCGGCATCGTCGAAGGTCTTGTTAAGGTCTTCCTGCGCCTCCTTCCAAGCCCGCGTCGCCTCCCCTGCGGAGAAGGCGCTGGCTATCCAGTCGACAACCTTGTCACCGTACCTCGTCAGAAGGGTGATGCCGATAATCATAGCCGTCTGCCAACTGAAAAGCGAGGAGACAATCTGCCGGATGGCAGGAACGACCTTCGCCTGCTCCCGCTGGATCTCGGAAAGGGTGGCCCCCTGCTGCTTCATCGTCTCAATCGCAGCCCTTCGCGCATTGTTCTCCTGCACGACCCGCTCAATCTGTTCGGTCAGAATCGGCAAGTTGTTGGAGATAGCCATGAAGTACATCCGCGCACCCATCGTGATGGTCGGACTCTCGCGGATAACCTGCTGCATCGCCAAGTCCAAGCCGTTGAACGCCTTCTCGTAGTTGCCCACACTCAACGTGTAGTTGCCCATCGCCTCCTTCAGCCGCTTCTGCTCCTCGCGCACCAGCCCGGCCATCTTGATGACCTCCTGCCGGTCCTTTATCTCCTGCTGGTTGCTTGCGTGCATCGAGTTGGCAAGCGCAACCAACTGCGAATAGGCTTGCGACAACTCGTTGTAGGACATCTTCTGGAGTTCCGCCGTGTTGGAGAGTTTCCGGCGGGTCTGCTCGTCAAGGTTCATCGCAGCAGCCTCGGCCTTCACCTGGTTGGTGTACTGACGGGAGGCGTCCCTCGCAAGGATGCGGGCCTGAATCTCCTCCTCATTGGCCACCTTCAACGTCTGGGACGCCTTCGCGGCCCGCTGCTTGGCTGCCGTGAGCGATTCTATCTGCTTCTTCAGGGCGTCAATCTCCTTGCTCAACTCGGCAATCTTCGCCCGGTCGGACTCCACACCGGGATTCGTGTTCTCCAGCGCCTTCCGCAGGGACTCCCCCTTCGTGCGCGCATTGTCGGCCAAGCGGTCGAACGTCCCCAACAGGGATTCCAACGACGCGGCCAACTCGTCTACCTTACCCTTGACACCACCCTGGAAGAGGTCCGTGTACTTAATCGGATTCGCCATATATCATTCTCTTATATATCATCAAATCCGTTAACCCCCTACGGATGTCTCTGCTTCATCTTCTTGCCCTGCTCACGCAGGAACTCATACGCATTGTAATACTCCAGCACACTCATCCCCTTCACGTCCACGTGCAACTGCTGCGTCATCGCAAGGCACATGTTCTCATACTCGCGGTCGTACTCGATCTCTATGCTCCCGCTCCCGGAGAAAGACCTCGGCGCCATCATGTCGAGCAACCGCCCCTCCTCGTCCTTCAGCCGCTCCGCAGCCCCTATCAGCCCGTCAATCTCATCGAGCGCCGCAAGGGCCATCCGCTTGAGCGACGCGTACCACTCTATCCCCTTCGCACCCCCGAACAGGGAAGGGAAATACTCACCCAGCTCCCCGTCTATTTTTTTTTTGACCCCGCCCGTCTCCGAGCGGACCTCCCTCACGGGCACGTCCCCCAACTCCTCCACCAAGGCGTCCAACTCGCTCTCGCTCCACCCCTCCGTGCTCCTTCCGTCCACAGCGGCCACCAGCGAGGCGAACGCGCTGAACGAAGGGTCGACACCCTGCTGCAAGAGAAAGACCGCCTGCCGCAGATTCTCCATCTCACGGGCCGCAAGGTCGACCTTCCCGGCCTTGATGAACGCCACCGTCTTCTGGATGTGGCCGTCCACCGCCGTGAGGTCGCTCCCGATGCCCGCATCCACAAGCAAGGCCCTGTTGAACCGATGGAAACGACCGATCGGCATATCATCTATCGCGTCGTACAGGTCAAGTACGTGCTTTCCAACCCTAACCTTCCTCATAACCCACTACGCCGCGAAAAAACGCCCCACAACCGCGGCAAGGGGAGCGGCGAAAACCACCGCAAACCCCATCCACGGCATAATAAACACACAACATAACAAGGAAATCCACCAACAAAGGCAGAAATCACAAGAAAAAGCCTCCGAAACGAGCCTCGGAGAGCGCATCTGCACCCACGAACGGATACTCGCCCCACCGACCTCGAAACGGCCCATAAAAAGCACGGAAAATGCCGAAAAAAGGCCAACAATGACGGCCACGCAAATCTAATAGGCACATGGCGGATCAATGTAAAAATAACCCGTAACCCTCAATGCGAAGAACGGCTGCATCATCAGCCGGGCGTCCACCTCCGAGACATCGAACCCCCTCCACACGGAGGAAGGCCGTTCGTAGACGTCCTCCACCTCCACCCACGCACGGGAGAGGCGCACGGCGCGCAGGACCTGCTCCTTCGCCAGCTCGATGTTCCTCTCGGAAGGGGAAACCTCGCGCATGTCGCCCCAGACGATGAGGTTGAACCGGCTTCTCCACCGCTCGTCGTAGCGATGCTCCATCGGCTCCTCAAGGTAGAAGAACGCAAGTCCCCCCACCCGGTCGTCCGGCAGCAACTGGACGTACTCGTTGCCCTCCAGGGGCCAGTCCGGGTACACCTTTCGGCTCCCGTCGGCGAGCACGTGCGTGATGACCTCGGCCTTGCCGTAGACCTCCGAGAGCCACCCCACGTTGGACGCCAGCGACCTGCCAACGGCCTCGCACGGCACGTCGAACAGGCGCGGGTCACTCTTGGTATGTACTGTTGCACTCATGATATTTTCTGCATTATCCTTTCACGTAACTGCGGTATGACATCCCTCCGCATCAGAAGGTCCCAGTTCTCGTCCGTCAGGCCGAACGTCTCCTGCCCGTACTTGGAGTAGACGTCCACCAGAATCCCCCGCTCGTTCGGGACGCCCTGGTCGTTGCACATCTTCACGGCGTCCGGCCCGAAATCAACGTAGAATCCGCTGTGGAACAGGCCCGTGGAGAGGATGAGGTTCGGGACGTTGAACTTTCGCATCGCGTCGAACGGGTTGGTGGCGAACCGCTGCCGTTTGCGCAGCATGTATCGCATCGCCGCGTCCCGCGTCCTGAAGAATGGGTCCTCGTCCATCGTCGGGGTGATGTCCCTCCCGTCAGACCGCTTGCCCGCATAGAGCTGCTCCTTCTGCATCGCAACCATCTCCATCTCCACGGCGGGGTTGTCCTCCATCGCCGAGCGGAGCATCCCCTCCAGGGAGTCGGCCACCTCGCGGACGCCGCGCACCATCTCGTCAAGCCTGCCCATAACGCACCCCCTTGCCCTTGCACTTGAGGCACACCGGGTCGATCGAGGTCGTGTCGATGTTCAGCGCATCGTATGCCTTGTCCAACTCGACCGCCAGTCCCCGCTTGAGTCCCGGCTCCCCGTCAAGGTCGGACAGCAACTGCGCCGCGTTGAGCTGGTTGCGGTTCACCCGCACGTCCGGGTTCAGGGCGATGGCCTTGAGGGCGTCGTAGGCCACCTGCTTCTGGATGACCTGCGCGAAGATGCCCCGCTGGCTCACGATGAAGTCCGTAAGGTCGCATCCCACGGAATAGTAGAAGTTCATCCCATAGTTGGTGTTCGGCGTGTAGACGATGTCGCTTTCGAGCCATACCTTGCTCCCCGAAGATACCGCGAACGCGGGACCGAACGAGGCGTTGTACGACCCAGGCTCATAGTTCACGTCGGCGAGGAACGGAGCGACGCGGAAATACTTGTTCATCTCCATCCATTCCTCCTGACCGCCCTTGTTGCACTGGGCGCAGGGCGCCTTGCTCCAGTCGCGGTCGTAGCGGATCGCGTCCATCCACTTGGGGAGGTCGGCCTGATAGTAACCGATGTACCACTTCTCGCCCGGCGTTTCGCTCCGCAGGTAGGCGTGGTCGGCGCTGAGGTCGAGCCAGATGAAGACGCCCGCAGCCGTGGTGATGTTGACCTGCCACGTGCGCACCGGCTCCATCGACCCGGAACGGAAGAGGTAGACCGCCACCACACCCTCGGCACCCTTCATCTGGAGGCCGATCCGGTCGATCCGCACGGTCACGCCGAGGGACTTCACCGGGGCTATCTCGAACCCCACGAAGGCGCCGCGGTTGGTCACCGCATCGGTGAACCGCCCGACTCCCCCGAAGAGGGCCTTGCGCTCCAGGAGGTTGCGGCTCATCCTGCCGCTGACCTTTCGGGTGATGAACGTCTGGACGGCACGGACGATGCCGCGCCGGGACAACTGCGAGAGATAGGAGTCGAACCCGTCCGTCCAGCCGGAAGGCATCACGGACCGCAGGTTCTCAAGGGTCAGGAGCGGATGCGCGTCCTGGTAGTGAAGCCCGCTCTCGGAGACCGTCAGGTCTTCCGAAATCTGCTTGCTCTCATCCCATTCCTGCTCCCACCCCACAAGGGGAGTCAACCCCGTCACTATGTCATCTATCCTGTACATATCACAAAAAAGTGTCGGGGCTTGGTGTTCCCCGACACTAATTTAGACATTTTCGTACTTTGTACGAAAAAATTACTTCACCTCCTGGGTTGCGACGGTGTTGGTGACGTAGACCGGGAGGCCGTTGCCGGTGCCGGTGGCGATGGAACCCGCGAGGTACGGGGACGGACGGGTGGCGACAGCGGAGTTGTACGCGGTGACGTAAGCAACATCGACGCTAAAGCCCCACTTCTCGCCGTGGACGCAGGTCATGTCAGCGGAGGCGTCTCCTGCGGTCTCGGAGAAGTCACCGACCTCCTCATAGTAGTGGATGCCGACCGGGACGTCGAGTTCCGGCAGGTTGCCGATCCACCACTCATGTCCGGCGGCGCGGGTGCCGAGGACGGCCTCGCGGTCGAAACGGAACAGGAGATCGAGCTGGCCGTCCTCGACAACGTAGAAGTTGCTGTACTGACCGGTGGTCTTGGTGATGTTCTTGGAGGTCCAGAAGTTCTTTCCGGCGTACTCCAGCCACTTGTTCATCGCGTTCTCCGGGCCGAACTCGGCCAGTTTGGCGATGTTGGCGCGCATGGCGAAGTCACCGAGGACATTGAGGCGGCGGTCATAGCCGTTGCTGCTCATGATGGCGTCAAGGTCACCGAGGATCGCGTCCTTCTGGATGTAGGGCACCTGGAGGACATTGCTGGTGACGGTGTAGCCAAGGGCCTCGTTGATGACCTGGGTCTTGACGGCGGAGATGGCCGTCACGGCGTCCTGGTCCATCTTGTTGGCCATCGCGCGGGAAGCATCGAGGAGCTTCTTGCGGAGGTCGCGCTCGTAGGAGATCTCGTTGTTCATGTACAGGGACGGAACCATCGAGACACCGACGAAGTAGGTGATGAAGTTGACCGTTGCGAAAGCGGACGTGCTCTCACCGGTAGGGATGGTGCAGGAACGGCTGGAGGCGACCTGCACGGAGCCGTTGTAGTTCAGCACCGGGAACTTGATGGAAGTGCCGATGGAGGAACGGGAACGGTTCTTGGTCTCGTCGCTGACGAGGCTGTCGCTGCGGCGGCTCTGCGCTACGAAAAGGTCGAGGGCACCGAACTGACGAGGTGCAACCTCGTTCTTGTCCAGGCGGCTGCGGCCGATGATGTCCTGGATTTTGGTTGCTGCTAAACTCATAATCAAAAAAGTATTTGCTTTCTATATGCTGTCCGGCTACCCTCTGCCGACATTACATTCCATTACTGAAGCGGGAGCTTGTCCACGCCGTTCTCGCTGCTGATGCGGAAGAACTCGTCCTGCCACTCCTGCGTACCGCGCACGATGCCGCGCGTGGCGAGCTGCTTCTCGATGATCTCATGCGCCTCCACGCGGGTGCGCGCTCCGAGAGAACCGCCCGCGCCCTGCGGCGCCTTTCCGCCCGTGCCCAGACCGGCGCCCGTCTGCTCGACGAGTCCCAGGGCGGACAGCTCCCTTGTGATGAGGTCGGAGGCCGTGTACGGGGCCAGGGCCTTGTCGGGGTTGTTCATCCGCGTCTTGTCCTCGTTGTAGAAGACCAGCACCTTGCCGCCGTTGCCGTCGTCCTCGAACGCGGGGTTGAACCCCTTGACCGTGGACAGGGCCTGACGCAGACCGAACTGCGCAAGCTGCGGGTTGACGTCCTTGCGAAGATGCACGGACGCGGCGGCGGCCTCAAGGGCGGAGTCAACGCGCATCGACAGCAGGGCACTCTCATGCTCGGTCTTCGCGCGGTCGAACTCATCCTTCAGGGCGCCGTATGCCTTCTTGGTATTGGCAAGCTCCTTCTGGGCGGTCTCGTACTTCGAGGCGAGGTCCTTGTCGGCCACACCCTCTGCCACGGCTTTCTCCAGGGCGGCCTTCTCCTTCGTCAGGGAAGCGACCTGACCCTTCAGGGAGTCGTAGTCGGCGTACTTGCCCGCAAAGGCTTTCGCTGCCCGCTCAAGGTAGTTGTAGGTCTTCTCGGCCCCGTCGCGCTGCACGCCGAGCACGGATGAGATCGTCTCGTCCATCTCGTTGTACACCTCGCGGATGCGGGCCTTCATGTAGTTCTCCTCGTCGTTCTGCGACAGGGTAACGACGGTCGTCACCTGCTCGTCCGTCAGACCGGGCAGGTTCTTCGTGATGATGTCCTTCGTCAGAGCCATGTCTACTTCACGTTAGGGTTAGGATTCGCGTTCGTCTTCTGCAACGTGGGGTTCGTCTGGGTGCGCGGGTCCCAGAGGATCTTCAAGTCCCAACCCTGGGCCTCAAGGCTCCGCTTTCCGAACAGTTCGAACTCACGGGCGTTGTACTTCTGCAACATCGGTTCATAGAGCGGCTGACCCGTCTCCGGGTTGAAACCGCCCCTGCACTGGAGGACGTGGTAGACGTCCCGCTCATTCACCGGAACCTGATAGTTCTGCTCCGGCGCCACCTGCGCTTCGAGCGCGGATTTTGCTGTTTTCTTCGGCATATCTGTATAGTGTTTGGTTGATGATGTCCACCCTTTCGCGGTAAGGACGGTCCACCGCGAACTCCGTCACGTTGTCGTTCTCCCGCTCGAACCTCGCCACGTAGGACGGGAATCCCATCTTCAGTTCAAGGGTCGCCGCGTCGGCGAGGCCCTTCTCCCAGAGGTTGAGCACCTCGTTGCGCGTCAGGGACGGGTACGGCTCCACGTCACGCAGGATCTTCAGCCGCTGCCGCTGCTGCGGGTCGTTGCGGTACTGCGTTTCCATGATCTTGGCACGGATGGCCTCCAGCTCGGAGGCGCTCGCGCCGCCATCCTTCGCCTGCGCATAGACGCTCTGCAACCCCTCGACGGTCATCGTGAAGAAGTCCGTCCCGTAGGAAATGCTGCAAGACATGAAACTGCTGCCGTAACGCGCCATGCACATCAGCGAGTCGGCCCACGCCTGCGCGCTCTCAAACCCCTTCGTGATGTTCTCAAGCACGTTGGAGCGCTTCTCATACGTGGCCTCCACCTGCTTGTCGGCAAGGGAGGTCTCGTTGATGATGGTGTTGTCCCTGCCAACGCAGGAATCCACGATCATCTTGCGCTGCCGCTCCATCTCCTCGACCGTGTACTTCAGGGCCGAGGAATCCACGCCCAGCATCCCCACCGGGTCGCCGAGCGCCTTCTGGTCTCCGTCCGGGACGGGTACGCGCACGAACGACCCCGGACCGGTCACCAGGTGCTTCTGGCACACGGGACACAGCGCGGGAACGCCGTCGACGAGGAACGGGGAACCGTCCGCGCACACAAGCCTGCCGTGGTCGCAGCGGTGACCCTCGCCGTCATCGTAGTCGCAGTCCTCCTCGTATCCCCAGTAGATGGGATAGGAGCCGGAGATGTCCTGCTGCCGCTTGGCCACGTCCGAGTAGATGTACCAGTCCAGACGGTTCAGGACCTTCGTAATCGGACTGCGTTTGACGTCCGGCTCAAAAATTGAAATCGGCTCGTCCCAGAAAAACCTTGCAGGGGTCACCGCCAATGTATGCCGGTTCTCCAGCACCATCCCTCCTAGCAGACCGCCGTCGAGGTCGAACCGGCGGTAGAACTCCGAGTCTATCTCGGTGACGCCGCCGAAGGAGTCGTGGAAGATGACGTAGGTCATCGCTCCCCTCTCGTCCTTCCCGTAGTCGATCACCTTCTCGACGGGGACGAAGTAGACGTAAGGACGGGGCCTTGAATCCCCGGCGTCCGGGGCAGCGGGCATGTCCACCACCATCACCGCGTTGATGCTGGAGCGGAACACCCGCCACGCCTCGTTTCGCCAGAATCCCGGCTCCCCGATGATCTCCTTGCGGTACCACTCCCAGTCATCCGCGTCGGCGGGGTCGTGGAATTGGTAGGAGTAGACGGGGTCGCGCCCGGTGAAGATGTCGGACAGGTCGTTGAACACCGCGTCCACCACATCCACCGACGGGAGCGGGTAACGCAGCAGACCCTTGAAGGTCTTGAACTTGTCATCCGGGAGAAATCCCTGCACCATCGCAAGCAGACGCGCCATCGGCGCCGACGTGCCCGCCATCGGCTCGAAGTCCGGCTCCGCGTGCATGCGGACCCACTCCTGATGCCTGACGGCCTTCGCTATCTGCGAAGCCTTACCGCGCCTCTGGAACGCCTCCCTTACGTCTTGCTCGGACAAGCCTCTCACCGTTGAACTCATAGCCTTTGTCATCTAACATCCATCCTCCGTTGTCCCTCATGCGCAGCAGGCGCTCGGCCTGCGTGAAGGGCATACGCACCCCCAGTCCGAGGGCATCGCAGCGCATCTTCACAACGGTCTCTTCCATGCCCTTCACCCTCCGTCAACTATGCGGGATTGACAAGCAAGGTAAGCGCGTCGAACTCAGGAGTCACGATGACCACATCGTCGCTCCAGTTCGGCTCCAGGCTCCAGGACACCGCGTTGGAATCCGGCTCCTGAAGACCTCCGTGGACCTTCGGACCGATGAAGAAACTGCGGACCGGAATCGGATAGTAGGTCGTGGCCGTGGTCGCGTCCTGGACGGCTTCGAACTGACCGTTCTCGTTGATGGGGATGATGCCCAGGTTGCCACCGGCAGCCTCGCACTCAAGGGCGCGCATCGCCTTGACGATGTTCTGCGGCAGGTGACGGAACGTGGCGCTCTCGGTCACGGGATTCGCACCGACAATCTGCGGGATGCCGCCCGGCACCTCGTTGCCGCTGCCCCAGGTGATGGCGTCGCCGCCGCTGTCGCTCAGACCGTAGATCTCAGGGGTGATGACCACCTTCTCGCCGTCGGTCGCGGCCAGCTTCGCACTCCACGAAGCCAGAGCCGTGATGGGCGCGGTCGCGGTGAAGGAATTCAGGGTGCCGTCAGCCTTGCGAAGACGCATGACGGCCAACTTGCGCACCTGCCCGAAATCGGCAGGGCAGTCGTAATTGGGAAGACTCGGCAGCACAGCGCTCGCCGGACATGAACATACTCTCATTGCATTGAACTCTTTGTATATCTCTCGTACCGGCTACCCTCTGCCGTTATGACTACCCAAATTTAACAACCGCTCCCCTTTCCACCAAAATCAATTCACGCGGCGGATGCCCCTTCTCGCAGCAGCATAACCGCCCGCACGACCGTCCGCGATCTCCTTCTCGTAGACCCCCGTCAGCGCATCCTCAATGTCGTCGTGCGTGTTGCCCTTGAAGTACCGCAGGAACCTGCTCAAATGCGAATATGCCTCCGGCCAGCGGCTCTCCCATCCCACGGGGAAGATGATGCGGTCGTTCACCTCGGCGGCGTTGCTCACGATCCGCGCCTCCTTGTTGCCGTTCTGGTAGAACTGGGTCGTCCGCGCACGCACCCTCGGAGCGATGTTCTTCTCGAACTGCGCCCCTCCGGCATTGCTCTCCACCCACGCCTTCTGCGTCCCGTTCAGGTTCAGCATGTTCGGGACCGTCACATACGTCACCGACGTGTCGTCCTGCGTATAGATGATGTCCGTGACCAACGCGAACAGCAGCGGCATGTACCTGCGGGTCCGCTCGTCGAAGTACCGCGTGGGACTCAGGTACACATCGTAACACACCGCCGCAAGGTAGTCGTCACCCTGGTCCGCAACGTCAATGTACGCACCCCTGCGGATGCACCTCCCCCACTCGCCCTTGTCCGTGTACGTCCTGAACGGCCTGTACAAACGGCTCTCGCTGCTCCCCGGATCACCCTGGTACAGACACTCGAACTGGTTCGGGTCGAGCCTTCGGCGCTCCTCCAGCTCCTCCAGCGGATGCCGCTCCGGCCACAACGCCTGACCCGGCTCCCTGGGGTCGATCTCCGTCGGCTCCCCCACCTTGATCGCAGGGAAATTCACCAGCACCCACGCATTGTCTGCCACTCCCTCCAGGTCAGACCAGCTCTTCGCCACCACGATCGGCTCGCCGCTCTTCTCCAGCCGCCCGATGATGTCGTCCTCGTGCCACCGCGTGAACACGATCAGCTCCTGGCTGTCCTTGTGCAGACGGGTCCTCACGACCGTCGTGTACCAGTTCCACGCCTGCTCCCTGATGATCGGGGAATTCGCCTCCTTGAAGTCCTTGTACACATCGTCCAGAATCGCCACGTCCACCGGGATGCCCGTCAGACCTCCGCCACGGCCCACCGCCTTGATGAACCCCTGCCTGCCCACCATGTCCGTCTGGTCCGCACTGCACTGGTACGTGTTGTACTGACGCAAACCGCCGTCATTGATCAGACTCTCCGGAAACAGACTCTTGTACTCGAACGTCCCCATCAACCGCTGACACGCCCGGTTGAACTGACGAGCCATCGCCAACGAATAACTCGCAATCACCGACTTCGTGTCGGGATTCCTCCCCTCAATGAAACTCGGCAAACCCCTCGAACTCCCCTCGGACTTGCCCGACTGAGGTGGAGCGCTGATAATCAGCCGCTTAATCTTCTTATGGGCGAACATGTCCAAGACCCGGTAGTAGTTCCTGTGAAACCCCGCCACGTCCAAATCCGGCCTCTGATACCTCATGTACGCCTCGAAGTTGTCCCGCGCCACAAACCGAACCAACGCGTCCGGATCACTCGCAATCCGGCGCATCGCCTCACTTCCCCTCGCCATCTCCCACCTCCTTCGCATCAGGAACTTCAACACCCTTCACCTGCTGGTACCGCCGGTCCTGCAACCCACGCACCATGTCCAGCATGTCCTCCGGCTTCATCCCCTCGAAATTGTAATAGTTCTTCGTCCCACGGTCACTCAACGCACCCTTGTTCACCCCCAAAATCTTCAACGTCTGGTCCTGCAACACCTTCCGAGCCAAGATGATGTTCTGATCCCCAGCAAAGTCCATCCCCATGATCTCCTCATGACTCATCCCCATCTTCCGCAAACTCGCGTAACTCTTCGCATCCACCTTGTGACTCCCCTTGTAATCCTCCGCCAACTTCCGGTCCATGTCAGCCAACTTCGCCAACTCACGCGCAATCACCGTCTCCACCCTCCCAACGTTCGCAGCCTGCCACTCACTCAACGCCATCTCTACATCACTCTTCACCATCCCCTCCGTCAACAAATACTCCTCCCCCCTGTCCTGACGCCTACGACGCAACTCCAACGCCACCTCCCGGTAACTCTTCCCATCCAACACCATCGACACCATCTCACTCAAATCCTCCTCCCGCTCCAACGGATACTTCTTCCTGTCAGAACCCGTCAACTCCTGCAAACTGATACTACCCCTCCGAGTCACTATCCTGGGCCGATTAACAAGGGATGACCCACTTCCCCGCTTTGTCCTTGCCATAATTCAATCTTTTAATCCTACCACAAATTTAACCATCACACCACCTCCCACACAAAAAAATATTCCCTCAAAAATTCTCAGAAAATTTTCTAGAAAAATTTCTCAAAAAATTTTTCCAAAAAAATTTGTGAATTGTGGAGAGGGATAACCCCGGCGCTTCGCTGCCGCTGGGGTGGGGGTCCCCTTTTCGATACCCGTACCCCAATAACGCGCCAAAACAAAGCCTGTATTTAATTATCTCTATTTTCCCGATACATTTCCCGCCTGAATCCAGAAAGTCGCTCCAGGGTCCCGAAAAGGGCCAAATCGGGGACGTGTCCAAATTCCCCCACAATCCAAACCGCAAAAAACAATCTGGACGCCGCCGCCGGACGCTGGACGCTGGACGGGCGCACGATCCCAGGGAACTAGGGAACCAGGAACCGCACGCCGGAGATGGTGCACGATCCAGAGACGGGCGGACCCCAAGCCCGTTTTCAATCGCTGCCGAAAATTTCGCCGACAACACTAACAAATAAATCAACATTACGCAAAATAGTAACAATACTAAATAGTTCAATACTTACTGCAATAGTTAAATTATAGTATATAAATATAATATATAATATATAATATATAATATATATAAATTAAACTTTGTTTAATTGTGTGGATTTCAGATAGTTAATTAAATTAGTTTGATGTAAAGTTGAGGGTTAAATAGGTTGTAAGTAAAATGATTTGATTTAGTTACAAAGTGTTAAAACTTTCAAACAAAGAGTTATAATTATTAAATAAAATCTAACATGTTAATTATATAATTCGCCCTTTTTATTTTTGATTGTCAAATATTTGTCGTACCTTTGTAATGGGATGTAGAAAGAATATCCCGTATCAAGTTAAATGTCTAACAGTGACGGCAACACTTTAAAACGGCATTATTAAAATTATGGCAACACTTGCAAAGAAAATCAATGTTTTAGACGCTGAAAAAATCCGCGCGCTCCTGTCCGTCGCGGATTGGGCCGCATGGAATATGATCGGATCGGGAAAGGGCCGTATCTATGCAATGATCGCCGACGGCTTCGACAATATCCGCCGACGTCAGGACGAAATAGGCTTCCTGGACGAAAATCTGCTCCGTTGCCGCTGTGAATTTTCGGCGATGCTCTTCCGGTGCATTGAAGAAGACTTCGGCCGCTCTTGTTCTGACCTTGTGAAAAAGTGCCTGTAAATTTTCAGACCATGAAAGAAATAACAATCAGCCCGGCGGACCTCAAGATCGTGGCCACGGCATTAAATTACAGAATTGAAAACCTTGCCAGATTGTCGGAATATTGCCGCCGGCACAATGACAGCCGGGCGCAATGGGGATATTTACAAGACCGGCGCAAGGTGCAGGCCGTTCTGGACTCGATCCTGGGCCAGGTCCCCGAAATGGATATCAAACTTTTCGCCCTGTAAATTTTCAGTTTATCCCCTTATGAATTTTTGGCCGGTGCAGCCTGACCCCTTATCCGGCCGCCAAGTTAAACCATAAATTTTTATCATCATGGAACAGCAGACACTTTCCGAAAGAATTCAGATCGCAAAAATGCAGACCTGGAAAGCCACTAAAGTAAAAGCCTGGAGACTCACCAGAAAGGCGGACCGACAGGCACAGGAAAAAGCCCGGCAGCTCGGACGCGGCAAAGGGTATATCATCATGGACGGGTGCGTCTGGGGCTATTACGCATCGGTCCCCGACAGCCGCGGACGCGTCCGCATCGACCTTGTCAAAGTCTGATATGAATTTTCGGGCTGCCCCGGCGGGAATTTTTGAGGATCGACACCTCACGACCTGCAAAGTATAAACCATAAATTTTTATCACCATGAGAGCTTACTACACTGAAAACAACTACGAATGGAGCCGTAGCACCGGGACGGCCTACACTGCAAAGGTGAAAATGACCAGAAAGGAATACGAACAACTATGCAAGAAAAACGGATCGGCAGAGTTCGGCTATCTTGGCGATGCTTACCGTACAATCTTTGATGGCCCGAAAAAACGCGAAATCCGTTTTACACATTGGGATACAGGTATCCGCCTGTGCTACCTTTTGGGGATTGAATACCACAGGAATAACTACTGCATCGAAATCATTGGATAACATGAATTTTTAACCCTGTCCGGTGAATTTTTGGGCGGTCCGACTCCGCCACAGGGTTCCAACCAATAAATTTTTTGTATAACCCTTTATGAATTTTTGAGATATGAAGACCAACAAAACAAACTTTCCGAATGTTAAAACCCTGGATAAATCCATTGCAGAAGACTACAACAATGGCAAGATTACTTTGCATGAGGCGGCCCGACAGTTCTGCCTCGCCGGTTGGACAAACTTTGTAGATGAAGAAAAGGCACTTAAATTCATGAATTTCCGTTAAACCCATTGAGATATGAAATACCACGTTACAATCATCAGCGAATTTGGGTGGCTCTCAAGCAAAGAAACCAATTCCCGCAAGGATCTCCTCGACCTCCGCACGAAAGCTCGCCAGAACGCCGCAAAATGCCTTCCCTGGAGCCAGTACGACAAAGCATTCCGGCATCTGGTCTACTACTACGAACTCCCGGGCGGTGAAGTCCGCGTCGAGATGCGCCCCCGCCTGGTAGATGACAAGACCTTCTACGACTTCGTCGACAGGTGTAAGCCGGACTTCGTGGGAGCGATCCATCGCAATGAGTTAGTGTGAATTTTTGTCAAACCCCATCATGAATTTTTGATTATCCAACCGGAATTTTTAACTTTGTAGAACTCGCCCGGATACAGGGCAATAAAAACGTAAAATGAAAATGGAAAAGATTACCCTCTCTCGCTACGTCATAGAATCCCCCGAAGAAGGCCTCTATGAAGTCAGGGACACAAAGACCAACGTATTCGTCACCTTCAAGGAGAAACAATTCAAGGAGACCCAGGAATGGTATTTCCCGGCAGATCCCGCCATCCAAAGGCCCATCACAATGAACCGGATCGCAGACAAACTGGAGGCCTGGCTTAGGCTCAACCATCCCGAGATCGTCTCCGAGCCTGAAAAGTTCATCCTGAAAAGGTCTGATGACGGGAAAACCATCATCCTTGAGAGGCCAAGCCAGGGGCTTGTGATTACCTTCCCAGAGTCAACCGGCAAGGTGACCGCCTCTGCGCAGATCCGCGCCGCATCTATGTGGCTGAAGAATATGGCTGACAACTGGGATACCGTGGATTTTTAACCCCTTTGTGAATTTTTGGTATGAGACTACTCGATAAAGCCCGCGAAAAGGGCATGTTTGTCCACGATACGGCATTCACCAAGTACGGAGTAAAGGTCCGCTCAATCTCTATCCAGAGCAAAAAGGGGCTCGTCATATCCACCGTATATTCCACCGACAACCTCGACACACTGCGAGAGAACGTCCGGACAATGCAGGAAATCGTCAATGCAGGATGACCATGAACCGCATGTTCTATCAGACCCACGGGAGGAAGTACGTAGCCGTCCCGGTGGACTACAACGTCGAAAGCACCTTCACCGCACGTTCCCCACAGGGCATCCTGCGATACTTCGTCCTCGACGGCCAGACCTGGCGAAAGACCTACTACGTCCTCATCAGGATGCCCGACGACTCCTTCCGCGTCTACTACCGCGACAGGACGCAGTTTTCCGGCCGCAAATTCACCCAGTCCATCATCAACGCCTACAACGTCAGACCCGTCCGAACACTCCAGAGGGACGAGCTGCCCGCACTCCTGGAACCGCACCACATCCGGCAGGTCAACGAGGCGGAGAAATGGCTCACGACCGTCGAACCCGCCGGAGAGGTCACCACCCTCTTGTGAATTTTCACCTTGTGCCATATTAAGGCACAATGAATTTTCGGATAAAAGAAACCCCGCAAGGATTTTTAGTCCCTGCGGGGTCATTATCATGCCAATTTCCTCACGGCGTAGGTGAACTTGTCGCATCCCTTCTGGGTCGGCGCCACCTCCTTCATCGACTCCAGGCAGAGTTTCCTGCCCGGCTTGAGGTCGGCGAGGGAGCAATGGAGGCAGTTCCGGCACACCTTCTTGCCGTGCGATACGCGCCACCGCTCCACGGCGATGACGAGCCATACGGCGTAGAACACCAGCAGGGCCGCGCAGGCGCACAGCCACAGCGGGGAGAGAGCCCAGAGCAGCGGGATGCCCGCGCCGAAGGCGTACCTCGCGGTCAGCAGCACCGCCGACAGGAACGGCGGCAGGGAAAGGATAAGGATCAGTTTCTTCTTGTCCATAGTCTATTCGTGTTTGAATCTTAGCACTTCCAGGTCGTCCTTGACGGTCCACTCGGCGAATTTCTTCATCAGGGAGACCGTATGGGCGTACATCTCCTCGTTCCCGCGCCGGTAGGCGATGTTGGCCCGGTTCAGGTAGACGAGCCACGTCTGGTCGTCGCGGTCCATCGCGTCGAGCATGAACAGGGCGAAGTGGGCCTTCTGCCACTCCGGCCATTCCTCGTCCAGCAGCAGGGTGCGGAGCTGGTTCTTGCGGGTCATCCGCTCCCGCAGTTCTTCGTTAATAATCATCTTTCAGGTAGTTTTTCTTGTTGATGTAGTAATTCGTCTTGTCGGAGAGCCGCACGCGGGTCAGGCGCCGAAGGCCGTACTTCTTGCGCAGCATCTCGTCGTAGTTCTGTGCGAGTCGTGCCCGCGAGATGGCGAGGCGCCGCCGTTCGAGGGCTTCCGCGTCCTCGCCGTGGCCGGGCCTGAACCACGTGGCCTTCCCGTGGCGGTTTCCCTTCTGGAACCGGCCCTTGCTCATCAGCAGGCGTCGCGTCGGGCGGGAGCGCAGCTCGATGATGCGGTCGCGGTTGACGGCCCAGAAGTCCGGGGATTTCTTGAGGCCCATCTGCCGGGCCTTGTAGACCACGGCCCGGACGGAGATCCCGAAGTCCCTTGCGATGTCTGAGTTCATCCTCGTCGGGTAGTCCTGTGCCAGGGTGAACTCCATCATGTCCGTCCATTGGATTCTCTTCCCGCTTGCCATTACTCGATCGTGGTTATCTTGAATTCTATTCTTGGGTTGGATTTGTCGATGAATTTTTCCGCAGTCACCTTGACGCACCTGTTGTCGTTCCTGATGGCCTTGCAGTATTGCAGGCAGTCAAGGGTCGACTTGAGGATGTTGTCAATATCGTGGCTCATTGAGGTGAAGTATGCCCGGACGTGGATTTCGAAGTATCCGTCGATCATCAGGTTCCTGTACGGGCCGACCTGCATGTAGAACGAGTTCTCGTATGCCTTCGTCGCTGCGGTCTTCGCCAGCGCTCCGTGACCGCTGATGGTCACGATTCGGTACGAATTTGACTTCGAAGGAGGTGATCCTGCTATCGTCTGCCATTGGTATTCCATAGTCACTTCGCGTTTACGTGTGTTGCGATGTCGAGGTCTATCATCAGGCACCGCTGTCCCTTGTGCTGCTTGACCACGGGAGGGTAGTATTTCTTCACCCTCCGGGCGATCACCTGGGCCAGCTCCTCCGTCACCTCCTTCATCCTCTCATCCGTCAGGGTCTGAGGGTCGGTCTCCCCCAGCGGATAGATGGCGTAGTGGCGGTAGAATTTCTGGACGGGAGCGGAGTGCCGGATCTCCTCGGCCTGACGTATCGCATCCTCAAGCGATTTTCGGGCGTTTTCCCGCATTTTCTCCGCCTCCTTGGTGTCCTTGTTCAACTTTGCCAACAAAATCGCTCTGCGGTACGTTAAAATCGCAAATAGAAGGCATAGCGCAATCGCCGTGCAGTAAAGAATGATTAGAAGTGTCATTTAGTCCAGTTTATGAGAGTAAAACATCGCTTTCTTCTTGTACCTGATGGATGCCCGCAGCATCCAATGCTTCTTGAATACCCGGAAATCGTCGTGCCACAGGTCAGATTCATGCCACATCGCCTTGCATCGCTTGACGAGGTAGTCGGGCTGGGAGATGATTTCCCGGAGTTGCTTAATCCTCTTTGGTTTCATTGTCTAACATTTCAAGTGCGCTTTCTATTCCGTAAATTGCCGCTTCCTGCCAAGTCTTGAAGGGGTTGTTCATCGGATCGGGGTGCTCGCTTTCGAAAGTACCCTCGTTATAGATTCTAATATCATACTCGGTAGTAGATTCCTCAGATTCCCTTTTGTGAAGAACACAATGAAATGGATAGACGTTAATACTCAAACTCTTGGAAGCCAGCCAATCCAACGTCTTGCCGTAGGATGGTGGTTCGACGATGGTTTTCTTCTTGACCTTTCCGGTGAACTGGTCCGGCTCCAACTCCGAGTTTACTTTTAGCGGCATCCCTGCTTCATAGAGTCGCTGGGTGAGGGATGCAGGAACTTTTGCTGTGTATCTTTTCTCCATAGTTAAACAATCTCTAATTGGTCTTTCGCATAAAGGTTGAGCGGAACTGAGTCTTGCGGGTCGCCTTCTTTCTCGCTTATCAACTCCCATTGATTGCCGAGCCATTCGACCCGACCCTCGTTCCCGTCAGAGCATCTAACATAGTCGGATGCATGGATCATCCTTCCGTGCTTGTCGTAGTGGTAGGTTGGTTTAGTCATTTTGCGTCCTCCTTTATCATCTTGGTTTTCATCCACTCGGCTCCGGCTTTGAAGGCATATTCTTGGCTCGTATAAGGATTTTCGCGTATCCACCAAAACGCTTGTTCTTCCGCATACTTCTTTGCTGCTTCCGTCAAGTCGTCACAATCCGTCACGGTTTTTTCACGGCCCCGAATCTCATCCATGAACTTATCAACGTCAACCCCTTCCCATGACTTGCTTGCCTTGGCTATCTTCTCATTCAGATAGGCTTCATCGTAGCCCATTGTTGGTCGCTCCGATTCATCCGGCAGGGCGTCGAGGAAGGAAAGAAGTCTTTGCAATTCATCTTTCCGTAGAACTGCTTTTGAATCATAAATGTCCACAATTTGTTCCTCCAGTTCTTTCATTCGCCGTTCAATCTCGGTACGTATCAGTTCTTTCGTTGTCATGCCTAAATCAAATTCTCTAAACAGTATTTAATGGCTGCTTCACATGCCTCTTCATAAGTAGGGAATGTATATAAATGATGAAATTCCTCATCTTGATTTACAAGATTATATATATTAGCAATCCATCCTATGCTTGTAACCTTTAATCCTTGACTTCTAATTTCAATAGATTTATTGTGCACTTCCCTCAACCACTTCATTGCCATTTGAAGGGTTGGACAAGAATAGTCTTGAAAATCTCCTGCGGTTTGATTCCAGTTATAGGACGTTGCATACCCTTTTCTACCATCACTATTATAAAAGTAATTAAGTGGTATATCAAACCCCTTTTCTTTCAGGAGTTTTGATGTCTCAAAAGAAACGTAATCCTCGGCAATATTCGTCATTTTTCAATCTTTTTAATCAGTTCTTGTAATTCCACCCGCAGAATCGGAGCGGGTTGTGCATCGCCGAGTATCTCGTCAATGCGGGATCGGATGGTCTCGATCACCAGTCTTTTCCCTTCCTTCACTCCTTTTTGGAAGGCCATTGTGTCGAAGACCTCCGGCTGCTCCTGCTGGAGAGAGTCAATGATAGCCATCACATCGTAAATTCCAGATAATTTCGCATCAAAGAATCCCAAATTTGGGGTGAATCTCTTTGCCGCGTCCTTGACTTCTTTAATATGCTTTTCCATCTCCACCTTCAAGTGGTCTGCGTCAATGTATTTCATACTCTGTTATTTTTTATGTCGTCAATCATTTGTAGTATTATTACTGTTTCCTTAAATCCACCAACCGGAATACCCATACAGAGACTATCATAGATTTCTCCAAACTCTTCTCCATATGCTTCTATGCATTTATCACGTAGAGATTTACGTTTCTTAAAAAATATCTTCATCTAAATCAATGATTAAAGATGTTTGAGTTGTAAGGCCTACTATTTCTATCAGGTCCTCAATATCCTGGTGAACATAAATTTCAGTACCAAAGAAATGAGAAGTTCTACCACCAACACCCATTGTATCAAATTTCTTTCTCCATTCTTCTTCAACCATCTTCCAGGCCTCTTCTTTTGTCTCAGCTGATACAAGATAGTGAGGTGTATCTGCTCCCCAAGTTTGTATATGCCATACTTTCATATCAAAGTTTATTAAAAGGTGCGTCCCTCGTTAGTGCACTCCTTGGGAATTACCCCGTGGTCTGTCGCCATGCAAAGTCTCATGAGATGCGTACACCCGTCATGTGGGACCAATCTGCGGCTTCCACGCAGCAAAACGCAACTTCGCAGGCTCAGGGGCTCACGCGAGGGCATTACTTCAGCCCCTTTTTCAGTATCGCACCCTATGTTTTACATCAGTTTCTTAGATTTTTCTTCTTCCCAATCTCTCTTGAAGAACATTCCAATCACGCCTTCATTATCGGAATAAAATGTCCTAAACTCACGCATATTCGGGATAATAACTTTTACTTCCCGATTCTTTTTATTTACAAGCGTCGCCATTCAATTTTGATTTAAGCCAGTCGATACACTCTACGGCGTTCTCATATCCCTTGTCAGCAAAGTCTTTGAGGAAGGATATAGAGGTTTTTATTAGTCTTTCTTCATCCTCGCTGGGCTTCCAATGAGGTTGTAAGAATTCTTTACCAACTCGGCTGCGGAGGGATTTGAGCCAAGCAATTTCCCTATCATAAGAAGTGTCTCCATCATTTTCTTTATAGGCATAGCGATTTTCTTTTGATTCCTCAATAGAACAAATGCAAGAGTTAAGCATTTCCTCATCCTCCTCACTCCACTCAACTTTTGGTTGTGGACGTAGAGAATCAAGTAACTTCCATATAGTCTTAATCGTATTTGTGTCAACAAACTTACCCATTGTAATAAGCCCTTTTATGGATTCAATCTTGTTCTTATCCTCCTCGCTCCACTCTGCTGGCTTCTGTGGCATCTTGCCAGCGATTACTTGCTGCGTACCTAATGTATCTACACGATATGTTTCCCCGTGAGTAACTACTGGCTTCTGTTCTTTCTGTTCAACTTCTTTCATAGCCTTGTTGTATCCTGCGGTAAATCCATTCCGTCTGCCTTCCTCATAACCTTTCTTGTATTCATCACAAGTAAAACACCCATTGGGATGCTTCTGTTCTTTCTGCTTTTCTTTTGGAAACATATTTTCAAACGAATGTCCGTTGAAATACTCCCGTTTCAAGTCTTGATATAAACGAGTGAGTTCTGTATCATCCTCATCTGTGATTTGATTGCTGAGATAGCATAACTTGTAAAGTACGCCCATTTCGCCTTCCGATGGTGACCATTTTGGCTCTTTCTGCTTTTCACCCCACTTTGCAAAATGACGAGCGGTTAGTTCATAACAATCCACGGGAATCACCCTCTCACTGATGCTTCCACAGAGTTTTGCTTCATGAACATCGATGCAGTCATCAAAAAATCTATGTATTTCTTCATCTAAATCATTTGCTGTTATAGACTGCTCTTTCTGCTCATCACTGTAAGGAAAGTTGTCAATAAAATCTCTAAGAGATTCTTTATTCTGCTTTTCTCCAGAATAAACATCTTGTAGTATTCCCGCCATTTTACCAAGAGCATCATCCCATCCACGATAATATTTCTTATCTGGATTAGAGTCCTTCATGTCGTGAGCATTGGCAACATGTTCATCAATGTATTTGTCAATCCTTTCAACAGCTTCTATTGCTTTACTTGCGCCTTTCTGCTTTTCGAGGTAGGCAACATACTTTACCTTCAAATGTTCTGGTGCAAATTGGCAAATGAAGGTAATTATCTCTTTTCTTATCCTCTCGTCCTCGCTCTCGCGGAGTTCAGGGAAGAAATGCTCGGCATCCTCCTTGTCTGCCCCGGAAAGGTTTGGATATATTGCACGCATCCAATTCAGCGCTTTATCATAGGCTCTTGCCTTTTCTTCGTTATTCATTGTTTTCATTTCTTTAAGTAAAATCGAGATAACACTTCCTCGGTAATCACACCGTCCCCTTTCATTCCCCGGAGGTACTTGAACAAGTTGTCCCGGTTGGTCAAGGACTTCCCGCATCGGTCATCGTAGAGCAAGAGCAAGCGGACAATTTCCAGCCCCTCTTCGTACCAGGCGTCCAATACCTCCCATCCCTTGTCCTCGGCACTATGCTCGATGTCCTCGTTCAAGACTTGGAAGGCGCGGAAGGCCATTTGGATGCCCTTGATGATTTGGTTGAATTGGAATTTCTTGTCCCTTCTGAACTCCTGCCCCGATGCCTTCATCCTCCGTTCGAAGTCCATCATCAGACGGTCCATCGCAAGGGAAACGAGATATAGTGTATTTATTTCTGCTGACAAGGCGTCCGGCCTTTTACCATCACTCACAGCCATAGTCAAACTGTTTTGTTGTTCAGATCCTCCGGCATCATATCCGGCGGGTAACCGAATATGAGCCGGATGATTTCCATATCGTCAGGGTCTTCCAGACGCAGCCGGATGACCGAGTAACCGATGTCGCGCAGCCCCCTGACGTGCGCCCTGAATGCCACACTATCCGGGACTCTCGACCCGTCCGAGAAATAGACCACTCCGTAGGCGGTCTTGAAGTAATGAATCGTTGCCATTTTCCTGCTATCTTTCATACCAAGCGCTGTCCGGCAGGTCATCCATCGGAATCTCCACCTGCGCCGGTTCGTCATTCCATCCGTAAACAATGTTCTCCACCTCGTTGTTCTTCACCCTCCTGCTCTCAGGCTCATAATACAGGCCGATCAGGTAGTCCACCACACCGAACGAGCGGTTCTTCGCCACCTCCAAGACGAGGTTGTAGCCCATCAACTCCTCAACCTTGTCCTCACCGAAGAATTCCGTCGCCCTCCGCTCAAAGTCCTTCCCGACACGATGCGAGATAATGAGATTGTCGGCAAGGTTGGTCAGGTCTGCCGTCCCAGCGATTGACTCTTTCCGAAGCAACTGAAAGGACTGCTCCTTGCGAGGATGGCAGACCAACACGATGTGGATGTTCGACCGCTTGGCAAACTCCTTGAGGTTGTTGATGAACCTCGATTGACGGTCGTTCTTCTCGCCCTCCATATTGTCGAGGTCGATGGTCATTAGATTGTCCACGAAGACTATCTGCACACCGTTCTTCTCAACGCACTCGCGGATGTCCTCATAGAGCAATGACCACTTGTTGCCGTAGTCGTTGTTGTACAGGAAGAACTTCCCGTCCAACCACGCATTGACCTTCTCGGCCACCATCTTCGGTGCGTAGTACAACCCGTCGAACCCCGGCTTCTGCTTCACGAACGCCTTCCCTGCCGCCATCTGGTCAATCCATTGCTGGAACCGGAATCCCTGCAACTCCCCGGAATAGGCAGCGGCCTTGTATCCCCGCTGAACCGCAGACAGGATGAAGTGGTCAAGCAGGGTGGTCTTCCCAGCTCCGCTCAGTCCCGACAACACCGTTACGTCTCCGAGTGTCCATCCTGCAATCTTGTTGTCCAAAGCGATGATCCCAGAAGGGATGCTGACATAACTTGACGGGTCAATCCACTTGATGTCGCCCATATTTAGCCATTTTTTACCCCTCTCGTCCTCTTTCACGGGTTCAACGGGCTTCGGTGTCACCCTGCCGTAATAACTCCGCTTACGGCTGAATTCTTCGTAATCCCTGCGGTCGTATGCCTGCGGGTCGTAGTGCAGCCTGACATCGTGCCATGTGTAGTGTTGGCAGGAGTTGTGAAGACAGCGAAATCCGATGGCGCCGGAGTCCATCACGAAAATGGCCGCATCCGGGGCTTTGTGGTTCGGGTCGAACGGGCATTCCTCCAGGACGAGTTTCTCGCCACCGCCGAAACGGCTGCGCTTGGCGATCCTGATGCCGTGGTCACGGATGAATCCCTCAATGTCGAACCGCTCGTTCGAATAGCCGTTGAATCGGGAAGGCGTCTCCACCTTCGGCAGCATATCCGCGACCTTGTCGATGAACCCGGCACTTGTCTGCTCTATGCGGTCCGGGATGTGGATGAATCTTGAGAGCCGCTGCGGCCGGTCCTCGGTGTTCGCTCCCTTGTTGGAGGTCGTTCCGATGACCTTTGCGATGCGGCTGGCATTGAACACCGAGGTGTCAATCTTGACCCGCTCGTCCGAGAAGAGCATATCCAGCGCATTGAGGAATCCCTTGACCTTGTCGGTGGACTCCTGCGTATTGGGAAGATCGATGGAGTAATACAGGTGGTAGCCGTTCCCGCTGAACGCGACAACGGGAGCATTGAACCCCTCGTCGCGGAGGAACTTGTACACCTGCCGCATCTTCTTCTCCGCATATAGGATTTCCTCGTCGCTGGCATTGGTGTCGGACGGACGTTCGGGGTCGAAGTCGAGGAGCAGCCATCTGCGGGACTCGATGTCGTTGTCGTTGGTGGTTGATTTTGGTTTCTGGACGATGGTATCGTGCTGTGCCCTTCCGTAGCAGGATGACTTGACGTCGTTGATGGTCGCGTAGATGCCGTAGCCGTCGAAGTTGGCGAGCTGTGAGAGCATCACCTCCGGGTCGGTGAAGTAGCCGGAGAACGTCTTTCCTTGTCCGAGGATTCGGATTTCGGTGAGGGGATGGTCTTTCTTGAAGATGTCCCACCAGAGGTGTATTGTTTTTTCGTTGATCATATCGCTTAACATTTTACCCAGTTCCCATCGCCCCACTTGAGCCATTTCCCTTCCTTGAGGTGTTTGTACAGGTCTTCGGGGAGTTGTTCGCAAATTCCTGGACGTTTTTTCAATTCGCCGAGACTATAAGTCCTATTGAGTTCGACCCATAGTGGTTTGGCTCTTTTGACAGGTGGTTCTGGCGTGGAGTAGTCCGGCAGGTTGTTCAGGAAGGTGGAGAGATTCTTGATGGGCGTTCCCGTTTCGACACATTCCTTGAGGTAACGCCGGATGATTGATTCAAGTTCATCCTTCGAAATCTTCTTGAGGAGTCGTTTTATTTTTTCTATGTCCTTCCTTGACTTCCCCGTCGGCCTACCCTTGACCGGGCACTTGGTTGGGTATAGTGCGTAGATAGCATCGGCATCCTCGGCAGAAAAAGAAGAGCCAGCATCACTCTCTCTCTCTAATTTTTCTGAGTCTTCGTTAGAAGACGAAGAATAATTAGAGAAGAGAGTATTATTAATATTATTAATATTATTATATTCTTTAATAGATGCCCTTTTACGTGCCCTTTCGCTGCCCTTTATCGTGCCCTCGTCTGTATTTTTACCTTGATAATCCTCATATTTACAGATAGTTATCATCGTTCCGTCTCCTGCCCTTTCTCCTGCCCTTTTCCTGCCTATTATCGTGCCCCTCTCCAATTTGTCCAAAACGACACGTAATTGTTTGATAGTCAATCCCGTTTCGGCAGATAGCCTCGTTAACGATGTAACAAGAGAACCGCGTGGAACTTTGATGCCTCTCCACTCTCCATCTTCCCAATTCGCATCGAGTAGTAGATGAATCCATACGACAAGAACGTTCGGATCGTTGAACCACTCCCATTCGGTAATCTTTCGATAGAGTTTGATGTAACCCATAGAACTTCCTTTACACATAGCTGCGATATGTAAAAAGGTTGCGCCCCTTCCCTTCGACCCTCTGAAGGATCGCTCGCAGCAAGGAAGAGGCGTAACCTGAAAGAGCCTAACCTTTCCGCAAAGCGGGTGACATTAAAGGTCAGGCTCTTCTATATCGTAGCGGATATATGCGTATGAGATATGTGCCGTCCCTTAATGTCACGAAAGGAACTACCCAAATTTACCCTTTCTCCTACGGAGAAAAAACTCCCGGAAGGAAAACCCTGCGAAAAACCTGCATCCGGCATCCGCCGCCGAAAACCTTGCAGGGGTGTCCGCCAAAGTATCCCTATCCGTCAGACTCCGCCTCGTCCTCCTTCTTCGGAACGATCGCGTACTTCCCGTTCTCCAACCGAACCAGCCATCCGTGCCACAACTCGCACTCCACGACACCCTCCTCATAGCCGTTGGCCGTCTTCCACCGAACCATGTCTCCCCGTTGCATAACTCAGAAATTGATTAAGCATCGTTCGAAATCCTCCTCGCTCACGTACTTCCCCAAGATGCCCCAGATGACATCCTTCGACCTGTCGTACAAGTCGGAGAACTCGATCTCGTCCATCTTCTCAAAGGAGATGCTCTTGGGAACCTCCACGAACTCCTTCAAGCGGGGATTGAAGTAAACATCGTAAAAACCCGCAGCGACAATGACATACGCACGGAAACCCTCCAGGGAGCGGAACCCGTTTGAGGTCCGCTCCGGGAGAAGGCTCCACGCCGCATTGAGCAGCGCCCAGAACTTGTTGTGGAAGGACAGGTTCCGCACGACCTTCACATCGGCCACGTATGTCTGCCCGACCTTCAACTTCTTCTTCAGGTCGTAGTCCCTATCGTACAAAGGCACAAGGCCCTGCGGCGTACAAAGAAGATTCATTTTCATAGGAACGGCATGTCCTCATTGGGCTTGGCCGGAGCAGGAGTAAACCCTCCCTGCTGCTGCCATCCCTGGTTGGGGGCATAGCCCTGGTTCTGCACGGGCTGCTGCGGAGCATAGCCCTGCTGCGGGGCGTATCCCTGCGGTTGCTGATAAGGCTGCTGATAAGGCTGCGGCGGCGCCTGCTGGGGAGCGGTCTGCTGCGCGGGACGGAACCCGATCGCGTCGAGCTTGGGATACCACTTGCCCTGATACTCGTTCGCGGCGGGACGCCACGTCACGATGATCTCCGTGCCCAGCGGAGTGCCGAGCAGCCGGTTCACCTTCTCCACACCGCTCATCGAGAAGCAGAGGTTTTCCTCCTGCATCTGGCCGTTGATGAAACTGATAACGAAGTCGACCCGCTTCCACGGATTGCCGGTCGTGTTGGAAGTACCCTCGACCGGTTTGCCGACCCACTTCAACTTGCCCTGCCAAGGGGCGACGATATTGACATTCATATAAACTTGGTTTTATTGGTTCTTTATTCTCGGATGCTCTATCTTTTCGTAGTTATCGTCAAGATAGGCGTAGAATTGCTCACAAACCTCCATCAGACGGACTTTCGCCCCTTCGTGGGAGTAATCGTACCTCTCGCGGTAAATATCGCCGGAAATCAGCGCATTTTCGCTTTTTTGAATGTTCAGCTCCACGACCAGGTACTCGAACTCGCTGACGAACTCCATCTCGCCGCTCTCGATGAGGCAGTAGGGATAGACATCCTTCTGCCATCCGGCCTCGTACTTGCCGTAGTCGTACTTCATCGTGCTCTTGAGGTCGTAGATCTTGTCGCGCCGGATGTAGTCGGCGTCACCGTAAAGGATGACCGGGCCGTAGCAGGTGTCGAGCAGGGCCTCGCAGCGGTGCTGGCACGTGCTCCCGGCGAAATACTCCCACAGCCGTCTGAGCAGGTCAGCCGAGTATTCGAAGACGAACCCGTTCATCTCCGCACGGATTCCGCGCAGCCTGCCGTCGGGATTGTCCAGACGCCTTACCGTCATCCCCTTCATCGGCACCCTCCTCCACTCGACCTTCATGTCCACGATCTCGTTCAGGCACGTACCCCTGTCGGCGGCCTCGATGGGTCCTCGGTCGACGCGGTTGATGGCGTCCCATAGGTCGGCCTCCTTCTTCGCCTCGAACTCCTGCATCGTCACCGATGGGTCTTTGGACGACCCGTAGAACTTCTCCCAGAGCCGGTCGGAATTCACGAAGTCGGACCAGCTCTGGAGAAGGGACGGGGTGAACCTATACTTCGGCCTTGACATACGCGCCGTCGACTTTTGAATACTTGCAGCCGATCTCGGACGCCCTCTTGGAGAGGGCCTTCCCTGCGACCAGCTTGGAGTCGAAGATGTGGCCGAAGGACTTGGACGAGAACTCGGCGGTCAGCTTGTTCAGGTCATCCGCACCCTCGCAGGCGCCGACCCTCTCACGGATCGAGGCGACCAGCTCCTCATACTTCGCGTTGACCTCCTCCTTCTTCCGCTGCGCCTGTTCGTAGTGCTCAAGCACGTCGGTGAGGAACCTGTTCTCGGCGATGATGTTGCCGGAGTAGTCCACGACCTGCGGCACCTCCATCACGTTCGGGAGGAAGCAGGTGTTCTTCGAATAGAAACTCTTGGCGAAGGACGTCCCGTCGTTTCCCCAGAGGACAACCCTCTTGCCGCCGAGGTCGGTCATGAATCCCAGCAGGTCAAGTTCCATCATGATGTCTGCCATCGACGAGCCGCCCACGATCGGGCGCTCCACGAACGAGTCGTCCACCTTGTCCTCCTGGGCGTGGGCGATGAACACAACGTTCTTCTGGCTCATCATGCACCGCTTGATGAAGTCGCGGAACATACCCTTGCGGACTCCGTAGCCCTGGAGGGAGAGGGAGCCGTCGTAACCCTTCCGCATCTTCGGCTGGGTGCGGGTGATGTACTCGGACATGTAGTCGAGCAGCTTGCCGACCGTATCCACGATGACGGTCTTGACGGACGGCATGGCCGCGATCTCGGCCATCGCCTGGTCCACGTCCTCCCATCGGGTGACCTGAACGGTCGGGACTCGGTGGGCGGTATGCGTTCTTCCCACGCCTCCGTCGGTGTCGATGAGGACCGGGGAGGGAGCGGACATTGCGAGGGTGGTCTTGCCGGAACCCGGAGAACCGTAGACCATCATGACGAGATTCTTCTTTTCCTGAATCTCGGAAGGCTGTTTGATGATTGACATAGTATTACGTTTTTAGTAAAGTTGGATTTCGAGGAATGGTTTGCCGTCGTGGGCCGAGACATCCACCCTCGCGTTGTACGCGAAGGCGAGGGCCACTATCTCCATCAGCATCCCGTTGCAGATGTCCCCCTTGAAGCCGAGGACGATGGCTTTCCTGTCGTTCGCAGTAAGAGAGTACCGCGGTTCTTTGTAGACCTCCTCGTTGTAGCAGGTCACGATTTCTTCAAGTCTTTTGAGCATTTTTTCTATTCGTTTTCTCGTTCATATTCCGCCCGCTCCTCGCAGGCTTGTTCGTACAGGTCGTAGTCTTCCTCCCGGTCGTAGTCGGGGTCCGGCTCCTCGTCATAGGGCCAGGTCTTCGGATGCCAATTAGTCATAGAATAGTTGCATATAGTTTTCTCCTTCCTGCGGTTCAGAACCGAAGAAGAGGTTGTCGAACATCTCTACCATCACATCCACCACGATGGAGTTACCGGCGAGTTTGTATTGCTGGCTGCCGGAGATTCCGGCGTTTTGGATTTTGTCGATGTCCTTATCCGAACATCCCATCAGACGGAAACACTCACGCGGGGTCAGTTTCCTGATTCTATAAATCTTTGCCATATCTTTTGATTTTACACATACACTTGCGCTGTCATCGCATTTGACAGTTCTCGATACTCCTGGTAGCGCACCTCCGAAGAACTCATCGGATGTGTTGTCGTATAGCCCCCCCCTACGGGGATAAACCTATTTTTGAACAGGACTCCTTCGCCCTTCCTCTCTATCTTCATATACAAGTATTTTCGGTTGTACACCAGAATGGCATCCACAACATAGTGTAGGACTCACCCCCCCCTATGGTAGACCCATCCGTTGGCCTCACTTTTCCATATCTTCCCTATCGGGATAATCCGGTCCATAACTCTCAATTATCAGCAGGTCTTTCGTTACCATCGTAGTGACCGTTCCAATCACCCCCCCCCCCGGTCTATCTTCGGGACTTTCCCCTGCGAGAACTTCGCTCCCTTGTCACCGTAAAGGTGTCTCCGTAGTTTCTCCTCTTCGCTCCGTTGACGGGTCAGTATCGCAGTCTCTATCTTCCGCATATAGTATCATCTGATGCCATCCGGTCGTGATTGCAGTCATCACCGCCCCCCCCCAATAAATCCTGTCGGTAAGCGAGGGTTGCTTGCCGTTGACTATGCTATTCAGGCAGATGGTCTCGTTTCTCATAAAGGATAATCTTCACTTTTCTATCCCCCCCCCCTGCATGTATCCATACTCGGCGATATTCCTGACGGAGAATAGACACGGCCTCGCTGTGGCGAGTCCCACGATTGGTTTTTAATGAGATTCCCGACCTCAATCACCTCGTTCATAACATCCTTCATAGTAGTATATCTCCGTTTCTCCGGCCATCAACGTAGGGCAGATTTTGCCCCCCCCTATGACCCTTCCGCGTCTGGTCTTGGATGTCGGGTACGAACCATCGAAACACATCCCTGGTTCGACCTCAACGTACCCCTTCTCGGTCGCTTGCGGTATCCGTAACTCGTTCATAAGT
>Ga0256404_1002054_pt1 | contig 45807 bp, 34 predicted proteins | sample RumenRJG_01DNA_FD_185990 | JGI IMG/M metagenome (GOLD analysis project Ga0256404, IMG submission 185990) | Bovine rumen microbial communities from Lethbridge, Alberta, Canada - RJG_01 | ecosystem: Host-associated > Mammals > Digestive system > Stomach > Rumen | place: Canada: Alberta | collected... | reverse complement strand
CCAAGATGAAAGCCTTTAGGTCATGCCTGAAGGGAATAAGGGATATACCCTTCTTTTTCTATAGATGTGTTACTGTCTTTGGTTAGGCAGCGGCATCTGCCCGCCACGGACAATCCCCCTTGGGCCCTGATTTCGCAGATTCTTCTCAATACCGCGGCGGTCTCAATACCGAAGGGTGGTAGAAAAATCTGCGAGATAAGGGGGGATGCAGGGAATCTGCGTTATCAGCGAAATCTGCGTGAGACCAATCATCCGGCGCTTACGCTGATTCCGCAGATGACGGTCGCATTGCCCGAATTTGGCCCACGTTGGAAAATCTGATGCGCAATCGTCCGCCAACTCCCATTTTTCTCCAAAATCATGTATTAGCTTTGCCGGCGAAAAGAAAAACAATGAAGATGATGACATCACCCAATATCAGCACCGGCACAATCAACATCGTGCTGAGGCCCGGCCGCTTGGAAGTGAGCAATGAGGCCGCTGGCGGACCGTTGGATAAAGATAAGATTTTCAGCCGATTCTTCCACACCGCCGACAGCCATAAGGGCTACGGCTTGGGCCTTTCCATCGTCAAGAGCATCTGCACCTTCTACGGGTGGAAGGTCGACTACCGCTACGTCGACCACCGCCACACGTTCATCGTCGGCACCGGCGTATAGGGCTGTTGCTTGCGGCGGCTGCCATTGGTCTCATCTGCTTACAGCATGGCGAGGGCCGCATTCTCGTTGGCCTCCATAATCTCGCGCTCTCCGGGTCCTTTGTCGTTGATGCCGCAAAGGTGGAGAATGCCGTGGATGATGACGCGGTGGAGCTCGTCGTCGTAGGTCTTGCCAAACTGCTCAGCGTTGGAGCGCACGGTGTCGAGCGAGATAACGATGTCGCCGTTGAGCACGTCGCCTTCGTCGTAGTCGAAGGTAATGATGTCGGTGTAGTAATCGTGGCCGAGGTACTCGCGGTTGACTTCGAGTATCTTCTCGTCGTTGACAAACATGTAGCCAATCTCGCCCACCTTACGGCCGTGTGCGGCAGCCACCTTCTTAATCCAGGCTGTGGTGTCGCGTCGCTTGATTTTCGGCATCTTGACGCCGTCAACATTGTAGGTAATCATGATTATAACTGTGTTAAATCGTTGTCTTTCTTAGGCAGCATCCAGCTGGCGTCCTTATGGAAATACACCAGCGTGCGGTAGCCCGATGAGGAGACGGCCTCGAGCTCGGGTCGGGCATAGAGCAGCACCGTCTCCAGGTCGCCGAGGCGGTGGTTGTAGGCTGCCTGCACCTTCTCGTATTCGAAGTCGGTCACCGAGCGGACACCTTTGACGCAGTAGCGTGCGCCTTCCTCGTGGGCCAGGTCGGCCATCATACCGTCGTAGGCCACCACCTTGATGCGTTTCTCGCCGCTGTAAAGCCGCTGTATGGCATTGACGCGCTCCTCAACGGAGTACAGGGTGTGCTTCGTGGGGTTCACCGCTACGGCAATGATGAGCCGGTCGAAGAGCCTCAGGGCGCGCCTCACAATGTCGGCATGACCGATAGTGAAGGGGTCGAAGGTGCCGCTGAAAAGGGCGATGCGAAGGTTGTTTTCTGCCATTTTGAAATAGATGCTATAGAAGCGATAGATGCTATAGAAGCGATAGATACTATAGATATTATAGAAATTATCGCAGCTGGGCTTTAATCAAACAGGTCGGGCTGCATGATATTGCCCTGATAGGGATTGCGGCCGAGGTGGTCGTAGGCGAGCTTCGTCGCCATGCGGCCGCGCGGGGTGCGCTTGATGAAGCCCTCCATGATGAGGAAAGGCTCGTAGACATCCTCCACGGTGCCGGCATCCTCGCCGATGGCCGTGGCGATGGTTGATACGCCGACGGGACCGCCGCGGAACTTGTCGATGATGGTTGTCAGTATCTTGTTGTCGACCTCATCGAGGCCGTAGGAGTCGATGTTGAGCGCGCCGAGGGCCAGTTTGGCGATGTCGGCGGTGATGGTGCCGTTGCCCTTCACCTGGGCGAAGTCGCGCACACGCCGCAGCAGTCCGTTGGCAATACGTGGCGTACCGCGCGAGCGGCGGCTGATTTCGATGGCGGCCTCGTCCTCGATAGGCACCTTCAGCAACCGCGCCGAGCGCTTGATGATGGTCTTCAGCGTCTCGGGGTCGTAGTATTCCAGGTGCATGTTGATGCCGAAGCGGGCGCGCAGCGGAGCGGTGAGCATGCCCGAGCGCGTGGTGGCGCCGATGAGCGTGAAGGGGTTGAGGTCAATCTGAATGGAGCGCGCCGACGGACCCTTGTCAATCATGATGTCGATGCGGTAGTCCTCCATCGCCGAGTAGAGATACTCCTCCACCACGGGCTGCAGACGGTGAATCTCGTCAATGAACAGCACGTCGCGCGGCTCGAGCGAGGTGAGGATGCCGGCCAGATCGCCGGGTTTGTCGAGCACCGGGCCCGACGTAATCTTGAAGCCTACACCCAGTTCGTTGGCGATGATGTTGCTCAGCGTGGTCTTACCCAGGCCCGGAGGACCGTAGAGCAGCGTGTGGTCGAGCGGTTCGCCACGGTATTTGGCAGCCTCAACAAACACGCGGAGGTTGTCAACAACCTTGCGCTGGCCGTTGAAGTCGTCGAAGTGCAGCGGGCGGAGCGCATTCTCAAAGTCGCGCTCCTCCTTTGTTATCTTGTCTCCATGAATGTCGAATTCGTCGCTCATTGCTCTTTCTCCGTCAGTATATATAAATAATGTAGCAATGCCTTTAGCCTTGGCACTTTCTTTTGCAAAGTTAACAAAAAGGGGAGGGAAAAGCGGAAGAAAAGCAAAAAAGTTATCCTGCCGGTGCAAGATTTTCGGCCAAGGGGCATTTAAGGAGTAGAAAACAACATAAACCCCATAGAAGAATGAAAAAGCAAATTAAATGGTTTACCCTTGCCCTGACGGCCGTATTGACGGCCTCGAGCTTTGTCGCCTGCAATGACGACGATGATGATGTGAAATACTCACGCGCCGTGGTGACGCTGAAAACCGACGCCTCGACGGGCCGACCGTATATGCAGGTGGATGACTCCACCGTCGTCTTCCCCTCCAACATCACTGCTGCGCCCTATGGTGGCAAGGAGGTGCGTGCCCTCGTCGACTTCACCTTCGACGACAATGCCGCTGCCCACGCAGGGCGGTCGGTCACCGTATTGCGCCTCGACTCCATCCGTACGAAGGATATGGCGCCCAGCCTCAGCGACAACACCAAAGCCTACGGCGACGACCCGCTGGAGATTATGAACTCGTGGCTCACCGTGTGGGAAGACAACTACCTCACGCTGCAGTTCCAGACCAACTTCAGTGGCGCACGCACGCATTACATCAATCTCATCCAGACGGCTAAGGACACCCTGGAGCTCCGCCAAAACGCCAATGGCGACCGCGACGGACAATGGGGCAACGGCCTCATCGCCTTCCGGTTGAAGAACATCAGTGCGGCCGACGGCAAGCAGATGGTGCTGAGGTGGCGCTCCTACAATGGCATCCGGACAATAAAGCTGGCCGACCTGAAGCGGTAATCCTCACGTCAACATCACTTCAAAACAATAGAACAGGCTACGCAACGTTATAAAGAAGCAGGAGGCGCCCTGGCGCGACGACCGAAAGGACCCGCGGGTGGCGCACGTTGAACTCCTGTTTTCTTCAAGCAAATGTTATCAATCGGGCTGAATAAAGAACAACGCATCTTAGCGCAATTCGCACGTGGCGACCAGCGCGCCATGGACGTACTGTATGCCACCTACGCCGACTATCTCACCGGCGTGGCGTCGCGCTACATCCGTCAGCCCGACAATCTGCACGACGTGATGCAGGAGGCCTTCATTAAGGTGTTTACGTCAATCCAAGACTTCGAATACCGCGGTAAGGGGTCGCTCAAGGCCTGGCTCACGAGGGTGGTCATCAATGAGGCGCTCATCTTCCTCCGGCAGAACAAACGGCTCAACGAGACCGACATCGACGCACTGCCTGACATGCCCGAGGAGGAGCCGCCCGACACCTCCGGACTGACGCCCGAACAGGCGAAGGCGCTCATCGACCAACTGCCCGACGGCTACCGCGCCGTGTTCAACCTCTACGCCATTGAGGGAAAGAGCCATAAGGAGATTGCCGAACTGCTCCATATCAAGCCCGACACCTCGGCCTCGCAATATCACAGAGCTAAAAACATGCTGGCCCGGATAATCCGACAGCAATATAATCAACCCACACGATGAAAGAAGACTGGACTAAGCATATTGCCAAACTGGCGGCCGAGCACCGCAGTAAGGCTCCCGACGGACTCCTCGACGACGTCCGTAAGGAGATGGCGCGCCGTGGTCTTCACATCGACCAGACGCAGCAACAGTCAATGGTGCCGGGGCTGGCATCGAAGCCGGAAACGCAGCAGAAGCCGACGGTGCCGCTTTGGAACTACCGCCGTACTGCCGTCGCCGCAGCAGCGGTGGCGCTGGCTATCGCCGTGCCCTTTACCTGGAAATTCTTACAACATACATCCAACACACAAACACAAATCTCGGATAGCCGCCTGCAACATACGGCTGACGCACAAACACAAATCGCTGATCACCGTCCGCAACCAGCAGCCGACGCCCAGGGGCAACCGCTCCTGTCGGCCGCGGGGGATGCGGCATCGGGTGACGCGCAGCAGAGAACGGGCGCTGCCTTGCAGAATCAACCCGCTGCCAGCGGTGTAAAGCAGCAGCTGGCAGCCGGCATCGATAAGCACCAAAGCACTGCTGCCGGTGAGCAGCCGCTGACGGCTATGGCGGAGTCTGAGCCTGCCAGTTCTGAGGCCTCCGTCGGTTCAGCCTCGCCGGTGGTCAACTCAAAGCCGCAGCAGCAACGACCCACGACCACATACCAGCGCAATCCCGACCCGTTTGATGCTTACGACGTGGCCGATAACCGGTCGCAGGGCGCATCGTTCTCGTTGGGTGCCTTCTATGGTGCTGGGGGCAGCAGCAACATTGGCGGCAATGCCTTGGCAATGGGCTATGCTTCGGATGCGGTGAGTGAATACAGTGGAATGTTGTTGGGCTATGCCAACGAACCGTTGACGGTCGACGCCCACCACAACATGCCGATAAGGGGCGGACTGAGCGTCGCCTATCAGCTATCGTCCAAATGGAGCGTGCAGATGGGGCTGACCTACAGCTACCTTGCTTCCGACATCACAACGACCTACATCAATCGTACGGAGGAGACGAAGCAACGGCTGCATTACCTTGGTCTGCCGCTCACGGCAAGCTACACCGTCGTGGGCAATGAACACTGGTCGGCCTACCTGACGGCCGGTGGTATGGCAGAGAAACTCGTAAAGGGTCAAAGGAAAAACGACGCTACCAACAGCGTGTCGTCAGTCAGCGAGCATCGGCTGCAGTGGTCGGTTAAAGCGGCTGCCGGCGCTGCCTATCGCTTCACGCCGCAACTGAGCATCTACGTCGAGCCGGGTGTGAGCCACTACTTCGACAACCATAGTGGCGTGGTCAACGTCTATAAGGACCGCCCCACCACCTTCACGCTGGACATGGGGCTGAGGCTGGATTTGAATCGTTGAGGATGAGTTTTTAAGTTCTTAAGTCATCAGTTTTTAAGCTCTTAGTTACCAGCTTTTGAGCTTTGAGTCATCAGTTTTTGAGCTTTATCACACCCCCTGAAGTGCTTGAAAACTCAAAAACTTATCAACTTAGGAACTCAAAAACTTATCACCTAATACGCGTGCTTGTCGTGTACAAAGAACTGCGTAAAGGTCTTGACGATAATCTTCAGGTCAAGCCACGGCGTCCAATTCTCTACATACCAGATGTCGCACTTTACGCGATTCTCCATCTGCCAGAGTTCTTTCGTCTCGCCGCGGAAGCCGTTGACCTGCGCCCAACCGGTGATGCCGGGCTTGCACAGCAGGCGCACCATATACTTGTCGATGAGCTTGGCGTACATCTCCGTATGGTGCAGCATGTGCGGGCGCGGACCTACGATGCTCATGTCGCCCTTCAATACGTTGAAGAACTGCGGCAGCTCGTCGATGTTGGCCTTGCGCATGAAGTTGCCGAACGGGAACTTGCGCGGGTCGTGCTCGGTGGCCTGGATGTTGTCGGCGTCTTTGTTGACATGCATTGAGCGGAACTTATAGCAGTAGAACGTACGGCCATCGGCACCCGTGCGGGCCTGTTTGAAGAAGACGGGGCCGGGGCTTGACAGCTTGATGATGATGCCCACGATAATCGTAATGGGGATGAGGAAGATGCAAACCACCAGGCTGAAACAGAAGTCGAAGGTGCGCTTGAGTATGCGGTTGCGCGGCTGCAGCAGCGGCTCCAAACGGTGGAGATAGAAGATGTTGTTGCCTATCTTGGTGGGAATGAGGTGCATGTCGTATTCCTCAAAGGTGCGCGGTACATAGATGAAGCGTATGACGTTGCGGTCGCAAGTGTGGATAATGTGGTAAATATCCTTCTCCTGGGAGTGCGACAGACTGCAATACAGCTCCTGCGTCTTCGGCATTTCGAGGATGTTGTTGTCGAGTTCGTCGGAGCGTTTGAATAGGTCGGCCATTGTCCCCAGCCACTTCAGTCCCTCCGGTTCCTTACTCATGCGCTTGTCGGCATAGTAGCCCAACACGCGGTAGCCAATGCTGACGCTGGAAATGAAGCGGGTGTAGAGCTTGGCCAGGGCGGGGTCGTTACCCACGAAAACCACGGTGCGCGAGTTGTAGCCATGAGCGCGGAGGTAGCGCAGGACGCCACGCTCCAGTATTCGGCTGAGGAAGATCACGGCAAATTCGGCTACGGCAAACAGAATCATGAAGCGGAACAGATTGCTGCTGCCGCGTGCGCCTGCTAAGAAGCGGAGCGTCAGTCCTGCAATCGCAGCCTGCATCACTACAAGGCAAAGCACGTTGACGAAAACCTCGTGGAGCTGCAACAGACGACGGTTGATGATGGTGTGGAAGAAGTATTGCGACACCAACATGGCAAAGTTGGCCGTCACTAATGATATCTTAGTCGCTTTGTCGATATAGCTGGGAAGGTAGTCACGGAAGACGGCAAAGGCCACGACAAACAATCCATTGAAGATAATGAAGTCTATCAAGAATACGATAGACTGAACGATAAAGCTGCCGCTGGACAGTTTGTACATATGTTCGCTTCTTGTTGCACTATTCAATATTGTTTGCTGTCTATCCATAAGTGTAGTCTATTTCTTAGCCAAAAGGATTAGTGAAGTAGTCAGCCATAGGCGGACGATAGCTGCTGTGCAATGCCCGTCCTGCTTATCCGCCTTTGCTTTTTACTTGAACTCCATCGCGGCAAAATTAATAAGAAAAGTTTATATCCGCAAATAAAAGACGTTCCAAATAAGCTCACGTTGTGCAAATTATCATTGTTTTTTGTGCATTGCATGATTATTCGTCTTGTTATGTGGCGCGTTTTTCGTAATTTTGCAAGCGTTATGGTACTGAATTACATTTGGATAGCGTTTTTCGTCATTGCTTTCGCCATTGCCTGCATCCGGCTGTGTATGGGCGACGTCACCATCTTCCAGCGGATTGTCGACTCTACGTTCGACACTTCGAAGACGGCTTTTGAGACCTCCCTCGGACTAACCGGCGTGTTGGCGCTTTGGCTTGGCATCATGAAAATAGGAGAGAAAGCCGGCGCCGTCAACGCGTTGGCGCGTGTGCTGAGTCCGGTTTTCACCAAGTTGTTTCCCGACATTCCGAAGAACCATCCGGCAATGGGCAGCATCTTTATGAATATCGCTTCCAACATGCTCGGCCTCGACAACGCCGCCACGCCGACGGGTCTGAAGGCCATGCAGCAGTTGCAGGAGCTCAACCCGAAGAAGGACACGGCCACCAATCCGATGATTATGTTCCTCGTAATGAACACGTCGGGTCTGACCATCATCCCCACGACCATCCTCGCCTTCCGTGCTTCTTATGGCGCCGCCCAACCCACCGACGTGTTCATCCCCATTCTGTTGGCCACCACGGTGGCGACGCTTTGCGGCATCATCCTTACCGCCATCTGGTCGCGTATCAATATCTTCCAGCCGTCGATGATTGCCATTCTCTTTGGCCTCTGCGCCTTTGTCGGCGTCATCATCGCCGTGTTCAGTCAGATGGACCGCGACATGATGGGCACGGTAACCGGCGTTGCGGGCAACCTCATCCTGCTTTCCGTCATCGTCGCCTTCATCGTTGCGGGCATGGTGAAGAAGATTAATGTCTACGACGCTTTTATCGAAGGCGCCAAGGAAGGCTTCACCACCGCGGTGCGCATCATACCCTATTTGGTCGCCATCCTCGTGGCCGTGGGCGTGTTCCGGGCCTCCGGCGCCATGGATATGCTCATCAATGGCATCGCGTGGGTAGTGAAGCAGTGCGGCCTCAACACCGATTTCGTCGGCGCACTGCCCACGGCTTTCATGAAGCCGCTGTCGGGTAGCGGGGCCCGTGGCATGATGCTCGAGGCCATGAAGACCTACGGTCCCGACTCGTTCGTAGGGCGGTTGAGCTGCATCATGCAGGGATCGACCGATACTACCTTCTATATTCTCGCCGTCTACTTCGGTTCGGTCAACATCAAATACACCCGTCACGCTGTTGGCTGCGGCTTGGCTGCCGACGCCATCGGCACCGTGGCCGCCATCCTCATCGCCTATATCTTCTTCGGCAATTGATGGGCGGCCTACAGCAATTGAGCATTAAGGCCTACAGTAATAAGCATTTATCATTATGGCAAGCTTAAAATCACTTCTCAAGGATACCGCCATCTATGGCATCAGCAGCATAGCCGGCCGGTTTGTCAACTACCTGCTCGTGCCCATCGAGACCTATGCGTGGGCAGCAAAAGGCGGGCAGTTCGGCATCATCACCAACGTCTACAGCTACATCGGACTGCTCATCATCCTGCTCACCTTCGGCATGGAGACCACGTTCTTCCGCTTCGCCAATAAGGAGGGCGAGAACGCGAAGATGGTCTACTCTACGGCTTTACGTATGGTGGGCACCGTGGCGCTGGTGTTCTCGCTGCTCGTCATCGTCTTCCTCAAACCGCTGGCCACCGCGATGGGTTACGCCGACCACATCTGGTACATCGGTACGATGGCCGTCTGCGTGGCGGTGGATGCGTGGTCGGCTATCATGTTCGACTTCCTCCGTTACAAGCACAAACCGTGGAAGTTTATGCTGCTCAAGCTCGCCAACATCCTCACCAACGTGGCGCTGGTGGGCCTGTTCCTCTATGTGCTGCCCCATTTCGGGCTGCTCATCCCCGGCCTCTACGACGCCGACGGCACACCCGACGTGGGCATCGTGTTCTACGTCAATCTCTTCGTGTCGGCCTTCACCCTGCTGTTGCTCTACCGTGAGATGACGGGCATCCGCTACGGCTTCGACCGTGCGCTCTGCCGCCGCATGCTCTCCTATACCTGGCCGATGCTCATCCTCGGCCTCGCCGGTCAGCTCAACCAAAGCGCCTCAACGCTCATCTTCCCCTATTTCTACAACGGTTCGATTGCTGAGGCTCACGCCCAGTTGGGTATCTACGGCGCCACCATCAAGATAGCGATGATCATGGTCATCATTACGCAGGCCTTCCGCTTTGCCTATGAGCCTTTCGTCTTCGGCAATAAGGATGCCGACAAGAAAGATACCTACGCCAAGGTGATGAAGTATTACATCATCTTCACCCTGCTGGCTTATCTCGCCGTCATCGGCTATATGGACATCCTGCGCCACATCGTCGCCCGCAGCTACTGGGAGGGTCTGAAGGTGGTGCCAATCGTTATGGCTGCCGAGATTATGTTTGGCGTATACTTCAACCTCAGCTTTTGGTACAAGCTCACCGACCGCACCATTTGGGGCGCCTACTTCTCGGGATTGGGCTGCGTGGTGCTCATCGCCATTGATGTCATCTTTATTCCGCGCTTCAGCTATATGGCTTGTGCGTGGGCAGGTTTCGCCGCTTATGGCATCTGCATGGTCGCGAGTTACTTCTTCGGTCAGAAGTACTATCCCATCAACTATCCGCTGAAGGAGATAGGCCTCTACGTGCTGCTGGCCGCCGTCATCTTCGTCATCATGACCTGGGGCAACAGTCACCTCGGCACGTGGCTCTCGCTCGGCCTCAATACGCTGCTGCTGCTCGCCTTCCTGGGAGTCGTCGTCAAGCGTGACTTCGCCGGCGTGCTGCGCAAGCGGTTGAAGCGGTAGGGCGGTCCCTCTCCGGTTTGCTAAAGAATGCCCAGCAGCGTAATGACTGGACTTCCGAACTTCTGAACTTCCGGACTTCTGAACTTCCATATCCATGGCAAAGAAAGAAACCGACATGCTCCATGGCCCGCTGTTGGGTAAGATCGTGATGTTTGCCCTTCCCTATGCGGCCACCGGCATCTTAGAACAACTATTCAACTCCATCAACGTGGCCGTCGTCGGCCGCTTTGCCGACAGTCATGCCCTTGCCGCCGTAGGCGCCAATACGTTCCTCATCAACCTCATTATCAACCTGTTCATGGGCATCTCGGTGGGCGCCAACGCGGTGATATCCAACTATATCGGCCGCAAGGACCGGTTGGCTGCGCGACGTGCTGTCAACACGACCATCGCCCTGAGCCTCATCGGCGGCGTACTGCTGCTCGTTATCGGGCTGACCGTTGCCGTTCCCATGCTACGCTGGCTCGGTACGCCGGCCGACATCATCGACGACGCAGCGCTCTACCTGCGCATCTACTTCCTCGGCGCACCGTTCTTCATGGTATATAACTTCGGCGCCGCTATCCTGCGCAGCAAGGGCGACACACGTACGCCGCTCTACATCCTCTGCGTAGCCGGCCTCATCAATGTCGGCGTGAGCATGCTGACGGTTATCGTCTTCCGCCTCAGCGTCGTCGGCGTTGCCCTGGCCACCCTCATCGCCAATGCCTTCTCCTCCTGCGTCATCGTGTGGCTGCTCCACCGCGAGAAAGGCATCTTCCGCCTCCGCGTGCGCCACATCCATATCTATCGGCAGGAGCTCAAGCGCATCCTCGCCATCGGACTGCCCGCGGGCTTGCAGACGATGGTGTTCTCGTTCAGCAACATCTTCGTACAGTCGTCCATCAATAAGTTCGGCTATGCTGCCATCGCAGGCGCCTCGTTGAGCGTCACCTTCGACGCCTACTGCTACTACCTGCTCAGCGCCTTCTGCGCGGCCGCCATCACGTTCACCGGACAGAACTACGGTGCCGGACAGATTGACCGCTGCCGCCGCATCTTCCGCATCTGCCTGTTGCTTGGCGGTGCGGCCATCTTCATCGGCAACATGCTCTTCGTTGTGTTCGAAGACCCCGTCACGTCGCTTTTCACCACCGACCCAAAGGTGGTGTTCTATTGCAAGTGGCGAATGCATGTCGCTCTGGCGTTCCAATGGATTGCCACGAGCTACGAGATTCCCGCGGCCTGCATGCGTGGCTTCGGTCAATCGCTGCTGCCTGCCGTGTTGACCATCGTCGGCACCTGCTTCCTCAGGCTGGCGTGGATCTTCTTTGTGCTGCCTCATTGGCCTGGCTACGGCCATCTGATGCTCTGCTATCCGATATCGTGGATCATCACCGGCGCACTCGTCTTCACCACCTATGTCATCGCGCGGCGCAAGGCTTACGCCGTCGTTCATGCTTAGATGGCCGCTTTATGCATGTTTAAACTAATATAATAAGGTATATGAACAAGAAATCAACAACCCTGCTTGTCGCATCGCTGCTCGCGCTGTCGCCGTTCAAGGCGTTGGCCGACGAGGGCATGTGGACGCTCTACAACCTGCCGACGCAGGTGTATGAGACCATGCGCGGCTACGGCTTCTCACTGCCGCAGTCGGCGCTCTATGGTGCTGCCGACGCCATCAAGAACAACGTTGTCAACTTCTCCGGCTATTGCTCGGGCGTCGTCGTGTCTCCCGACGGCCTCGTCTTCACCAACCATCACTGCGGCTTCGAGGCCATCCGCTCCCACTCCACCGTAGCGCACGACTACATGGCCAACGGCTTCATTGCCAAAAGCTACGCCGAGGAGCTGCCCAACAAGGATATGTTCGTCTCGTTTATGAAGGACCAGCGCGACATCACCACGCAGGTGAAGGCGCTGGGCTACGACGTTCTTGGCCGCGCTGCGCAGTCTAAGCTCATCGACTCATTAGAGAATGCGCTCACCGACTCGGTAAAGGCCATCGACTCGACGCTGCACGTCAGCATCGACCCCTTCTACGAGGGCAACAAGTGGTTCGCCACGACTTATCAGGACTTCACCGACCTGCGTCTGGTGTTCACCATACCGAAGTCGATGGGAAAGTTCGGCGGTGAGACCGACAACTGGATGTGGCCGCGACAAACGTGTGACTTCTCCGTCTTCCGCATCTATGCCAATCCGAAGACCAACGGTCCTGCGGCTTACTCCAAGGACAATGTGCCCTACCACCCCAAGACATGGGCACGCGTGAGCCTCGACGGCTACAAGGAGGGCGACTTTGCCATGACAATGGGCTACCCCGGCAGCACCGAGCGCTATCTCTCGAGCTACGGCATCCAGCAGATGCGCGACGACCAGAACGAGCCGCGCTATCAGATCCGCGGCGTGAAGCAGGAGGCCATGCTGCGCCACATGCGCGCCAGCGAGGCCGTTCGCATCAAATACGACTCGAAGTTCGCGCAGAGTTCCAACTACTGGAAGAACAGCATCGGCATGAACAAATGCATCGATTCCATCGGGCTCGTCAATCAGAAGCGCGCCTTCGAGCAGCAAATCCGCCAGTGGCAGGATACCGCCCGCTACCTCGATCATAAGGTAGACTTCGACCTTTTGGCAAAGCTTTACGCCCGCGGCGGCCGCCTCATGAAGGCGATGACGCAGTGGTCGGAGACGTTCAGCCGCAGAAGCAACGTCGAGTTCAACACCCGCGCGATGGCCATCACCAATCAGAAGCGGGCAAAGAGCGATAAAAAGGGCAGTTTCTTCGCCTTCGACGACAACAGCGACCAGTGGGACTACGCCACCGACGCCGATATGCTGGCCGTCATGCTGAAGAACTACCGCGAGCAGGCTGCCCCCGAGTTTCTTCCGATCATCTATCAGATTATCGACCAGCAATTCGGCGGCGACTGCCAGCGTTACGTCAAATATCTTTTTGCCAAGTCGGCCTTGCTGAAGAAAGGCAGCAAGCTCTACGCCGGTTCTAAGGCCTTCAACGCCGACCCAGGCGTGGTCTATGGCCGGGCTATCAACGCCGTTTACGAGAAGATTAGCAAGGCGCTGCGTGGTGACCGCAATACCACCGTCAAGACGCTCGTCGACAGCATTGCCGACCAGGAGCGCTACCTTTGTGCTGCCAAGGTGCAGATGGAGATGGACAAGCCCCACTACAGCGACGCCAACTTCACCATGCGCCTGTCTTACGGTCAGGTGAAGCCGCTGACGCTGGGCAGCAACACCGCTTACTACACCACTGCAGAGAGCATTGTGGAGAAGATGAAGAAGGGCGACGAGGGCGTCATCGACTACAAGGCTGAGCCGGTGATGCACGAGCTGCTGTCGGCTAACGATTTCGGCCGCTATACCGACCCGCGAACCGGCAAACTGCAGCTTTGCTTCCTCACTAACAACGACATCACCGGCGGCAACTCCGGCTCGCCGATGTTCGACGGCAAGGGTCGGCTCATCGGCCTGGCCTTCGACGGCAACTGGGATAGTCTGTCGTCGGACATCAACTTCGACTCGCGGCTGGCGCGCTGCATCGGCGTCGACATCCGCTATGTGGTGTTTATGATGGACCGCTGGGGCCACGCTGACCTGCTGATTAAAGAGATAGGGCTATAGAAATTATAGAAGCTATAGACGCTATAGATACTATAGAAACTATAGAAACGACAATCAGCCCCTTCCCAAGCTTTGGGAAGGGGCTGATTTGGTTATAGCAGACGCTGCTTATTCTGCTATCAATCGGAGGGCCTGCTGGATGGTTTTGTTTTGCTCGTTCATAATCTGGAAGTATTCGCTCATATCCCATACGTCGCGGGCGATGAGCGCCTTGAGCTGCAAGCGGAGGTAAGGCAGGGTGGCTTTGAGCTCAGCGGCGTCTTTCGGCTCAACCTTTTGCTTCTTGCCCTCGGCGATGATGGCGTCGACGAGCGATTGCGGCACCTCGTAGCGGGCCATATACGACGCGAAGTCGGGGTACTGCTTCTTCAGCTCCTTGCGGTGGCTGTCCATGAACTTCAGGTCTTGTTCGAGCACCACATTCTTGGCGACGAGGTTGCGGTGGAAGGTGGTGAACTGCGTCGTATCGAGTGGAACGAAGTAGTCGGGCATGATGCCGCCGCCACCGTAGACCGTGCGGTGCTTGCGCAGGGTGTAGTATTTCAGCGAGTCGGCGAAGTGGATGCTGTCGGCGCTGTAGAACTCGCCGTGCTTATAGCGCTGGTCGAGGTCCATGGAATAGTCCTTTTTGTCGCCCTTCGTGTAAGGCTTCTGAATGCAGCGGCCCGACGGCGTGTAGTAGTGGGCGATGGTGAGACGCATCATCGAACCGTCCTCAAACTCGACGGGGCGCTGTACGAGGCCCTTGCCGAACGTACGCCGGCCGACGACGAGACCGCGGTCCTGATCCTGGATGGCGCCGGTGACAATCTCGGCGGCTGAGGCCGTGAACTCGTTGACCAGTACCACGACCTTGCCCTCGCGCAGCGAACCGCCGTCTTGGGCGTGGTATTCCTGGCGGGGGAACTTACGGCCTTCGGTGTAGACGATAAGGTCCTTGGGCTGCAAGAATTCGTTGGCAATCTGTACGGCGGCCTGCAGATAGCCGCCACCGTTGTCCTGCAGGTCGAGGATAAGGTCGCGCATGCCCTTGGCACGCAACTCGCCGACGGCGGTCATAAACTCCTTATAAGTGGTGGCGCCGAAGCTGCCGATGCGGATGTAGCCCACCTGCGGCCGAATCATGTAGTAGCCGTCGATGGTCTTCACCGGAATCTTGTCGCGGGTGACGTTGAAGGTGAGCTTATCCTTGATGCCGCGTCGGACGATGGTGAGCTTCACCTTGGTGCCCTTGGGTCCGCGCAGCCGCCTCATGATTTCCTCACGCGCCATTTTCACGCCCGCTATGGCCGTATCGTTGACGGCGACGATACGGTCACCGGCAAGGATGCCTGCACGCTCTGAGGGGCCTTTAAGGATGGTCTGGATGACGAGCAGCGTGTCCTCCTGCATGTTGAACTGTACGCCGATACCGTCGAACGAGCCGTTGAGCGATTCGTTCATTGCCTTCGTCTCCTTGGCGGTGCTGTACGACGAGTGGGGATCGAGCTTCTCAATCATACCGCGGATACCGTCCTCGACGAGGCGGCCCTCGTCAACGGAGTCAACGTAGAGGTTGTTGATGGCGAGCTCCGCAATCTGTAGCTTGCGCAACGGACTGTTTTTGCCGTAATTGATGTGTAGCTGCGCCGCTGCCGGCAGGGCCGACACGAACAGCAACAGACAAACGACGGCAAGGCCGGCGCAATGGCGCAGCCCTGCCGTGGGTAATGTGGTTCTTCTATTCATATAGTTGTATGCTCTCTTGCTTTGTATCATTCATCATCGTCGGTGGTCTCATCCTCAGGGATGTCCTCCTCGATGACGAGGTTGTCGATGATGAAGTTTTGCCGTTCCATCGTGTTCTTGCCCATGTAGTATTCGAGCAGTTTCTGCACCTGATCGTTCTTATGGAGCGTGACCTGCTCAAGCCGCATGTCGGGTCCGATGAAATGGACGAATTCGTCGGGTGAAATCTCGCCGAGGCCCTTGAAGCGTGTAATCTCGGGGTCGGGCCCGAGGTCCTTGATGGCTTTGACGCGCTCCTCGTCGGTGTAGCAGTAGCGGGTGATGAAGTCGTTCTTCTTCTCTCCGCCGGCGAGCTTGGCGTCGGCTTCGGCAATGACCTTCTTGCTCTTGATTTTCGAGCGGCGGTTGCGCACGCGGAACAGCGGCGTCTGCAACACGTAAACGTGCCCTTTCTTGATGAGTTCAGGGTAGAACTGCAGGAAAAAGGTGATGAGCAGCAGGCGGATGTGCATACCGTCGACATCGGCATCGGTGGCGACAATGACCTTGTTGTAGCGCAGGTCGTCGAGTCCGTCCTCGATGTCGAGGGCCGACTGCAGCAGGTTGAATTCCTCGTTCTCATATACCACCTTCTTGGTCAAACCGAACGAGTTGAGCGGTTTGCCGCGCAGCGAGAACACGGCCTGCGTGTTGACGTCGCGGCTCTTGGTGATGCTGCCGCTGGCCGAGTCGCCCTCGGTGATGAAGATGGATGACTCCTCCTTGCGCGGATCCTTGGCATCGCAGAAGTGGATGCGGCAGTCGCGCAGCTTGCGGTTGTGCAGGTTGGCTTTCTTGGCGCGCTCGCGGGCGAGCTTCGTTACGCCGGCCATGGCCTTGCGCTCGCGCTCACTTTCCTTGATCTTGTTCTCAAGAATGTCGGCCACATCCTCCTTATGGATATGGAGGTAGTTGTCGACCTCGCGCTTGATGAAGTCGCCGATGTATTTGTTAATCGTTTCTCCGCCCGGTTCCATGAGCGTGGAGCCGAGCTTGATCTTTGTCTGCGACTCGAATACCGGCTCCTCTACATTAATGGCGATGGCCGCCACGATGCCGTTGCGTATGTCGGTGTATTCGTAGTTTTTGTCGTAGTATTCCTTGATGGTCTTTGCGATATGCTCCTTGAAGGCGCTTTGGTGGGTGCCGCCCTGCGTGGTGTGCTGGCCGTTGACAAAGCTGTAATACTCCTCGCCATACTGGTTGGTGTGGGTGAAGGCAATCTCTATATCCTCGCCCTTGATGTGGATGATGGGGTATAGCGGGTCGGTGGTCATGTTGTCCACGAGCAGGTCCTGCAGTCCGTTGCGGCTCTTGATGCGCCGGCCGTTGTACATGATGGTCAGCCCGGTGTTGAGGTAAGTGTAGTTGCGGAGCATATTTTCCACGATTTCATCGTGGAAGGCATAGTTCTTGAACAGCGTATTGTCCGGCTCGAAATAGATGTAGGTGCCGTTCTCGTCGGTGGTTTTCTTGGTCTGGTCATCCTTGAGGATGCCCTTCTCAAACTTCAGTGCACGCACCTTTCCCTCGCGGTAACTCTTCACCTCGAAGTGGGCGCTGAGGGCATTGACGGCCTTCACACCGACGCCGTTGAGGCCTACACTCTTCTTGAATGCCTTAGAGTCGTATTTGCCGCCGGTGTTGAGCACCGATACGGCCTCAACGAGTTTGCCCTGCGGAATGCCGCGCCCGTAGTCGCGAACGCTGACGCGCAGGTTGTCGGCGATGTCAATCTCGAGCCGGTCGCCGGCCTTCATCTTGAACTCATCGATAGAGTTGTCGATGACCTCCTTGAGCAGCACGTAGATGCCGTCCTCGGGCAGCGAACCGTCGCCCAGACGGCCGATATACATGCCGGGGCGTGTACGGATGTGCTCCATATCGCTCAGGTGGCGAATGTTGTCATCAGTATATTGTGCGGTTTGTACTTCTTCCGTCATTATGGTAAGTGTTTATTCGTTTGTCTCAATTGACTTGCGGTAGCAGCGGCGGCGCTTGTGGTTGATGTGCTCGAGCGAGCTCCACTGTCCCTGCACACCGTTGTTGTTTTCCATCTCCACGTTGGTCTCTCCCCATTTGAAGCCGTAGTCGATGTAGCGCGGTATGAGATCGGCGAAGAGGAGTGCGTTGGCGCCCTTGGTGCGGTATTCGGGCAGGAAGCCGACAAGCAGCAGGTCGACGCCCTCTGTCTTGTGGGCCTTCAGTGCGCGCAGCACGTGCCACCAGCCGAAGGGCAGCAGGCGGCCGCGGTGACATTTCTGCATGGCACGGGCCATGGAGGGCATGCTGAGGCCCACGCCGGCAATAGCGTTGTTCTTGTTGCCATCCTCAATGACTGTGATGAGGTTGAGATCGAGCATCGGCAGGTATGACTTGACGTACTGGTCGATTTGCCGCTCGGTGAGCTCCACATAGCCATAGAGGTCCTTGTAGGTCTCGTTGATGACGCGGAACACCTGATGGGCGTAGCCGCTCTTGATGTCGGCTTTGGTCACCTTCCTTACATGGAGGTTGTAACGCTTCTCGATGAGGCCAGCGAGCTTCTTGAATTTATCGGGCACGGTGTCGGGCATGGGGAGGAAATACTCCACGTAATCGTTGTCCTTGACCCATCCGCCGAGCTTCTCCATGTGCTCGGGGTAATAGGGATAGTTGTAGATGGTGGGCATGGTACCGAGCTTGTCGAAGCCCATGATGAGCATGCCCTCGGGGTCGAGGTCGGTGAAGCCGAGCGGGCCCACCATAGCGGTCATGCCCTTGCTGCGCCCCCATTGCTCTACGGCATTGAAGAGGGCGCGGCTCACCTCGATGTCGTCGATGAAATCAATCCATCCGAAGCGTACATCCTTCTTTTGCCAGCGCTCGTTGGCGCGGTGGTTGATGATGCCGGCTATGCGGCCTGCTATCTTTCCGTCCTTATAGGCGAGGAAGTATTCGGCCTCGCAGAAGTCGAAAGCCACGTTGCGGTCGCGCCGCAGCGTGTTCATGTCGTCCATGAACAGGGTTGGGGCGTCATAGGGGTTGCCTTCGTATAAATCGTAGTGAAAGTCGATGAAGTGCTTCAAGTCCTTCTTGCTTTCCACCCTTCGGATTTCTATTGCCATAGTTTGCAGAATTGGATGTTTCTGATTGAGATATTTATGCAAAGTTATTAATTTTAAGCAAGTAAGCAAAGGAAAAAGGCGCCAAATTAACGCGGCAGGCGAAAAAAGGGGGTGAGGCGGGGAAGAGGATGGGGAGAAAGAGGGGATGGGGTGGATGGGGATGATGGGTTTTATGGGGTGGATGGGTTTAATGGGGTGGATGGGTCTTATGGGGAGGATGGGCGAATGGGTTTTATGGGGAGGATGGGGGGGGTGGGCTTTACCTTTTCACCCACTGCCATGCCTCCCTCACCCATAGTACCAGCGACGAGCCGACGATGATGATGATCCAGTCGGTGAACTTCAGGCCAACGACGTTGAAGAACTGCTGCAAGACGGGGAGCTCGACCATCGCGATCTGACCAATGAAGATGATGGCGGCGATGAAGAGCAGGCCCTGGCAACCCTTGAAGTGGAGGGCGCTGCGGCCGGTCTCGAAGGCGCGCGCATTGAAAAGATAGAAGAAATGGGTCATCACGAAGATAGTGAAGAACAGCGTCAACTCGTAGGGTGTCAGTCCGTTGGCCTTGCCGATATGCACATGAAGCAGGTCGGTGAGCTGATGGATGTCGGCATGTTCGAAGACGAAGAGCAAGACAAAGAGCATCAGGAAGAAGAAGCCTCCCACGCCGATGATGTTCTCATACATGTTGCGGTTGAGGATGAACGCCTTGCGGTCGCGTGGCTTATCCTTCATCACCCGCTCCGACGGCGGCAGCGAGGCCAGCGCCATGGCGGCGAAGGTATCCATGATGAGGTTGACCCATAGCATCTGCGTGACCGTGAGCGGACTCTGCGTGCCCATAAAGGCGCCGAAGAGCACGATGAACGATGCGGCTACGTTGACCGTGAGCTGGAAGAGCAGGAAGCGCTGGATGTTCTGATAGAGCGAGCGGCCCCACATCACCGCCTTGCCAATGGAGCTGAACGAATTGTCGATGATGGTGATGTCGCTGGCCTCCTTGGCCACCGCGGTGCCGTCGCCCATCGACAGTCCGACGTGGGCCTGCTTCAGGGCCGGGGCGTCGTTGGTGCCGTCGCCGGTGACCGCCACCACCTGTCCTACGCGCTGCAGCGACTCCACGAGCCGCTTTTTGTCCATCGGTCGGGCGCGGGCAATAATCTTCAGGTCCATCACATGTTCGTCGAGCCGTCGGTCGCTGAGCTGTTCAAAAGCCGGGCCGGTGATGATGTTGCGCTCGCCGTCGGCGTCGGTCCAGAGTCCAATCTGCCGGCCAATCTCGCAGGCTGTGGCGGGGGTGTCGCCGGTGACAATCTTCACTGCTATGCCCGCATCCATGCACTCCTTCACGGCTGCGGGCACTTCCTTGCGCACAGGGTCGCTGATGGCGACGATGCCCTGCAGTTGGAAGCCGTCGGTGGCGAGGCGCCCTTGACGGAACACCGGTTCACCCTCGGCCATCTCCTTATAGGCAAAGCCCAGCGTGCGCATGGCCTGACGCTGGTAGCCGAGCATGCGGTCGTTGAGCTGAGCGGTCAGTTGGCTGTCCATGTTGGTCTGGCAGAGCGCCAGCACCATCTCGGGCGCACCCTTCACGTAGACCACTTTCCTGCCCGGTTGAGCAGACCTCACGACCGTCGCCATGTATTTGCGTTCGGTCGAGAACGGCAGTTCATCGATGATGTCGGCGTCCTCGCGCAGCGCCATGTAGTCGGCGCCGTTGTCGCGCAGCCAGAGCAACAGGGCGCCCTCGGTGGGGTTGCCCATCACCTTCGGTGCGGTGGGGTCGGAGAGGTCGAGCTCGGCTGTGGAGTTGACGGCGATGGCTTCGGCCATGCGTCGGCTGGCGTCGTTGTCGCCGAGGCGCTGGCCGTCGAGACCGATGAAATCGGACTGATACACGCGCATCTGGTTCTGCGTGAGCGTTCCCGTCTTGTCGGTGCAGATGACGGTGCAGGCGCCCATCGTCTCGCAGGCGTGCATCTTACGCACGAGGTTATTGGTCTTGAGCATCCGCCGCATGCTGTAAGCCAGACTCAGCGTCACGGCCATCGGCAGGCCCTCGGGCACGGAGACCACGATGAGCGTGACGGCAATCATCAGCGTATCGAGCGTGTAGGTGATGAGTTCGGCCAGCTGGCGGTCGGGCGTGAGCGTCTGGAAGAAATAAACGACCATCGCCATCAGTAGGACGAAGTAGGCCACGATAGCCACGGTGTTGGCGGGCCAGCGCCAATGGTCGAACTTGCGGATGACGAGCCAGAAGAACACTGCCGTAGGCACCGCCAGCAGCAGCGTGATGGGGGAGAAATTGAAATAGACGAAGAGCTTGCCCACGATGACCAGGGCGGCGAACACATAGCTGATCTTCGAGATGAGTCGGCCGAGGCCGTCGAGCTGCTCGTTGAGCGGCGTACGCACGCTGTTGTCGATTTGCGCGGCAATAAACACCTTACCGTTCTCGGTATGGTCGCCGACGGCCTCGACCTTGTACACGCCGTGGCCCTCCATCACTTTGGTGCCCCGGAGGACGCGGTTGGTGGCGTAGGTCGCATTTTCATCGAATTCATCGGGGTTGGTGCTCTTGTGGGCAATGGGCTCACCGGTGAGCGACGACTCGTCGACGCTGAGGCTCACCGCCTCGAGCAGGGTGCCGTCGGCGGGTATCTCCATGCCCGTGTTGAGGATGACGAGGTCGTCCACGACAATGTCTTTCTTGGGCACTGTCGTGGCATTGCCGTCGCGTATAACCTCGACCGGCTCGTCGTCGTTGACCTGATTGAGAATGGCAAACTGCTGGTCGGCCTTCATCTCGAAATAGAAGGCGATGCCCGTGGCCAGGAAGATGGCAATGAAGATGCCGACGGGCTCGAAGAAGACGTCGGCACCCTTGCCAAGGGCAAAATACTCATAGCAGGCGATGCCAATCGACAAGACGCCGGCTATGAGCAGAATGATAATCAGTGGATCGTGGAACTTCTTGAGGAACTGCACCCACAGCGGATCCTTGGCCGGGGGTGTGAGGATGTTTACACCAAACTGTCTGCGGTTGGCCTCCACCTCAGCGGCGGTCAGCCCATGATAGTGATGCTTTTGTTGCATGATAAAGGGGTTAATTGTACTTTGCGCCTATCTTCTTCTTCCATTTGCCGTTGGTCATGCAGGCAATGCCGATGAGAATGAACGGGATGGACAGCAACTGACCCATATCGAGTGGCATACCCGCCTCGAAAGGCTCCTGGATGTCTTTGGTGAACTCAATGAGGAAGCGGGCCGAGAACACCAGCGTCAGGCAGAGGCCCACGAAGAACCCGCTGCCCACCTTGTCGCGGTGGTGGCGGTAGACGGCGTAGATGATGAAGAAGAACACCGCGTAGCTCAGCGCCTCGTAGAGTTGGCCGGGGTGGCGCGGATAGCTGTCGACCTTCTCGAAGATGAACGCCCAAGGCACGTCGGTCACCTTACCGATGATTTCCGAGTTCATCAGGTTGCCCAGTCGGATAAACGTTGCCGTGACGCATGAGCAGATGCCCATGTTGTCGAGCACGATCCACGCATTGATTTTATAGCGCTTCACATAGAGGAAGATGGCGATGATCATGCCGATGACGCCGCCGTGAGACGCCAGGCCTTGGTAGCCCACGTATTTCCACGAGCCGTCGGCCATGTGGCGCATGGGGATGAGCATCTCGATGAAATGGTCCCATGAGCCGAGGAAATAGCCGGGTTCATAGAAGAGGCAGTGGCCCAGACGGGCGCCCACCAACACGCTGATGAAGATGTAGAGGAACAGCGGATCGAACTTCTCATCGGGGATGTGCTGCTCCTTGTAGAGCCGCTTCATGAGCAGATAGCCCAGCAGCAGGCCTACGAGCCAGCACATGCCATACCAGCGCACGGCGATGCTCCCGATGTGGAACATCACCTCGTTGGGGTCCCAGACAATGTAGGAAAGGATGTCAAGCATAGCGCGGTGAGGGGTTAAACATTAAATCTGAAGTGCATGATGTCGCCGTCCTGCACCTCATAGTCCTTGCCTTCGATGTAGAGCTTGCCGGCCTCGCGCACTGCAGCCTCGGAGCCGTACTGCAGGTAGTCGTCGTATTTGATGACCTCGGCGCGGATGAAGCCCTTCTCGAAGTCGGTGTGGATGACGCCGGCGCACTGCGGAGCCTTCCAGCCTTTGTGGAAGGTCCAGGCCTTCACCTCCATCTCACCGGCCGTGATGAATGTCTGCAGGTTGAGCAGATGGTAGGCTTTCTTGATGAGGCGGTTGACGCCGCTCTCCTCCAATCCCAGTTCGTCGAGGAAGAGTTTCTTGTCCTCATAGGTGTCGAGCGAAGCGATGTCCTCCTCGGTCTTGGCAGCGATGACCATGGCCTCAGCGCCTTCCTTGGCGGCGATGTCCTCGATAATCTTGCTGTAGTTGTTGCCGGTCTTGGCGCTGGCCTCATCGACATTGCATACGTAGAGCACCGGTTTGGTGGTCAGCAGGAAGAGGTCGTGCGCGGCCTTCTGCTCCTCCTTGGTGTCGAAGGTCACGGTGCGCGCGTTCTCGCCGCGGTCGAGCACCTCCTTGTAAGCCTTCAGCACGCCGACCAATACTTTTGCATCCTTGTTGCCGGTGGCGGCAATCTTCTCCTGCTTGGCGAGCTGGCCCTCGATGGTCTCGAGGTCCTTGAGCTGCAGTTCGGTGTCGATGATGTCCTTGTCGGCAGCGGGGTCGACGGGCGCACCGCCCTCACGCACGACGTTGTCGTCGTCGAAGCAGCGGATGACGTGGATAATGGCGTCGCACTCGCGGATGTTGCCGAGGAACTTATTGCCGAGGCCCTCACCCTTGGAGGCGCCCTTCACCAGTCCGGCAATGTCGACAATCTCGCAGGTTGCCGGTACGATACGGCCCGGGTGGACCAGTTCGGCCAGTTTGGTAAGCCGCTCGTCGGGTACGCTGATTACGCCAAGGTTGGGTTCAATAGTACAAAAAGGAAAGTTGGCTGCCTGTGCCTTGGCACTGGACAGGCAGTTGAAAAGCGTGGACTTGCCTACATTGGGCAGACCCACGATGCCACATTTTAAAGCCATCTATTATAAACGTTTATATTCTTTGGCTGCAAAATTACGGAATAAATGTGAGATAAATGGTTCAATCTTCCGATTTCTTTGCTAACTTTGCAAAATAACAACACTATTTCCAAGTCGCCCCTGCATGAGCTTGGCGGCTTGCTTATCCTTAAGCGTTTATGAAAGCATTACATCTTTTTACCTTATGCGGTTTGCTTTCGCTGCTCGTTGGCTGCGGCGGCAAACCGTCGTCAAACACCCAGAAAGCGGTCAAAGTGAAGGTGGCGCGTGTGGGCGCGGTTCAAATCAATGGTGAGCGCGGCTACAGCGGTACGGTGACCGAGGAGAGCGGCGTGAGCCTGAGTTTCTCCACGGCGGGCACCATAAAAGCCATCAATGTGGCGGAAGGCCAGATGGTAAGCGCCGGTCAGACCATCGCGGTGCTTGACGGCGCCAACCAAAGCAGTACGCTGGCCTCGTCGCATGCCGTGACCCTGCAGGCGCGGCAGAGCCTCAAGCAGGCGCAGGACACCTACAACCGGTCGAAGGGACTCCACCAGAGCGGCGTCATCAGTGATGCCAAATGGGTGCAGGCGCAGACCGCGCTGGCTGAGGCCAAGGAGGCCGTTCGATCGGCCGAGGCCCTGGAGCGCATCTCGAAGAAGAATGTAGGCGACACACGTCTCACCGCGCCTTATGCGGGCTACATATCGCGCAAACAGGTCGAGGTGGGGCAGAATGTGGCGCCCGGCGAGATGGTCGCCGAGTTGATGCATATCGACCGCGTCAAGGTGAAGATTAGTGTGCCTGAGGGCGAGATTGACAAAATACAGAAAGGTGAGGAGATGATGGTGCGCTGCGACGCCATCGGCGATGAGCCGTTCTATGGTCGCGTTGCCGAGAAGGGCGTCGACGCCGACCCGCTGAGCCGCACCTACGACGTCAAGCTTCTGCTCGACAACCCGCAGCATCGGCTGCTGCCCGGCATGATATGTCAGGTCTACAGTCGGTTCCAGCGTGGTCAGACGAGCGTCTTCGTGCCCGCCAACGTGGTGCAGCTCAACGAGGACAACCGCTACTTCGTGTGGGTGGTGAGCAATGGTAAGGCGTCGAAACGCTTCATCAACTTCGTGGCCGACACCTCGCAGGGCGTGCGTGTCAATGGCGGCCTGCAGCCCGGAGACCTACTCATCGTCGAGGGGCAGCAGAAAGTGAGCGAGGGTACTGTGTGCGAGATAATCAAGTAAGCTATGGCAAGAAAGAAGAGAAGACATTTTCAGGAGCTTTGCCTCTACTACCGACAAATCGTCATTCTGCTGGTTTGTTGCCTCGTAGTCCTCGGCATCTTCGGCCTGAAGATGATCAATAAGAATGAGTTTCCCGACTACACGGTGCGCGAGGGCATCGTGGCTGCCGTCTTCCCCGGCGCCACGTCGGAAGAGGTGGAGCAGGAGGTGACCAAGCCTCTCGAGAACTATATCTTCACCTATAAAGAGGTGCTGAAAGAGAAGACGTACTCCTATTCGCGCGACGGCATGAGTATCATCGTCGTCGAACTCAACGAGAATCTCGAGGATAAGGATGAGTTCTGGTCGAAGTTCAAACACGGCATCGAGACGTTCAAGTCGAGTCTGCCGCGTGGCGTCGTTGCCGTGAGGGTGCAGGATGACTTCGGCGATGTGTCGTCGGAGCTCATCTCGCTCGAGAGCAAGGACAAGACCTACCGCGAGCTCAACGAGTATATGAAGATTATCAAGGACTCGCTGCGCATGGTGCCGTCGGTGGGTAAGATGAGTGTCAGCGGTATGCAGATGCCGCAGATTGCCATCTACCTCGACGCCGATAAGCTGTCGCACTACGGCATCAGCTATATCGCCATCGCTCAGGAATTGGCCGGCAAGGGCTTCACCAGCACCGGCGGCAGTCTGCAGGACAAGCAGTATAAGAGCCCCATCTATGTAGATGAGAGTCTTAATAAAATCTACGACGTGGAGAACGCTGTCATCTATAGTGACCTGCGCGGCAACATCGTCAGACTGAAGGATGTGGCAACGGTGAAGCTGGAGTACCCCACGCTCGACGAATACATCACCGTCAACGGCACCAAGGCGCTGTTGCTGTCGGTGAGCAATAAGCAGGGTATGGATGTCTCGCGTATGGGCACCGCCATCAATACCAAACTCGACCATATCAAGGCTGAGTTGCCTGCCGATGTGAAGATAAATAAGATTACCGATCAGAAGCAGGTGGTCGACGATTCCATCTACGACTTCCTGCGTGAGCTGCTCATCGCCATCGTCACGGTGCTGCTGGTCGTGGTGCTCATCATGCCGCGTCAGGTGGCTGCAGTGGCTGCCGCCACGATGCCGGTGACCATCTTCATCTCGCTCGGACTGTTCTATATCTTCAACCTTGAGCTGAACACCGTGACCCTGGCGGCACTCATCATGACGCTCGGCATGATTGTCGACGACTCCATCGTCATCATCGACGGCTACGTCAACAACCTCGCCTTGGGCATTACGCGGTGGCGCAGTGCCGTCTTGGCTACCAACCACTTCCTCAAGAGCATCTTCTCGGCTACGCTTTGCATATCGATTACCTTCTTCCCCTTCCTCATCACGATGACGGGTGTGATGCACGACTTTCTGAAGATGTTCCCCTGGGCCATCACCATCGTGTTGTTCGTGAGCATGATTATCGCGCAGACGCTGCTGCCCATCCTCATGTATTTCTGCATCCGCAAGCCCATCGAGACCGGCGTGCGCAAGGACGGCAAGAAGGCTTTCAACCTGCTCGACGTCATGCAGCGGTTCTACAATAAGGCTATCGAACAGTGCTTCGCCCACTGGCGGCTGACGCTTGGCGTGGCCCTCGCGACGATTATCATCGGCGGCATCGCCTTTATCCGTCTGCCGCAGAAGCTGATGCCTATCGCCCAGCGCGACCAGTTCGCCGTTGAGATCTTTATGCCGACGGGCAGTACGGTGCAGCGTACGGCATGGCTTGCCGACTCGCTGGAGCATATGATCAGGCGCATGCCCGGTGTGGTGTCGGTAGCCAACTTCCATGGAATGTCGTCGCCCCGCTTCCAGACCACCTACGCACCGCAGATTCCCGGCGACAACTTCGCGCAGTTCATCGTCAACACCAAGAGCATCGATGAGACCGAGCGCCTCGTCACCGAGTGTAAGAAGCGCTTCACCAACTACTTCCCCGAGGGCATCGTTAAGATTAAACACCTCTCTTATAGTAAGGAGGAGAACCCCATCGAGGTGCGCCTCACGGGCAACGATCTCACGTCGCTCAGCCTCGCGGCCGACAGTGTGACCGCTCGATTGCGCCACATCGACGGCCTCGAACTGGTGCGCACCGACTGGCGTGAGCCGTTGGCCACGACGCGGGTGACGCTCGATGACAATGCCGCCAGCCGATTGGGGCTGACCAATGCCGCCGTTCAGATGACGCTCGCCCTGCGCTACGCCAGTGGCGTTCCGGTGAGTCAGATGTGGGAAGGCGACTACGGCGTGAAGACGGTGCTGAAGACCGCCCACAGCGACAGCGCCTCGGTCGACAACCTCTACGACGAGCAGATACCCGTCATGGGTGGCTTGAAGAGTGTGCCGCTCAGAGAGGTGGCGACGGTGGAGAAGAAGATGGAATACGGGCAGATAGTTCACCGCAACGGCCTGCGCACCGTCTCCGTCATTGCCGAGACCGACCAGGATGTCAATGTGGAGCGCATGACGGGCAAGATTATGAATATTGTGGCCGACATGCAGCTGCCCAATGATGTGCAGGTGTCTTACGGCGGACAGTATGAGACCGACCAGGAGCAGATGCCGAACATCATCACGGCCCTCATCATCGCTATCGGCATCATCTTCTTTGTCCTGCTGTGGCACTTCCGCAGCGTGGCCGAATCGTTCATCATGCTGGCGTCGCTCTCGCTGTGTGTGTTCGGCGCTTGGGCCGGCATCAAGTTCTCGGGCATCGACCTGAGTCTGACTTGCGTGCTGGGCTTCGTGTCGCTTATGGGCGTGTTGGTACGCAACGGCATCATCCTCTTCGACTATGCCAAGGAGCTGTACACTAAGCAGCACCTGTCGATGCACGACGCTATCCTCGAGGCATCGAAGGAGCGCATGCGCCCCATCTTCCTCACTTCGGCCTGCGCCTCGACGGGCGTCATCCCAATGCTCCTCGGCGGCAGCAGCCTCTGGATGCCTATGGCCGCCGTCATCTTCTGGGGTACGCTCATCACGATGTTCTTCATTCTCACAGTCATGCCTGTGGCCTATTGGCGCTTCATGGGTGACCCCGCGAAGAAACTCGGCAAGGAGGTAAGGATGATGTCGCGGTAATCATCTTGTTCCGCCGCCAAGGGCCTGATAAGCCCGACGGCGACCCCAACAAGACCTTCAACCTTATCGGTCAGGATGTCTTTGCTGGCCTTAAAGCCGGGACCATCCTGCATCATAAAAGTGTAAAAGCCGCCCTTTTCCCTTGGAAAGATGCGGGGAAAACGACGCAGCCGATAAAGTCCGTGGAGATGTACGCCACCGGTGACAGTGTAGTGGCCGGCCTGGTGCCGGCCACCAGCCGCCGGTGTTGCGGGTGTGTCTCCATCTGCGAGATCAGCGTAAGCGCATCCGCCTTTTTTAGCTCACGCAGATCTCGCTGACAGCGCATAGGATGCCATCAATGAAATCCGCGTTATCCGCGTGAGAAACTTACTGCGCTTACGCTAATCGCGCTGATGTGTGGGAAAAATGCCATACCAAGGGTTGGTGGCCGGCACCAGGCCGGCCACTACACTGCTACCAAGGTCGCATACCTCCACGGACTTTATCCGCTGCGCCTCTATGTGCGCACGCAGGTGAAGGTAGCGGGTGGCCGCATCGATATGGTCATCTTCATGCCCGACGCCATCTATGTGATGGAGCTGAAGGTGAGCGACACGGCGCACCACGCGCTCGAACAGATTAATGACCGTGGTTATGCGAAGCCTTTTCTCTCAGACGGTCGCCGCGTGGTGAAAGTTGGCGTAAGTTTTGATGCCGACAAGTTCACCGTGGGCGAGTGGGAAGTGGAAGAAGACTAATCTTCCAAGATGTAGCCCTCCTGGTCGTAGCCTTTGTGCTCGCGGTGGATGGCATCGACCAAAGGCTGGAGGCGGGGATCGGTGACCGGCATGGCGCCGAACTTGCTGTATTGCACCTCGTAGCGCCCACGACTGCCCGAGGGTAAACGCCGGAAGATGTCGTCGGGAACGAAGAACTCCGCGCGCGAGGGCCCGAGATGCTGAAAGAATTCGCTGAGGTAGATGTGGATGCCCGCTAAGTCGAAGTCGCCGAAGTGGACGTAGTGGTTAGGCACCGACTGCAGCCATCGCAGCAGGTCGCCGTTCTGCGGATAGCGGCTGACGAAGAGCGGGCGGTGGTAAGCGCTGAAGAGGTAGCGCTGGCGGGCTATCTGCCGGAAGTTCTCGGCATTCTCCACGCCGATGATGGTGACGTCTTCGGGAACGGTGAAGGCCGTATAGTCGTAGATATAAGTGAATGCGCCTTCTGTGGGATGAATGACTATGGGGTGGCCGTCGAGCGTAGCCGGGATGTCGGTGTAGCTGTTGACGAGGAAGCCCGTCATGGTGCGGTGGTGGACGAACTTGCTGTCGCCTGTGGCCTGCGTCAATACGGCGCGCGACGCCGCTTCCTTATCTTGAAGCAGTCGGAGCGACGTGTGCAGGTCGTTGATGTCCCATCGGTTGCGCAGGTAAGTCGTGAGTGCGGCGGCATCGGGCGCCGTATAACAGAGGTGGCGGCCATGCGCTTGCTTCTGCAGTATGCCGTCGACAAGCATCTCCTCCACCCATTCGCCCCGCAGCTGGCTTGAGGGCAGCGCCTCGCCTTCGGTCAGGCGGATGAGTTTCTGAAAGAGGGAAACCGTTTTCTTCATCATTCTCTTTGGATGGTTTGCGGATGATTAGCGGATGGTCCGCAGATGATTTACGGATGGTCCGCGGCTGGTGGCCGGCACAAGACCGGCCACTACACTAAGCGCTTTGATTGTCGTGTATGGCCAGGAGCGTCTTGACCACGGTGTTGCTCTTGCTGTCTTTGCTCAGCGCATAGGTGTAGCGGTAGGCCTCGGCCGAATAGGTGGTCGGCGATGAGTTGATGAGATCGATGTTGCGTTTGTTGGCAAAGTCGAGGATGCCGCGTACGTTGTTGGGGTGAAGTTTGCCAATCTCGTCCATGAGACAGTGCAGGCGGAAGTCGCCGAACCGACGGCTCACCTTCTGCTTGAAGACATTGAGCAGCATGATGTTGACCATGGCCTTAACGAGGATGTCGGTACCGTCGGAGCCCACGTTGGACAGTTTCTCGACGAAGCCCGTGTCGTTATCGTTCTCCACGACGCGGAACTCCAGCTTGAAGGTGTCGGCCAACGTGAGCTGACTCCGCTTGCTCTCAATCTCCAGGTGGTCCATCAGGTTCATCAGCAAGCCGATGGCCTTGCGGTTGGCGGCCGCCACGGCATTGGCGTCGCTGAAGAGATTGAGCTCACCGAGGTTGTTGCCGGCGTCGTCGACGAAGCGGGTGATGGACTCCAGCAGTTGCATGAGGGGGTCGTTGCTGGCTACGCTGCGCAGCTCGATGCTCTTCACCACCCCCACGAAGTTGTTGTTGACGAAGTCGCGGTTGATGTCATGAATGGTGCCTTCGATGGTGCCTTTGTGCGACAGCATCTCGTTGACCTCCCGCGAAATGCGCTGTAGGATGCTGACGTAGACGCGGCTCGTGCGCTGGCGGTACTCCTCTATCTTCAGCGAACTGGTGAACTCATAGAGGTTGATGGCGAAGTCGGTGTAGTCGGCTTCGGTATTGAAGTCGGTGCGGAAATGGAAGGTGTTCTGTGGCGAGAAGTTCTTCCGGAAGATGGAAACGGCTTCTTTGAAGCTCTCTAAGTATCGCATCTTACTGGTGATCTGGTCGCGCAACTCCTTGTCGATGGCGGCGAGCGGCTTGGCCGTCTCCGTGGGCTCGGCCTTTAGTACTTGCGGCGGACAGCTGTCGCCCTCGAGGAAGCTCTTGACTTCGGCGATGGCTTGCTGCATGCCGTCGATGAGGGTATCGAGCTGGCACACCTGAGTGCTCAGCTCCTGAATGGCATTGTTGAGGCGCTGAGCACGGGCCTGATATTTGTCAGTGAGGTCGGCGATGCGCTTGGCCGTGAGCTGACGCTGCCCAATCCATTCGGCCTCATGGTCAAACAATTCCTCCTTGTCTTTCTGATAATCGTAGTAGTCGCGGCGGTGGGCCTCGATAAACTGCCACTGCCGGAGGACCTCGGCCAACTGCTGCCGCAACAGCTCCAACTGCGAGGTATCGACGCCGGCGCCCTTGAGTTCGGCATCCATCTGCCGGTCGAGCAGCTTCATCTGCCGGTCGTGGTCAGCCTTCAGCTCACGCTTTCGCTGCTCCTGCGCCGCGACCTGCTCCTGCGCCGCTTGTTGAATCTTCTTGCGATTGGCCTTCAACTGCGCCGTTAGCTTGTCGTGGTCTTTCTGCTCCTCCGCATCGATGCGCTTCAGTTCGGCCTCCCATTTGACGATGTCGCTTTGCGCACGCTCCAGCTTCGCGCCAATAGCTTGCAGCTCCTTAGCCCGCCAGTCGTCGCGCTGCGCATCGAGGGCTGCAATCTGCTGTTTGGCCTTCTCGCGCTTGTTGGGGATGACGAGCAACTGCGTGTCGCGGTCAACCTTCTCTTTCCGGAGTTGCTGCAACTGCTTGTTGATGCGGCCCTCAATCTGTTGGATGTCGGCCTCCATCTGCTCCCGCTCTTTGTTAATCTTCGCTTTGATGTCGGCTGCCTGCCGGTCGGTTGCCTCCTTTTCCTTTCGGATGTCCTCGGGCTTACGCACCTCGTGGTCGATGTTGTCGAGGTTGAGGTCTACGCCGAATACCGACGCGTCGTTATGGCTGAGTCGGGGCTCGAGGTCGGTGTTATAGAGCACGTCTTTCTCATCCATCACCCGGCCGAAGGTATGCTCCCATCCCTCGACGTTATTCGACAGCCACTCCATAAACGACCCCTTCTGACGGTCGAGGAGCTGCTGCAGTTCGGCGCTGGCCGCTTGCTGTGTCTGCAGCTCATTCTGCAAATCCTTGCATTGCAGTTGATATTGGCTTTCGCGATCGCTTCGCTCCTGCCGGGCCTTCGCCTGCAACTGCGCCATCTGGCCGGAGATGCGTTGCACGTCAAGCTTCAGCTTCGCCTCCAACTGGCTTAGTTTGGTGAGCTTGCGCTCCTGCTCCTCGCGCTCCTTTTGGTAAGGATTCATCTGGCGCACCTTCAGCTCCTGCAGTCTCGCCTCATTCCGGTCGTTGTTGGCTACGTTGAGTTTCTCCTGCACCTGCCGGCGCTGCTGGCTGTAGAGTGCTGCCCGCTCATCGCGCAACCGCTTATCGCGCTGCAGCTCATCGGCTATCTGCCGGTTCTCCTCCTCTTTAATATGGTTCTTCGCCGCGTCGGCCTGGTTGAGGCCCTCGGCGAGGCGCTGGTTCTCCTGCCGCCGCAGTTCGTCGTATTTCTCCTTAACTGAGTGGTTCTTGTCGGTGATGATATTGATTTGCTTCTCCAAGCTTTGTCGCTGCGAGACGACGCGCGCCTCGTCGGCTATGCTGCTGACGATGCGGTCGATGTGGATGTCGGCGTAGTGCTGCCGCTTGGACTTGATGGCGTCGAGCTTGCTCTTGACCACCGCCAACTTTCCATTTAGGGCGTCGCGCTCTGTGTTGAACTTCCCTTCTTCCTCTTTCTTAAGCCGTAGTTGCCGCTCGAGATTGGCCTGCAGCGTCGTGCGCTCGTCTTTCTTCAGGGGCAACAGCTGCTCGTCGCGGTTGAGGGCGTAGCGCAAAGCCCCCGACAGCTCGTCGACCATGCTGCTCGCACCGCGGTAGCGCTTGAACGACTGGTTGACGCGGTCGGCGTCGTCCCGCACCTTCACCCTTCCGTTCTTATCTTTGCTGTACCACTTCCAGATGTCATCGTACTGCTGTTTGAAGTCTTTTACCTTATCGCGGTAGAAGTCGAGGTCGATGCTGTAGTCGCTGAAGTCGAGCGAATTGATGATGATGTCCTTGATGACGCGGCTCTCGAGGCTCTGGTTGAGGAAGATGTTCTGGATGGTGCGCGGCACGTTCTGGTATTTGTTGCTTTCCATGATGGAGAAGCGGTGCAACTCATTGTCGGTCTCCTGCCGGTTGCCGTAGATGATGTCGCGATAGGCGTCGTAGTAGCGTATGATGTTGCTGATGAAATGCTTGCCTACCTGCTGCCTAATCTTACTCCATTCATAATAGACGTGGCCTGTGTCATCGATGAAGAACCGGCGGTCGTAGGCGCAGTCGATGAAGCGGAAAACGGCGCGGCCCTGATTGCGGAATACCACGACGCAGAACTTGCCGTTCTCGCGCACTACCTCGTAGACGATGTAGCTGTCGATAGAAGGCAGATAGAAATCGTCGAAGCCTTTCTGCTCCTTCTGTATGCCGAGCTTCATCTTGTCGGCGTTGTAGAAGAAGAGGATGGCGCGGAGCAGGGTGCTCTTGCCCACGCCCTGGGTGCCGATGAAGTGGACGTTGCCGTCGAGCATCACCTCGGCATAGCGGATATGTGCGCTATTGATTAGCACTATCTTATTCAGGTATCTCATCTTTCACCTCCTCGTCAATGTTGATGCAGTCAATAATATGCGTGATGTAGCGGAAGGCGTTGGTCACCTGGTACATGCCCTCCTCCTCGCTGACGAGCTCGGCAAAGCCCTGATTGGTCATCGTCGTGGCCAGGGCGTAGAGCTTGTCATGGGTGGACGTCTTCTCTTCAAAGATATTCGCGAGCTTGTCTTTCAACTCCACGTCGCTGCCCACACGCACCTCCATCTGAGCCAGGGTGAACTGCGTGCCGGCGCCGAAGGTGGAGTCGCAGCTGGTGAGGAAGTCGAGGTAGTCGATCCATACGAGGAACGTGCGCAGCTTGTTCTCGATGACGACCTTCTGCTCGTTGCGGGCGAAATAATAGTAGCCGTCGCCGCTCTCGAGCTGGAAGTCGATTTGCGAGAAATAGTCGGCGTATTCCTTCTCGTTGTCCTCGATGTCGTTGTAGATGGCTCTCGTCTCAGACATGATGCTGTTGGCTGAGATAAACTGTCCGTGTGAGAGCCGCTGAAACACTTCGCTGGTATATTTCATAGCGGTAGGATGATGGGATATTCAAACTGATGGAAGGTGCGGCGCTCGTCGGTGAAGCGCAGTTGGTCGGGATACTGCGAGGCCAGTTGCAGGTAAAGCACGAGGCGGTCCTCGAGGTCGGTGTCGGCGTGGAAGTTGTAGTGCAGTACAAAGGAGAAGAGGTCGTCGCCCTGCGCCTTGAACGCATCGAAGAGCTCCTGATGGTTGAAGACGCGCATCGTCTCCTGCTGTGGCGTAAGGTATTCGCTGTCAATCTGTCCGCTGAGACGCTGCCGTACGATGGTCTTGTGGCTGAGTTGCTGGCGGACCTTGGCCAAGATATCCAAGGCCTCATTGCTGTTTTGCAGATAGCTGACCGACACCTTCGTGGAGTAGCGCGGCGCCGGCTCCATCCAGACGGGATTGGATACTTCAAGCACGCCCTTGATGTTGGTGTTGCCCTCAATCATAAACTGGTCCTTGAGGTATTTCAGCGCACGCACCTTCCTGACGATGCGATTCTGGTATTCGATGCGGTTGAGGTAGTCGATAATCTGCTTTTGGATGTCGATGAGGGCGTGGGCCGACTCGCCTAATCCCAGCTTCACCTCGTTGACGGTCTGCTGCAACGTGGCATCCATGGCTGTGCGGAAGAATACCGTCTGCTGGTCGAGCAGTTGCTCGGTCTGCTTAATGAGCTCGCCGATGTCGCGGCTCTTACGGTCGAAGTCGGCGAGGCGTATCTTCTTCAGCTTGTAGTTGGGCTCCTGCTTATAGGTGTTCTCCACATTGCGCTTCAGGTCGATGATGTTGCGGCGCGTGGTCTGGTCAATGCTGCGCAGCGTATGGCGGATGTCGTGGAGGAACTGGCGGCGGCGCTGGTCGGAGTCGGCGGCGAGATAGGAGTCGATGCTCAACCGCAGTCGGCCGATATACTGCCTTACCGACTCGACGTTGATGTCCTCGTTGACCTCGAGCACATTCTCGAAGAAGTGGAGGTAGTTGTCGTCCAGCTCCAGGGTGTTGCCCACCTGCTCGATGACGCCGTGGCTGATGAGGAATCGCAGCTTGTTCTCGTCGCCGTCGAGGGTGTCGACAGCGTCGTCGTAACGGATGGCGACGGTCTTGCGCTTGTTGAACATATCCACAAGCAACTTGTCGCCCGTCTGCAATCCTCTGATCAGTTCCCTGAGTGTCTTGAATGCGGCCATAGCTTTAGGTTGATGGATGATGATTGCAAATATCGGCAAAATATATGGAACGGCAAAGCGATGGCGGAAGTTTTTGGCTTTCCGCGCCTTAAAAAGGCGCGGCACACAACGCAGCAACGCAAAACTGGCGACGCAAAACCATAAAACTGGTGACGCGGCAACGCAAAACTGGCGACGCAAAACTATAAAACTGGCACCGCAGCACCGCAAATGGTACTTATAAAAAAAGGCGGGCGCAACATCGCATTGCGTCCGCCGGAGTCGTGTCTTAGTTTATGGATGATTGTTTAGTGGTTTACTATGGCTTACTATGTCTTATTTTCTCTCGCAGTTGGCGCTGAAGGCGGTGAGCATCCAAGCGGTCTTCTCTTGCTCCTTGAGGTAGTCGCTCATCAGTGCTACGGTGACCTCGTCGCCTATTTCAGCGGCCTGCTTCAGGACCAGACGCTCGTCGGCAATCAGGGTGCGGAGCGTATCGAGTACGTAGCCGATGGCCTCGCAACCGTTGCTTACGCCGGTGAGCTCGGCAACCTGAGCGGTCTTCAGATAGACTGAGAAGCGGCTCTCGGGGGCGCCGTCGAGCTGGAGGATGCGCTCGGCCACCTCGTCAACCTTCTCGGCTGCATCGTTGTAAAGCTCCTCGTACTTCTCGTGCATGATGAAGAAGCTGTGGCCCTTAACGAACCAGTGGAGGTGGCGGAGGTTGGTATAGTGAACTTGGAAGTCAGCGAGCAACTGCTGCAGTGCGTTAACAACTCCTACGGTGTTCTGTGCGTTCAGTCCGGTGATTTCTGTAGTCTTCATAATCTTTTTGTTTTAATCGTTAATACTCTGTTTTCTTTTTTCTGATGCAAAGGTAGTTGATTCTCTGCATAGCCGCAACAGATGGTTTCTATAGGGCGATAGAGATTATCAATAACTGGGGTTAAGAAGCTAAGGCACAAAGGATTACGAAGAGATACTTTTATTATAGAAACTATAGATACTATAGAAATGATAGAAGCTATAGAAACGATAGATGCTATAGAAGCAATAGATATTATAGAAGCTAAAGCTATGCTAAGCCAGGAGGTGGTACGTGCCTCCGGCGTAGGCCTTCACCACGCCCTTCATCTCGAGCTGAAAGAGCAGAGCGATGACGTTGCCCATGGGCAGCCCGGTGCGCGTGGCGATGATGTCCTGCCGCAAGTCATTGTTTTGTCGCAGCAGGTCGACGATGCGCTGCTCGTCGGGCGACAGATTGGGGAAGAGGTCGCGGGCGATGCCCTCCTGCCGCGCCTTCTCCAACAGCGTCTCATCCTGCCAGCCCAAGGCGTTGACCAAGTCCTCGGCCGACGTGATGAGGCCGGCACCGCAGTCGCGGATGAGGTTGTTGCAGCCCTCGCTGTAAGGCGCATTGACCGGACCGGGGAAGGCGAAGACGTCGCGATGGTATTCGCGCGCGATGCGGCAGGTGATGAGGCCGCCGCCGCGCTTCGCGCTTTCCACCAGCACCGTAGCGTCGCAGAGGCCCGCCGTGATGCGGTTGCGCCTGACGAAGTTGAGCTTATCGGGTTTGGTATGCGTCATGTATTCCGTTACCAGACCGCCCTGCTTGAGCATGGTATTGGCCGTATCGCGATGGGCAGGTGGATAGAGGTTGTCGAGGCCGTGGGCCAGCACCGCCACGGTCTGCATGCCCTGCGCCAAGGCGTTGCGGTGAGCCTGCACATCGACGCCATAGGCCAGTCCGCTGATAATCAATACGTCGGGGCACAGCCGGTGAAGGTCGCTGACGAAATGGCGGATGACATCCTCGCCATAACGCGTGCAGTGGCGTGTGCCCACGATGTTGATGATGTGGCGTGCGTTGAGGTCGGCCGTACCCTTGTAGAACAGCGTAAGCGGTGCGTCGGGGCAATCCTTGAGCCGCTGCGGATAGTCGTCGTCGCCAAGGCAGAACACCTTCACGTCGTGCACCTCGTCGTAAGCCAGCTCCTCCTCGGCGCGCTGTCGCATCGGATCGAGGTTGCTCAAGTCGTCGATGAGGCGGTGGGGCAGGTTGGGAAACTGTCGGCTGAGGTCATCGCGCTGATCCACGATGGCTGTGGCCGACCCCATGCGACGGTACAGGTCCACCATCGTATTGAGATGGTAATAGCTCAGCCGCGTCAGGGCGAGTATATTGATGAGTTCCTGATTATTTTGCATAGAAGCCCAAAGCTTTGTCGTAGTCCTCACTCACGCCGAGCTTGCCGTTAATGAGTGTCACCAGGTCGACGTCGGCATGAAACGACAGCTTCATGTCGCTGGCGCGGTAGATGTCGTGCTCGAAGACGTAGCGCAGTCCTTCCTTATGCAGGTTGAGGCACGACACCATCTCGTCGTCGCAGCGCAGCGGCACCTTGAACTTGAGCGTCATGCGGGCCACGACGGCATCGACACCCTTCTCGTGGAGCGCGGAGAAACTCACGCCGATGCTGCGCAGAAAGCGGTGGCGCGTATGCTCGGTGTAGTGCAGGTAGTTGGCATTGTTGACAATGCCCTCGATGTCGCACTCGTAGTCGCGCACGTCCATGCGCGTCTGAAACAGGTATTCTTTCATTTTCTTGATTTGAGATATTCGTAACCGATGCGGCAGCGCAGACAGTCGCGCCGGTCGCAATAGACTTTCTTCAGTTGGATGAGCGCCTGACTGTCGCCCGCGTTGTCGACCGTCAGTCCCACCTCGCGCCATGTACGCACGATGGTGTTGTCCTCGGCGCGCAGACTTTCGAGGAAGTCGAAGGCGCGGTCGCAGAGTTTGTCGTCTTGCCGGTGGCGGCCATATGCGAAGAGCATCGGCACGACGGTGTTGATGAGCAGCAGGTTGACCGATGAGGCCGAGAGATGCTTCTCGTTTTTGGCACTCTCGCAGCCGAAGGCGTAGTGGGTCTGCCAGTAGGGCGTCACCTGTGTGGCGAGCATCTCCTTGGCTGCGTCCAGCGTCTCGGCCTCAGCCAGTCGGCTCAGGTCGGTCTTGTTTTGGTAATAGAGGTTGGCCAACTGCGAGATGCGGATATGCGGAAAGTTCTGTGGCCGGAGTCGCAGGAAGCGCCACAGCCGGTGGTCGATGGGCGAGAGGCTGTATTTATGGGCGAGGAACTGGTATTCGCGGCGCATCTTCTGGAAATAGTCGTCGGCGATTGCCGCATCGCGATGTCGTTCGGGGATGGACTCGGGATTGAGCAGTCCGGCCTGCCCCATGAACAGGGCCTCAATCTGGAAGAGGTCGTCGCGGTGATGGGCCACCACCGTGAGCGGCATGGCGAATGCCCACTGCTCCATGGGTTCGCTGTTGATGCCGAAGCCATAGTTACGCGCCATGGTGACGAAGTAAGCGCTCTCCCACGACCCGTCGCAGTGCTCAGCGCGCCAGCGTATGTCCTTGGTCTTGCGCTCCAGCCGCTCGGCTTCGAGAGCGCTCATCCATGAGTGGACGGTGAGGCGCGACAGCGAGGGAATAATCTTGTAGCAAGGCGGGTAGGTGTCGGTCTTAATGAGGTCATCGTAGTTGCGGCGCACCTGATCGGGCACGCTCAGTTGCACCTGCGGCGGCGTGATGCCGCTCTGCGTGCGCACGTTGCAGTCGATGAGGCCTGCGACGTGGAGGATGGTGTTGTTGTAGTGCGGGTCTTTCTCATGGCCATGGGCAAACCAGTCGCTCGACTTATCGTGGATCTCGACGTTGCCTACCCACAGCGTACCGTCAATCTTCACCTTGGCGTTGAAGAAGTCGGGCCCGGCGTTGAGGTTGTGCAAACCGGGGTCAATCACCTCAACGGGCTGGCCGTCGGTGGTCTGCAGTCCTTCCAAAGGAAAGAGCTTGTGCTTCCAGCAATAGTGCAATAGTTGTTCCATATCTGCCCCGCCTGTGGTTTTATTACGGGCAAAGATATAAAAAATAACGATAGGATAGGGCAGAAAGACGAATAAAGTTGGCAGAAAATTATCTGATTGCGTTATTTTCCCCTTCCCTGCAGAAACACGGTGAGGGCCTGACGGATGGAACGCATGCCGAACTGCTCGGTATGGATCTCGCTCAATGGCAGCCAGTGGTAGGCCTGGGCGTCGTCGTGGGGCTCGACATGGCTGCAGTCCTTGACCTTGCAGAGGTAGAACAAATCGAGCGTGCGCACGTTGAAGCCCGAATAAAGATAGGTGTTGGGACAGCTGAAGAGATAGCGCGTCTCGACGACATCGAGGCCCGTCTCCTCTTTCACCTCCCGGCGCACGCCTTCCTCGCCCGACTCCCCGATGACGCAGAAACCGCCGGGCAGGTCGAGCGTGCCTTTGGCCGGCTCGCGCTTGCGGGTGAGCACCAGCAACTCATTGTTCTCGTTCAGAATAAGGGCGGCCGTGGCAGCGCTGGGGTTCAGGTAATACACGAAGCCGCAATTGGTGCAACGCTTGCTGCTCTCGTCGTTGACTTCGAAATGCTTACTGCCGCATACGGGGCAAAAGTTGAATTTCTCTAAAGGATGCATGGTAATGGATTTATAAAAAGATAAGGCCTTGTTGAGTGTTCAGCAAGGCCTTGATGGGGTTTACAGCAGGGCCTTGATTTCGGCGTCGAGATCCTTGATCTGCGCATCGCGCTTCTGCAGCGTGTTGTTGCGGTCGATGAGGAAGAAGGTGGGTACGCTCTGCACGTTGTACATGGCGGCGTATTGCGAGTCGGTGCCATCCTCGTCGTGTACGCAGACCCAAGGCAGTGCAGCCACGCTTTCTTTCCAGAAATGCTCGTCGGGGTCGAGGCTCACTTGATAGATTTCCAGACCCTGCGCATGGTATTTGTTGTAAAGCTCACGCAGTTTCATGATGCGGGCAGTGCTGCCCTCGGAGGCGAAGATGTGGAAGTCGAGCAGCACCACCTTGCCCTTGAGGCTCGTCAGCTTGCGGGTGACACCCTTGTTGTCGGGCAGCGCAATCTCAAGCACGCCGGCCGTATTGACCTTATCGGCTGGAATGGTCTGCGCCTGCTGGGCCTCGACGATGCGCAGGTCTTTCATGCCTGCGATAGCGATGTTGTGGAGGTTCTTTCCGCGCTCAGAACCAGGATAATAAGTATCCCAACTCGTGGCCACAGCGGCATAAGCCTGAACATCCTCCTTGCTGGCATGAGGGTTGAAGATGAGGCCTACCTGATTGCCAACCACGATGGTCTGGAAAAGGGCAAAGTAGGCATAGGCCTTCATCGGCGCCTTGAAGATATAGTTGAGCTTTACCTTATCCTTGTATGATTTCAGTGCCGTCTGGATGGCGGTGTCGACCTGGTCGTAGTTGAGCCTTGGGTCTTGCTGGATGGCATTGACGGTAGCCTGCAGGTTGAGCTGCATCTGCGCCAGTTCCTTAATCTTCAGACATTCCTCGGAACCCTCGATGTCGTACTGTGCCGACATCTGCGGATAGGTGGCCTTGACGGTGATGTTCTCAGTCGAGTCGATGGCCACGTTGATAATCTGCCGGTCGATGCGGAGGCGGTAGAACTCCGGATCCTTGGGTGCGTCGCCGTCGAAGCTGAATGAGCCGTCCTTGCCAAGCTTCACCGAATCGACGGTGACGGGACCGTTAAGGCTCATGTTCTCAAAATAAAGCAGCGAGTCCTGCGCGTTGCTGATGGTGCCCGACACATGGAACTTCTCGTCGGAACAAGAGGTGATACACAATGCGGCCAACGCGATGGCCAGCATTGAGAATAAGTGATTTATCTTCATACTGTGTTCTTATAATCGTCTTGACGATTGCAAATGTACGCAGAATTTTCGGATAAACGCCAAAAAATCAAAAAATAATGGACTTTCTTGCTTTTATCTACTTTATATTAGGTACCTTTGCAACGTTATATTATCAGATGTTAGTCAAAACAATAAGTATTTTTAATTTTCGATGAACGTTATTACAAAGACCGTTCAATTGCCAGATGGCCGTACCATCTCAATTGAAACAGGAAAGGTTGCCAAGCAGGCCGACGGCGCTGTTGTTCTCCGAATGAACAATACCGTACTGCTTGCCACAGTAACGGCAGCCAAAGAGGCCGTTCCGGGCACCGACTTCATGCCGGTGACTGTTGATTACAGGGAAAAGTATTATGCTACCGGCCGTTTCCCAGGCGGCTTTACCAAACGTGAAGGTAAGGCCACGGACGAAGAGATTCTGATTTCGCGCCTTGTTGACCGCGCTCTTCGCCCACTGTTCCCCTCCGATTACCACTGTGAGGTATTCGTGCAAATCTGGTTGCTTTCAAGTGATGGAAAGGACCAGCCCGACGCACTGGCAGGCTTTGCAGCCTCTGCCGCCATGGCTTGCTCTACCATTCCTTTTGAGCACACCATCTCTGAGTGCCGTGTGGCACGCATCAATGGCGAGTACGTCATTGACCCGACATTTGAGCAGATGAAAGACGCCGACCTCGACATCATGGTGGGTTGCACCAAAGACAACCTGATGATGGTGGAAGGCGAGATGAGCGAGGTGTCGGAACAAGACCTTATCGGCGCCCTCAAGGCTGCCCAGGAGGCTATCAAGCCCATGTGCGACCTGCAGGATGAGCTCGCCAAGGAGCTCGGTACCGACAAGAAGCGTGAATACAACGACGAAATCAACGACGAGGATCTGCGCAAGCAAATCCACGACGAGCTCTATCAGCCCGCTTACGATATCATCCACAAGACCCTGCCGAAGCAGGAGCGCAACGACGCCTTCGACCAGACGCTGGCCGACTTCCTCGAGAAGTACGACGCCGCTCACACCGACCTCTCCGAGGAGGACCTCGAGGAGAAGCACGCTGAGGCTACCCGCTACTGGGGCGACGTGCTGCGCGATGCCATGCGCCGCTGCGTCCTCGACGAGGGCCTGCGTATGGATGGCCGTAAGACCGATGAGATCCGTCCTATCTGGTGCGAGGTCAGCCCGCTGCCCATGCCCCACGGATCGGCTATCTTCCAGCGCGGTGAGACCATGTCGCTGGCTACTGTTACCCTCGGCACCAAGCTCGATGAGAAGCTCAACGACGGTGTGGTGACCCGCGGCTATCAGAAGTTCCTGCTCCACTACAACTTCCCGCCGTTCTCTACGGGTGAGGCTAAGTCGCAGCGCGGCCCCGGCCGTCGTGAGATTGGCCACGGCCATCTGGCATGGCGCGCCCTGAAGGGTCAGATTCCTGCCGACTATCCCTACACCGTGCGTGTGGTGAGCGATATCCTCGAGAGCAACGGTTCGTCGTCAATGGCTTCGGTCTGCGGCGGTACGCTCGCTCTGATGGATGCCGGTGTACCTATCAAGAAGCCGGTGGCTGGTATCGCTATGGGTCTGATCAAGAACCCCGGCGAGGACAAGTATGCTATTCTTTCTGATATCCTCGGCGACGAGGACCACCTGGGCGATATGGACTTCAAGACCACCGGTACGAAGGATGGTCTGACAGCCACTCAGATGGATATCAAGTGCGACGGTCTGTCGTTCGACATCATTGAGAAGGCCCTCATGCAGGCCAAGGCTGGCCGTGAGCATATCATGGGCGAGATGATGAAGACCATCAGCGAGCCGCGCAAGGAGCTGAAGCCGCAGGTGCCCCGCATCGAGGCTTTCGACATCCCCAAGGAATTCATCGGTGCCGTCATTGGCCCGGGCGGAAAGATTATCCAGCAGATGCAGGAAGACACTGGTGCTACCATCACCATCGACGAGGCCGACGGTGTGGGTCATGTGCAGGTGTCGGCTCCTAACAAGGAGAGCATCGACGCTGCCATCGCCAAGATTAAGGGCATCGTCGCCCTGCCCGAGGTGGGTGAGGTGTACGACGGTGTGGTGAAGAGCATCATGCCTTACGGCTGCTTCGTTGAGATTCTGCCGGGTAAGGAAGGTCTGCTCCACATCTCTGAGATTGAGTGGAAGCGCCTCGAGACTGTCGAGGAGGCTGGTATCAAGGAAGGCGACCACATCAAGGTGAAGTTGCTTGAGATTGATCCTAAGACGGGTAAGTACAAGCTTTCTCACCGTGTGCTGCTCGAGAAGCCAGAGGGCTATCAGGAGCGTCCGCGTCGTCCCCGTCGTGAGGGTGACCGCAACGGTCAGCCCCGTGGCGACCGCCGTCCCCGTCGTGAGGGCGACCACAACGGTCAGCCGCGCAACGACCACCGTCCCCGCCGCTATGAGAACCACGACAGCGAGCAGCAGCCCGCTGACTTCTCCAACGAGCTCGACAACAACAATGACATCGATTAATTCGAACAATAATTGATAACCTGTCTCCGGTTCGATTGACATCCTTTCCGGGCAGGTTACCTCTCTCTACAATAGGGGGCTGCGACAATCCAATGATTTGTCGCAGCCCCCTATGCCGTTTGAATGAATCATCACGCTGCAGCTCATTTATAACGGCTTCAAGCACTGTGTATGATAAACGACAACGCGGCCGCTTCAGAGAAGCAAGCCGCGTTGACCAGTGTAGAGATATTCTATTTTACTTTGTGGGCTGTAGGATTTGCTTGTAGCGCTCCTGGTCGCCGAGGAGTTTGAATGCCTCCTGCACCTGATTGTCGTCGGCAAGCGAGTTTTCAATTGCACCGCGCTGGTAATAGTAGTTGGTCACGATGTCTTGCTGCAGCATACGGATGATGCTCTTCTTGTTGAAGTCGAGGTCCTTGGCCAGATTGGGCTGCAACTTCTTGCGCAGTGCCTCAAACTCGGGCTTGGCATCGTCGTAATAACCTTCAAACTTCGCCATCTTCTCCAAGTCGTCGAGTGACTTGTCGCTCAGTGCGTCGTATTTGAAGCGGCTCTTCAGCACCATCTGCTTGAACTGCTCGTAGTCGGCGTCGGTGAGCTTAAACTCCGATGCTGGAGCGATGGTGGGGTGAGCAGCGATATACTGCTCTTCGAACGTGTTGACGAGCTCGTCGCTGTCGCGAACGCCAACAAGATAGTAGGTGATGTTGGGCAGTGAGTCGGGCTGTATGGTGATGTCGGGCTCAATGCCGCCGCCGTCCTTTACCTTACGGCCGTGGGCCGTGTAGAACGTGTGGGTGAGTGAGTCGGCCACCAGCTCCGTGCTGCCGCCGTTGTTGTGCTTATAATTGATTTTCTGAATGCAACGGCCAGAGGGAATGTAGTATTTGTTGGTCGTGAGCTTCATCTGCCCGTTGTAAGGCAGGTCGATGACCGTTTGCACGAGGCCCTTTCCGTAGGTCTTCGTACCCATGATGACGGCGCGGTCGAAGTCCTGCAGCGATCCGCTCGTAATCTCGGAAGCCGAGGCTGAGTTATTGTTGACCAGCACCACGATAGGCATCACGGTATCGACGGGCTCCACCTGCGTGAGATAGTCGTGGTTGACGCGCTTCAGCTTACCGCGGTTGCTCACGACGAGCTTGCCCTTAGGCACGAAGCAGTTGACGATGTTGACGGCCTCCGGTTCCGATCCACCGCCATTGCCGCGCAGGTCGAATACAAGGCCTTTCATGCCTTTCTGCTTCATTTCAATGATGGCGTTGCGCACCGTCTTGCCGCAGCCCTCGGTAAACGAGTTGAGGTTGAGGTAGCCAAAGCCGTTCTTCTGCACGCCATAATAGGGCACTGCGGGCAGTTGAATAGCCCTGCGTGTAATCTTGAAACGCATGTCCTTGTTGGTAGATGGCCGGTGGATGCGCAACTCGAAGGTCGTTCCGGCGTCGCCGCGCAGATGATCGCTCACGTAAGCGTTGTCCTTCTTGGTCATATCCTCGCCGTCAATACTCAGAATGATATCGCCCTTCTTCAAGCCCACCTCGGCGGCCGGCTGGTTCTCATACGGTTCGTCGATGCAGACGCGCCCTAACTTATAGTTGTAGCGTATCAGCGAACCGATACCGGCGTATTTGCCGGTGAGCATCATCTTCACGTCGCCGCTTTTGTTCTCTGGATAATACTCCGTATAAGGGTCGAGGCTTTTCAGCATCGCGTTGATGCCGTAGCCCACCGTCTCGTCGGCGTCGAGCGTGTCGACGTAGAGCATGTCGAGGTTCTTGTAAATGGTGTTGAACACCTCGAGGTTCTTCGCTACCTTAAAGTAATGGTCGTCCTGCGTCGTGGCCTGCTGGGCAGGGGCGGTGAGGCCCGTGAGCAGAGAGAGCGCAGCCATCAAAATCTTCTTCATTGCTTATTGTTATAATATAACGTGCAAACTTACACAAAATAATCGAGAAACCTGCTTTGGGAACGGAAAAAGTAGTCTTCAGCCTCCATTCGGTGGCAAGGTTAAAGAAAATATTGAAAAAAAACGGAAAATGTTTGGTAGGTTCCAGAAATATTCCTACCTTTGCAACCGCAATTCAGCAAAGACGCACTGCTTCAGTAGCTCAGTTGGTTAGAGCACCTGACTGTTAATCAGGGGGTCGTTGGTTCAAGCCCATCCTGAAGCGCCAAACAAAGAGTCCTGTAAATCAATGATTTACGGGACTTTTCTTTTTCTCGCATTTCAAAGTTGCACCCAATTTGCACCCATTTTCGAAAATCACACACCGCTTGCCCCCTTCTTCTTGCAG
>Ga0256404_1002053_pt1 | contig 45811 bp, 47 predicted proteins | sample RumenRJG_01DNA_FD_185990 | JGI IMG/M metagenome (GOLD analysis project Ga0256404, IMG submission 185990) | Bovine rumen microbial communities from Lethbridge, Alberta, Canada - RJG_01 | ecosystem: Host-associated > Mammals > Digestive system > Stomach > Rumen | place: Canada: Alberta | collected... | reverse complement strand
CTGCTGCCAATGAGCGATTGCTCCAGTCATCAGTCATTGTCTCTGAACCCACGCCCGAAGACGACCTTTTTCTTACATGTTGTGATGAGGGAACATTCGATAAATATCCGGAATATTAACAATCATTAAGGGTCGTCGGTACCTGTCCCCCTGACCCTCTTGGACAAGGAAGAGGAAGACGGTCTTCTCGATGCTTACGTACAACCAAAAGCTATGAGCTACAACAATGAGCAGGTATGGGACATGATTGAATATTACTGTGGAGCGAACACCCCATCACAGTTTCAAACTCTTTCCCGTCCCCAGCAGAAGCATGTCCTTTATTGTGTCCATGAGGAGGGAGTCGGTCCCCGCACCCTTTCCCGTCTAACGGGCGTACCTTATTCAATAGTCCAGCGTGCGACCTCTGCTGCCAATGAGCGATTGCTCCAGTCATCCGTCATTGTCTCTGAGCCCACGCCCGAAGACGACCTTTTTCTTACATGTTGTGATGAGGGAACATTCGATAAATATCCGGAATATTAACAATCATTGAGGGTCGTCGGTACCTGTCCCCCTGACCCGGATGCCGCTTGGACCAAAGTGGATGCCTGCGAGACTGACGAGAAACTGGCAGCTCTCGCTGAGAAGCTGAATGCTGACGCTCCGGAGAACCTTGCCACGGCAATGAAGGAGGCGGACGGCGTGCTTGTCCAGATAAGCACGGACTATGTGTTCGGCAAGGAGCCTTACAACGTGCCCTGCAATCCGGATCAGAAGGGAACTCCTACTGGCGTTTATGGTATGACAAAGCTTCATGGCGAACAGAAAATTATCGCCACAGGTTGTAAGTATGTGATTATCCGTACCGCTTGGCTTTACTCAGAGTTTGGCAAGAACTTCTGCAAGACGATGCTCAACCTGACGGCAACCAAACCACAGTTGAAAGTTGTCTTCGACCAATGTGGTACTCCAACCTACGCACTCGACTTGGCAGATGCCATCATCACCATATTGGATAAGGTAAAGGCAGCCCAAAGCAAGGAAGAATATGTTGGAGTATATCATTTCTCCAACGAGGGTGTCTGCTCCTGGTATGATTTCACCCAGATGATTGCAAGAATCGCCGGTCATACGCACTGCGATATCCAGCCATGCTATAGCTCCGAGTATCCTTCTCCGGTGGCTCGTCCTGCTTACTCGGTCTTGGACAAGCGCACCATCAAGGAAACCTTCAGCGTGAAGGTGCCTTACTGGGTGGATTCCTTGGAGAAGTGCATCGCAAATCTCAAAAAAATGAACAGATAAACAATAGAATATTATGGCAAAAAGAAATATAGTAATCACAGGTGGGGCTGGTTTTATCGGTTCTCATGTCGTTCGTTTATTTGTCAACAAATATCCTGAATATAACATAATATGCCTCGACAAGTTGACTTATGCTGGCAACTTGGCAAACCTTAAAGACATTGAGGACAAGCCAAACTACAAGTTTGTGAAGATGGATATATGCGACTTTGCTGCATTCTATCAGCTGATGCAGGAAGAGCACATTGACGGCATTATTCATCTTGCTGCAGAAAGCCATGTCGACCGAAGCATCAAGGATCCGTTCACATTTGCACAAACAAATGTGATGGGAACTCTGACCCTGCTACAGGCTGCCAAACTCTATTGGGAGAGCTTGCCAGAGAAATATGAGAGCAAGCGATTCTACCACATCTCAACCGACGAGGTGTACGGTGCATTGCAGATGACTCACCCAGAGGGCATTCCTGCTCCTTTCACCACTAAGGCGTCAAGTGGCAAGAATCATGAAGCATATGGTGAGGAATTCTTCTTGGAAACAACCAAGTATAATCCTCACTCTCCTTACTCTGCATCTAAGGCAAGCTCAGACCACTTCGTCCGTGCTTTCCACGATACATACGGTATGCCGACCATCGTGACCAACTGCTCCAACAACTACGGACCATATCAGTTCCCAGAGAAGCTGATACCTCTGTTCATAAACAATATCCGCCATCGCAAGCCCTTGCCTGTTTATGGCAAGGGAGAGAATGTGCGTGACTGGCTTTATGTAGAAGACCATGCCCGTGCCATTGATAGGATTTTCCATAACGGAAAAATAGCAGAAACCTACAACATCGGTGGTTTCAACGAGTGGAAAAACATAGATATCATCAAGGTTGTAATTAAGACCGTTGACCGTCTGCTTGGTAGAAAAGAAGGCGAGGACATGAATCTTATCACTTATGTAACCGACCGTTTAGGCCACGATGCCCGTTATGCCATCGACTCACGCAAGCTCCAGAAAGAACTCGGTTGGGAGCCTTCACTTCAGTTTGAGGAAGGCATAGAAAAGACCGTAAAGTGGTATCTCGAAAATCAGGAATGGATGGACAACGTTACTTCAGGCGACTATCAGAAGTATTATGAGAATATGTATAAAGACTGATAAATTACGGGTATTACAGGTCAGAACGGATCTTACCTGGCAGAGTTGTTGTTGGAAAAAGGAATCATAAAATTGCAAATTACATTATATTAATGAAGCTTTTCGAAAAACTACGAAGCCTTTTACGCGGACTTTATTATTTGTTCTTCCGTCCTTATAAAGGGTTTATAAAGGAAGAACAAATAATAAATGGCAAATATTATAGTAAAGAATCTCCACTAAAAAGAATTGACGAAACGACAATCATTGTTATGATTGATGGTCGTAGCATTCATGGTGGGTTGACTGATCGTCTGCGTGGTATAACAACAATATACCAATATTGCAAGCAGAAAGGTTTAAACTTCAAGTTAAATTATGTATATCCTTTTAAACTGCAAGACTATCTGGCCCCCAATTCTTATAATTGGATAATAGAAGAAAAGGATATCAGTTATAACTCAGAACAAACAGCTGTTGTTGTTTTAAACGATTATCAGCTTGATGTCAGTCTTCATAGATTCTATTTAGGCTCAATGATATGTAAGAACCAAGGCAAGCAGATACATCTTTACACCAACACCTATTTTTTAGATAAGAAATTCTCTGCTTCTTTTGATGAGATGTTTCAACCTACCGCACCTTTACTGGCAGCTATTGAATATAATCAGAAGCAAATAGGCAATAAGTTTATTGCAATGGTGTTTCGGTTTCAGCAGTTATTGGGTGACTTTAAGGAAGAAGGCTATAAGATTTTGTCAGATAATGAGCAAGGAGCCCTTATTAAGAAATGCATTGGTGAGGTGAAGGAACTTCATGACGAACGCCATCCAAATAAAATCATCTTGGTGACATCCGATAGCGGACGTTTCTTGCAAGAAATTACCAAGCATTTAGATTTTGTTCGTATCATTCCTGGTAAGGTCGTTCACATGGATCACACAGCCAATGCCGCTTTTGATACATATATGAAGTCTTTTGAAGATATGCTTCTTTTGTCTAAAGCTGATAAGATATATCTCCTCCAGACAGGAGATATGTATCATAGTGGTTTTGCAAAAAGAGCCTCAATGATTAATAATAAAGAATACGAAGAGATAATTTTTTAAAATGGATAAATTAGTATCAATAGTTATTCCAGTTTATGGAGTAGAAAAGTTTATTGATCAGTGTGCTCGTAGTCTTTTTGAACAGACATACGATAACATTCAGTATATTTTTGTGAATGATTGCACTAAAGACAATTCTGTTATTTCATTAAAAGAGATTATAGAATTATACCCTGATCGGAAAAGCCAAGTTCTGATTATTGAAAAAGAAAAGAATGAAGGTCTGCCTCTTGCGAGAAAGACAGGAATGCAATATGTAAAAGGCGAGTATGTCATGCTGTTAGATTCTGACGATTGGGTAGAAACAACGATGGTAGAACAAATGTTAAATGCAATAGTAGCTGAAAATACAGACGTTGTTTATTGTGATTATTATAGAAATAGTGATACACAAACACCCATCAACTGCATAGAGTTATCTAATACCAAGGAATATATAAAGAATATGTTTCTGTTAAGAGCACCTGCGCAGACTTGGAATAAAATTTATCGTACTGAGCTATTTGATGATGTTGAATTTCCTTTAAAAAGCATGCATGAGGATTTGTATATCAACATACAAGTGATGTCGTATGCAAAATCAGTTTCTCATCTAAGGAAAAATTTCTACCATTATCGCAACAATCCAAATTCAATAACCCATAATTATCCTTTAGAACAAACCATTGAGAATCTACGTCTTATGCGTTACTTTTTGGAAGAGAAGAACATGAAGGATGTATTGCCTTGTTTTTATTCATTTTTGAATTATGTAAAGAGTTTTGCATTTAAACGTATTCGTCCGTTGGATAAATCTATCATGCAGCAACTATTCATGATAGACAAAGAGTCCGATAAGTACATTTTTCAACGTCAGCAGTTTAATAGTTTTCCTACACAATTATATTTGTTTGTAAAAATGTTGATGGTAAAGGTTGGCATTTGGTAAGGTCTTATGTAAAGGACCTTTGTTGTTCTTATGATGCAAAAAGAGAGATAAAATGGTTTGAATCTAAATTGTTGAGGATTTAATGCCGAATTAGTAATACATGAAAATTAGAATAAAGTATCAAAATAATGTGAATATGGGGGGGGACTCAGAGTGTATCAACATGTTGCGGTTTCCTCTCGCCATACTCGTCGTGTTTGTGCATAGTTTCGGTGCTGACATTGATATCGTCCAACTCCATGCCTGTGGTTTAACGGGTGCTGCCGTATATGACTATGTCAGGCTGTTCTGCTCTGTGGTGATAGCGAGAAGTGCTGTCCCCATCTTCTTCATCATATCAGGATACCTCTTCTTTCTGAAGGTAGAGGAGTATGGTAAACAGGTGTATGCCAATAAGCTAAAGAAACGATGGTATAGTCTTGTAATCCCCTATCTCGCATGGAACATACTCTTCATGCTTTGGACTTTGATGTTCATTGTGGGCGGTATTTTGTTGCATGGTAAACCTTGGAGCGGCATCAGTGATTATTTCTTACAGAATGGTTGTCTCCACATACTTTGGAACAGCGGCGTATGGGGTGAGCGAACCACATGGCTTGGAGTTGAGACTCACAACAGTGGTCCTGTTCTCTTGCCCTTTTGGTATATGCGTGACATGATTGTGATGGTCGTGTTGTCACCCGTCATCTTTTGGCTAGTCAGGAAGATGGGGTTTCTATTTATTGTCTTGCTGACGGCTATCTATGCTTTCGATATTAGAATTTCATGGATGAGCGGCACATTTATGGCTGCAGGTTTGTTCTTTAGTTTAGGATCTTATTTCTCCATTAAGAAGCTGAGTTTTACCGATGTATTATGGCGATGGAGATATGTGATATTACCATTGACTATGGTCTTGATTGTTTGGCAAACTTATAGCGGTTCTCAGATGGGGGATACAATGTCAAGAATGATACATCCGTGGCTTGTCATCATACAGAGCTTTGCCATTATCATCGTGGCATCAGCAATGTGTCGGTATCAATGCTGTTACCTATTGAACATGAAACTGGCCAAGACTTCCTTCTTCATCTATGCCATGCATCCATTTATCCTTGGTCGCGTGATAACTGGTATTAACAAGATAATGCCGATGGGCGATACTTGGTATGTTATGACCATAAATTATCTGGCAGCCCCTTTGACTTGCGTAGGAATATGCGTGGGAGTATATTGGGGAATGAGAAGATGTTTACCAGGAGTGATGAGAATGTTGACGGGTGAGAGAAAAACTAAGAACTTTAGATTATAAAAAGAGGTTTGTAGAAAGTCTTTGACAAAAAAATAACTAAAAGACTTGGCGAACTATTATAAAGCAGATATAATCGGATTGGCAACATGGTAATGGTTAATAAAATATTAAATTTTTAACAACTCAATATGAGAGGCCGTGTCATGGATTTATGACACACTCACATAAAGGGATATGCCCTAATTTGAGTACTAACTTCTTAGGGAAAGAAAATATCATTTATTATTCAATATATAATAAGCGGAGAAATGTTTAATTTGGAAAAATTTATAGCTGATTTTGTAATTAATCGGCCTGTTAGCATGTTTGCCCAAGATATAGAGGCAAACAAGGAAAAACTTTCAGCTGAAATAAAAGGCAAGAAAGTTTGTGTGATTGGAGGTGCTGGTTCTATCGGTTCTTCATTCATCAAGGCAGTACTTCGCTTTGAACCACAGAGCGTAGTTGTTGTAGACTTGAATGAGAACGGATTGGCAGAATTGGTTCGTGATGTGCGAAGCACAGAAGGACTTTATGTACCTGATGAGTTCCGTTGCTACACCCTCAATTTTGCAGATCCAATCTTCGAACGTATTTTCCGTGAGGAGAAGGGCTTTGACATAGTAGCCAATTTCTCTGCTCACAAACATGTGCGTTCAGAGAAAGACAAATACAGTGTTCAGGCACTGATAGAGAACAACGACATCAAGGCTAAGAAACTGATGGATTTGCTTACAGTATATCCTCCAAAGCATTTCTTCTGTGTATCAACCGATAAGGCTGCCAACCCTGTGAATATCATGGGAGCAAGCAAGCGCATCATGGAAGACTTAGTGATGGCATATAATAGCTATTTTAAGGTTACAACCGCTCGTTTCGCCAATGTGGCATTCTCCAATGGCTCATTGCCGGACGGATGGATTCATCGACTGCAGAAGAAGCAGCCTTTGGCAGCCCCATCAGATGTGAAGCGATACTTTGTATCTCCTGAGGAGTCTGGGCAGATTTGTATGTTGGCTTGTATTCTCGGAAATGGTGGTGAGGTATTCTTCCCAAAGTTGGGTGAGGAACAGATGCTTACATTCTCTTCCATCTGTGATGATTTCGTAAAGGCAGAGGGTTTCAAGAAGGTGGAGTGTAAGAATGATCCTGAGGCAAAGAAGTATGCTGCAGATATGGATTATGAGAGTGACAACTATCCTGTTGTTTACTTCAAGAGTGATACTACAGGCGAGAAAGCTTACGAGGAATTCTATGTTCCTGGTGAGAAAATCAATATGACTCGTTTCTCTGCACTCGGTGTAGTTGAGGAGACAACCCGTCGTCCGATGCCAGAGATTAATCAGTTCTTTGATGAGCTGGAAGGCATCTTTGCAGAGCCAGACTTCACCAAGGCTGAAATCGTGACATCAATCAAGAAGTTTATACCTAACTTCGAGCATGAAGAAAAAGGAAAAAACTTGGATCAGAAAATGTAATATCCATAAATGACAATATTACTCAATAAGAATGGTTATGAGCCTTTTTTAGACTTTTTAAAGGCGTATGCCATTATAGGTGTTCTCTTAGGACATACTATTCCATATTTAGATGAAACAGGTTATAGCCTATGGTATGGCATGCAAGTTCCACTGTTTGTTTTAATACAAACATTTCATGTTTTCAAAAAAGAGACCTATCAGTTAAATATACCCAAAATAGTTAAGCGTGTTCTTTTACCTTATGTATTAATTCAAATATTACCATTATGGTATTTTATATATAAAGGTATTAGATTCGCAGATATAATTGGATATTATACTAATGGGGGGGTATTGGACCAGGTTCCTATTATCCATGGATTTATCTTCAGTTAGCTTTCATATTATCATTTGTCAAACCTCTGTTTGAGAAGACCAGTTCTTCATATATGTTTATAGTGTTTGTTGTAATTTGTGAAGGCTTGGAAATTCTAACATCATTGCTTCATATATCAGATGGTCTTTATAGACTGCTATCTATAAGATATATCTTTTTGATATACTTAGGTTGGATTTGGGTAAAAAAAGGTATTGTGCTGAATACAAAAACAGTATTGCTTTCTTTGTTCAGTATGGCTACTATCATTTATTTCGAATATTTCTATAAAGCAACAGAACCGTGGTTTTATGATACTGCATGGAGAACGCATAGATGGCCTTGTTATTATTATGTTTCTATATTACTATGCGGAATACTATATTGGGTATATAATATAACTAAGAGTAACCCATTAGTATTATCAATAACAAAAATACTATCTAAGTGTTCCTATGAAATATTCCTTGTCCAGATGGTGGCAATACCATTCTTACCACCTTTAAGTTTCGTACATGATGAATTGTTGCAACATGTTTTAAAAATAATTTTTATTTTTATAATAAGCATTATTGGTGGATTTTATTTCAATAAGTGTTATAACATTTTGCTTAAAAATATATAAAAATGGCAGATTTTAAGAAAACGATAGACTTTATCAAGTCTGTTTATGGCAACCAGGAGTTTACTCCTCTGGCTGTTCCTGTTTTTGCAGGTAATGAAAAGAAATATCTCAACGAGTGTATTGACACAACCTTCGTTTCATCCGTGGGTAAGTTTGTTGATCGCTTCGAGGAAGATATGGCAAAATACACAGGTGCAAAGAAAGCTGTGGTATGTGTAAGCGGTACAAATGCCCTTCACATGAGCTTGTTGCTTGTTGGTGTAAAGCAAGATGATGAGGTGTTGACTCAGGCTCTTACTTTTATTGCAACCTGTAATGCATTGAGCTATATTGGAGCCCATGCCGTATTCATCGATGTGGATCGCTCCACAATGGGCCTTTCTCCTGATTCTTTGAAGGCATGGCTTGAGAAAAATGCCGAGATACGCAAGAATACTCGTAAGGGAGAACTTCCAAAGAGTAGAGATTTTGCTTTTGAAGAGGATGACTTGGCTTGTTATAACAAGAATACTGGTCGTCGTATTAAGGCTTGTGTTCCTATGCATTCTTTTGGTCATCCTGTCCGCATTGATGAGATTGCTGCTATCTGTAAAGAGTGGCATATCGAACTTGTAGAGGATGCTGCAGAGAGTATTGGTTCAACTTTCAAGGGACAGCACACTGGTACATTTGGTAAGATTGGCGCTATCAGCTTCAATGGTAACAAGACCATTACAACAGGTGGTGGCGGTATGATGCTCTTCAATGATGAAAAGTTGGGAGCATACGCAAAGCATATTACTACGCAGGCAAAGATTCCACATCGTTGGGAGTTCCGTCATGACCATGTAGGTTACAACTATCGTATGCCAAATATCAATGCAGCTATGGGATGCGCTCAGTTGGAGAACATTGACAAGTATGTAGCAAGCAAGCGTAAGGTTGCTGCTGAATATGAGGAGTTCTTCAAGAATGTACCAGATATCGAGTTCTTCGTAGATTCTCCAAATACAGTTTCCAACTATTGGCTCAATGCTGTTATCTTGAAAGATAAGGAGGCACAGATAGACTTTCTGACTCAGACAAATGATAATGGCGTAATGACTCGTCCAATCTGGGAGTTGATGAATCGCCTGCCAATGTTTGAGAATTGTGAGAACGATGGTTTGAAGAATACCATCTGGTTTGCGGATAGAGTAGTAAATATTCCTAGTTCAGTAAGAATAAATTAAAATAATTATGGAAGAATATGAAATGATATGTTCAGAATGCGGAAGAAGATTCCGAGTTCAAGTAACAACAATGAACGTACCAGGAGGTAAAGAAAGAGAAGATATTTATTGTCCGTATTGTAATGCGTATAATGGCTATCGTATGACTAGCGGCTTTGTATATACATTTAAAATAGACGAATAACAATGGCTAATTTAGAAGTTACAAAAGATTTCCAAACTTTTGTTGATAGTGTATATATAGAACACTACCAAGAAACATATGATCTATATCAAGCAGCTATAGGCAATGTTGAAGGACAGTCATCTTTTTCGTTAGAACCCTGCAAAGGAAGTAAGGACATGTTATTGATTCACGAGCCATCAAATAATGCTCTACGATTGTCGCCTAAAGCATTAGCTTACCTCCCTGAATGGATAGAGCAAAAATTGATGGACGGTCTCGATGCGGAAACATTCTGGGGAATGGAACATGCTAAAGAGAAGGACGAATGGGAGGAACGAAAGAACGGGAACCAATAAAATGGAACAAAAGAATCTCATCCTCGTTGGAGGCGGTGGTCATTGCAAGTCTGTGATAGAAGTTGCAGAGAGTGTAGGCTATGAAATCAAGGGAATCCTTGATATGCCAGATGAAGTTGGCAAGGAGGTTCTACCTGGTCATAAGGTAATAGGAACCGATGATGAGATTCCTCAATATGTTGAGGAGTGTGATTTCATTATAACTGTAGGTTTCATCAAAAATCCAGCCCTCCGAATCAAACTATATAATAAGGTGAAGGCGGCTGGAGGCAGATTGGCAACAATCATTGCCTCTACCGCTCATGTTAGTAAATATGCAGAACTTGGCGAAGGTACAGTCATTATGCATCATGCATTCGTTAATGCTGGTGCAAAGATAGGTGATAATTGCATTATCAATACTTTCGTTAATATAGAACATGATGCAGAAGTGGGTAATCAATGCCACATTTCAACAGGAACTATGGTGAATGGTGAATGTAAGATTGGAGAGAATTGTTTTATCGGCTCTCAATCCGTTTGTGCCAACTGTATCGAAATCGCTTCTGATATTATCGTGGGAGCTGGTTCTGTAGTTCGTAAGTCTATACGTGTGAAGGGAATTTATGCAGGAAATCCTGCTATCCTTAAAATTAAAGCAAAATAGCATGAGCAACCATACATTAATAATTGCAGAAGCTGGTGTCAATCATAATGGTTCCTTGGATATAGCCAAGCAACTTATAGATGCAGCTGTTGATGCAGGAGTTGATATAATCAAGTTTCAAACCTTCAAGGCCGATAAACTTGTATCAAAAGATGCCAAGAAAGCCGAATACCAGAAGAAGAATATAGGTGATGGTGATGATTCTCAGTATCAGATGCTCAAGAAATTAGAACTGTCTGATGCTGATCATCAAGAACTTGTTGCCTATTGTCATCAGAAAGGTATCCGTTTTTGGTCAACTGCTTTTGATTTGGAAAGTATTGATTTCTTGCATTCTCTAGGTTTGGGACTTTGGAAAATTCCTTCTGGTGAAATTACTAACTATCCATTCATCAAGAAAATTGCTCTTCTTCATGAGCCGGTCATCATGTCCACCGGAATGTGCAATGAAGAAGATATCAGGAATGCGATGGAAGTATTGTTGAAGAATGGTTTGACAAAAGAGCAAATTACAATCTTGCATTGTAATACCCAATATCCAACACCCATGAAGGATGTCAACTTGAAGGCAATGCTAACCATCAAACAGGATTTTGGAACTATTGTTGGTTATTCTGACCATACCCAAGGAATAGAAGTTCCTATTGCTGCAGTAGCTCTTGGCGCACAGGTCATTGAAAAGCATTTCACTCTTGATAGAAATATGGTTGGTCCTGATCACAGAGCCTCTTTGGAGCCACAAGAACTAAAGGCTATGGTAAAAGCCATCCGTAATATAGAGCAGGCTTTGGGAACCGGTATAAAACAGGTTTCTGATTCAGAACGTGCCAACATTGCTGTAGCTCGCAAGAGTATTGTGGCAAGTACCTTTATAAAAAAAGGTGAAACATTATCCGATGATAACTTAGCAGTTAAGCGTCCTGGCACTGGTATTACACCTATGCGTTGGGAAGAAATTGTAGGTACAAAGGCTATTAAAGATTATCAACCAGACGAACAAATACAATTATGAGAAAGATTTGTTTTGTAACTGGCACTCGTGCTGAATATGGCTTGTTGAGTCGATTGATGAGATTAGTCAAGGAAGATAATGATTTACGGCTCCAAGTCATTGCCACCAATATGCACCTGATGCCCGAATATGGAGAAACCTATAAAGAGATAGAGAAAGATGGATTCACTATAGATAAAAAGGTCTATATGCATAAACCATCTGATGATGCCCATGGAATTATTTCATCAATGGTAGAAGAGATGCAAGGTATGAATGATGCCTTGTCAGAGCTGAAACCTGATATTCTCGTACTCTTAGGTGATAGATATGAGATTCTTGTTGCTGCTCAGGTAGCGTTGATTCATCGTATTCCTATTGCTCATATTCATGGTGGAGAAGTTACTGAAGGTGCATTCGATGATGCCATCCGTCATTCAGTGACAAAGATGTCATCTTTGCATTTTACTTCTTGTGAAGAATATCGCCATCGAGTTATTCAGATGGGTGAACAACCATCTAGAGTTTTTGATGTAGGTTCTTTAGGGGTAGAAAACATCAAGGCTGTTCCTTTGATGACGAAAGATGAACTTGAAGCATCCTTGGATTTCAAGATAGATACACAAACAATTCTTGTTACTTATCATCCTGTTACCCTTGGTGGTGATCCTGCTAAAGACATTCGTGAGTTTTTGGATGCTTTAGATCAGTTCAAAGATCTGAAAGTAATCTTCACTATGCCAAACTCTGATACAGGAAGGGATGCTATAGCTTTGGCTGTAGAGAATTATGTGGAGAAGCATTCTAATAGTGCAAAGGCTTATACATCTTTGGGATTAAAGCGCTATCTTTCGACCCTTCAGTTTGTAAAGGCAGCAGTTGGCAACTCCTCTAGTGGAATCATTGAAGTTCCTTCATTTGGTATTCCAACTTTGAATATTGGTGATAGACAAAAGGGAAGGCTTGCCTCAAAGAGTGTTGTAAATTGTGGACCATTAAAAAATGATGTGATTGCAGGACTTAAGTGCTGCTTGTCGGAAGATATGCAAAAAGCAGCAAAGATTTATAAAAATCCGTATGCCAAGCCAAATACAGCCCATTTGATTTATCAACAACTTAAGAATGTGGAGTTGGCAGGTTTGAATTTAAAAACTTTTTATGATTTATAGAAATGGAAGATATTTTAGTAGTTATACCTGCACGAGGCGGTAGTAAAGGACTTCCTGGTAAAAATATCAAGAATCTTTGCGGAAAACCATTAATAGCTTATTCAATTGATGTTGCGAGAACAATCACTACAGATGAAAATATTTGTGTATCAACTGATGATCAGAAGATTATAGATGTTGTACAGAACTATGGTTTACAAGTACCTTTTGTGCGACCTAGAGAACTAGCTTCCGATACGGCGACAACAAACGACGTTCTTTTGCATGCAGTTAAATATTATGAGAATAATGGTAAGATGTTTAATAAGATTCTTCTTTTACAACCAACTTCACCATTGCGTACAATCGATCAGGTGAAGGAGGCTCTATTGCTATATAGAAATGATGTAGATATGGTCGTTTCGGTAACAAAATCTCATGCACCTGCTGTGCTTTGTAAAGATGACATCGATGGATACGTTAACCTTGTATATAATAAACATGCTGGCGGTCGTCAATCTCTTCCTACATTTTATGAGTTTAATGGTGCTATTTATGTCATAAATGTAGATTCTCTTAAGCATAAAGGATTAGGTGGCTTTAATAAACGAATAAAATATGTAATGTCAAAAGAAACATCAATCGATATAGATGATATTTATGACTTTATGTTTGTTGAGTCGATTATAAACAAAACTCAAAAGTAAATCACATTATAAATAAAAATTTTATGTTTTCAAAATATTTGATTAAGTCGGATGCAACTTTGTTAAATGCCTTAGAAGCTATTAATTCAATAGGGGGCATGGATGCATTGACCTTGTTTGTGGTAGATGAAAAGAATTGTGTTATCGGTTCTCTTACAGATGGTGATATTCGTCGTGGACTGATAAATGGTGAAAGCTTGGAAAGTAGTGTTCTTAAAATTGCAAATAAATTATTTACATATATAAGAGTTACACAATGTGACGTTAAAACTATACACATTGCAAAAGAAAAAGGAATAGAACTTCTTCCAGTGCTTGATAACGACATGAAAATAGTTGATGTAGTTAATTTAAGGCAACAAAGAACTCGACTTCCCATTGATGCTGTTCTTATGGCTGGAGGAAAGGGAGTCCGCCTTCGTCCTTTAACTGAAACAACTCCTAAACCATTACTTCCTGTAGGGGACAAACCAATTATTGATTATAATATAGACAGTTTGATGGAGAATGGTATTAAGCATATATCTGTTACTGTCAACTATCTACATGAACAATTGGAGGAGCATTTTTCTAACCCTGTAAATGGGGTACAAATTGATTGTATAAAAGAACCGCAGTTTTTGGGAACAATGGGTGCAACACAATTTGTCACAAAGTTCTATAATGATGTGGTTCTTGTGATGAATTCAGACCTCTTTACTAATATAGATTACGAGGATTTTTATCTTCATTTTATGGAGCACAATGCAGATATGTCTGTTGCTGCTGTTCCATATTCTATTTCTGTTCCTTATGGAATTTTTGAATTAGAAGGTAGAAATATAAAGGGGGTAAAAGAAAAACCTGTCTATAATTATTTTGCCAATGCTGGCATTTATCTCATCAAACGAGAACTATTAGAGAATATGCCAAAGAATACGTTCTATAATGCTACCGACCTGATGAATGATGCAGTAGCAGCAGGTAAGACTGTTATTCGTTATCCGATTACCGGCTATTGGCTCGATATTGGTAGTCATGAAGAGTACAAAAAGGCTAATGAATTAGTGAAACATATTAAGAATTTATAATATTTTTGTAGAATATGGTTTTTGAAGATTTGAGAAAAATAATAGATACAAACCTTTTACCAATAATAGGGAAAAGGGTCGTATTGTTAGAAGTTCCATATTATTTGAATATTGGCGATTTGTTGATATGGAAAGGAGAATTAGAATTTCTTAAAAGAAATAAAAAGGAGGTTTTATATTCTTCGAGTTCTTATAACATGGATTTCTCTAAAAAAATCGATTCAAATGTAACAATATTGCTACAAGGGGGAGGTAATTTTGGAGATTTATGGAAAGAACCTCATGATTTTCGAAAAAAAATTATAGAACAATATCCTAAAAATAAAATTGTAATTTTTCCACAGACAATTTTTTATACAGAGGAGAAAGCTTTATTAGAAGATGTTGAATTCTTTTCAAAGTATAGGAATGTAATAATATGTGCTCGTGATGAACGTTCTTATAATATATTGCAAAAGAACTTTGTAAATAAGAGTCTTCTACTTCCTGATATGGCATTTTATATAAATATAAACACACACATATTAAATAAAAGTGAAAGAGTTTTATATGCCCAAAGATTAGACGAAGAGTCCTTAAAAGAAATGTCTTTTAAAGGTATTCCTCAAAATGCAGAGATTCATGATTGGCCTACATTTGAAGGACTTCGAAACGTATCTTCTTTTTTGAGTTATATTACTCGCTGTGCACAAATAGTGGACCGACTTTGTGGTACAAAATTATGCATTAAAATAACGGATTATTATTGGCTTAAGATTCGTATGCCAAAATTCATTCAAATAGGCATTGATTTTATAAATGAATATGGGGTAATATATACGACACGTTTGCATATAGGAATATTAGGCTTACTTCTTGGTAAACAAGTTTTTTTCCTTGATAACTCTTATGGTAAGTTGAGCGGGTTTTATAATAGTTGGTTGAAAAATATAAAAAATGCATCTTTAGTTGATAATGAGTAATAATAAACAATTAGTAAAAAATTCTATATATAGCATTGCGTCTTTTATAATTAATTTGTTCATATCATTTTTCTTTACTCCTTATTTAATAAGGGTTGTAGGAAAGGAAGCTTATAGCTTTTTCCCATTGGTAAATAGCATTGTTGGATATTCATCTATAATATCAACAGCTGTTGGCGGAATGGCTGGCCGATTTGTTACAATGAGAATATATAAAAAAGATTCAGAAGGGGCTGCCTATTATTATAATTCTGTATTATTGGCAAATTGGATTCTGTCTCTGTTTTTTACTCTATTGTCAGCAGTAGTTGTTATATATCTTGATAGATTATTAACTATTCCACAAAATTTAGATTCGGAAGTTAAAGCTTTATTTGCATTTGCATGCGCTTCTTCTGTATTGGGGTTGATGACAAATATACTAGGATTGGGTTGTTTTGTTAAGAATAGGCTTGATCTTACTTCTTCTCGTACGATGGTAACTAGTCTGTTTCGAGTAGGAATGATCCTTCTTTGCTTTTCAATATTTCGTCCTTCAATAGTATATATGAGCAGCTCAGCATTCTTTGCTGCAATAATTCTTGCTTTTTATAATATAAGATTTAAAGGAAAATTATTACCAGAAATACCTTTAAACGTTGTAAAATACTTTAAGTGGACGTATCTAAAAGAGGTAATGTCATCAAGTGTTTGGAGCTCTATCAATCAGTTGGGTATGATATTAGTAACACAGTTAGACTTATTGATAACAAATATATTTATAGGTGTATCTGCAACAGGTGATTATTCTATTGCTAAAACAATTCCGACTTTAATGATACAGTTTATTGCAACCTTGAGTAGCGTTTTTGTTCCGTCTTTCAATATTCTATATGCTAAGGGAGAAAAACAAAATCTCATGCATGAAATTGCGAAATCTATAAAATTAATGGGCATTTTTTCTGCAATACCTATTGGCTTTTTAATGATGTATGGTAAGGCTTTCTTTAATTTATGGGTGCCAGGTCAGAATACAGATGTGATTTTTGAGCTTTCCCAACTTACTTTGATACCGTTACTTTTTAATGGGGCTGTAAACCCTTTGTTTCATATTTATGCAGTAGTAAACAAAGTGAAGTTGCCCTCAATAGCTTTTGTCTTTTTTGGCTTATTGCAGACAGCTGTTGTTCTATCATTATTGAGCTGTACAAACTTAGGCTTGTGGGCCATACCTATAGGCTCTTTAGTAGTTAATATTATTAAATTGTTAACATTTGTTCCTATGTATGCTGCAAAATGTTTAGGCTTACCTTACAGCTTCTTTCACAATCAGATAATTAAGGTGGTTTCGTCATGCTTTTTTACATTGGTTATAGGTTGGTTATGTATTAATTTGTTGCCTTCTAATACATGGACGTTATTTGTTTTGAATGGTGTTATAGTTTGTTCTTCTTCTTTAGTTCTGATAGGATGGCTATATTTGAATAAGGCGGAAAGGCAATATTTATTAAGAAAACTTGGAAATAGAAAAATATTAAATAAGTAGACATGATACCAAAATATGTTCTTTATAGTTTTTTGTTATTACAGATTTTAACTATACCTTTAACAAAAATTCCTTTCCATCCAATGGTGGAAATACAAGCTGTTTTATATACAATATTAGGCGTTTATCCGTTATGTGTATTTTTAAAGAATTACAAGTATCTTAAAGATAATTGTAAATTTTTGACATATGTATATGTTTTAGTTCTTATATCATGTTTGATAGGATTAATTAAATTATACTATGTTCAAAGTGAAGGACTTTTGCTATTTGACATTTATAAGACATATATGGCTTTGTTTTCTATTGCATGGATATTTATACCAATAATTGATAACTTAGCTTTACATCAAGTAGTTCAATTTTGTTTTAAAAAGGTATTTATTATTTGGATTTTAGTATTATTGCCATTCTATCGTATAGGATTTACAGCATCATATTTGGAGATATTTTTACCATTTTTGTTATTCTTTAATATAGCATCAACAAGAGTAAAAGTTATCTTGGTTTTATACGCTTTGTTTTTCATATTATTTCCTGGACAACGGTCCAATTTGTTGCTATTCATATCTGTATTTATTATATTATTATTTAAATATATACCTCTCTTAAAAACTAAAAATGCTATGCGGCTAATGGGGTGGATATTTTATTTTATTCCCATAATATGTATTTTGCTTTTTATTGTTAAGGGTTTTAATGTCTTCGATTTTTCATCTTACCTTAATGGCGAAGAACAGTATGGGCAAGAAAACTTATTTGACGATACTCGTACTGGGCTTTATTTAGAAAGTTATAATTCAATTATTAATCATGGCACATGGATGTTTGGTGAATCTCCTTCATTTGGATATGATTCAATTTGGAGATCTCAGTATTATTCTATAACGTCTTCGATTCAGCGTTACTGTGAAGTTTGTGTTATTAATATCTATGTATGGTATGGTTTGGTGGGTTTGTTACTCTTTTGTTATTTGTTTTTCTTGATAATAAAAAAGGCTTTCAATTCACAGTCGCCAATAATTATAACTTTGGGGCTTTACATAAGTCTCTTTTATATGATGTGTTGGGTGGAAAACTGTAACTGTTGGGTTTCTGTAAGATTCATATTTGTATATTTATTTATTGGCTTTATACTTCAAATAAAAAAGACAAATATGTCTAATAAAGGAACAGAGCATTATTTTAAAAAGATGTTGAATTTAAATGTATAATATGTTATTATCTATTGTTTTACCAGTATATAATGTGGAGAGATTTTTAGGTGAATGCTTAAGATCTATATATTCACAGTGTTCTAATCGAATAGATTTTGAAGTGGTTGTAGTTGATGATTGCAGTCCTGATAAAAGCTATAAAATCTTGGATAAGTATAAACAGGACTATTCAAATTTCAAAGTAATAAAACATCAAGAAAATAAAGGATTAGGAGCGGCTCGTAATACAGGCTTTCGAAATATTCAAGGTGAATATGTTTGGTTTATAGATTCAGATGACATTATTCCTCTTAATGCTTTTTCTATTATTGAAAAGTATTTACAGGAAGATTGTTTGGATATTTTAATGTTTCAGGTTCAGACTATGGAGTCAAATGGAAATAAAATGGAGTATTATGCTAATTTCCCATATGAAACTGATATTATATCTGGGTTGGATTTTTTAAACTCAAAGGTTATCCCCCATTGGAAAAAACCAGTTACGGCATGGTCTCGTATTCAAAGAGTAGATTTTCTTAAAGAAAACAATTTTTGTTATCCAGAAGGTGTGTTTTTTGAAGATGAAGAGCTGAATCTAAAGGAATTGATAGCATGTAAACGCATGAGATATGTAACACAGTGTTGCTACTACTACAGAGTTAATGATAGCTCAATAATGAGGACTAAAATGACTCCTAAAAAGTTTGTAGATAAAGTGTCTGTGTTTTTAAGATGTTTGAAGGTGGTGGATAATAACAGTCGTTTATATCCTGAACTCATAAATATAATAGTTCCCACGCATTTGTCAGTATTGCGACAAATGGCAAGGGAATACAAAAAGATGAATGATGAGGAAAGAAACCAATCAAAACGACTTCTTAAAAACTTAGATTATTCTGTTCTAAATAAATATAAGAAATTTAGTATAAAGTATTTATTGTATTCTCATCCTAATCTTTTTGATAAATTATTATGGATAATAAAATAACGCCATTGTTTTCTATAATTATGCCTTGTTATAATTCTTCAAAGTCTGTAAAGAAGACAATAAGGCTAATTTTAGATCAGAGTTTTAATGATTTTGAACTGATAGTCATTGATGATGGATCTACAGACAATACGTTTCAGATAGTTAAAGATTTTGCTTTAAATGATCAGCGTATACGACTGTTTAAACAATCCAATTTAGGTGCTGCAACGGCAAGAAATACGGGTCTTAATTATGCAAATGGAGATTGGATTGCATTTTGTGATAGTGATGACGAAGTTAGAAAAGACTGGCTAAAAAGTTTTTATGATAATATTTTGCCAAATAGTGATATGTTGTCTCAAGGTTATTTGACAGACACAGGACAGAAGGTGGTCTTGCCTAATTATGTATATGAACGAGATTCTTTTAAAGAATGGCTAGAGCAAGGATACAAGGGCTTTTTATGGGGCTTTTTATGGTGTAAGGCGTTTAAAAGTGAGATAATAAAAGAAAACAACTTAGTGTTTTCTTCACATTTATCTTTTCAAGAAGATTTAGAATTTATTCTTCATTATTTGGAATTCAGTAAAAACATTGTTCAGATAAATTCTACAGAATATATATATGTTGGTAATGGAGATGTTTCAAAATACAAAAAATACAGAAAGTTAGATGGGGCGATTTTGTGTATTGAACATATAAAAAAAATAATGAATCAGGAAGATGGGCTGTTGATAGAGTATTTTCAAAGATTAATGATTGAAGATATTTTCTTAGGCTATTGTCAGAATGATACACAAAAAAAACGAATATCAAACATTTTAAAGTTTAAGCATATTGTAGGGAATGAGTTACGATGGCAGAATTGTTCGGGCTGTTCTCGTAAATTGTTCTATTTGTTTTATTCATATTTGCCAATATCCTTTATGGATAAAGGATTAATGTTATTAAATAAGTTATATGTTATCAAAAATTAAACAATTGCTTTCTTTATTTGTATGGAATATAGGATTCCATAAATATGAGAAGGAGCTAGTAAACAAATATTATGATTCATCGTCTGAAAATAATAGTTTGTGCAAGCAAGGTATAATTGTAATGATTGATGGTCGTCAAATTCATGGTGGTTTTGCCGATAGAATTAGAGGTATTGCTACGATTTATCAATTTTGTAAGAACTTTAATGTCCCGTTTTCTGTTTATTATGATTATCCTTTTAAACTGGAAGACTTTCTTGAACCAGCATCTTTCAATTGGGTATGTAAAAAGACGGAATTAAGTTATAGTAAGAAGCAGGCCAAACCTGTGCTTTTAGAGGAATGGATGTTTCCACATAAGTATCATAAGCTTTATTTATTATTAAACGTTTTGTTTAGTAAAAAGAGACAGTTGCATGTATATACCAATTCTCATTTTTACTATGATAAGTTTAGTGAGCAATTCAATGAATTGTTTAAACCAACACTACGATTACAACAAAGCATAGAATGGAATCTTAAAAATATAGGTTCTGATTATGTAGCGATGGTCTTTCGGTTTCAGCAATTATTAGGCGATTTTAAGGAAGGTGATTTTAAAGTTTTATCCGAGACAGATCAGTCTAAGTTAATAGTAAAGTGTATAAAAGAGATCGAAAAAAAATGGAATGGTAAAGATAAAGTTCTTGTTACATCTGACAGTAGTAGATTCTTATCTGAGGTAAGCAAATTGTCTTTTGTTTATACAATTCCTGGACAAGTTGTTCACATTGATTATACTAAAGACGCTACATTTGAAACATACATGAAATCATTCGTTGATTTTTATATGTTATCAAAAGCAAAAGAGGTTTATTTATTATTGACTGATGATATGTTTCAAAGTGGTTTTCCTAAAACTGCATCAAAAGTTCACAATCGTCCATTTAAAATTATAAAATTCTAATAATGAAAATAGTATTTTCTCATTGTACCCAATCATATCCAATAAATTTCTCTGCTTCCAATGTAAAAGTTGAGTATATTTCAAAGGGGTTAATGTTGAGGGAGGCTGATGTCGTAATAATAAATGATGTTTTTGGCGACAGGAAACTTCATAAAAACATGAAAGCCACCAAAAATAATATTACATATTATCTATTTCAAAGATCTGGAAAGAACGTGTTTAAAATTATGAAAAACATTCTTTCTTGTGTAAATATTTTATGTAGAGAATATCGTAAAAACGACTTGAATATTTTGTTCGTTGGTGGTGTTTTCCCTGTTTTTATTCTTCAGATTTTAGTGGCCAAAATATTAGGGTATAAATGTGTCTTTTTGACTCAAGAGTGGTCGCTGTCCTTAAATAATAAGAGACTCATTGATAAAATTGGAGCTTATTGTAGTTGCTTTTTATATGGAAAAATAGTAGATGTAATATTGCCCATAAGTCATTTCTTGTATGATAAAAATTTGCATTTTAAAAAACCTATGTTATTAACTCCTATATTGGCTGATTTTAAGGATGATAACACAGATTACAAAAATCAGTATTACAATCATTTTGCATATTGTGCAGGAGCGGCCTATTTTCGAGTTATAAAAATGATGTTAGGAGCATACAAATTATTTGTTGAAAATGGTGGCGAGCAGAAATTGATTTTAATAATTTCTGGTAGAGAGAAAGACATTAATGATATAAAAGAATATGTCAAGCAAATGGGATTGGAAAAAATGGTTATATTTAAACATCAGATTCCTTATGAAGAGTTGATGGATATTTATAAAAGTTCTTTAGGCTTGTTGATACCTTTAGATCCTGATTCTGTACAAGATAAAGCCCGTTTTTCTCAAAAAATAGCAGAATATCTTTCTGTAAAAAGACCTTTGATAACAAGTAATGTTGGGGAAATTCCTTTTTATTTTACTCCTTATAAGGATATTCTTGTTGCTGAATATAACGAAAAAGCATATTGTGATGCAATGTCTTTTTTAGCAAAAAATATTCAAAAGGCCGATGCTATAGGAAAAGAAGGTTTTTACACAGGAAGAAGAGAGTTTGATTACAGGGCTATGGGTGAAAAAATGTATAATTTCTTTATTAATCTTGATAAATAGGAAATATGATAGACTTATATGTGTGCTCTAAACCTTTACAATATTTTAATATAAAAAATATTGGAAGTGTTAAGTATGAATCATCTTATAAAATATTGGCCTTTGTTGGTAATTTTAATGATGCTGATAAATTCGTATCTAATGTTAGAAAATACGATGCCTTTTGGAATCAAGTCATATTCTTACATAATAGAAAAGAACGGGAAGAATATATAAAAAGTAAGAAAATCAACAATCTCTTTGTTGAAAATGATTCTTCTTGGAGAATGTTAAAGATTGTTCTAAGAGGAAACGTTAGACGCCTGTATGTCTTTGAGGAAGGTATTGGTACCTATAAGGATGTTTATTATCCAATACTCATGAAATTTTTACGAAAAATGGCAGGCATTGGTAATCATTATGGAGCAGCTTGGTTTTGTAAGAACGTTTTTTTATATGAGCCAGATTTTTTTAATAAAAGATTTCATTCTAATAGGGGCATCCCTTTCAAGTATACATTTATAGAGGGCCTTGAAAAGAATCAACAGCTTTTGTCGCACCTGTCAGAATCCTTGCCTAAAGCATTGTATGTGTCTAATAAGCGTATTCTTATTTATCTTACAAATTATGACATTAATGCTGATATAATTAGAAAGATGGAGAGTATAAAGGGGGAATATGATTTATTAATAGTCAAACCTCATCCTCATATCAAGAATCCCAAAGTTAAATCTAAAGATGTTGTTGTTCTGTATACAAACATGATGATAGAAATTGTCCTGTTTGATTTGATAAAAAGAAACAACAAAATTGAAGTTTGGCATTATGCATCTACTTCTGTGGTTCATTTCTTAAAATATATAAAACAGGTCAATTTATCGACAAGTATACCTATTTTCGATGAATATGTTAATTATGTATCTACTATAAAATAATTCAGCATGGATGTAGAAATTGAACGAAAAAAAATAGTTTACAATTATAGAATTGATTTAATTAAGGTTATTGCTTTATTTCTAGTCGTTTTATACCATTCTTCTTTTTTATATGATAATATAGGGGGAAAGACGTTGTCTTTATGTTCAGTTTGTGTTCCCTTGTTTTTTATAGTAAATGGCTATTTATGTATCACCCCCCCCATTCAAGAAAATACAAACTATCTTATAAAATTGAAGAAAGTTCTTATCCTAATTGTCGTATGGAGTTTTATATTAGTATCTTCAATTATGTTAATTAAAGAAGAGGATCTGACCATTCCTATTGTTGTAAAACGAATGGTAAATAATGATTTGGGATATTGTAATTGGATTTGGTTTATGAATACTTTGTTTATTCTCTATATCTTCAAACCTGTTTTGCAGATAGCTTTAAATTATCCTAAAATATATTGGAGCTTTATCGCTATTGTATTTACTTTTGTTATAGTTTTCCCAACTTTAAGTTTTATATCTACAAAGATATTGAATAGTGTTTATGACATTTCTTATATAACGAGAAATATCAATCCTTTTTATGGGTGGCAAGCGTTTTCTCTTTTCTATTTTGGATTAGGTGTTGTCCTCAATCTTCATAGTAAAATAAAAATAAAATACCTATTTGTGGTGTTGCTACTATCGTTTGTAAGTTCATGTGTAATAAATTCTTTTGTAAGGAAGGATCTTGATATTGTGTGGATTAATTATAACACGATATGGACAGCGGCTCTCGCTTTTTCTTTGTGTTTTATAATACTAAAGATAGGCACGGTTAATAGTTTAATTCAGAAACTTATTCATATTATAGGTCGTAATACATTGGGTGGCTATTTACTAGAAGCAATCATTCTTTCGCTTTTCAGAAAGTATGAAATTACATGTCACAGCTTTTATAGCTTTATCTTGTGTGTTGTGATAGTTTTTGGACTTTCTGTATTTATCTCATTTTTATTCTCAAAAACACCTTCAGTTAGATACTTATTCAAAGTTTAACTATATGAGCATGGTAAAACGTGATATTTGTATAGATATTTTAAAATTCTTTGCCGTTCTTCTTATAACCAACTCTCACATGGAGTTGCTGTATGGCAAGTATAGCATGTTGGCAACTGGTGGGGCGATTGGGGATGTGTTGTTCTTCTTTTGCTCAGGATATACCTTGTTCTTGGGTAGGGAAAGAAGATTTGATAATTATTACAAGCGGCGCATCAACCGTATATACCCTACGGTTATAATGTGGGCGTTGTTGTCCTCTGCATTTTTTAATCGACACTCCGATATGAGCGACATAATTGTAAATGGTGGAGGATGGTTTGTAACATGCATCATGATTTATTATGTCATACTGCATCTTATTCGTAAGTTTGCTTTTAATCATCTTAAGATTGTATTAGGCATATCGTTGTTGGTCTCATTAGTGTGGTATCTTGTTATAGACAAACCAGTTGGTTATAATATGTATGGAGCCACTTATTTTAAGTGGTGCCATTATTTCTCATTCATGTTGCTTGGAGCGATTATGGGTGTGCATAAGTGCATTGGTAAGGTTTCTTTCTTGAAAGATTCTTTATTCTTGATAGGGTGTGTTGTCTTGTTTTATAGCATATTGCTTCTTGGCAGAAAGGTTCCTTTGATACATGAACTGCAGGTCGTTTCTTTGGCACCTCTCATGGGGGTAACGTTCTATTTTTATAAGATGTGCAATTCTGACCAGCTGAAAACTTTGTATCAGTCAAAATGGATTGGTCCTGTCATGAAGACTATCTCAGGATTGTGTTTAGAGGTGTATCTCGTTCAAAGTGTTCTATTTACAGACAGATTCAACAGCTGGTTCCCTTTCAATATTTTCATAATGTTTGTAGTCATCTTAATAGTTGCATACGTATTAAGATGTCTTGCAAGATGGTTCTTGCAGACATTTAGAGAAGGGGATTATGAGTGGAAAATTATATTTAAACTGTATTGAGATATTTTTATGAAAATGAATAAATTCTATTCGGGGGGGGGTAAAATTAAGCCTCCTCATTCCTTGGGCTTATGATAAAGTTTTGGCATTTTTTTATAAAGGTGCCATGAAAAAATGTGGCAAGCATGTTTATTTACGCCCTTCTTGCTCCGACTTTAAGGGCTTGTGGAACATGACAGTTGGTGATTATACAAGTATTCCAAAGGGTGCTACGTTTTATTGCACAGAAGCTTCTCTTACAATAGGTAAAAAAGTGATTTTTGGACCCCATCCTACAATTATCACTGGAGATCATCGTATTGATGTGATTGGAAAATACATCATGGATTCCAAAGAAAAGCTGCCAGAAAATGATGCTCCTGTTATCATTGAGGATGACGTATGGACTGGTGCAAACGTGACAATATTAAAAGGGGTGACTATTGGACGAGGCTCTGTCATTGCGGCTGGTGCAGTTGTCACGAAATCGTTTCCACCTTATTCAATTATTGGTGGTGTTCCGGCAAAGCTGATTAAGATGAGATTTACTCCTGAAGAGATAGAGGAACATGAGAGATTAATCAAAGGATAAAACAACATAGATACATATAGTATCGGAGAGTAATATGAGCGATTTTTTCAAGGCGTATAAAAGATATATCATTCATCATCCTAAAAGGATGCAGTATAAACCAACGGCGGACAAAGCTTTCGATAAGGGGAAACTGTATGATGTGTATAAGGAGATAGTCAAGGATGTTATACCAAAAGAGGAAGATTGTGCCTTGATTTCTGACTTTGTACGGATTTCCCAATATCTCCACGATATATATTCTGAAGTGTATAAGCATCTTAATGATGACTTGCGGCATCTGAACCTGAAGGGCATTGAAGTGGCTGAATACCTTGTGGCTTGTTTGAATCGCGAATACAAGGTGATTTGGAAAAAGAGAGCGGAGGCTATGGATAAAGCAGAGAAAGGGACATACTTCACCTCTGATATGTTTGACTTCAAATTGCTATCGTCAGCCCCAGGTATCGGTATGCTGGATGCAAGGGCTTCATTGGAAGCGGCTACTGACAGCTATAACCTGATTATGAATTATCTTCGGCATTTTTTGGATGAGAAGTTTGAGACGGATGATGCCAAAGAGGGAGAGTTTGCGGGAAGGCTCATTCGGATGTTCCAAATAACTCAAATTGCCGTAGTCTTCAAACATTCATACGATGACATCTTGTATAATAAAGGCTTCGTAAAGGTTGATGATGAAATCAGGTCTATCATGTTCGACTATGACAACCATGAAGACCTGATTTTGCTTAGGGCTGGTGACATGATGTTTTCGGAACGGAGACTGCATGTGATGAGTGAGAACTTGCACAAGCAAATAAAGCCTCGGCTGTATCGGTATGTAACTGACCGAAGAATAAAAAGGGCTAAAATAGAAAACAGTATCATCACACTTGAATTTGGACAGGGAAACGCAAAGGAACACAAGGAAATAGTGGATGACTTGCAGGCTTCGATAGATGCCTTTTATGAGTTTCTGCAAGGAGAAACAGTCTTGCCGCAGATGGCGAATGCTACTGTCGACGAGGCAATATCTGTCTGGGGAGCCATCCAATATATTGCCATGTATGTGTCTACTTATAAGGATTATGATGTGGCATTATTCAAAAAGGAGGATTTCAGTGTAGTGCCAAGCAAGATACGCAAGGATAGGCTGATTGAGTATGTGGTAAAGCTGACCAACATAAAGGCTTCCAAAGTGAAAATGGTGATAATGAAGATGGAGGCAGATTGGAGTCGGTATAATGATATGTGGACTTCGATGATATATCCCGTTGGCGACTATTATCTGCTTCCGTTCTATCCGATTCTATATTCGTCACCTTACAATATCATCGACCAGATGATGTTGCGTGGAGGTGTTGATTTGGACAATAGAGGAAAACTCTTTGAAAACTATTTGTATCAACAATTGACAGAAAAAAGAACATCTTATCCAATAAATTGTCTGAAGTCTGGTGTTTATGGCGAGAATGGGGATAGCGAAGAGATAGACGTTGTGGTAGGCATGAAAAAAGCCGTTCTTGTGGCTGATGCCAAATGTATTCATTACTCTGTAGAACCTATTAACTATGCTGAGGCTTGGGGACGATTGGAGGAAGGCTGTGAGCAGGCTATACGCAAGGCTCTATTCATCAGGAATCATCCTGAATATTTTCTCGCTCTTGGTGATTTTTCAAACAAAAGGTTTGTACCGTTTGTCATCACGAACTACCCGACTTATACAGGCTTCTCACACAATGGGGTATATGTGATAGATTCCCATAGTTTCCTTGCCTATATGCAGGGCGGATATGTCACGATGAGGGAAATGGGTATGAATGAGAATCCAATTATTGCAGCCAGAAGGTTTTATCAGAATGAGGATCAATATTCTGACAATTTCGAAAGATATCTGCAAAGCAACCCAATAAAGGAGCTATTCAGGAAAAGGATTTATATTCGTGATTTGCCTTTGATGCCAGAGAGTAAAGACACTTACAAAGTGGAAAGCAAATCTGCAGAGGTGGTGAATGACCCACAGTTCAATATTTCTTAAGGGCAGCCGTGATGTTATAAATAATTCATAATTAATAGGAACGATATATGACAAGAGTTTTAGTTGTAGCTACGAGTAGAAAGACTCGTGGCGGTATTACTTCGGTAGTGAAAGCTCATGAGACTGGGGAACAGTGGAAGAGATTTCATTGTCGCTGGATACAGACGCACAGAGATGGTCCAGCATGGAGGAAAGTGTGGTATCTCGTTACTGCACTTATTGAATATATGGTGTTGCTGCCGTGGTATGATATTGTATGAAGTATTGTGGCAAACATGTATATATTCGTCCGTCAAGTTCTGACTTCAAAGGACTTTGGACATGAGTGTTGGGGATATTATACAAAAGTATTCCTAAAGGAAGTGTTTTCTACTGTACTGAGGCATCATTGACTATCGGTAAGAAAGTGATATTTGGTACTCATCCAACGATTATTACTGGTGATCATTGAATAGATGTCGTAGGCAAATACATCATGGATTCCAATGACAAATTGCCAGAGAACGATGCCGCTGTTGTTATAGAAGACGACGTTTGGACAAGTGCTAATGTTACTATATTAAAAGGTGTAACGATAGGAAGAGGTTCTGTTGTTGCTGCAGGGGCTGTGGTTACTAAATCATGTCCTCCATATTCAATCATTGGTGGTGTTCCTGCAAAAGTGTTGAGGATGAGATTTACTCCTGCAGAAATAGAGAAACATGAGAGAATTTTAAATATTTAAGAATATGATAGAGTTATCTGAATTAGAAATTTTAAAAAGAGCTCTCCCCGTATTAGAGGGACATTATGAAATGTACCTAGAGGAAAGAGACAAGTCAAATTATTCCCGGTTAAAGAAAGATAGGGAGCATGCTAAACATAATATGTATTCTCATGCGAACTATCTAGAGAAAACCTTGACAGAAAATCCTTATGTTTTGGCTGCTGTCTATGATGGAAACCAATTCCAATTTGAGGATTTTATCAATTTTGTAGATAGCGATATGCCAGGATATATACAGAAAGTTAAAGATAAAATAGAAAAATTAGAAGAAGAGAAGCATAAGGAGGTATAGATATGGGGTTATTTAGGCTTGTTTTTATATTGCAATCGTATCTTTTGCTCATATTCATCTATCTTCTTAATCATTCTATAACAATTGGCACTATATTGAAAAACTTAGGAATTGAAAGTGACCAAGTGGCATTGCCTGATTTGCCTAATTGGATTTCATATATAGTTTATCTTTTGATAGTTTTGATTACAAGTAAATTGATGCTGTTGTGGGTTCCGTTACTAAAAGATAGTATAGAGGTTAAGTCTGAGAACATTGAAAAAATATATCCAGCAAGTGAAAGCTTCCTTCCTACATTTTTTGCATACGTGTTCTTAGGGTTGAGTATTAACTATTGGACATCTTTGTTTTTTGTGTATATAGCATTAGGTATCTTTTGTCTATGTTCAGAAATGTATTTGTATAATCCTCTCTTCTATATCTTTCAGTATCGTTTCTATTATATTGAAATGAAAAGTGGTTCTAAGATATTGGTAATGAGTAAGTATAAATTTCAATTAGGGCATAAGAAAGATTTCACAAGACTGAAGAAAATTAATGATTTTAGTTATATAGATTTAAATGATGATTAGTATATGGATTATTTATTGGCAAAAATAAGGGGAAGAAATGGCGGCCTATCTATGGTCTTGTCTGATAAAACCGTTTTCGAAGACATTCCTAATTTTATGAATGCTCGAGCTTATGATGATGATTATAAGTTGCAAGATGGGGAATGGTTTGTAGTTGATGAATTTAGTAGCAAATCTTACTGTTTGGATATATTGCAGAATAATTTTAATGCAGCTGAGTACTCTAATTTACCCAAAAAGCTATATAGAAAGATTGCATATGTAATTTCTGTACAGGAAGATGAAGATGGTAATGAAATTTATATTTTTCAAAATGTCACATCTTCGTTATTATTGTCTAAACAAAAGTTTATTTCGTTTGGACCTTTTCTTGATATTGCTGTAACTGGATTCACAAACACAGATCAAGCAAGTTTGGTTAATAATGAGAATATCTTGGTTCTTAAGGAATTACCAGATTGTTATTATGTAAAAGCTGAAGATAAGTTATATTTCAGAAATTTGAGTTGTATCACGTCTATATTTGACGGTATCAATGAGTTGTACAATGAGGCGACAGATGAAGAAGTTCGGACGCTTTTTGACTTGGAAATGGTTAATTTGGGTGCTGATTTTGGAACAGATAAAGTAAAAATTCCTAATAGAAGGAAAATAAAAGAAGCATTGATAAGGTATAATTCTTTCTCAGATGAAAAAAAGCAATTGTTGCCAACTTATGTTAGCAAGTATTGTCCAACATTGTTTGATGAAGAAACCCAGAAATTCAATATAAATAGCGAGAAAGAATTGACTGAACTTCTCAATGGTATGAATCAAAGATATTATACCACGGAAATTGATGAAGAGAAGAGACTTGCTAATTCTATAACTGTAGTTTTAGATTAAAGACTATGAATCCAAGAGTTTTAGTTGTAGCTACGAGTAGAAAGACTCGTGGCGGTATTACTTCGGTAGTGAAAGCTCATGAGACTGGGGAACAGTGGAAGAAATTTCATTGTCGCTGGATACAGACGCACAGAGATGGTCCAGCATGGAGGAAAGTGTGGTATCTTGTCACTGCGCTTATTGAATATATGCTGTTGCTTCCGTGGTATGATATTGTGCATATACATGTGGCAACAACGCAGTCGGCAAGGAGAAAGATGATCTTCTTTGTATTAGCCAAGTTATTACATAAGAAAACCATCTTGCATTTTCATCCTTCCAATGAAAAGTTTCTTTATGAGCCAGCCAACAAGGAGCTATATCGCAATTTGTTCTCTAAAGCAGATCTTGTGTTGGTCTTGTCTGAGCAATGGCGCAGATGGATAAAGGAGGCTTTGGGATTGACAGAGCATATCGAAGTTTTGTTTAATCCTTGCCCAATGATAGAACCTAAACCAGAGTTAAAGCAAAAAGAAATATTGTTTGCAGGAACTGTAATACCTCGGAAGGGATATGCTGATTTGATTCGAGGATTCTCTAAAATCGCTTCTTCTTTTCCCGACTGGAAAGTTGTTATTGCTGGGAATGGTGAAATTGACAAGGCGAAGGCTATAGCTAAAGAGTGTGGAATAGAGAAGCAAGTTGTGTTTTTAGGATGGGTTAATGGAAAAGCTAAGGATCTTGCTTTCCAACGTGCTTCTATTTATTGTCTTGCAAGTGATGGCGAGGGCTTCCCAATGGGCGTGCTTGATGCCTGGGCCTATGGCATACCTTGTGTGGTTACTCCAGTAGGTGGATTGCCTGACATTGTAATTGATGGTGAGAATGCATTGGTGTTTCCTGTGGGCGATGTGGATGTATTGGCAAGGCAACTGGAGAGAATGATTAGCGATGATGAACTTCGTGAAAAGATTGCTAAAGCCTCTTTAGAGTTGGCTCATACTACCTTTAATATTGATTGTATTAATAAAAAAATGGAAGATATCTATGAACGATTTAAGTAAGAAGCGTTTATATTCATTGGACATGATGAAGTTTGTGGCTGCTATCTTCATAACGAATTCTCATTTCCAACCGCTATATGAGGGGGTGAATACTGCCTTTGCTACTTTTGGGGTGCAGGGTAATGCGCTGTTCTTTTTTGTAGCGGGGTATCTGCTGATGATGGGATTTGGAAAGCATAAGGAGCTGAGCTTTATCGATTGGTTTAAAGGGAAAATCAGGAGGTTGTGGCCTGCGGTGTTTATCTGGGTGGTGGCAGCTAACTTGATATGGGATGCTCCGCTGACTTTCAATAAAATGATATTGGGGAGTGATTATTGGTTCCTGCAAACTATCGTGGTGTACTATGCTTTGTTCTATCTGCTGATAAAGGTTTTGCCTGCTAAATGCCGATTCTGGGGGGGGCAATAAATACATGTTGTCTCTCTTCGGTCTGTCGGTAGTTTGCTCTGTGGCTTATTTCTTTTTGATGCCGGTGGCGGAAGGTTCGCCTTTTCATACGAGCTTTCATTTTGTATGTCATTTCAGCATCATGATGATGGGGGCTATGGTGTATGTCTGTCGTGACAGAATAAGTATGGGACATTGGGTGAAGGATGTTTGCGGTATGGCACTTTCGTTTGTCTTGTATTTCCTGATATTGGCTATTGGAAAGAACAAGACAGGATGGCTGTATGATGTCCAGGTGCTGGCGCTTGTGCCTCTCCATAGTTTTGTTTATTATGGGTATAAAGTGGCATCGTATAAATGGACAGACTGGTGCTTCGGCAAGAGGTTCTTAGGCAAAAGTATCTCTCTTGTTGCTGGGCTCACGCTGGAGATTTATATCGTGCAGTTTATGCTTATTACGAATAAGTGGAATAGTGTGTTCCCATTGAACATCGTTATTGTGTTTGCTATCATTTGCTTAGCTGCATATCTGCTAAAGGTAATGACCGCAGCTTTTCTTTCGCTGCTATCGAAGGATAAGTTTGCGTTGGAGGTTTAATGAAATATCTGTAATGTATGAAGATACTAATTAATGCTTACGCTTGCTCACCGGGAATGGGCAGTGAGCCTGGAATGGCGTGGAACTGGGTGAGCAATCTTGCCAAGTTCTGTGAGTTGTATATTATTACCGAAGGGGAGTTTCGGGAGAAGATAGAGGAGGTGGTACCAACCTTGGAACAGGGGAAGAACATGCACTTCTATTATAATCCCGTGTCCGAGGATATTCGTAAGATGTGTTGGAACCAGGGTGACTGGCGATTCTACAAGTATTATCGTGAGTGGCAGTGGAAGACGTATCTCATGGCGAAGGAGATTTGTTCTTCTGAGCATATTGACGTGCTGCATCAGCTGAATATGATAGGATTCCGTGAGCCGGGCTATCTCTGGAAACTGTCGCAGGAGGATGGGGTGCCGTTTGTATGGGGCCCAGTGGATGCCAAGGACAAGTTTCCAGTAGAATATCTGGATGGTGTGAGCCTCAAAACAAAGTTGTTTATACATTTAAAGAACTTCTTAACGTGTCTTCAGCTAAGATATTCAAGGCGTGTGCTTAAAGCTGCCAATCAGGCTTCTGTCGTTTTTTCTGCCTCGTCCAACTCTCAACATTCTTTCAAGAAATACATGGGTATAGATTCCCCCTTACTTAACGAAACGGGTTGCTATTTGCAGAACCATCCTATTGCAGATAAATCTCAAAAGGAAGTTTTTGATGTTCTTTGGGTAGGCAAGTTGGATTTCCGCAAACAATTGCTGTTGGCATTATGGACTATTGCAGCTGTTGGAAGTCATAAGGTCAGACTGCATATTGTTGGTGGTGGCGACTCGACATATTATCAACAAAAGGCAATAGACTTAGGCATTGCTGATTGGTGCGTCTGGCATGGTGCCGTAAGCCATGAAGAGGTACAAAAGCTTATGCAAAAGTCAGACGTCTTTTTCTTTACAAGCGTAGCAGAAGGAACACCACATGTTGTGTTAGAAGCTATCGGTAACAACCTCCCAGTTGTTTGTTTTGACACTTGCGGTCAAGGTGACGCAGTAAATGAAAATGTAGGACGTAAGATAGAATTATCCATTCCTATGCAGTCCGTCCATGAATTCGCAAAGGTTCTTAAAGAACTTGAGCGCAATAGAAACCTCTTGAAGCAGATGTCGGAGAATTGCAGGCAGAGACAACTGGAATTGTCTTGGGCGGAGAAAGCTAAGACCATGGTGGAATGGTATGAGAAAATCCTTAGAAAATAACAAGATGTTTAGACTTAAAGATTTAAATATACTTGGCAGTAAGGCGGAGCTCGCCTCGCTGCCAGAGGGCAAATTGCTCATTAATACGATTAATGCCCATTCGTATAATACAGCTCGTAAGGACAAACTGTTTGCTGAGGCGTTAATGAATGGCAACGCTCTTATTCCTGACGGGGTGAGCATCGTGAAGGCTTGCCGATGGATTAAGGCAAAGAGCCAACCAAAGGAAAGAATAGCCGGATGGGATTTGTTCTCTTTCGAAATGGATAAGCTCGAAAGAGAAAGTGTTAAATGTGAAATGTTGAAAAAAACGGTGATGTTTATGGGCAGCTCGCAGAAGGTGCTTGACCTGATAGTGAAGCGGGCGGCTGAGGTTTTTCCTCATCTTAAGGTGGTGACCTACTCGCCTCCTTACAAGCCGGAGTTCTCGGATGAGGACAATAAGGCTATCATTGAGGCTATCAATGCTGCTGATCCTGACTTGCTCTGGATTGGCATGACTGCTCCTAAGCAGGAGAAATGGACGTACTCGCATTGGAAGGAGTTGAATATCCATTGTCATGTGGGAACTGTTGGTGCTGTATTTGATTTCTTTGCTGGCACCGTGGAGCGTGCACCATTATGGTGGCAGGAGCATGGCTTAGAATGGTTGTATCGTTTGTTGAAGGAGCCAAAGCGTATGTGGAGAAGGTATATCATTGGTAATACCGTATTTCTTTGGCATATGCTCGGCGAGAAGTTCTCTCGCTGAAGATAATTCTCGCAAAGGCACAAAGGGCGCAAAGAATAATTTTTCAGACACTTTGCGAACTTAATACTTAGCGAACTTTGCGACTTGGAGAGAGATAAACTAATATATGCGAGAGAAAAAAAGCGAGATAGATAAATGAAAGCAAGAGACGAAATGTTCTTTAGGCTACTGCGATTTGCATTAGGGACGGAGGCAGATTGCCCTAAGATGCATCTAAGTGAGTGGCGAGTGATGTTTCAGATAGCGAAAAAACAGGCGATTACAGGATTTATTGGCTCGGCACTGAGGAATATTGGTGGTAATGTACTCATTGAGAAAGATGCAAAAAGTCAGGATGCCTTCACGGACCTGGCTATGGACTGGATGGGCGAAGTAGTAATGATTGCCCGTCGAAATCAAAAGGTAAATAATGATGTCATTGATGAATTCCTTAAACTTGAAAGTAAAGGACTACAGTGCTGCTTACTTAAAGGTCAAGGCAATGCTTTGATGTATCCAAATTATGACTCTCGAACATCCGGTGACATTGACGTTTGGGTGCGATTTAAGGACACAGTGAATACTGATGGCAATATACGAAAGATTATCAAGATGGCAAAGGAGGTGCAACCCAACTCAAAAGCATCTTACCATCATATTGATATACCGGATATTAACTGTACACCTGTTGAAGCTCACTATCGTCCTCAATTCCTTTTTTCTTATTGGCACAACAAGCATCTTCAAGAATATTTTAATAAGCATTCTGACGAGCAGCTTGATAATAAGGTGAAGTTTGGCGATAAGGAAATTTCTGTTCCGACACCAGAGTTCAATATTGTCTTTCAGCTGAGCCACATATATAATCATCTGTTTCATGAGGGAATAGGTCTCCGGCAGATTATAGATTACTACTATGTACTTAAGGCCTATGATAGTTTATCCAATAAGAGTTCTATAGATTGGGACAAGCAGTTAAACTACTTAGGTCTGCATAATATTGCTGGTGCTATAATGTGGATATTGACTAATGAATTCGGAATGCCAAAGAGTTGGGCTATAGTGTCATCGGATAAAGGTAGAGGAACTTTCGTATTAAACGAGATACTTCAAGGCGGTAACTTCGGCAAGAGTGATAAGCGTTACCACTTTAGCAACAGTGCATTTGGCAAGAATCTCCAGCGCCTTCAGCGTGATTGCCGATTATTGAGTTACTTCCCCTCAGAGGCATTGAGTGAACCAATATTTAGACTATGGCATGCGTGGTGGAGGTATAAACATAATTAATTGTAATATTGATATAATGGAAAACAGAAAAGTTGCCCTGATCACGGGCATTACAGGACAAGACGGCAGCTATTTGGCAGAACTGCTGCTGAGTAAAGGATATGACGTGCATGGTATTATTCGCCGGTCATCAGTGGACTTCCGTCCGAGAATTGCACATTTGGAAGGACAGAAAGGCTTCCACTTGCATTATGCGGACCTTGGCGATTCTATGTCAATTGTAGGCATTGTGGATAAGATCAAGCCGACGGAGATCTACAACCTTGCGGCCCAGAGCCATGTGCAGGTGAGCTTCGATTCACCAGAGTTTACAGCTGACGTTGATGCTGTAGGCGTGCTCCGTATTTTGGAGGCTGTGCGCATCTGCGGCCTTGTGGATACCTGCCGCATCTACCAGGCTTCCACATCGGAGCTCTACGGTAAGGTGGAGGAGGTGCCGCAGAACGAAAACACACCGTTCCATCCTTATTCTCCTTACGCTGTGGCCAAGCAGTATGGCTATTGGATTGTGAAGGAATATCGTGATGCTTATCACATGTTTGCATGCAATGGTATCCTCTTCAACCATGAGAGTGAGCGCCGCGGCGAGACCTTCGTGACTCGCAAGATAACGCTGGCTGCTGCTCGTATCAAGCAGGGTAAGCAGGACAAGCTGTATCTCGGTAACCTGTCGAGTCGCCGTGACTGGGGTTATGCCAAGGACTACGTGGAGTGTATGTGGCTGATTCTGCAGAACAAGAAGCCGGATGACTTCGTGATCGCTACGGGCGTGCAGCACACAGTGCGTGAGTTTGCTACGCTTGCCTTCCACTATGTGGGCATTGAGCTCGAATGGCAGGGCGATGGTGCTGACGAGAAGGGTATAGACAAGGCTACCGGCAAGGTGCTCGTGGAGGTATCGCCAGACTTCTATCGTCCTACGGATGTGGTCAATCTCTGGGGTGATCCTACTAAGGCCAAGGCTAACCTCGGTTGGAATCCTAACAAGACCTCTTTCGAGGAGCTGGTAAAGATCATGGTCGACAGCGATATGAAGAAGGTCGCTGCTGATGATGCTGCTGCTAAAGTAAGAGTGAATCTGGAAGAGTATCTAGAGAAGGGTATAGTGAAATAACTCCTTCCACATTGAGAACATAATATCTCACACAGAGACACGGAGACACGGAGTATTAAGAGATGCCTCTGTGCTCTCTGTGACTCTGAGTATAATCTCACACAGAGCCACAGAGTATAAGGAGTCCTTTTTATTAAGAGAAACCTCTGTGATCTCTATGTCTCTGTGTGAGAAATCATTTAGAAGAAATATAGACTTCAGATCATTGTACAAATATTTGTTTTATGACATTACAAAAGACAGATAAGATTTATGTTGCCGGCCACCATGGATTGGTAGGCTCGGCCATCTGGAACAATTTGAAACAGCGCGGCTATAACAATCTCGTAGGTCGCACACACAAGGAGTTAGACCTCACCGACCAGCTCGCAGTAAAGAACTTCTTTGATCAGGAACAGCCCGATGCAGTAGTATTAGCCGCTGCCTTCGTGGGTGGCATCATGGCTAACTCGCTGTACCGCGCCGACTTCATCATGCAGAACATGAAGATGCAGTGCAATGTCATCGAACAGGCCTACAAGCACCATGTGAAGAAACTGCTCTTCCTTGGCTCTACTTGCATCTATCCCAAGAATGCACCACAGCCAATGAAGGAGGATGCACTGTTGACATCGCCGTTGGAGTACACCAACGAGGAGTATGCTATCGCTAAGATAGCCGGACTGAAGATGTGCGAAAGTTACAACCTGCAGTATGGTACAAATTATATTGCTGTGATGCCGACGAATCTCTATGGTCCTAACGACAACTTCCATCTTGAGAACTCTCATGTGATGCCGGCAATGATGCGCAAGATCTATCTTGCCAAACTCATCCACGAGGGCGACTGGGATGCCATCCGCGTGGATATGGACAAGCGTCCTATCAACCCCACTGACAAATTGCGCGCTATCATTGGTGAGGGGAATGTCGATGGGAAGAATGACAAGGAGCGCATTCTGAAGGCTCTAGACTTCTATGGTATCGACAACAACAAGGTTACACTTTGGGGCGACGGCAGTCCTCTGCGTGAGTTCCTTTGGAGTGAGGATATGGCAGATGCTTCTGTACATGTGTTACTCAATGTGGATTTCAGCGACATCATTGGCATTGAGAAATATTCTTCTGTCTTCTATGGTGCAAAGACCGATGGAGAGGTTAACCGCAACAACTCAGAGGGGCGTGGCGGTGCTATCCCAAGTCTCGGAGAAATCCGCAACTGCCACATCAACGTGGGTACGGGCAAAGAACTCACCATCAAGTCGCTGGCAGAACTGGTGAAGGAAACTGTAGGCTTCGAAGGTGAGATCGTATGGGATTCGACTAAGCCAAACGGCACCCCGCGTAAGCTCATCGATGTGACGAAGCTACACAACCTCGGTTGGCATCACAAAGTGGAAATCGAGGACGGTGTGAAGAAACTCTATGAGTGGTATCAGAGTACGCTGAAGTAAAAGTAGCTATTTTGCGATAGAATGTGGGTATGAAGGGATTCTAAACAGAATGTCTTTGTACTCACATTGTTTTTTTATATATGGCATACGAAGACATTTGGCAGAAGGTAAAGAGAATGAGACAGCGTGACCGTAAGCAGCTGGCTTATGAGATTCATGAATATGTTTTATTTTCTTACTTATACAATTCTAGAATTTTGCATACAAAAGATTGTCTGATAATATTAATTCTATAAATACATTTTCATTAAAAATTCATCACAACTTTTTATGAATAATCACGTAGTTATTATGGCCGGCGGAATTGGAAGCCGTTTTTGGCCAATGAGCACTCCGACCTACCCCAAACAATTCATAGATGTAATGGGAGTAGGAAAATCTCTCATCCAACTGACGGCAGATAGATTTAAAGATATTTGCCCTAATGAAAATATTTGGGTGGTCACCTCACAAAAGTATGTAGACATTGTCAAGGAGCAACTGCCTATGGTGTTGAATAGCCATATATTGGCTGAACCAGAACCAAGAAATACGGCACCCTGCATTGCATATGCGTGTTGGAAAATAAAAGCAGATGATAAAGATGCCAATATAGTTGTTACGCCTTCTGATGCGCTTGTCATTGACACAGAGGAGTTTAGACGTACCATAAAAGTTGCCTTGGACTTTACTGCTAACAGTAATGCTATTGTAACTCTTGGGATGAAACCAACCAGACCGGAGACTGGTTATGGCTATATAGAAGCCTCGAAAGATTTTGGAACTGACGAAATTCGCAAGGCAAAGGCTTTTAAGGAAAAGCCTAATTTTGAATTGGCAGAGAAGTATCTTGCTGATGGTAATTTCTTCTGGAATGCTGGTATTTTTGTATGGAGCGTTAGTTCAATTGTTAGTGAACTGAGAACTTATGCGCCACAGATTACAGGAATAATGGATGAACTTTCCCCTTATTTGTACACAGATAAGGAAAAAGAGGAATTGAAGTTGCTTTTCCCTAAATGTGAAAAGATTTCCATTGACTATGCGGTTATGGAAAAGTCTCCGAACATATTTGTCCTTCCTGCAGAATTTGGATGGAGTGATTTAGGCAGCTGGGGATCTTTGCACACTCTGTTACCTCAGGATGATGACAAGAATGCTACTGTTGGTAATGTTGAGCTTCACAACTGCACAAACACAATAGTCCATACGGCAGACGAGAAAAGAGCCGTCATTGTTGGACTTCACAATTATATCGTTTCAGAAAAGTCTGGTCAGTTGCTTATTTGCCCTCTATCAGACGAGCAGCACATAAAAGAATATTCACAACAAAAGTAATTGGAATAAAATAGCAAATAGCAAAGTTTCCATGATTACATAGTTGGGATGACTTCAAGCTGCTGAGTTATTAAGAAAACAATTGGAATTTTAAGTCCGACTAGCTGAAAATATTAGGAATAACGAAGAGATTTGGCATACAGACAATGGGACTTTGAAAGATGTTCATAGTAGTGGGACGAGCATAAGACTCTGTAATCTTAATCTGTATCTGTCGCGAAGATCTACAAGATTGATTATTAGTGTTGTCAGTATGGGAAGGTAATCATAGGAATTAAAATAAAAACAAGGATAATATGAAGCTATATCCATTGTTATTTGAACCCAATCTGCATACAGTGGTTTGGGGTGGAAAAAGATTAAGACCCTATAAGGGGTTGGCGCCCACTGATGAGCCTATTGGCGAGTCATGGGAGGTGAGTGCTATACCATCGAGTGCAAGTGTCATCGCCAATGGTGAGTTGAAAGGTAGGTCGATCATCGACGTCATTGAGGCGGCTCCGGAGGATATCCTTGGTAAGAGCGTAGCAGAGAAGAACGGTGGTAAGTTGCCCCTGCTTATCAAGTTCATCGATGCCAAGAGAGACCTGTCTATCCAGGTGCATCCGAATGACGAGATGGCGCGACGCGTGCATGGTAAGTCGGGGAAGACGGAGATGTGGTATATCATAGACGCGGAGCCAGGGAGCTATCTCTATGCTGGCTTCCAAAAAGAGATCACGAAGGAGGAATACAAACGGCGTGTGGCGGATGGCACCATCATCGAAGTACTGGCTAAGCACGAGGTGAAGTCTGGCGATGTGTTTTATCTCCCTGCCGGGCGTGTGCATGCCATCTGCAGCGGTATCCTGTTGGCTGAGATCCAGCAGTCCTCGGATCTGACCTATCGCATCTTTGACTACAACCGTCCGGGATTAGATGGTAAGCCTCGTGAACTGCACACGGAGCTGGCGGCAGAAGCACTCGACTTCAAGGTTGCTGACGACTACCGTACGGTCTATGAAGAGGATAACGACCGTGCGAACCATGTCATCGACTCAGAGTATTTCAGTGTTCGTGTGGTGGAGTTGTCGGAAACATTCCATCGTAACCTCATTAAATACGACAGCTTTATCATCACCATGTGTATCAAAGGTGACTGTAGGATAAAGATTCGGCAGACCGGGGACGAGATCGTACTGAGAGAAGGTAACAGCTGCCTGATACCCGCTGCCATTGCCGACTATGATATTACCCCACTCCATGGCAAGTCCACGCTACTTGATGCTTACATTGACAACAAAGACAAGAGTTTGCTCCGACGTATCACCCGCTTTCTGCACATCACGAAGAAGTAAGGCGACAGACAACTGTCAGTTATTTCTATATCACCATGCCGAGCAATCGCTATGATCAGCAACTCATGCGGGAGATGATGGCTGGTGGCAACTTCGGGAAGTATGACGAGCGGTTGCTCAGTGGTACCTCCCGGTCGAAGTTGGGAGCGAACCTCCAACGGTGTATGCGCGATGCCCGTATAGTGGTCTATTACCCGAGTGAATGACTGTATGAACCATGGTTCAGAGTATGGCTCTGGATGTGGCGGAAAAAACATAACATGTGAATTTTCACGCTGATCTCTCAGATTTTTTATTCAGATAATATTATGTAGTGCATGAATGCACTTATGATCTGCGGAATCTGCGTAATCAGCGTGGGAATTGAAGGCACAGCGGGGATATATTTTCACGCAGATCTCGCGGATCTCGCAGATTTTCTATTCAGATATCATCGTGGGGCATTTTCTACAATAAATAGTAAACGTCTGATTTCCGCCTTGAGACCGGCACATAAAAATATTACCTTTGCGGCATCAACTTTAAAACAGAAAAGTTATGCCTAAAGAAAAGGTCAATTATCAGGAAGTCTACGATCTGTATCAGCTGTGCAGTGAGACTAAGGATCTGAAGGAGTTCTGCTCCGAGTATGGTGTCAACTATGACAAGTTTATGAACTCAAACTGGAACTTGCATTTAAAGTCCAGAAGGTAACTCCCGATCAGATTAAAGTGCGACGGGAGCGACGGTCCAAGACCATACTCAGCAAAGAAACCTATGACAAGCGGCAATTGCTGCCCTGTTATATCAAAATATAGGTTAAACTTGGAAAATCATTTTTTTGCGTAATCCACATAACCGACTGAAAAACAGTCGAGAGATGTGGTGTGGCGGAAAATAAGACGTTTACTAATGGTGGCTTTATAAAAAATGACTTATGGACAATACATATTTTATACTAAGCAATAGGTCTCTTTCTATAGAACGCTTCCAAATTTGTACTTGGAAACTTATAGGGAAAGATGCGTTTGTTGAATTGGGAGTAGAAATCAAGAAAGAAAATCTGCCAGATGAATTTGATGTATTCCTTGCGGTCCCATTTGCTATGAATGTTGTTGGTAAGTATAGCTTACATGACCAACTGGCAATAGCTGATAACTGTAAGCTGATATTCAATGATACCATGACAAATCAGCATCCAATTGACGGTGATTCACGGAAAGGGTCTGTCATCGAATTTGGCAGTCGGGCAAAACTTGCGATTGTTGCTGTTGATCCTATAATTTTGAACGAATATGGACTTGTGAAAGTTCATATTAAAACGCCATCTGAAAATGCTGCTTCTGTATATTTTAGGGTGTTGTTAGAATTGAATGTTAATAATTTGGCAATTGTTCATACTGGAATCAATAAGAAATCATTTATATATGATTTCAAGGTGAATGAAACTCGAAATCTTCCCGAAGAAGTTTATAAATACAAAGAAGATAATGGATTGAGTATTTGTGGAATTGCTTCTGTATTCTTGTTCCACTGTGTACCAGATAATTATGATATAAGCTATATAGATTCTGGAAAATTAAGAAACGTAAGAAGACTTGAGACGGACAGTTTCAATAAGTATCTTAAAGACATTGAGACGATAGATAAAGACAAGTACATGATTGTTTTCTTGAAGTTGAAAGGAAATGAAAACTATTCGTTTTTCACAACTTTCGTAAAAGAATATATCGGAAACAAGCAAATCATTTTTGCGATTTTAGCTAATATCTTTTGCAGCTTTTTGTTTGCATACGAAACGTGGAAAAATTGGGGTGTAGTCAAGTTTCTTGTCAATTTTGCTTCATTATATCCCATGTGGGCATTTTTAATAGTCGTTTTGATAGTTATTGCAATTTATCTTGTATTCAAAAAGAGATCTGAGTCATGAGTAGTAATATCGTTTCGTTCTTGATACAGTCATCCATGAATCATGAAGACAGTATCGCATTCTTTCATCAAATTAAAAGATTTTTGTCTGGTTTGGAATGCAATTATCCGTTTTTTGAGGAGTGGCTGGATAAAGTCTTTCGTGAAGTGAGTAATGGCAGACGATGTATTATAGTATTGATGGACAAGACTGGAAATGTGATTGCGGGGCTTGCCATACTAAAGGATACCATTCAAGAAAAGAAAATTTGCACATTGCGTGTTGCCAAAGAGTATCGCAATCAAGGGTGTGGCAGTTATCTTATCGAACGAGCAATTGAGATACTTAAGGAAACAAAGCCTTTGATTACTGTATCGGAAGAACATGTGGATGACTTCAAGCCTTTATTTCATAAATATGGCTTCAAAATAGAAGATAAGGTTAAGTCGGTATATAATGAAAACAAATATGAATATTATTTCAACAAGCCTTATCAGAAGAAATATGTATTGATGTCTATTAAGCCTCAATATGCCAATGCCATCATGCATGGCAGTAAGAAGGTGGAATTCAGAAAACAAATCTTTGATGTAAATGTTGAAAGAGTCTATGTATATGCTTCTCATCCGGTGAAGAAACTCATCGGCTATTTTGATGTTGACCATGTAATTTGTGAGACCCCAGATAAGCTATGGGGTGATTATAATAAGGTGGGATGTATCTCTAAAAAAGACTTTGTGTCTTATTTTAATAATTGCTCCTATGGCTATGCTATCGCAGTGAAAGAGGTTAATCGTTTTGCGAAGGATTATCAAATAGCTGAGATATTTGGTGAGAACTTCCAAGTACCACAATCGTATAGGTATATTAATAATATAAAGACGATAAGAAAATTGCTTGAACTACGAAATGTCAGTGTGTATTTAAATAATAATTACGATGAAAGAAAGTGAAATAAATTTAGTAGAATCATTTGAAGTTTCATTACTAAATGATGACAGCAATGATCTATTAGCAAATGTAGGCTGAGTGTTATTAAATCTTTTTAAGAATTAAAGTTGATTAAAAAAGGGGTACACAATTAAGCTGACAAAGATCATGCGCGACAACGGCATCGTCTTTTTTGTTTTTAAGGGACAGGTGATTGCGTCTTATTACCCTTCACCTGAAATGCGGACGAGCGGGGATGTGGACTTCTACGTTTTCAAGAAGGATTTGGCACGGGCTAAATCTTTATTGGAAAAGGATGTCACGATGACTGACGACCACTCCGGTCAGCACTGGGAGTTTACCAAGGATGGCATTCCCTTTGAGATGCACTATCATACGGCAGTGTTCGCAAGTGGCAGCACACAACGCTATTGGGATGAGCTCATAGACAGCTATTTCGATGATATTCTTGACCATGTGGAGATTGATGGTATTGGGGCGCCGACACTGCCTCCAACGCTCAATGCCATTTATCTGTTTGTTCACATCTACCACCACTTCCTGAAAGATGGTATAGCCTTACGACAGTTTATCGACTGGATGATGTTCTTTGAGGCTAAGCATGATGAGATAGTAGTTTCTGAGCTTACAGCCAAACTCGAACGACTCGGTTTGCTCCGTGCTTTCAAGGCTTTCGGTGCTGTATTGACAGTAGTCCTTGGTATGGAAACAAAGTACTTCCCCTACTCACTCAAGGATAACGATAAGAAATATGTGGACATAATTCTGGCTATAGTCTTGCGATATGGCAACTTTGGTAAGTACGGTCGCAAGGAGCAGCAAGGAGGATGGAAACATTCTATAGAAACAGGATTACGTTCAATTCGTCATATCACGCAATTCTTTTGGTTATCACCTGCCGAGAACCTGCTATGGATACCAATGCTAATCAAGCACTCATTGATAAAGAATGCATCACATTGAAGATGAAGATTATTAGTTTTGCAAAGGCGCAAGGAGCACAAAATCCTCGCCCAGGCCTTACTGCAAAAGGCAAGGCTTGCCAAAAATTTAAGAATTATAGAACCGAAGGCCGCTGAATGTAAATCGAGTTAATGCAATTATACCATTGGCAACACATACATAGATTTCTTTCAGAACAACAATGTCCAGAAAAATTCGCCAAAACCTTCTTGCAAGAAGGGGCAGTTATTAGAGTGCAGTTGGTGGTGATACCATAAAGTCATGACGCTTTATAGGTATTATCTCAAACTGCTACAATAATCTTTCGCAGTTGTCGAATGCAAAGAGACGACTCCTAATAACGTTATTAATAACCAAATTGTATCCAGATTAGGTGATGATCTGTAATGAAGATTTCTCCAAGAAAATACTTGCAAACGATATGATAAAAATCGTAGTTGTTAATGCTATTGCCGACTTTAGGTGAGCCATGAATTGTATTTTGAGTATAGTATTGTAAAATAAAAAGACCCACTTTAATGGATAAATCATTATAGTGGGTCAATGAATCATAAGTAAAGTTCTTGCCAATTACGATTATCCCTCTGGTGGATATGGGTCATTTCCGTAGCTATGCTTAGCTCTTATTTGTCCAGTAGTATTATGAATACTTACTTCTTCACCATGGTTCTTGGCAATCTCTCTTGCACGCTCAAATGCCTTACGCTGTGTGGGGGCTACAAATGATGCACGCTGGGCATTGTCTTGTTTTGCAGCCCAATTGCTGCCATGTCTTACAACATGAATTTGTCTAGCTTTTGTCATTTCTTTATTTCCTCCTTTTAAAGATTACCTGGGACAGGAACAAGTTCCTCGTCCACATCAAAAATATCAGTTCTCTGATTACAGCTATTGCAGAGGGGTACAATATACCAGCTCTTGTCTGTGCTGTAAGCCTTTTGTACATGTGCACCTACTAGGTCTCCCCAGTGATGGCAATCGGTTGCACCACATCTGTATGCATTATGGTTGGCATGGGCATTCCAATAATCCAACCAAGAATTATAACCCGATGGTGCTGAATAACGGCTTGAACCGTTAACATTTTTTACTAACATTATAAAATCCCACGCTATTATGTGGGCTCCTACCCATATACTAAAAGCGTGACAAAAAAGTTCTGTAACTGCATGCGCTAATTAAGAAGTGACCCCTTTGCTAATATAAAAGTGACCCCCTTTCAGGTCACGGCTGCAAAGGTAATAAATTCTTTTTATTTTTCATCTTTTTGAAGTAATTTTTGATTAA
>Ga0256404_1002051_pt1 | contig 45839 bp, 43 predicted proteins | sample RumenRJG_01DNA_FD_185990 | JGI IMG/M metagenome (GOLD analysis project Ga0256404, IMG submission 185990) | Bovine rumen microbial communities from Lethbridge, Alberta, Canada - RJG_01 | ecosystem: Host-associated > Mammals > Digestive system > Stomach > Rumen | place: Canada: Alberta | collected... | reverse complement strand
TGAAACGTATCTGCTATGGGGTAAGAAATTTCAAACGCTTTCGTAGCCGGATCCTTTTTATGGCTGCCTAATACGAATCTACTAAATATAACTACGGGGTAACTGCGACTAAAATACACGAGCCAGGCATACACCCAGCTCGTGATCCATTAATTTAACACCTATATTCTTTTCTTTTGGGATTTACCCCAACATTTGACAAAGAACCGAAAAAAGAACGGCACAGCCTCTATTCGCTGTACCGTACTTTTCAGATGCTGAGAACTGCCCGCATTTACTCGAAGAACACATGGTTTCCAATGTATATCGGATTTGACATGCCCCATGTGGAACTGCTGACATACGGGTTGAGAAAATAGACGCTGTCCCCGACGTAGTTGTATCCTTCCAATGCGTAGCAGGCCGCTCGAACGGAATCATTCGAAGGAGAGACGCTGTAATAGCCCCCGCTTGCGACCGGATCAAACTGCCCCGGTGCAAACACGACATCTTCAATGGTGTCCGCAAAGCGGGAACTGTGGACGCGGTTCATCACCACATTCCCGACAGCAACCTTGCCGATAAACGGCTCCGCTCCGGCTTCCGCCTCAATAATATGGGACAGAATATACAGGTCGTTCTCGTCATAGAAGGAGCTGCCGCTCTCAATCCACTGCATTCCTTCCGTACTGATCTGAACGGCTCCGCCGCTTTCCTCCGTGTATTGGAATCCGTAGATTTTTGCAACAACGCTCATCGGAAAGAGGATGCTGTCGCCCATCGTAATGCAGCTGCTGTCCATTTGCAGATATCTTCCGTTGGCGATGACAAAATCGGTGCCCAGTTCATGCGTTACGTCAAAATCACTGAAATGCGCCGTATAGACCGAACCGCTGACTTCTTCCTGGACGGAAGCCGACGATTCTCCTCCGTTTTTCATCGGATTGATTGCTTCGTTCAGATTCCGAATGGAGACATACGTCGTCCCGTTATAGCGATGGGCCCTGGAACTCAGGAGGTCGTCTATATAAACTTGTACGCTTTCATAGTCGGCGGCATCCGTCTCATCCGCAGAAGCTTGAAACGCGTAGCCAATTCCGGCTGAAAGCAGAGCCACCAGAAGAAGAAAGACAAACAGCAGTGCTGGAAATTTGCTTTTTCTTCTGCTCATAATTTTCATTCTCGCTTTCAAGTTTCAGTTCCGGGAAAGGTCCCGGCTTTGATGGGATAATACTTTTAGTATTCACCACGTGATCATTATAAGGGAATGGAAAAAGGAGGTTCAATTCAAATTATGCACAATTTAGGCGTATCGATTTTATGCATTATTAACTACCGGACTTTTTTTCGTTCCATATTTCGTGGGGATAGAAAATAAACCATACAGTATACGGGAGTACATTTTTTTCGCCGGAGTGGTGCTAAAATTTTAACAATATGGCTTTCCTTGCTCCTCCGTAATATTTTATGTCTTATGTTAACTCTGTCTACCCTATAATTACCTTATGTTAACTGGGTTTTTTAATTTTTCCGCGTTTTTATCGAAAATTTTCGTCTTTGTTCCCTTTGCAGTGGGGAATTTATTTTCCCCGCACAGGGGATTCCATCAAACTTTTTCCCGTCTTTAATCCCCACCTGGCAAGAAAAAACCGGGGAAATTTCTACCTCGGTTCATATGAATATCTCCACTTTTCAGGGGCGGATAATCTCCGCAGTTCTCCCGTTTCTTCTCCGTTGCAGAGCAAAATGCGGATTTTTCGCGCTGCAGCACGAATCCGCGCGTTTCGCAGAATCCGACTCTTTCTTTTTCGGATTCTGCACATTTCTCCCACCATTTTGATTACTATTTGTAATCATTTTCTAGCCGCCACGGATGCCGAAACCAAATCCGTTTCCTTTCGGCGGACTTCAGTCGGAATCGACTGTTTTTTTATCTTTCGCCTGCTGCAGTTTTCGAAGTGCTTTTGAAAGCTGATCCGGACAGGAAGTCGGTTTCTTTCCGCAGCGAATGCCTTCCAGACGCGAAATTGCTTCCTCCACCGGCATGCCGGCGAGAAGTCTGGAGATCCCCTGCAGGTTGCCGCTGCACCCGTCGGTAATCTTAACCTTCCGGATCACGCCGTCTTTTTCCTCGATTTCCATTTTCGTGGAGCAGGTTCCTTTTGGATAATAGGTAATTTTCATTGCTCGTTCCTTTCTGATTCTTACACGTTCGGCTGCCTACCTGCTTCGTTTCAGGAAACCGTTTCTCCGGGCTTCCCTGCTTTCCCGCCGTAGCTTGCGCAGATTCTTCGAAAGAATTCCTTTTTGGGCAGAACCTTCATGCATGGAAGTCCCAGCACGTAGAGCACAACGGATTCTCCTGCCGCAACCTGTACCGCATTAAGGGCGAAAACAGGGAAGTTTGCAAAGAGATCGAGTCCGGCATACCCCTTCGTGATGACGGCACCCACAACGACGCCGTTCCACAGGACCGGCATCAGACAGGCAAGAGCGCACCGTCCGGTTCTCTCCGGATTTCCGTGCCGGCCGATGGCTGCCGTGCACCAGGCTGCCGCGAGGGTTGCCAGGGAGCCGAAAACGATATCCATGATGTTTCCGGTGATAAGATTTGACGCAAGGCAGCCTGCAAACAGGCCCCAGGCTGTGAAAGGCAGGAAATACGGAAGAATGCACAGGACTTCGGAGATTCGGCATTGTATGGCGCCGTAGCTTATAGGTGCAAGCGCAATGGTCAGGGCGGCGTAGGCGGCTCCTACAATCGCCGCAGCTGTCAGCTTTCTCAGATTTGGATTCATAAAATCACTCCATTTTCTTATTTATAGCGCGCTGGGTGTGGAAACCAGCGCAGGGAAATTGCATCAGCTGCCGGCTTCGGACAGCATCCGCTCCGCTTCTTCCTTTTTCTCCAGTTCCTGCCTTTTTTCCGGCAGAAGAGAGAATTCGCAGCCGCAGTAATCCTGCCGATAAATATCGTATTTTCGGCAAAGTTCAATGGACCGCTTATACCCTTCCTTCTTTTTGAAATCCGAAGGAAGAAATCGCACATGCGTCTCCTGCCCATACTGTTCTCCCAGCCGGTTGAGGCGAAGAGCGTCTTTGTACGGAGAGACGGACAGGGTTGTGCAGTACCATTCAAAGCCATAATAGCGCGCTGTCTGCGCTGTCAGAGAAAGTCGCATGCGGAAGCACTCCGTGCAGCGGGCGCCCCCTTCCGGTTCCCCTTCCAGTCCGGCAACCGCGCTCTTCCATCCGTCGTGATCCCAGGGGCCCTGCAATACCCGAACCCGGTCCTCCAGCCCCATGCTTTCAAGGATTTTCATCTGATGCTGAAATCTCTTGTCCAGCTCCTCCCGGGGCCAAATATTCGGGTTGTACCAGAAAAGAGAGACCTGAAAATACGGTACAAGTCTTTCCAGAACCGCACTGGAGCAAGGACCGCAGCAGGAGTGCAGCAGCAGCGTCGGCTTTCGGCCTTCCAGCTGGCGGATCACTTCTTCCATCTGTTTCTGATAATTTATCTCTGCATTCATGGCACACTCCGACATATCGAACCGACGGTTCGGCTTCAGGCCCTTGCGGATCCTCTCTGCTCTCCCCGCTGCTTTGCGCAGAGACCGGGAACAGCGCCTGCCTATTTTATTACAACCGTTCCGGGAATGCAATGCTTCGCGCCGCGGATAGCGCTCGTCTTTGGCATTTTTGTGACAAAGTCACGGACATATTCTTTTTCCTTTTCTATACTGTCCGATGAAGAATCTTTCCGCGATTCGCAATTGCAATTAATATATAAGAAAGGAAAGGGGCACATAGGGACTATGAAGACTGTAATTATCGGCGGCGTTGCCGGCGGCGCAACGGCAGCAACTCGACTGAGACGCCTGGATGAGCAGATGGAAATCGTCGTTTTCGAGCGGGGAGAATATATCAGCTACGCAAACTGCGGGCTTCCCTTCTACGTCGGCGATGTAATCAAAGAACGGGATTCTCTTCTCGTAACGAAGCCGGAAGCCATGCGGGACCGCTACCATGTGGATGTCCGCATCCGCAGCACGGTTACTCGAATTGATCGCTTGAAAAAGACTGTGACGGTATCCTCAGAGGGCAAGGAATATAAGGAAAGCTATGACAACCTCCTAATCGCCACCGGCTCCAGTCCGATTCGGCCGAATATTCCCGGCATTGATCTGGACGGAATCTATACCGTCTGGACGGTTCCCGACGTCGACCGCATTCGCGCCGCTGTCGATTCCGGGAAGGCGGAATCCGCCGTCGTCATCGGAGGAGGCTTCATCGGCATTGAAATGGCGGAAAACCTCCGCGCCCGCGGACTTCAGGTTGACCTGGCAGAATCCATGGATCAGGTAATGGCGCAGTTTGATTTTGAAATGGCGCAGCTTCTGCACGAAAACATAGAAGCAAACGGCGTCGGCCTTCATCTCCACGACGGCGTTGCCGCGTTTGAACGAACAGAAGGTGGCAAACTGTCCGTTAAGCTGTCCAGCGGAGCGGTTTTGACCGCGGATATGGCTGTTCTGGCTATCGGCGTTCGCACAAACAGCCAGCTTGCGAAAGAAGCGGGACTCGCCATGAATGAACACGGCTCCGTTATTGTAAACGAGGAAATGCAGACCAGCGACCCGCATATCTGGGCTGTCGGGGATGTCGTACAGAGCACAAACCGTATTACCGGCGGTGTTTCCTCCATTCGTCTTGCCGGACCGGCCAATAAGCAGGCTCGCGTGGCGGCGAATAATATTGCTGCCGTTTCCAACCCCAAAGCCGGTTATCCGAAGGATACCTACGACGGCGTGCTGGGAACCTCCGTCGTCCAGGTCTTTGATCTGACGGCAGCCGCTACGGGGATCCGCGAAACAGAACTGCAGGCCGCCGGGAAGCAGAAAAGGCGTGATTATGAAACCGTGCTGATCGTCCAGAAGTCGCATGCAGGCTACTATCCTCTTGCTACGCAGATGTATAACGTCCGTGTATAATTCGATGTTCAGTTCATCAATTTTCTGAAACACTGTGTCATCCGCGAACATATTGTCAGAGCCCGGATATAGAAAAACGAGGAAGGGCGGGTCTGGTGACTCGCCTTCGGCAAAGTGGTCATAATGTCAGCATCGAGAATGAGACCGATTGGCTCCAGATGGCTAACTTCCACGCTGATTGGACGAAGAGGTTCTACGATGTGATTGTGCCGTTTATAAAACAATAAAGAAGGGGCGCATGATGAAAATAGGAAGAAATGATCCGTGTCCATGTGGAAGCGGAAAGAAATATAAGAATTGCTGTTTAAGAAAGGACACAATGAGTGTTCCGGAGCAAATAAGATATGCAGTTAAAGAGAACGGCTATAAAGAAGATGTCGAGGATGTTTTGGTAAACATGTACAGGTACATGGAGAGAAAACAATGGTGGGGTGCCTGCCACGCTTCGTGCGCTGCGTTATATGTTTGCTTGTCTGAGATCGGATACAAACCTGATCTATGTATAGGCGAGGTGCTTGGGCAAGGATTGTACTTTGATCACTCATGGATTAGCCTTGATGATAAAATGATTGATCTTGCGATAAGCATGACCTTGCTTGGAGGAGCACCGGCATCAGGAGCCATTATTTTTGGAAAAGATATCAAAACCGGGTTGCCTCCTATACTGGATTATGGTGTTCCGGGCAGAGGCATCGAGGATCAGGCAAAGTTCGTGATGGAGCTTCCATTCAACCAGTATATGGATAGCTTTCCAGATGAAAAAGATGGTCTATGGGGCGTCGTACGTGAAGTATTAAGTACTGATATAAATATTCCGTCATTACGTGAAAAATACAAGGACACGAAGAGAGTTCTTATAAGACATGAATGATGGTAATTATGTTGCATTTGAAGAAGGAGGCTTATGTCTGGGAGTGGCCGTCTGAAAAGTATCCTGACAATTATCGCATTCAAGCTCCGAAGGAGCTTATAGAGGATGAGTACTATTCCAGATTCGTAAAGGGCTTATGGGTTGTTCCTGATAAGACGGAAGAGGAAGTTGCGGTTGCTGCTATTGCAGCAGGAAAGGCAAGATTCGAATTTGGAGAAAAGCCTGACGTATAAGAATTCTAAAGTTGAGGCGATGGGATTTCGGACTTGTTCCGTCAGAGCGAAGTCTTGAGGCGGTCAGCGAATATGTGAATTTGCACATTATAGGTAGGAGCAAGGTCTTTGACCTGTTTCCGAGAACGTACAAGGGTAAAAATCGGTGTGTTTTATGGAAAAAACACGCTTTGATAAATTCCCGCGAACGACCGCTAAAATCTGACATCAATCTGGAGCAATCGAGCCATGTTATGGATGGCTACCATTTTCAAAAGGCTCTGCATCACCTGGCAAACGTCTTTCCCAAACGGAATGTAACGCAGGCACTTCGTTTCAGAATAGAAAAGGGAGATCGGGAAGGAGTACAGCAGTATTTGCAGTCGCTTCTGGAAGGCGCGGATGAAAAACAAACCAGAGATGTCAATGCTTTCGCCATCTATATAAACAGGAATTTTGAGGCCATAAGAAACGAACTTACGCTCGAAATTCCAGGCAGCTGCACGGAAGCGCAGGTAAGCCATGTCCTGAGCGAACGCTGCAGCCGTGACCCAATAGCATGGAGTGAGAAAGGTCTCGGCCAGATGGGCAGACTGAGGGTACTCAAATGGAATAACGGGAAAGTTCAGGCTTCGGACTTTAATCCTGATTGCGAAGCATTCGATTACAAGGAACTTCTCCGCTCCGAAATGGAAGAAAAGATTGATGTCACATTCTTTGATAAGAAGAACTTCAACTTTGATGGCAACAGTGCGACACAGAGATGGATTCGCAGTCTGGGGGCATGTAGGAATAATCTTGCCAGTTGATCTCTGTCAAGAAAAAACTCCGCAACAACTTGACGCGGTCCCTTTCGCGGATTCATTGAGGATTCGCCGCATTCTATGGTATAATGCCGTCATACAGAACGAATGCAGTACGATGCAAGCAGAAAGGATGAAGACGTATGTCTCTTCTGGATCGTGACAATGAGTTTCATCTCCGGCTGAAAAAGGGCGATGTCGGGAAATATGTTATTCTGCCTGGAGATCCGGGGCGCACCGTAAAAATTGCCGGTTATCTCAAAAACGCTGAAGAAGTAGCCTTCAACCGGGAATTTAGAACTTTTACAGGTACCCTCGACGGGGTGAAAGTGAGCGTAACCTCCACGGGAATCGGCGGCCCGTCCGCAGCGATTGCTGTGGAGGAGCTTGCACACATCGGGGCGGATACTTTTCTGCGTGTGGGCACCTGCGGCGGGATGCAGCAGGAGGTTCTCGCCGGGCATCTGGTTGTCGCAACCGGGGCTATTCGGATGGAAGGAACTTCCAGAGAATATCTCCCGATCGAATTCCCCGCTGTCGCGGATTTTGCTGTAACATCTGCCCTGGTTCGATCCGCGCAGTCTCTTGGCTATACGTACCACACCGGCGTTGTGCAGTGCAAGGACTCCTTCTACGGGCAGCAGCAGCCGCAGACCATGCCGGTTTCCGACGAACTGCAGTCCAAATGGAAAGCCTGGATCGCCGGCGGGGCGCTTGCATCGGAAATGGAATCGGCAGCAATTTTCTCCGTTGCCGCCTGCCGCCGGCTCCGAGCGGGAACCGTCCTGCTCGCACTGCATAATCAGGAGCGCATCGCAGCCGGTCTCGACAATAAGGTCGTACCGGATACGGCAATCGACAGTGCTGTAAAAACGGCGATCGAAGCGATCCGGCTTCTCATTCGGGAGGACGCCCAGATTTGAGAATTTCGAAGACAGACAGGAAGGCCGTTCCGAAAATGGGCGTGCCTTCCTGTTTTTATATTCCTTTATAAACTTATATATAAACTTATATAATTATAATGTATACAAAGATTTTTAATCAGCGATACATAACGTCCAGAATATCCTCTTCCATAATGCCTCCGAACATGCGGCGCAACGGCAGCGTTTCCAGAATTCGGGCTGTATCTTCCTTTCGAAATCGGCTTCCCCGCAGAGCGCGGACGGCAGGCTCCATACTTTCCAGCGCCATGAAATCTCCGACAAAGCGGACATTCCGAATGATACCGTCTGTTATTCGGAGATAAACCTCCAGTGTTCCGCCGGGATAGCGGCGCTTCTGGTGATAGTCAAATTCCGGTGATTTGCCGTAAACCCAGTCCCAGCTCCGATATCGATCCTCCGCGGTCTTTTCTATCTGATGCAGTTCTCCCGCCGTCAGAAACTGTTCCGTAAAGCCGTCCTGCGCAAGTTCCGCAAGAAGTTTTTTCCAAAAATCCTCCAAGGACATATCCTGCGGCAGAAAGCTGCGAATATTTCCTATGCGGCTCTGCACGGACTTTGCGCTTTTGGACTGAAATTTGTCCGGATCCACATGCAGCGCACCGGCAACCATCTCCGAATTGGAATCGTAGAGCAGCGTTCCATGGTGCAGGATACGGTTTTTGTATATTCGCTGCGCTACGCCGGACACTTTGCATCCGTTTACGACAATATCATTTCGCCCGGACGTCTCGGCATGTACGCCCATGCTCTCCAGAGCCCGGCAGACGGGTTCCGTAAACCGGCTGATGGTAAGGGTTTCCGCATTCCCAAGATCGCTGATGAATGAATAATTCAGATTGCCCAGATCATGGTACACCGCTCCGCCACCGGTTCTGCGCCGAACGACGTGAACGTGGTGCTTTTCCACAAAGTCCCGGTTGATTTCCTCCGCCGTATTCTGATTCAGTCCGACAACAATCGTGTTGTCGTTCTGCCAGAGAATCAGCCAGTCGCCTTCCCCCTTGTTTTCCAGCACATATTCTTCAAACGCCAGATTGAACGCTGGATCGGTGGAATGCGTTTCCAGATAATTTACCGTCATAACGTCTCTTCCTTTTCCGTGGAATGGGGATTGCTTAATTCCCGGAGTATTCGTACGCACGGGCCGAACGGATGCAGCCTCCGGCTTTGCGCGTCTTTCTTCATTTCCGGCCGCAGCAGCTGCCCGCACCTTCCCGGGCAGGGACTGCTGTCGTTGCGGCTCGTTCTTTTATGTGGTAAAATCAGGCAATAGTTTTCGAAAGAAGGGTTTCCTATGGTTCCAAAAACTCGCGGATTTCATCATATTTCTTTTTCCTGCTGCGGAACCGAAGAATTAGAGAAAACGGTCGACTTCTACCGGGATGTACTGGGAATGCCTGTCCTCCGCCGGTGGGAAAGCAATGGGGCTCCGGCTGTCATGCTGGATGCCGGAGGCGGCCTTATTGAGGTCTTCTCCAATGCCACATCCGATCTTCCGCAGGGAACGATCCGGCACTTTGCGCTGGATGTTCCCGATACCGACGGCTGCGCAGCCGCGGTCCGTGCCGCAGGCTATCCCGTAACGGAGGAGCCGCATACCATTGTCATTCCTTCGGATCCGCCGCTGACGGCGCGGATTGCCTTCTGCATCGGACCGCTCGGCGAACAGATTGAATTCTTCAGTCCGCAGGAGTAAGCGCTTGGATCGTCAGTCTCCCAGATCGGGTATCTCCACTTTTTTGTTGTAGCTGTACTCAGGGGTTGGGAATTCTCCGGAAAGAGTTTCCTTGTGGAATTCATTGAGACCGGCTACCATATCCTCCCGGATGTGGGCAAACTGTTTGACGAATTTCGGCTTGAAATCCCCGTACATGCCCATCATATCGTGAAGAATCAGTATCTGGCAGTCTACATCCGGGCCTGCACCGATACCCAGGATCGGAATTTGAACGCTTTCCGTAACCGCTTTTCCCAGGACTGCGGGCACGCACTCCAGAACAATGGAAAAAACGCCGGCCTGCTCCAAAGCTTTCGCATCCTGAAGAATTTTTGCCGCGGTTTCCGGCGTTCCCCCCTGCACGCGAAAACCACCGAGAGATATCGCGGACTGCGGCGTAAGGCCGATATGTCCCATGACCGGGATCCCTACGTCCACCATGCGTCGGATCGTCGGAGCCATGACGGCACCGCCTTCCAGCTTGATGCAGTCGCAGTTTGTTTCCATCAGCATCCGGCTGGCATTGTGGATGGCCTGCTCGGTGCTTTCCTGGTATGAGCCGAAAGGCATATCGCCGACGATGAACGTATCCGGTGCGCCACGAACAACCGGCTTAATGTGGTGAATCATATCATCCATGGTTACACCGACCGTGGTGCTGTAGCCAAGCATGGTCATTCCCAGTGAATCGCCGACCAGAATAATTTCCACGTCGCTATCATTTACGATCGACGCCATGGTATAGTCATACGCAGTCGTAAAGGCAAATTTTTTTCCTTCCTGCTTGTAGGTACGAAAATCTGGGATTGTCATTTTTCGCTTGCTCATAGTATTTCTCCGTTTCTGCCGGACTACGGCCGGCGCCTGTACTTGAGATTTCAGGATCGGTACAGGTTTACATAGTAATTTCTCTTCTTTGAATATAGAAAGTCGGGACGCGTCTGTCAACTGTCCGCCGGGTTTGGAAAATGCTGTAAATATGCATTTCAATGCAGTCGCGTAAAAATTACAATATTGGGGAGGTTTTCCATGGGGACAAAAAAAAGCCGGGGCATGGCCTATTCCCATAACAACCAGAAAAAAATTGCCGTCATAAACGATTTTACCGGTTTTGGGCGATGTTCTCTTACCGTTTTTCTTCCTATCGTTTCCGCTCTGAAAGTACAGTGCTGCGCCATCCCGACCGCTCTGCTTTCCGCTCATACAGCCTACGATGAGTTTTATCTTCGGGACTGCACGGCGGATCTTCCGCCGTATATCGCAAACTGGAAGCATCTGGGATTGCAGTTTTCCGGCATTGCTACAGGCTATTTCGGATCCCCGGCGCAATTTGCCATTGCCAAGGACTTTATTGCCGATTTCCGGTCGGATAATACTCTTGTCCTGGTAGACCCCGTCATGGCGGACGACGGCGTGCTGTATGAAGGTTTTACGGAAAAAACCTGCGAGCGAATGCGTTCGCTTGTCCCGGACGCGGATCTTCTGACGCCAAACGTTACGGAAGCCTGCCTGCTGACCGGTACTCCCTATCATGAAGGATCCTGGAGGCGCAGGGAACTGGAAGTTCTGACCGAGCAGCTGGCGGAGTTGGGTGCAAAGAATATCGTGATAACGGGCATACCAGCCGGTACGTATGTTGCCAATGCCTGCCGGGAAAAAGGCGGAGATCTGCAGATATTCCGCACCCTTCGTTCCGGGCAGCCCCGTTCCGGAACCGGAGACGTTTTCTCTGCCATCCTCATCGCGGATGCCGTCAACGGCCGCACTCTTCCAGATTCCGTACAGCATGCGGCCCGTTTTATTCAGAAGTGCATGATCAAATCGGAGGAAATGAAAATCCCCCCGGAAGACGGCGTCTGCTTTGAAGAATTGCTGGATATCCTTTAAAATGATTTATTATAAAATAAAATAATAGGATAGAAATATACGAGCTCCCGGATTTTCTTTTCCGGAGAAAGGAACAGATTATGGGTAATAAAATTGCGGTCCTGACCGGCAGCAGCCGACTTGACGGAAACAGTTCCACTCTTGCGGAAATTTTCAGCATGGAGGCAGCGCGGGCCGGTCTTCCGACGGTACGGTTTGATTCTACTCTGATGAAGGTAGAGCGCTGCGTCGTTTGTAATTCCTGCTTTTCCAAGGGAAAGCCCTGCGTCGTGGAGGACGATTTCAATCCATTCTGCGAAAACCTTGCGGAATGCAATGGTCTTCTGATTGCAACGCCCGTCTACTGGTATTCTTTTCCAGGAAAACTGAAAATGGTCATTGACAAATTCTACGCCTATTGCCACGGCACGGAGTTTCCGATAAGACGTTCCGCGCTCATCGCCTGCTGTGAGGATGACCCGATGGAAACCTTTGACGGAATGCTTTTCGCCTATCGGAAGACCATCGAGCTTCTCAACTGCACTTCGGTCGGCGAAGTTTTAATCCCGGGCGCAAAAGCAGACGGGAACATCATGGAAACCGACGCCCCGAAACAGGTACGGCAGCTGGTTAAAAAATTCCTGAGCTGCCCTTGAGAGAGTATCCCTCTACGGGGGAAAAGAAAAGGATCCGAAGACGAAGCCATCTTTGGATCCTTTCTTTATCGGTAAAATGTTCAATTTTCAGCTTTCTTTTCTGAGGGTATCTATCGGAACATAGTGATCCATAAGGCCGCCGAATTTTCTGATTTCCGTCTCCGCGTCCCCGTTCATTCCCGAACGAAGCCATTTCACCATCAAGGCCGCAATGGCGGAGGAACAGAAAATGGCAAAAGACTCCCGGTCCTCCTCTTCCAGTTTCCCCGCTGCCGGAAATGCCTGTACAAAGGGGCGCATAATCGACAGGGCCAGATCATAGAGAAACTGCTCTACGCGCTCTCTGGCATTGGAATAGTAAAGATGGTAGACAACCTTGCAGTTTTTGCTGCCGAACTCCATTGACATCAGGAATGCTTCCTCCCACGTGCGGGCTTTCTGGCCGACCTCGGAGGAAGCCAGAACGGAATCCAGAGCTTCCACCAGCATCGCATAGATATCCTCAAAATAATAGTAGAACGTATTGCGGTTGATTCCGCATCGTTCCGATATGGATACAATGGAAATCTTGTCAAAAGACTGGGTATTCAGCATTTCAAAAAAGCAAGTGATTATTTCCTGTTTTGTTTTCTGCGCCATGAATTTTTCCTCGCATTTCCCGTCCGCAAATGGAATGAAAGTTATGTATGGTAAAGCTTGTTGCTCTCGTACTGCGGCTCACAGGTGAGGTTAACGCCCAGCTGCTTGAATACCCCTTCATCGATCTGTGAAAGAATGACGGAGGAATGCGCATCCAGGCCTTCCAGCCGCCCCACCTGATCCAGCGCCTTCTGCGCTTCCGGATCCGAAACCGCAGCAATAGACAGCGCAATCAGCATCTCGTTCAGATGCATCAGGGGGCTGTGATCCCCCAGGCAGTGTACTTTGAGGTGCATGATAGGCTCAATATATTCCGGGCTGAGAAGATCCACACTGTCCTCGATACCTGCCAGATACTTCAGCGCATTGAGCAGCAGCGCGGAGGAGGCCCCCAGAAGGCGGGACGTTTTCCCGGTCAGTATCGTGCCGTCCTCCATTTCCATCGCTGCGGCAGGTCCGCCGGTTTTCTCTGCTTTGGCTCTCGCCGCGGGGACAACCTTTCTGTCCGTCGGCGTAATATTGGCTTTCTTCATCAGGATTTCTATCTTCTGCGCCGGCCGTGAGTCTGTATTTCCCTTCCTTGCCTCGCACATTGCCTGAAAATACCGCCGTCCGATTTCCCGTGCCGCCGCTTCTCGTACTACGTCATCATCCGATATGCAGAAACCCACCATATTGACTCCCATATCGGTCGGAGAACGGTAGGGAGACGTGCCCCCGCAGACTTTCTCCAGAATCGCATTGAGCACTGGGAAAACCTCCACATCGCGGTTGTAGTTCACCGCCGTTTTACCGTAGGCTTCAAGGTGGAAAGGATCAATCATGTTTACATCATTGAGATCTGCCGTTGCCGCCTCATAAGCGAGATTTACCACATGGTTGAGCGCCAGGTTCCAGACGGGAAATGTTTCAAATTTTGCATAGCCCGCCTGCACACCACGCAGGTTTTCATGATAGATCTGGCTGAGACAGGTCGCCATTTTTCCGCTTCCGGGACCCGGGGCTGTCACCACAACCAAAGGCCGCTGGGTTTCTATATAGTCGTTTTTTCCAAACCCCTCCGGGCCGACAATCAGCGGAAGATCCGCCGGATACCCTTCGATAGGATAATGCCGGTAGACTTTCATTCCCAGGGACTGCAGCTTCTTTTCATAGGCAACCGCCGCCTGCTGTCCGGAAAACTGCGTCAGAACGACACTCCCCACCATGAGTCCGTTATTTGAAAAGGCATCAGCAAGCCGCAGCAGCTCACTGTCATACGTAATACCCAGGTCGCCTCGAATTTTATTTTTTTCAATATCCCCGGCGTTGATGGCGATGACGACCTCTACGTCATCGGAAATTTCCTTGAGCATTGTGATTTTCGAATCCGGGTGAAATCCCGGCAGAACCCGGGATGCATGATAGTCATCAAATAGCTTGCCGCCAAACTCAAGATAGAGCTTGCCGCCGAAGTTCGCAATTCGCTCCCGAATTTTTTCCGCCTGCAGCTTTAAATATTTGCCGTTATCAAATCCAATCCGCATTTCTTTCTCCCCACTTGCCTTTCGGCATCTCTCTTTTTATAGCAATTATACCCTGTTTGCCTAATAATTTCGATAGAAGTGCGGGGAAAACTCCTCGTTTGCAAAAAATTTCCATTCCTTACAAAAAAAATGTATGGATTTAGGCACTTTTACAAATAAGCCTAATTTGGGATCGAAAAGCCGAGAGATTTCCGATTTTTCCTATCCAAATCGGAAAATCCATGGGCAAATAATTCGCCGCACCTTAAAGGCAGGCACGGTTCCGCCGCGGTGCTTTCTCCATTGCGCGTGCGGATGTGGTATACTGTCAAAGGCTGCGCTTGCAGCGATAAGAGAGATGCGGAGGAAATTATGAATTTAATGCTGATGCTGGTGCTGAGCCTGATGTGCTATTTCTTCGCCGGCGGGTATCTGAAAAGATTGAAAGTAAAAAACTACAATGCCGCGCTGCTGCAAAAGACGCTTGCGTCTGCGTGCTTTGTAGGCATCGGGGCATTTTCCCTTTCAATGTCCTGGTACGAAAAGTTCGCGCAGCTGGTGTTTCTGGGTCTTTGCTGCGGGGCTGTCGGGGACGTCCTGATGGCTGTTGCCAAAAATAAAAACCGGAAGCTCACCGTTCGGAGCGCTTCCTTCGGCGTCGGCATGCTTGTCTTTCTTGCCGGTCACGTTCTTTACATCCTGGGCTTGGCGGACATTACCTTCGACGTATTTAAAGTCGGGATTCCCTACGCCGTTGCGGCGGTCCTTCTTTCCCTTCTTTTTGAAAAAAAGCAGAAAGTGGACTATTCCTGCGGCCGTCGGCTGAAGGGCGGCATTGTGGGAGCCGTGATTTATCTTTTTGCTGTTTTTCTCATGGCAGGGTGTGCCTGCGGCGCTGCAGTCTACGGGTTCTGCCCCGGCACGCTGCTGTTTGCCATCGGCGGTCTCTTCTTCGGTCTGAGCGATGTGATTCTTACTTCCAACTCCTTCGGAGCCTATCCTTCCCACAACAAGGATATTTCCCTTATCTTTTTCTATTACTCAGGCCAGATCCTGATCGCCTTTTCCCCTATTCTGCTCATCGCATAGATTGAAGATTCGGGTACCGTGCGTTCTTTAAAGCGAACATAGTGAAAGAAGGCGGAAGAGAAGTTTCCTTCCTCTTCCGCTTTCTTCGTATTTTATTCTGTATTCTGTTTTGCTTCACTCCGTGGGATAAATACAGATTTCCATATCACTCAGAGGATATGTGCAGCAGGGATGAATCCATCCGAACTTCTTGTCCGCCATGCGGCGCCCGTCCGCATCCTTAGGGCAGTAATATTCTCCCGAGATTAGCTTGGAATGACACCATCCGCACTGTCCGCTGCGGCAATGGGAGGGAGCCTTTATGCCGGCGTTTTCCATCGCCCAGAGGAGGCTTTCTCCGGCCTTGCACGCAACACGCTGTTTTTCGCCGCGGATATTTACCGTAAGCTGAAATTCCTTTCCTTTTGCCTGTACCGGATAATCCGCGTTCTTCTCTGCCCCGAAGTAGTCGCCGGACATTTCCTTGCGCACCCTGCGTTTTGGAAGTCCCAGCTTTTTCATCTCTCCGTCTTCAAAATCGTACATTGCTTTCGGCCCGCACATGAAAACGGAGTAGTCCCCCTCCGGAGCATACTTTCGAATGATCTCCGCTGTAATAAATCCGTGTTCGTACCCATCCTTCTCCTCATCGGAGAGGATATGCACGACTTTGATTTTTCCGCCGCTTTTCGCAGCCAGCGCTTCAATTTCGTCCTTCAGCAGGATGCCGTCCGCAGTCCGGCTTCCATAGAGAATAGTCAGATTGAAATCCTCCAGACCATCCACAATTGCCGCCGCCATCGAGTAGAACGGCGTAATGCCGCTCCCGCCGGCGATTGCGACGACGGTTCCCGCATCCCGCAGCTGCTGGTAGTAAAAGTCTCCAAGAGGTCCGGATATATCCACGGTATCCCCCTGCTTCCAGTTTTCCAGAATATATTTGGACGCGTAGGCAGGACTTGTCTGCTTCACGGTCAGAATATAGCTGGTTTTTCCGGTGCCCAGGGCGTCCGCTGGGCTGGAACGGATGGTATAGGGTTTGCTCAGCACCGCGTCTCCGATATGCAGGGATACACTGACATACTGGCTTGCGCGGAAGTAGGCCATCTTCTCCGTGCCCCGCTCTGCATCCGGGACAAGCGTATAGCTTTTTGCGCCGCCGTGATCGGCAACCTCGGAAATTTTCACATGCTGCACGTCCGGATGCAGCGCCTTAGCAAGCCGGTTGGCATTGAAGACGGATACCGGCATGGTATCCGGTGCTTCTTCGATCTTCTGCGTACGCAGTTTCACCTGGTTTAGGAACGGCCCGACGCTCAGTCCCTGCAGGGCTTTTTTATCGTAATTGTATTTCATTCAGCAGCCCTCCTTCATATCCAGCAGCATGTAGCGGGCCTGCTCAGCCCCGGACATATATGCCTGGCTGTAGCCGTCCATCTGCGTGCCGTGTCCGCCTACGAAGCGAAGTCCTTTAATCGTATAGTCCAGTTTGTGCGCAGACTGCACGCGCGGGAACATGCCATCCCAGGTGCCCGGTTCGTATCCGTAGACGTCTCCCTGCGGTGTTCCCAGATATCTTGCCCAGGTAACCGGCGCGGCAACCACGATTTCCTCAATATGGCTGCGGATGTCAAGTCCGGTCAGCTTTTCATAATGAAGGACCGTTTCCATGGCGATTTTGTCTTTCAGCTTGAAGTACTGCTCCTCCGTTACATCCTTGAACACGTCGGCAGTATAGAACTTGCTGAACTGCAGAAGGCAGCTGCCGGGGCGGGAGGCATCGGGGATGACGTTGTTGAGAACGGTCACGCAGTAATCCTGATGGGTTTCCAGAGAGGCCGCATTGTTATACTGCTGGAGCGTATCTCCCGTAGAGCGGACAAAGGTATCATAACCTTTCAGTCCGATTTCCTCCGCGGAAGCATCCAGGCCGAGATAAATGGTAAAGGCAGCCTGCGCCAGTTTCCTTGCATTCATCAGGCGCCGATCCCGCTCGGGCACCTCCTTCGGGTCCACCATGCGGTCAAAAACAACTGTCGGCATCAGATTGGAAATTACACGATCGCAGGGCAGATATTCCCCCGTCTTCAGCGAAACGCCGCGAACCGCACCATCCTTTACGTCAATTTTCGTGACTTCGGTGTTGTACCAGATATCGCCGCCAAGTTCCCGAATGCGCTGGTCGTAGGCCAGCACGATTTCATGGCTGCGGTATTTTGCTATCCAGGGTTTTTTCACAAGATAGGTATACGTCATGAAAGCGTATACGGCAAAGCTCATTTTGGTAGAATCCACACTCACGTAATCCCAGTAGGATTCGTAGATTTCCCTTGCTTTGTCCGGGACACCGATACGGCGAAGCATATCGTCCGTCGTCACCGGCACGACTTTCATCAAATCATGCCATTTCATCAGCATTTCGACCTTCTGCAGGCCGCTTGGCTCATTGTGCCGCTCCGCAAGCCAGCCGACGCCATCCGAAAGCATCCGGGAAAGCTCCATCACCGTAGTCATGGATTCCCGACTGCCAGGAACCTGTCGCTCCATTTCGTCAATAAAAGCGTCTACCCCGGCCGGCATCTGCACATCGAAGCCGTTCTTCGGATCCGTACTGATGGAATTGAAGGATTCCTCGACCGGAACCCATTCAACATTCAAGCCGTATCCGTCAAGCAGCTTCCGCACGGCGCCGGGATCTTCCGAAGTTCCCATCTGACAGAGCTCATGCAGCGTTGCTTCGAATTCGAAATCGCCTCTTCGAAAACTGGTAGCGCAGCCGCCGGGCAGTTTGTTTTTCTCCAGTACCAGCACCTTCTTGCCGGCCTTGGCCAAATAGGCGGCGGCCGAAAGGCCTCCGTTGCCGGCGCCGACAACTATGACATCGTATTTTGCCATCTCAACCTCCTATTCCGTAGGCATTGCTTCCCGCCGCATGAAGGGGACGGGAAAACCGTATCCATGATTTGCGTTGTGTAAGTTTATGCGTCGTGGCTATACCACGTAATCTATTGTATTTTAGCGATCGAAAAAAAGCAAGACCGTTTTGACAAAATTGTGACGAAAAACGGGCACGGAAATCGAGCAGTTTCCACGAAAACTGAAGCGGGCAACGAGGGAAGCCGCTTTCTTTGGGTCCTCCCGCAGCGGCCGTCTTTCCGGAAAGATGGATTCCCGCTGGTCTTAATTCTTGATCCAGACTATGTCGGGTGCTATAGTAAATCTGCCGCTGCTGCAATCTGCGCCGGCAGAAAGGGATGAAAAAGATGCTGCAGAAAGGTTCCGGTCTGAAAAGCAGTTTTGTAGATCGACTGATTGCCGAAATCCTCTCCGGAAAACTGAAGCCGGGCTACCGGCTGCCGCCGGAGCGGAAGCTGGCGGAAGAGCTGGGACTGAGCCGAGGTTCCGTCAATCAGGGCATTCTGGACCTGGAACGAATGGGATTTGTCCGTGTTGTTCCCCGGCAGGGCGCTTTCGTAGTGGATTTTGCGAAAAACTGCACCCCCGAAGCTCTTTCGGTCATCATGCGCTACGATTCCGCACTGATTGACCCGGCGCTGTTTCGCGATATGATGGATATGCGGATTCTCATAGAACGTGAGTGCACCCGTCTAGCCTGCGAACATATTGCAGAAGTTTCGGCCGCGTCGCTCCGGCAGTGCTCCGATGCTCTTCTTTCCGTGAATGAGAAAAAGCTTCCGGACGCGCTGTATGCCTATCACCGGTGCATCACGCAGATCTCCGGAAACCGAGCGTACGCCATCATCTTTCAGAGTTTTGAAACCTTGCTGCGAAACCTCATTCAGCTCCACTACGCCAGTCGGGACGAAGCGGAGAAATCGCTCCCCCTTTATCCCCGGCTCACCGATGCGATCTGCAGCGGGCAGAGCGAAGAGGCGGATGAACTGATTCTGCGTATTCTCGGTTCTGCCTCCCGCTACCTGAACGACTACCTGAGTCAGAAGCGGCAGCAGGCAGCCGATACGGAAAAGCCGGGCACCTTCGCATAGCGCCCAAAGGATTGTCTTTTTCTCCCGCTTCCCAGCCGGGAAGCGCAGGGTATGGAAACGCCCCGAATTTCTTCGGGGCGCATTCTTATTTTGGTTTTCTTTGTTCTTCAGGACTGCGTTCCGCCCTGCGAAGCGTAGCAAATGGCGTATTTCTTCACCGGTGCAAAGGCTTCCTCGGTCTGCGTTTCCCATTCGCTCATCTTGTCGCTGCGAAGCTGCTGCTCCGCAAGATAATTGCTGTACAGTTCCCCCTGTCCGACATAATAGATCAGGTGATATCCCCGGTAGCTTCCGCTGCTGCCTTCAACAATGCCGGTGTCGCCGGGTTTGCGGCCTTCCGCGAAGCAGAATTCTTCGAAGGTGTCGACCATCTGGCCCTTGTAGACGTTCTCATACAGGCCTCCGTTGCTGGCAGAGCCGGAATCCTCGGAATACTGTGTGGCAAGGGCGGCGAAACTGTCTTCGGTCCGATCGCCGGACTCGAACTCATTGTAAATTTCCTGGATCCGGTTGTAGGCCGTCTGCAGTGCCTCTTCGGAGTAAGTTCCGTCGCTGGAGGCTTCCGCCTGGATGAGAATATGGCGCACATTCGCCGTGTAGTAATGATTATCGCTGCGGCTGCGGTACACAACCACATAATAGCCGCTGTCCGCACTCTCCAGCACTGTACTGTCTCCGCTCTTTCGGGATGCGTCCTTCAGCCATTCCGCCATCACCTCATTGATGTTGGAACCTTCCAAATCGGTTTCCGTTGTAGCGTTTGCTGAATCATCCCCCAAGACCGATTGGACAAGGTCTGTCAGGGAAGTATCCGGGCTTTCCACATAAGCCGCCTCGATGGCGTCTGCTTTTGTTTTCGCGGCGGCCATGGTTTCCTCCGTAACAGCAGTCTCCACATTCTCCTCCGCGCTGCCGTCCGTATTCTGATCAAGGGATACCGACGGCTCGCTGGATCCGGTATCCTCCGAACTCTGCTGTGCGGAATCCGCTGTCTCTTCGGAGGCGTCGGAAGATTCGACCGGAACTTCTTCCGCCTGCACAAAATAGTAGTCGTATGTATAAAGATCCCAGTCGTTCCTGTTGTTCTGGTATTCGGCTTCTTTCTCCTCATCCGTGAAGGTAAAGCTGTCCTCCACCTGCGTGGATACTTTCATCGCCAGTACCTGACGTTCCAGCTGCGTACGAACCGTCTTCTCATTGACGCCTGGACCGTAGGTCGCTTCCAGATAGGCGTCCAGATTTTCATAGCCGCCGCTGTCCGCGTTCTCCCGCGCCGAAGAAATCTGTTCTTCTACCGTCGCATTATCCTCGTCGTCCAATGCAATGCCGTTCTGTTCCGCGTAGCTGCAGAAAGCGGAAACCTGCTGCATATTTTTCAGCGCCATATCCTCAAAATAATCGTACCATGTCGTGATATTCTCGTCTTCAGAAATGCTGCAGGTCTGTTCCTTCAGGTCGGTGCCGGTGTTCAGGCCGAAGTAGGACGCATAGCTTCCGTATTGGCTCATAAAATAATTGTAGCCGCTCCCGAAATAGTATTCAAAGTCGGCAACCGTGTATTTGTCCGTGCTGCACTGCACTGCGGTCAGCGTCCGATAGGGCAGAGAACTCGTCACAAAGAGGCTGAAAGCCAGAAGAAGGACCAGGACGACAATAATAATTGTATAGGAAACCTTCCACTTCTTTGTCTCTTTGGCCTGCCGGATGCTTTCATTGGTTTTCTTATCGGTCCCGGCTGCCCGAGCTTCCTGCCGTTTTTTCCGTTCCGTTGAGGCACTCATGCGTTTTCTCCTTTGGTTTCATCTGTATTCTTTGCATACGGAACTGCCCGATCTGCCCAGCGGGCAGGGAAGGAATGCCCCGAATGGCAGTCCCGCGATAATCGTCTTTTTCCGGCGAAGGGTCAGCCGGCGGCATCTCTCTTTTCCGCGTTCATGGTGAGGAATGCGTTTATGAATCCGTCCAGATTTCCGTCCATGACGCCTTCAATGTTGCTGTCCTCATACTCGGTACGGTGATCCTTCACCTGCTGATAGGGCATGAAAACATAGGAACGGATCTGGCTTCCCCATTCTATTTTCATCTGCACGCCTTTGATATCGCTGATTTTCTCCAGATGCTCCCTTTCCTTAATTTCGGCGAGTTTCGCGCGCAGCATATTCTTGCAGTTTTCCAGGTTTTGGAAATGGCTCCGTTCCACCTGGGAGGAAACTACGATGCCGGTGGGGATATGCGTAAGACGGACGGCGGAGGACGTCTTGTTGACCTTCTGTCCGCCGGCTCCGGATGAGCGGAAGACATCCATTTTGATGTCCTCATCCCGCAGCTCAATTTCCTTGTCATCGGAGATTTCCGGCATCACTTCCACCGCTGCAAACGAGGTATGACGCCTTCCCGCGGCATCAAACGGCGATACCCGCACCAGACGGTGTACGCCGTTTTCCGATTTCAGAAAGCCGTACACGTTGTCTCCTTCGATGCGGATTGTGGCACTTTTTATTCCCGCTTCCTCGCCTTCCAGCATATCCATGATTTTTACCGCATAGCCATGCTTATCTGCCCACATGTTATACATCCGGTAGAGCATCTGCGTCCAGTCCTGGGCTTCCGTCCCGCCGGCACCGGCGTGGAAAGTAAGCAGGGCGTTGTTCGAGTCGTATTCCCCTGTCAGAAGCGTGCCCAGGCGCATGTTTTCCAGTTCCGTCCGGAACTTGTCATACCCTTCCTTCAGTTCCGGAAGAAGGCTGTCGTCGTTTTCTTCCTGCGCCATTTCGCAGATCGTCAGAAGGTCCTGATACTGCGACTGCAGGCCTTCGTAGCGGGTCTGGCGGTCCTTTAGGTTTTTCAGACGCTTCTGCACACGCTGGGATTTTTCCACATCGTTCCAGAAATCCGGGCGGGAGCTGGCTGTTTCCAGTTCCTCGATTTCCTTTTTTCCGGCATCCAGATTCAGCGCCTGCTCCAAGTTCGTCAGTTCCGGAAGATCGTCATTTAATTTGTTTTTGAATTCTTCAAATTGTAAGTCTGCCATATTTCTTTTCCATCTGCATGGTTCTTCCCGGCGCATGCCGGGTTTCTTTACATAATTGATTTTCGTTTGTCATATTTCTCGGCTGTGCTATTATATATAAAAAAGGGCTGATTGTAAATAAAGGCTCTTCCTTTCTGTGCGGGCTTTTGTTATAATCTAGGCGCTTTGGCATTCCGCATTCCGCAAACCCTGTCGGGCTTGTGCGAAGCGGCATGCCGGCAATATGGGAGATATTGGGAAAGGAACAGTGCTATGACACTCAACGGCAGAGAAATCAAGGTCTTCACGGGGAATGCCTGCCCCATTCTGAGTGAGGAGATCTGTGCTCACCTGAATCAGAATCTGGGAAACAGTACCGTCACGCAGTTCGCCGACGGGGAATGCTCCGTATCCGTACAGGAACCGGTTCGCGGCTCCGATGTTTTCATTGTGCAGTCTACCTGCAAGCCGGTGAACGACAGTCTGATGGAACTTTTGATTATGACCGACGCCATGAAGCGCGCCTCTGCCGGACGTATCACTGCTGTCATTCCGTACTTCGGCTATGCCCGGCAGGATCGCAAAGCAAAAAGCCGGGACCCGATTTCCGCAAAGCTGGTTGCAAACCTTATCACTGCGGCGGGAGCCGATCGGGTTCTGACTATGGATTTGCACGCGGCACAGATTCAGGGTTTCTTTGATATTCCCGTGGACAACCTGATGGGTGCCCCGATTTTTGCCAAATACTACATTCGTAAATTCGGCAAGGGCAATGAGGATCTGATGGTTGTTTCCCCCGATGTGGGAAGCACGGCCAGAGCCCGCGCCTTTGCCATGAAGCTGGGCGTGAACATGGCCATCGTGGATAAGCGCCGGGAGCGTGCCAATCACTCCGAAGTCATGAATATCATCGGCAACGTAGAAGGAAAAACCTGCATTCTTCTGGACGACATGGTGGATACGGGCGGATCGCTTGTAGGCGCTGCCAAGGCCGTCAAGGAAGTCGGCGGCGCGACAGAGGTTTACGCCTGCGCAAGCCACGGCGTTCTTTCTGATCCGGCACTGGAAAGGATTTCCAACAGCTGCATCAAGGAGCTCATGCTTCTCAATACGATTCCCTATCCGGAAGGTGCTCCGAAAGTGAATTCAATCAATTACATGTCGGTTGCTCCCATCTTCGCCGACGCGATCTCGCGCATCCACGAAGAGCTGAGCATTTCGAGTCTGTTTGAGTAAGCGGGAAGAATGAATAACTATGCTGTTTAAAAAAACCGACGGCGGTCCCCAGTGGATTGCCGTCTTTCTCGGAAACCCGGGAGAAAAGTACGCGCAGTCCCGGCATAACATGGGGTTTCAGACGGCGGACGCCTTCTGCAGAAAGCAGCAGACATCCATCCGCCGTCTTAAATTTTCCGCCCTCACCGGGCAATGCAGTCTGTCCGGAAACAAGGTTTTTCTTATGAAGCCGCAGACCTACATGAATCTTTCCGGGGATTCTGTCATTCAAGCCGTGCGCTGGTACCATGTTCCCGCGGAACGGGTTCTCGTGGTCTCAGATGACGTGGATCTGGAACCCGGGCGGATACGGGTCCGCAAGGGCGGTTCCGCCGGGGGACACAACGGTCTCAAAAGTATCATCGCCCGGCTGGGAACAGACGCCTTCCCGCGCATCCGCGTCGGAGTCGGCGCCCCGGAATCGGGTACGGCGATGCCGGATTGGGTTCTCTCCGGACCTTCAGGCTCCGACGCCGTGCGGATTCGGCAGGCAATAGATCGAGCCGCCGATGCCGTTGCATGCTATATCTGTGAAGGCCCGGACCGAGCGATGAACCAGTATAACGGTGTCCCGGAAAAGGAAACCTGAGCGTATTTTCGCGGCGGGGCTTTCCCAGCTGCCTTCCTACTGTGCAAACTGCCCGCTTGCGGAGCGCTTCCGGGCGGATCTTTGTCTCCTTTTTCCGTTTTTCTATGTTAGAATGAAGGAAGAAGCGGCAGCCTGCCGCCGCGGATAAGCCATTCCACACTCCCTGCTGCTGCAGACCGTTTTCTGGGAAGGAGAGGAGCCGTTTTGTGGCTCCGAGCCTACGTTGTATGAAGAAATCCTGTATAGCCATGATTCTTGCCGGCGGCCAGGGGTCGCGTCTGTATGCGCTGACTCGGAAGGTCGCAAAGCCCAGCATGCCCTTCGGCGGGAAGTACCGCATCATTGATTTTCCCCTGTCCAACTGCGCAAATTCCGGAATTGATACGGTGGGTGTTCTTACCCAGTACCGTCCGCTGCGCCTGAATTCCTATATCGGCAGCGGTCAGGCCTGGGATATGGATACCTCGGACGGCGGTGTTTTCATCCTGCCGCCCTATGTCTCGTCCGGAGAAACGGGCTCCTGGTTTTCCGGAACTGCCAACGCCATCTATCAGAACATAGGTTTCATTGAAATGTATGATCCGGATGACGTTCTCATTTTATCCGGCGACCATGTGTACAAGATGGATTATTCCCTTATGCTGCGGGAGCACCGGGAGCATAAGGCAGACTGTACGATTGCCGTACTGCAGGTTTCCATGGAGGACGCTCCGCGGTTCGGGATCATGAACCTTGGGGCAGACGGCTGCATTGCGGAATTTGAGGAGAAGCCAAAGCACCCGAAAAGCGATCTGGCCTCCATGGGGATCTATGTATTTAAATGGGAAACGCTCCGGAAATACCTCATGGAAGATGAAGCGGACCCCGAATCCCAGAAGGATTTCGGGAAGAACATCATCCCCAAAATGCTGTCCGGCGGAGCCCGGCTGTGGCCGTATCACTTCGACGGCTACTGGCGGGACGTGGGCACCATTACAAGCCTCTGGGACGCGAACATGGACATGCTCAGCACGGAACTTATCAATCTCTATGATCCGGATTGGCCTATTCTGTCGAACTGGCCGCCCCGCCCGCCGCAGTACATCGGGCCGATGGCCTCCGTCACGCACTCTATCGTTACCGAAGGCTGTTCTATAGAAGGTCTGGTGGAAAACTCCGTTCTTTCGGATTCCACGACGGTTGCACCGGGGGCACAGGTTTCCTACAGCGTTCTCATGCCCGGCGCCGTCGTTGAGGAGGGGGCTGTTGTGGAGTATGCCATTATCGGGGAAAACACCGTTCTCCATAAAGGAGCCCATGTCGGAGCACCGCCGGACGGGACCGATGCATGGGGAGTCGCTACCTGCGGTCCGGACATCGAAATACATGCCGGCGCCCGTGTTCCCGCAGGGGCTATGATCTATTCGGGTCAGGAGGTCTGACATGCCGGACTATCATGGAATCATCTTCGCCTACAATACTTCCAGGCAGCTGGGTGCGCTGGTGCGGCAGAGGACCAGTTCCTCTCTGCCTTTCTGCTGCCGCTACCGTCTTATTGACTTTCCCCTGTCCTCGCTTTCCAACGCCGGCATCCACGACGTAGGCGTGATCATGCAGCGGGATTACCAGTCATTGCTGGATCATCTTGGAAGCGGAAAGGAATGGGACGATTCCCGGCGCAAGGGCGGACTGCGCATGCTGCCTCCCTTCGGCCTGCCGGAGTATCATACCGGCGCATATGCCGGAACCATGGAAGCCCTCAATGCGGTTGCTAGCTATATCCATAGCATTCCGCAGTCGAATCTGGTCCTGATGCGCGGCTATGTCGCGGCGAATATTGACATTGCCGCCGCTGTCGCAAGCCATGAGGCTTCGCATCTTCCGATTACGGCTATCTGTGCACGCAATCCTGCGGAACCTCTCAACTATCAGTTCCTGCCGGAAGCCGACGGCTCCTCCCAGCGCATGGTACGCAGCCAGTCCCCGGAAATAAACGGGCTCTGGTCCCTGGAGGCTTATATCATCCGCAAGGATCTGCTTCTTTCCATGATGCGCACCTGTCAGGAGGACAACAAAGTTCATTTCCATTCGGACGCCCTCTTTGACTACCTCCGCTCCGGAGGGCGGGTCAATCTTTACGTCCATGAAAGCTATGCCTGCGTTATTACCTCGGATGAAAACTATTTCCGCGCAAATATGGACATGCTGGATGCGCAAAGCCGTGCCAGCGTCTTTCCGCCGCACCTTCCCCTGCGGACAAAAATTCACGAAGAAGTCAGCACCTACTACGGGGAGACCGCAAAGGTGCAGAACTGCCTTATTGCGGACGGCTGCCGAATTGAAGGCGAACTGGAGCACTGTCTCATTTTCTCCGGTGTGCATATTGAGCCGCAGGTCCGACTGCAGAACTGCATCGTTATGCGCGGCGCCGTCATCCATGGCGGAGCGCAGCTGCAGAATGTTGTTCTGGACAAATATTCGGAAGTCAGTGCGACAACCGTTCTGCGCGGGAGCGATAAGTTTCCTTTTGTTCTGCCCAAGAGCAGCAAAATCTGACGGAAATTGCGCTGTCGCCGGACATCCGTTTTGGCTGAAAGGGAGAAATTTCTCCCTTTTACCATTTTTTATTTGCGTTTTTATCTTCTATTCATGTTTTTGCGCTAGGATAAAAAACACATTTTGCGGAAACTGCATTGTTTGGATTCCTTCCCGTCTAAGACGGCGGCTATCATTTTCTTCGGCTGCAAAACCCGGAAAATGGCTGCATGCGATCCGACGTTTCCGATATTAGGAAGCAAAACTATACAGAGTTTCCATAAGACGAAAAGGAGATGCCGCTTTCCTCCTGTCGAACAGAAGCGGGCAGGCGGCGGAAAATTGTATGAAAAGTGAAATTTCAAGAGATGAAGTTCGAAGTGCGATTGAAGACAAGCTCTGCGCCCATTTCGGCATAGCCAGCAGCGCCGCCACTGATGATCAGGTATTTCAAGCTACCGCCATGGTTATTCGGGAAATCATGTCCCGGGTTCTGGCTGCAGAAGAGCCACGCACGGATCGGAAAAAGGTGCACTATCTGTCCATGGAATTTCTGATGGGCCGAAGCCTGTTGAAAAATGCTTTCAATATCGGCATACAGGATGCAGTGCAGGGCGCTTTGGAGGATCTGGGCCGCAGCGCCGCGGATATCCTGGATGCCGAGCCGGATGCGGGATTGGGAAACGGCGGTCTCGGGCGGCTTGCAGCCTGCTATATGGATTCTCTCGCCACGATGGAAGTTCCCGCCGCCGGCTACTCCATCTGCTACGAGCTGGGAATGTTCAAGCAGGAAATCAAGGACGGCAGTCAGAAGGAGGTTGCAGATGACTGGCGCATCGGCGCCGACAGCTGGCTTGTTCCACATTCCGATGAGATGGTGGAAGTCCGATTCGGCGGGCAGGTAACGCCCTGGTGGGACAACACCGGCCATTATCATGCTGTATATTCCAACTATACCTCCGTCTACGCACTTCCCCGGGACATGCTTATCGTAGGCTACGGAGGAAATTTCGTGAACACGCTGCGTCTCTGGGAGGCGCACAGCAGCAATGAGCTGGACATGTATCTTTTCTCCGAAGGCAAGTATGTCCAGTCTCTGGAAAAGCGGACCATGGCGGAAGTCATTACCAAGGTTCTGTACCCGGCGGATGAAACTTTTGAAGGAAAGAAGCTTCGTCTCAAGCAGCAGTACTTTTTCGTCTCTGCCACAGCGCAGACCATCCTGAAAGAGCAGGTAAAGAAGTACGGGGACGTGCGGACTTTTGCTGAGCACAATACCATTCAGATTAACGATACGCACCCCACGCTGGTCATTCCGGAACTTCTGCGGCTCCTTATGGATGAATACGGGCTCGGCTGGGATGAATCCTGGAAAATCGTAACAAGCTGCGTTGCTTATACGAATCATACCGTTATGAGTGAAGCGCTGGAGCTGTGGCCGCAGAATCTTATCCAGCAGCTGCTTCCCCGCATTTGGGAAATTATTTCCGAAATAAACCGGCGCTGGTGCGATTACCTTGTTTCATCCTTCGGCGGCGGTGACCGCGTCGGGCGCAGTATGATTCTGCAGAACGGACAGGTTCATATGGCAAATCTGTGTCTTGCCGCCTGCTACAAAGTAAACGGCGTGTCCCGGCTTCACGGAGACATTCTGAAAAATTCCCTCTTCCGGGACATATACAGTCTGCAGCCCGATAAATTCACCTACGTTACGAACGGCATTGACCACCGTCGCTGGCTTGCGCAGATCAATCCGAGCCTGCATCGGCTGATCTGCGAGGTTCTGGGCGGAGACAGCTACCTGCTGCACCCGGAGATGCTGGCGAAGCTGCGTGACTTTTCCACCGATCCGGGCTTCCAGCAGAAACTTCTGGACATCAAGCGCGAAAACAAGACGGGCTTTGCCAGCTGGGTGAAAAGGTCGGACGGTTTTGTCATCAATACCGACGCGATGATGGATGTGCAGGTAAAAAGGCTGCACGAATATAAGCGGCAGCTTCTGTGTGCTCTTTATATCATCTATTTGCAGAACACTATTCACAACAGTCCGAATATGGAATTCACGCCCCGGATTTTTACCTTCGGTGCAAAAGCTGCGGCCAGCTACAGGACGGCAAAGCATATCATTGAACTTCTCTGTTCGCTGCAGAACAATCTGCAGCAGGACCCGATCTGCCGGGATAAGCTGCAGGTCTATTTTGTTCCGAACTACAGGGTTTCCGTCGCGGAAATTCTCATGCCGGCCGCCCAGATTTCCGAGCAGATCTCCACCGCCGGCAAGGAAGCCTCCGGAACCGGCAACATGAAGCTCATGATGAACGGCGCCATTACCATCGGCACGCTGGATGGTGCGAATGTGGAAATGTACGAAAGGCTGGGCAAGGAAAATATGTACCTGTTCGGATTGCATGCGGATGAGGTAGAAGCTTTAAAATCAAAAGGATACAATCCGCAGGCGCTCTATGAAAGCGACCCGATACTCCATGAAGCGCTTGGCCGGCTTAACAGCGGGTTTGGGGATGGCAAGAACTATTCTGATCTCTCCTCGCAGCTCATCTTCGGCGGGGATCCCTATATGCTTCTTGCTGATTTTGATTCCTACCGGCGAGTGCATGATACCATGTACGATCAGCTCTCCCACCCGGCGGAGTTCGCGCGTATGAGCGCCGTAAACATTGCGGAGAGTGGATATTTTGCCGCAGATCGCGCGGTACGGGAATATATGAAGAATATTTGGAGCATTTCGTAAAATGCAATCCTCCGAACTCAAAATTTCAGCGGGCCGGAATTTCTCCGGTCCTTTTTTCCTCTGTTTTCCGCATAAGCATATTCTTTTCGTGTTTTGTTAATTAAATAACTAGTGTGCAAAAATGTCACAATAAACATGAAAATCTGCGTCTTTATTTTTGATATCGTTTTGTTATTATAAAGTCGAAGAGAGAAAGAGCTCTCAAGTATATGCAAATAAATGAATAAATTTTCAGAGAAAATATGCCTGGAGGAGGTACAAAAAATGAAAAACGAAATCAGAGAATTTTACGGAATCATTTCTCTCTGCAGTCTGGTTGCTGCAGCCCTGCTGACCGCCCTCTGGGGCATCACCGGCAGCCTAGTCTTTGCTCCGTTCGTCATGGCACTGGGCGTTGTCTTCATCGCGACGCTTCAGGTTTACACCGCACCGTACAAGGCCGGCAGAATTGTTGATTTCAAAAAGGATGCAAAGGTCAATAAGGCAGCCTGAAAAGACACCAATACAATTTCTCTTTACACATACTTCTCTGAAAAAACCCAGCTCTTCCGAGCTGGGTTTTTTCGCGCATTCGAAAATTCCGGTTTCCAGGATCCAGTTCTGCCCTTGCTCTAGCATCGGGGAACGCCCCCGGACTGACAACATGTTGGAGCATCTTGGAATCTCAGACGATTTTTTTCGCCTCTGTGTCTTTTCAAGTGTTAATCTATTTATATACAGATTCGTTAAAGCGTATAGTGAATTGCTAATTTCGGCTCATTATACAAAAATATACAATAAATTTTAATGAAATTCATCAAAAGTGCTTGCGCTTTTAATAATATTATTGTGTTAGCCTGAAAATAATAAAAAATATTTGATAACTTAACAATTTAATAGTTCAATGTTTATTTCCCTCCCCTGCAGCGGGCAAGCTGAGTTTGGAAGATGTTCTTTCAACACCTTGTAATGGCAGGGTTTATTAATGCAGCTCTACATCATCCATTTAAAGTGCTGACGCACCTTTTCCAAGGACAGGCGTCTGCCGCGGGCGGGGAATGATCCGAATTATCTTGGACGGAAGAACTTTCCGGTATGCATTCGCTTCACTTTCTATGCTGTCTAAATTTTTCCGTCCATTTGAATAATTCTGGCTTTCAGTATTATTGCGTAATATTCTCAAATATACTGTTGCTTTTACTGTTTCTAATCGGACGAAGCATCGAACTGTCAGTAATATTTTGTCTTTTCTAATCAGGTTAATACTGAGCCCGAATTAAAAAGCGCGATAATGTCCAAACGGAGAGCGGTGTGGTAAAGATGTCGGAAAAGCCCAATAAAATGTCTAATAAGGCACGGACCATTATTACGGTTCTTGCCGTACTACTGCTTTGCAGCATCGTCGCACTGGTATTTCGCGTTTTTTATCTGAATTCTTCCGTTGATAGAGACTCCACCGTTATTGTTCCGGACAACCAGATCGGAAAAGAGTCCGAAACCACCCCCGTTCCGGAAACCGCCTCGGAAAATTCCACAGCAGGAGCTGCGTTTTCTTCTTTGGCAGAGCGGACTTCTTCCGATGGAAGCTACCTGTTGCTGGACAGTCCGAGCAGCCCCGTTCCTTCAGCATCCGGCACGGCAGACGAAGCGGCCGAGGAAGGCGCGACGATCGAACTATATAAATCCAGTCCTTCGGACAATGAAAAATTTCAGGCAGCCTCCATGCTTCCCGGTGATGTTGAAACGAAATACTATACCGTAAAGATTTCCCATCACAGCGACGTTACAGTGCATTTCAACGCTGTTGTTACGGAGCAGGAAAAGGCCTACGCCAATATTCTGCATATTACGGTAACACATCTGGATAACGGAAAGATCCTGTACAACGGCACCTTTGCCGGTCTGGACCCAAATGGCAGCAGCGAGGTCTTCGCTGCTGCAGACAGCACGGAAACCGTGGCGCATTATAGAATTGATGTTTCTCTGCCGACCAATACGGGAAACGAGTATCAGGCGGCAAAGCTTCTGGCCGACTTCAAATGGTATGTAAAGGCAGAAGATGCCGGTGCGCTTGATAAGCCCGCTACCGGCGACACTGCCAATCTCGTATGGCCCGCCGCGGTCATGATCGGAGCCTTGCTATTACTGGTGATATTACTGCTCTTCTCCAGACGCAGAGCGAAGGGAGATGAACCTGCGAAATTGCTAGTAGAACCTGTATGGGGCAGTTACAGTGGAACAGCGGACAGATACAGCGAAGCTACCTATACTTACGGGGACGGATCTTCCGGTGCGAAAGCCAGCGATGAGGTTGTTCCGGAACCTTCCGTGTCCCCCGTGCAGACTACGCCTACTCAAACGGAGAATACAGGGTCCGGGTCCGAGTCAGGCAATACGGGAAATTCCAACACAGGCGGGCAGGGAGAACCGATCACTGTCATTAAAACGGAAGAGACTTATACCGTTGAGCAGGGCGATACGCTGGAAGCGATTGCTGCAAAGTACAATACTACAGTGGAAAAGCTGATGGAATTGAACAATCTGACTGAAGAAAGCGAAATTCAAGTCGGGCAAGTTCTGAAAATTCCGGTTTCATAATAAAAGGGTTCTATAATAAATGTTGGGGTAGAGATCTGGAGAACATACCAGGTCTCTTCTTTCGGTTCTTTGTCAAATGTTGGGGTAAATCCCAAAAGAAAAGAATATAGGTGTTAAATTAATGGATCACGAGCCGGGTGTATGCCTGGCTCGTGTATTTTAGTCGCAGTTAACCCGTAGTTATATTTAGTAGATTCGTATCAGGCGGCCATAAAAAGGATCCGGCTCCGAAAGCGTTTGAAATTTCTTACCCCATAGCAGATACGTTTCCGCACCTTGGTTCTATTATTGCAGCCCTCCGTATATCCGCTGGTATAAGGGCAGTCAAAGGAATGCAGAATATATTTACTCCAGTTGTGGATGGCACTGCAGCAGCTCCTGAATTCCGGAAGATCTGCCAACTCCGTTACTTGGAACCAGTGCTTTAACCTATTAGCAGCTTCGATGGAGTTTTCGGACTTCATAACATCCGGAAACAGGTTCTTCAGCAGGTATGCCGTCGCAAGTTTCTCTGAGCTTTTCAGCATAACGGCTGCTTCATCCGCTTCTTCCTCCGTTAAAGAGGACGGATGCTTCAGAAGCAGTGATCTTGACCGCTTAAAGTACTTTCTGCGGTACTCACTGAATTTTCGCTGCTCGGCTTTACGCACATTCTCAAAAGCCCATATCGCCTGTCTCACGACATGGTACCGGTCGATCACGATCGCTGCATCCGGGAAGCAGGTCCGCGCTACGTCAAAGAATGCGCGGCTCATGTCCATCACCGCGTATTGGATGCTCTTGCGTGTACTGAAGCCCTGGAAATACTTCATCAGACTGCAGCTCTTGCGGTTTGGCAGTATGTCCGACGTCTTATGGTTCTGCGGATCGGTTAGAATACATTGAAACTTCTCTCCTCCGGCGTTTCCCCGGAATTCGTCGATGGAAAGCACGACGGGAAGACACTTGAATCGGATGCTTACCGTGTCGAAATACCGCTGCGCTGTCGTCGCAGAAACGTCGTGCTCCTCCGCAATCCGTTTCGATGTCTTCATCTCCCGGTAGGAACTGATGCGCGATTCTACCACTCTGGTCGTCGTCTGATGCTGTTTTTGCAGGAACGGCACATTTTCACAAAAGCGCTTGCCGCACTCCGGACACCTGTATCGTCTCTTACGCAGGTGCAGGAATGTTTTCTCCCCAAAAGCAGGTAAATCTCTTATTTTCTGCTCACGATAATCGTGGATTTTGTTTGTTCTTTCCCCGCATCGCGGGCATGGGTGCTCTTTCCTGAGCATTTCCAGGTAGATATGATGCTCTGTCCCTGTTTCCTCCACCCGTTCTGCAATGGCCTCTTCCAATCCCATCCGCTTTGTTATATTATCTTTATAGAGCATATTGAACATCCTTTCGTTTTGGATTAGGCACCTATATTCTAAAGGTTTTGTTCTTTATGCTCTACTGTTTTTTCTTTTGGTATGAAGGAAGAGATCAGGAGTGTTCTCCAGATCTCTTCCCCAACATTTATTATAGAACCGAAAAAAACTGCTTGCAGTTCTGGCAGTAAGCATGGCTGTTACCATAACATGTGTACAGATAGATGCGCCGGTGTTTGTAAAGATTGCTGCAGCTGTGGCATTGCTTCTTCTGATCGGTTTATCCTATAAACGCTCTATTAGGGACATCGGTGCTTTTCTTTCAGCCATTAAGGGAAATATAAAAAATAAAGTTGTAAAGTGACTATAAACGTTGAAACTTTCTATGATAATTGGCTCAAATCCCGTTTTCCGTGTAGGATTGAGCCAATTTCTACATTTTCTTCGATTAATGTTTTTTCAAAGAAATTATTCTGTGGCTTCTGTCAGTATTCCTTCTGCCAGAATGTACCGACGATGGCAGTCGGGACATTCCAAATCTTTATCCAAAACCTGCCCACATTCACAAGTCCAACCTATCTGCCTTGCCGGTACACCGGCCATTAATGCATGTGGTTTAACATTGGTTGTAACAACCGCGCCTGCAGCGATTGTGCAGTATTCCCCCAATATATGTCCACACACCACGGTAGCGTTCGCGCCGATTGTAGCATCATGCTTAACCAGTGTCTTATGATATCCGGCACTCCCTTTAGGGTAACGCGCTCTGGGTGTAAGATCATTCGTGAATACCATGGAAGGACCGCAGAATACGTGATCTTCCAGTTCTACCCCCTCATAAATGGATACGTTGTTCTGGATTTTTACATAATCTCCTATGACAACATTGTTGGATATGTTTACATTCTGCCCAAGAGAGCAATGCGCACCGATTTTTGCCCCCTTTTGCAGATGGCAGAAGTACCATACCTTCGTGCCTTCACCAATCTGCACTTCATCGTCAACGTAGCTCGAATCATGAACGAAATATTTTTTCATATTCTTCGCCCGCTCTCTTACAGCCTCCAGAAGCGCATCCCAGAAGCTTTCAGTTCATCCATCCGATACACACTCTTGACATCAATGAGAACTTTCTCATCGTCCGGGCTCTCCTTAAACAGCTTTTTAAGCTCCATCATGGAAAGGGACCGATACTCATTATGCCCTACGGCTACGATGATGCAGTCGGCATCCTTGACTTCTTCAAATGGAATCAGGTCAACCCCATAAAGTCTCTTCGCTTCTCCCGGATTCCCCCATGGGTCTGTAACTACAACATCAATGCTGTATTCCTGCAGACGTTTTATGATGTCATACACCTTGCTGTTTCGCAGATCTGGGCAGTTTTCCTTGAAAGTAAGTCCAAGGACATAGACCCTGCTCTTCTTCGGCGCTTTTCCCGCTTCGATCATCTGCTTGATTGCGGCTTCTGCTACGAAAGCACCCATGCTGTCATTTACCTTGCGGCCGTTCAGGATTATCTGGCTGTGATACCCCAGACGCTCTGCGATATTTGTAAGGTAGTACGGGTCCACACCAATACAATGTCCCCCAACAAGGCCAGGCTTGAAGCCCAGTGCGTTCCATTTTGTGTTCATTCCATCAATAACTTCGTTGGTATCAATTCCCAGCTTGTCGCATATCATCGCAATTTCGTTCATAAAGGCGATGTTGATGTCGCGCTGGCTGTTTTCAACGACCTTTACCGCTTCTGCAGTCTTGATATTGGACACCGGATAGGTTCCTGCCTTGATGACAATATCATACACGCTCTTCACGACATCCCGTGTCTCGCTGTCCATGCCGGATACAATTTTGCAGATTGTAGTCAGCCGATGCACCTTGTCACCGGGGTTGATTCTTTCCGGGGAATAGGCAATTTTCCAGTCGACACCGCATTTCAGTCCGGATTCCTTTTCGATAATTGGTGCGCAGACATCTTCCGTAATACCAGGATACACCGTAGATTCATAGCAGACGATCGCGCCTTTTTGAATATTGCGTCCAACCGTGTGGGAAGCCTCAATAACCGGCTCCAGATTCGGAGTTGTATCCTCGTTGACCGGCGTCGGAACAGCAACAATAATGAAGCTTGCTTCGCTTAGTTTCTTCTCATCTGCCGTAAATTCAACCTGCGTGCTCTTTATAACTTCATCTCCGACTTCCATCGTCGGATCGATTCCGCTGTTATAGAGTTTAATCCTTGCCTCGTTGTGGTTATACCCGATGACATTGACGTGTTTTGCAAATTCGACGGCAATTGGCAGTCCGACATATCCAAGTCCCACAAGAGCCAGTTTCGTGTCGCCTTTGATAAGCCTGCCATAGATGTTGCTGAAATCCGTTTTCTCGCCAGTCATGACAATCAATCTCCTTTTCTTTTACGCTTCCGTAAGCGCCTTTACGACGCATTCTACATCTTCCTCCGTAACATACGGTCCCATCGGAAGGCTGAGAACTGTTCCGCACAGCTCCTCCGTGACAGGGCAGTCCGCAACTGCGCTGTCCGTTCCGGCAAATGCTTTCTGCAGATGCATAGGGATCATATAGTATACCATGGAAGGAATGTTTTTTGATTTTAGTTTCGCCTGCAATGCCGATCGATCTGTCCCTTTCGGGAGCTGAATTGTATATTGCGCCCAGGAGGACACAAATTCCTCCGGCACTTCTGGGAGTATATAGCCACATCCCTGCAGGGCATTCTGATAAAGATTGGCAACTCGATTGACCTCCTGCAGTTCGTAATCTTTAAATGCATCCAGTTTTGTCAGGAGAATTGCTGCCTGAATGGTGTCCAGACGGCTGTTTTTTCCTATACGGAGATTATCGTACTTATTTGTCTTGCTTTTCCCATGTACAGCATAACTGCGTATGAGAGCCGCCCATTCATCGTTATCCGTAAAGACTGCACCTCCATCCCCGTAGCAGCCAAGCGGTTTTGCAGGGAAAAAGGAAGTCGTTCCGATGTCACCGAAACTGCATGCCATTTTTCCGTTGATGCTGCCGCCAAAGCCCTGCGCACCGTCCTCTAGCAAAAGAAGGTGGTATTTATCGCAGAGAGGCTTTAACCTTGTATAATCCGCGGGAAGCCCGTAAAGATCTACGGCCACGACTGCTTTGGGCGTATACTTTCCCTCGGCAATTACCTTTTGAACCGCTTCCTCAAGCTTTGCCGGATCCATATTATAGCTTCTGCGATCTACATCCACGAAAATGGGTGTTGCCCCCTCCGCAGCAGGGCACTCCCCGGAGGAAAAGAATGTGAAGTCCGGTACAAATACAGCATCTCCCGGTCCAACACCCCATGCCATCAAGGCAAGCGTCAGCGCATCGGTCCCGTTTGCGCAGCTGATGCAGTACTGGACACCCACATAAGAGGCCAGTTTCTCCTCCAGTTCCGCAACTTGGGGACCGGAAATGAAATGGGCACTTTCGGCAACATCCGAAATCTGCGCATCAATATCCTTTTTCAGTACCTGATACTGTTTTTTTAAATCTCTGAATTCCATTACTCTTCGCCTGTTAAAAAAGTTCCTTTCATATCTGCACTTGCAAAATCCCTCAGCGGCAGTTTTACCGGCTGACCTATCTTCATGCTCTTGTAGATAGCCAGAACAACTTCTAAGGCATTCCGTCCCGCCACAGCATCCACATATGGTTTTCTATGGGTTTCTATTGCATCAATGACATCCGTATAAAGACTTGTATGGCCGTTCCCATACACGTTGCTGGTTACTTCTTCCAATCCCTTATTTTTCGCATCTTCCTGTGTTTCATCGGCAAACTCCCAGACATCGATGTTGTTGGTTGATTTTCCGCCCAGCTTTACCGTGCCGTTCTCACCGAACAGGTACAGTGTTTCTTCCAGGTTGCACGGAAAGACATTTGTAGTCCCTTCAATGGTTCCTATCGCCCCATTCCGAAATGTTACAACAGCCATCCCGACATCCTCTGCCTCAAGGTAAGGATGCTGCTGCTGCCTTGTTACGCCGTATACGGTATCCACATCGTCGCCCATCATCCAGCGAAGCAGATCGATGCCGTGAATGCACTGGTTCATGAGGCAGCCGCCGTCTTCTGCCCAGGTTCCGCGCCAGGTAGCCTGGTCATAATAGTCCCGGTTCCGGTTCCAGCGCACGTGGATGGAGCCGTGGGAGATTTTTCCGAATCGGCCAGCTTCCAAAGCCTGCCGCATCTGTTGAACGGCAATGTTGAAGCGGTTCTGATGGCAGGCGGAAACCGCCACATGTTTTTCTTCCGATCGTCGAACAATCTCGTCCGCGTCCGCCATGGACATGGCGATGGGTTTTTCTATAATAACGTTGATTCCGCGATCAATGCAATAAAGTGCAATTTCTGCATGTGCACCGGAAGAAGTTGCAATGGCTACAAGCTCCAGTTCCGGATGTTCGTCTACCATCTTTCGATAATCCGTATAGCGTTCCACCCGATCGCGGTCCATATAATTCGTCTTATCAAAGAGAATATCTATTTTTCCCAGTTCAAGATCGCAGGCTGCAATAAAATCCAAGTGATTGTTCACAACTGCCTTTACATGATTTACGGCTATCCGCCCGCATCCGATTAACGCATATTTCAACTCAGCTTTCCTCCCAGTTTTCCATAGCATTTACTATCTTTTCTGCTGCATGTCCGTCTCCAAACGGCTTATAATTATTGTCTACTGTTTGCTCATGAGTGAGCTTCCGTATAATTTCTTCATGATCCGGGTGGGCAAGCTCATTCCGGTTGCCTACTATAGTTTCCGGCCAGCAGGCATAATTCATAATTGTTACGCACTTTTTCTCCGCAAAGAATGCTTCCCTCTGAAGGCCCCCGGAATCCGTTACAACTTTTTCCGCATTCTTAACAAGGTATATACTTTCAAGGTAACCAACCGGTTCCGCCAGAAGCAGATTCCTGAAATGATGCTGCTTTTGCAGGCGTAAGGCACGGTCTTTGTTTCTTGGATGGACCGGATAAATAGTCGGTGCATCTAATACATCCATTGCTCTAAAAATTTCCGTCAGATCACGGTCGTCATTTGTATTTTCTTCGCGATGGCAGGTAAGATAATAATATTTCTCCGGAACACTTACTTCTGTTCCGCCCAGCAAGATAAGTCGTAAGTCTTTTCTTTGTACCTTTCCGGAATAAAGGAGAAATGCGTCATACATCGGGTCTCCTACAAGTTGCCCTAGTTTAATAAGGCCTTCATCAGCAAGCGACCGCATTCCACTTTCAGTACTGGCTAAAAGAAGGCTAGCTACATGGTCTGTGCAAATGCGGTTTATTTCCTCCGGACTCATTCTGCTGTGGGTACGTACACCGGCTTCTGCATGGCAGATTGGGATATAGAGTTTTGCGGCTGCAAGCGCTGCCGCAAGGGTAGAATTTGTATCTCCATAGACAAGTACCCAATCTGGTTTGGTTTCCTGCAGCACCTTTTCAATTGCTATCATCATTCTTCCGGTCATTTCTGCGTGACTACCTCCGGATATACCGAGGTTATAATCTGGCCGCGGAATACTTAGCTCTTCAAAAAACTGCTCCGACATATTGTAGTCGTAGTGCTGCCCGGTATGTACAAGTATATCTTTATGATTCTGCCGCAAAATCCGCGAAACTACAGCGGCCTTAATAAACTGAGGACGCGCACCGACAACAGTTACTATTTTCATATTTTCCTGCCTCAATAAACTGATTTCGTTATTATTATCCAGATGATAAAGATAGTTAACCTTATTCATCTGCTTAGCGTTCACTTTATGAACTGCTCAACAAATCTATCATAAGTTATATGATTTGTCACTGCGTTTTCTGCAGCACTCATATTTTCAAATTCTATTCTCCCTATCGGAATAGCTCCCGTTTCCTGGTATATGCTCTACATATATGTAGCGACAACTTCTTGATAATTTTCTATTATATAATTGACTTCTTCATCAGTAAGCCGGCTGTACAGTGGAAGCGTAACTTCATTTGCGAACCTTGCATAGGCATTCGGGTAATCCGCAATAGCAAAGCCAAGCTCTTTATAGGCTGTCATCATTGGAAGTGGCTTGTAATGTACGTTTGTGGCGATGCCGCGTTCAGCCATCTTAATAATAACCGCGTTCCTCTGCTCAGCAGTAATTCCGGGTATACGCGTTATATACAGGTGCCCGGAAGAGGAGTACTGTGCGGTATAATGCTGCAGAACCTCAATGCCAAGGGGCTTGAATGCCGCGTCATAGTGATCAATAATACGATGTCTCTTCTGGAGCATATCTGGATAGCGCTCAAATTGTACAAGTCCCATCGCCGCCGCGATATCCGTCATATTACATTTGTACCATGTGCCGACAATATCATATTCCCAGTCGCCAGGCTGATTTTTCGCCAGGGCGTCTTTGGACTGACCATGAAGGGAGAGCAGCTGAGCCTTATGATAAAGCTCCTCATTATCAAGCCCTTCATGTTCTTTCCACACCAATGCTCCTCCCTCTGCCGTTGTAAAGTTCTTAACCGCGTGGAAGGAAAAAGCGGAAAAATCTGCAATGCTGCCTACCATTTTTCCGTTCCAAATTGCTCCGAACGCATGAGCCGCATCCGCAAAGATGATTACTCTTCCGAACGCCTCCTGAATTTTATTTGAAGGGCAGAACAGGTTTTTCTTCCGTTCCGCGATTTCAAATATCCGGTCATAATCGCATGGAATGCCAGCAAGATCTATGGGAATAATTACTTTTGTCTTTTCGTTAATGGCGTTTTCCAGAGCATCGTAATCCATTTCCAGAGAATCCGGCTGACAGTCTATCAGCCGAATCGACGCACCCGTGTGGAAGGCAGCCGCCGCTGTCGCCGTATACGTATATGCGCTGGTGATGACTTCATCTCCGGGACCGATGCCAAGAAGACGCAGTCCGATCTCCTCCGATGCAGTCTGGGAATTAAGGCAGACTGCTTTCGGAGCACCGATCCACTCCGCGATATTCTGTTCCAGCTTTTTTGTTCTTGGCCCGGTTGTAATCCATCCGGACCGCATCGCTTCTGCAACTTCGCTGATCTCCTTTTCGGAGATATCCGGCGGTGAAAAAGGAATATTTAACTTTCGCATAACCATACTTATCTTCTTTCCCGTTTGTTGAATAACAGCAAGCTTATCCATGTATATTGTATATTGCTAAGACTTAGTCTGTCCGCTTTTCCTATTCCAGGCACAACGGCCCCAATCCTTGGTTCTCAGCGTAGGGTTTCCGGCTCTCTGGTTTTTCCTCTAAATTGAAAAGGTTTCCGAAGTTGGGGTTTCTCTGCACTTCGGACAAGCTCTCTAGCCAGTTCCTTCTTTCTTTCATACGTCTGGCGGTCCACCTTGCCCTGATGCAGGAGGTAATCTCCCAAATCTTCGGATGTTGCTCTTCCCGCCTCGCTGATTCCCTCCCTTGCGAGGACTTTTGCAACTGTTTTCCAAAGTATTTTTACATCTTCCAGGAACGTAATATGGTTAACATATCGTAAATCATATTGAAATCGCTGCTCCCAGCTAATGCTGTTTCTGCCGTTGCTCTGTGCAAGACCTGTCAGCCCCTGCCGGACAGCGTGCCTTTTTCTCTGTTCCGGTGTCATAAACATCATATCTTCCACGAGCTGCGGCCTGGGACCAACGATTGCCATATCTCCCTTGATGATATTGAAAAGTTCGGGGAGCTCATCCAGACTGCTCTCCCGCAATGCCCTCCCAAAGGGGGTTAGTCGCTCTTCGTCCGGAAGCAGATTTCCCTCCGCATCTCTTTCATCCGTCATGGTCCGGAATTTATAGAGCTTAAACAGCTTTTCATCCTTTCCCGGCCGTATCTGAATAAAAATAACCGGGGAACCCAGTTTTTTCTTAACAAGGTAGGCTGTCCCCGCCATTAAGGGGCTCATCAGGACAATAGCCCCTGTCGCCAAAAAGCAATCGAGGGGCCGTTTTATATATTTTTCGTAAGGGCCGTACGGAATGTGTTCGTTACTCATCTCTCTTATGCATCCCAAAGGGGATTTTTCCTTCATTCTTAATATTGTAATCTTCTCTTTGCTCATAGTCTCCGCCCTATAAAGACTCCTCAGGGGAGGCTGCAGCTGTTTCTTTCTTATTCGTTTCCGACAGCTTCCTCTTTAGGAAGGTTTACGCTTTCATACGGTCCGCTTGGATTGCGGCCGACAGGGTGAAATGTGCAGACAATATCCTCTACTTTGCTGACAATGTCTGGATCGTTATCATAGCTGGCATAGGCAAGGTCTTCCAGCTGCTGTAAAAACTCATCCGTATCAAACGGGATCGGCTTGCCGATGTAGATTAAATCGTTGCGGGTCTTTTGGATTCCTTCCTCCGCCATGAGTTTCTCTTCAAACAGCTTCTCGCCAGGCCGCAGGCCAGTATACACGATCTTGATATCCACATCCGGTGTGTATCCCAGAAGACGAATCAGATTCCGGGCAAGCGTATCTATCTTGACAGGCTGGCCCATGTCAAGGACAAATATTTCGCCGCCATGCGCGTCCGCTCCGGCTTCCAGAACAAGTCCTACTGCCTCGGGAACCGTCATAAAATAACGGATGACGTCCGGATGCGTAACGGTCACAGGCCCGCCTTCCTCAATCTGTTTTTTAAAGAGAGGAATAACGGAGCCATTGCTTCCAAGTACATTTCCGAACCGAACCGCGACAAATTGCGTATTGTGGCCGGCTGATCCGCTTATCGTCTTGTTTTCTTCGCTTCGCGCAGTTTCTTCGTGCGCATACAGAAGCGGGAGTCTGCTGATTTCGCCTTTTTCCGAAATGGTGTTCATGCACTGAATAACCATCTCGCACAGTCGCTTGGAAGCGCCCATGATATTGGTGGGATTCACGGCCTTATCGGTGCTAATCAGGACGAATCTTTCCGTATGGTATTTCAGTGCAGAAAAAGCTGTTTTATATGTACCCATTACATTATTTTTTATTGCTTCTGCAGGACTGTCCTCCATCAGCGGGACATGTTTATGGGCGGCAGCGTGGTACACAATCTGCGGGCGGTACTGCCGGAATATCATATCCATCCGGCGGCTGTCGCGGACGGATCCAATAAGGACAACCAGGTTCAGGCTGTTTCCGTATTTTCGTTTCAGCTCCTGCTGGATCTCATAAGCGTTGTTCTCATAGATATCCAGAATGATGAGCTGCTTCGGATGGTGCGCAGCAATCTGACGGCAAAGCTCCGACCCGATAGAGCCGCCGCCGCCCGTTACAAGAATTACTTTTCCCTGGATGCTCCGGTATATGCCCGTCAAGTCGACCTGAATCTGTTCCCTGCCCAGGAGATCTTCCAGTGCAACCGGGCGCAGTTTGCTGATGGACACTTCCCCGTTTGCCAGCTGGTAGATTCCTGGAAGCGTTTTAAGTTCACAGCTCGTATTCTTGCATATGTTTAATATATCACGTCGTTCTTCTGCAGTAGCGGAAGGGATGCACAGATAGATCTTATCCACCTTATATTTTTCCGCGGCTGCCATGATTTCATCCCTGCCTCCGACGACTGGAATCCCTTCCATAAGCCTGCCCCATTTATTGGGGTTGTCATCAATTACGCAGACCGCCTGCGTGTGGGACTGCTCTGAAGTATTGAGCTCACGTATAACAATTCGCCCAGAATCCCCGGCTCCGATGATCATCGCGCGAAAACGAACCCGATCTGTCCGGGCTTTCCTGCAATGAAGTAAATTGACGAAACGATAGCTGAAGCGCACTCCAGTGATAAGAATATACTGTGTAAGTGCCCCTATTACATAATAGGAAATGGGCATTCTCTGCACAAATACCGTTATTCCGACTACCTGGAAAATTGTAGTGAACAGAGCCGCAAAAGAAGTTCTTTTCAATTCCTCAAAGCCAGCAAAACGCCATAGACTGTTGTAGAGCTTCAGCTGCCAAAAGATAAGGAGACAAGCAACCGTATAAATTGGAGCAAATTTGAAAAATGCATGGAGATATATCGGTTCAATGGAGCTGTAATGGAAATCAAACCGGAGAAACAGGGCAAATAAATACGATAAATTTACCGCAATTGCATCAAATACCAGTAGCCATATAGCCACCGCCTGCCAGTGCTCCAGTTTCTTTCTTTTCTTTGTTAAGCCGCTCATATCTTCTCCTCTGTACTTTATTAATGCACAGTCTATGGAATTGATTCCTATGTCTTTTGGGTTTATTTCAGCTATTTATTTTGTTAGTATATCCCTATACTGCCGATACTGCCATTTGCCAATCACACGGGTAAGGCAATAGTAGTGCAAAGAAAATCCGCTATATTTTTTCTCTGCTTTGTGTCACCGATTTACGCTGGAGACACATAGCTTATGCTCTACTCATCGAAAAATTTCTGCCCATTAGTTTAACATAATTTCTTACACAATACACATTATTCTTTGTTTTTCAATCTAATTATATAACATTATATAATTGAATAATTAAACATGAATTATTGCACTATTTTATCGTTTTAAATAAAAAATAATTTTTATCTGCTGAATTGTACATGTTTGTCAAATTTTCATGCGAGGGGATTGATATTTTTCGAAAAATCAAAATATTGGAAGAGCATTGGAAGAGCTGCTACCAGTTACCTAACTGCCTTCCATGTTGTTTTATTGCGTTTTCTAGGTTAATCTTATACCATGCTTGTCCGGAAGAATACATGATTTAAGGTTTTCTATTTTCGCCTCACCAAAAAAATTTTGACTCGCTAATCGAATAATTCAGCAAACTGAGCCGCCAATTTGTCATAGGTAAAATGTTCCAACACCGCTCTTCTACCGCGCTCTCCCATTTGGCTCCTCTCCTCTTCCGTAAGGGACAGCATTTTTATTAGTCCAGCAGTGAGTTCTTCTTTGTTTTCCGCCTTGACTGAAATCCCGCAATGATATTCTTCTATAAAATTATTAGGGGCATCCACAGCATACAGTATAGGCTTGCCCGACATCATTGAGTCAAAAAGCTTATTCATACCAATTCCAAAGCGGAACATTGCGTTATGTAATGCCGCAATATATAAACAGTCCATCTCTTTTAGCAGTGTCGGAATAGATCTTTTTGGAATTTTAGGAAAGAAGATAAAATTATCTTTCATCTTTCTCCTCGCCAATTCCATTAGTTCCTCTTTTTGTTCTCCTTCTCCTACAACTATAAGCGCGATTCTGCTGTCTTGCATATTTTGTATTGCCTTAATCAGGTAAGAGATGGCATAGGACTTTGTTATGCTACCAAAAAAACAGATTAGAAATTTGTTATCCTCCTTTAATTCTTTAATGGTTTTTTCAATTTGCTCAGGTAGTGGTTCAGGGTTCTTCCATTCTTCCAATGAAACCCCATTCATAATGTTCCTGAATTTATTGGGGGACATCCCGTGTTTGATGAAATAGGATTTTGCATTACATAACAAAGAAACTACAAGGTCAGAATTTCTACAAAACGAATTCTCTGCACGTTGCATAATAATAACAAAAGGGTGCATTTTCTTCATGTTTCCAATCTCAATTAATGTAATTGGCCACATGTCGTGAACTTCATGAATATATTTTGCTCCAGAATATTTCTTGATTCTCTGTGCCGCATATGTATCGAGAGGGTAGGTAGACGACGCAATAATTACGTCTGGCTTCCATTTGTCCGCAAGTACTCTTGCATTCACCCAGAGTTTCCCTACGAATCGGAACATACTGAACGCTCTCTTTACTCCATTCCCATTATATTGGCCTGTTTTTATCCAAGTGTATGTAATTCCATCCTTAGTTTCATCTGAAAAATCCCGCTCTACCTTTGGATTTATCATTCGGAGATGAGAAAAATCTCCCGCAACAATTCTCACGTGATGTCCCATTTTTACCCATTCTCTTGCTAGATAGTAAGGACGGAATTCCATACCCATTTCAGGGTTTCCCGCATAGTGATTAAGCAAAATAACATTCATTTTTCCTGCCTCCCGTGTATTATTAACGGTCATCATCGAAAAAGGAGGGATTTTTCTCCATCCAACGAACCGGACAATGCTTTTTCAGATTCGCACTCTCGTTTGCTTATTAAAAGCACCATATAGTTTCCCCAATAAATTTCCGATAGGGAAACCCCCAGAGAAATTTTAATTTTCTAATATAGTTTTTAATAAAAATTCTTGTATTCATATCACACAATATCTTCTATAGGATGCTTCGCACGGTTTAAATTACTTGTTCCCATGTTTTAAAAGTTGTAGCTATTATAATATCAATTTTAGTATCTATTTTATAGAGTTAGAGTAAAATTGTTGCGGAGTTTTGTAGGTTTGTCAAACATATGTTACACCCCAACGAATAAATTCCTGAAGGACTGTATGAGGTGATTTCCAGCCGAGAGGACGCATGGGGAAGTGGTTATATTCCCTGCGATTATATACCAGCAGCTGTTTGGAAAAGTCCTCAAACGAGTAAAAA
>Ga0256404_1002050_pt1 | contig 45853 bp, 48 predicted proteins | sample RumenRJG_01DNA_FD_185990 | JGI IMG/M metagenome (GOLD analysis project Ga0256404, IMG submission 185990) | Bovine rumen microbial communities from Lethbridge, Alberta, Canada - RJG_01 | ecosystem: Host-associated > Mammals > Digestive system > Stomach > Rumen | place: Canada: Alberta | collected... | reverse complement strand
CAGCAAGACTGGCTGAGGACGTGCCTCGGAGAGGCACAATGCGCGAAGCGCGTAACGACGGGGCTCCGTCTTGCTACGCATCTAAGATGCATTCAGCCTCTTCGAGGCTGGCAGTAAGTTCACGGCCGCCCGTCAACAGTCCCCAGTCTGCGCTCGCTTCGCTCGCTTAGACTGGGGTTATGAAAAATTCAGCCCCTCTGGGGCTGCCTCCACCGACCTACGACTCTCGCTCTCGCCTCATAAGGCCGAAGGCCTCTCAGCGATCTCTGCCTCTCACACGTATCCTCTCTGCGGCTCAATAACCTCTGCGGCTCTGCGTGAAAAGTCTGATAATCAAGGGCAACATTGGGTCTCAAAATATAAGTGACGAAGTCAGGAAATGGATCAGGGGTCGTGCCGACAGCCAAGGAGTTAAATCTTTGGGAAGACAGCATAATGGATTAGACGACATCTACTGACAGACAACTGTTATGAAGTCCTGCATGCGGAGATAGTTGGTTGTCAGCAAAGCTATTAGCTGCAATGTCCGCCGCCATGAGTGGCGGTCATTGCATAACAAAAAAGATATCGACGTTTTCTCTCTTCCCGAGAGAGAAGGATCGGATAGAGAAAAATAATTGAGAAATAGTTTGGTGGAACGATAAAATATTCGTACCTTTGCAACCGCAAATCAGAAATGGTGCGTTGTCCGAACGGTTAGGTACTGGTCTGCAAAACCACTCAAGGCGGTTCGACTCCGCCACGCACCTCAGATCATGATAAAAAGGGCGATCATACAAGGTCGCCCTTTACTTTTTAATGATGTTCTTCGTTTGCTTTCCTTCCCCAGATACCATGACTTTTAGCCTTCTTCCCATCTTGAATAAGAAAAATCAAGTATATGCTGATATTAAGAATATTCAGAAAAGGTTTTAGGAATATGGGATTAGATTAAAGAGGTTCAGGGAAGATCTCTTTCAGCGGTTCCATGACAAACTTGCGCTCACGCATAAGAGGATGCGGAATCTTCAGGTCGGGTTCATCGATGTGAAGGTCGTCATAAAGGAGAATGTCTATGTCGATCACACGGTCCTTATATTCACCGTTGATGCTCTTCCCCGTGCGTCCCAGCTCCTTCTCTATGGCCTGCGTAGTCCACAACACCTCGTGCGGTGAGAGCGATGTCTCACAGCACACACAGGCATTGATGAACTTGTTGGGCGAAGAGAATCCCCATGGCTCCGTCTCGTAAAGGGAGGACTTCTTGATGACATGCCCCACCCTCTTTCCGAGGAGCTCCACAGCTTCGCTTACGAGTCGTTTGCGGTTGCCGATATTTGAGCCAAGACTGAAATATACGGTATGCATCAATCAACGATAAGCAAACTGTCACCGAAGCATCCGAATTTATATCCGTGCTCCACGGCGAGACGGTAGCACTCCATGACGTTCTCATAACCACCGAAAGCAGCCGTAGCCATGATCAGCGTCGACTCCGGATGATAGAAGTTGGCAATCATCGTGTCGGCGAGCTGATAGTCGTACGGCGGGAAGATGAACTTAGAGGTCCAGCCGTCATACTCCTTCAAGTACCCGTCTGTTCCCGTAGCTGTCTCTGTAGCTTTTGCCACACTGCATCCCACGGCACATATATGATGACCCGCGTTCTTTGTCTTGTTCACGATGTCGCAGCACTCCTTATCGACAATCATCTGTTCAGAATCCATCTTATGCTTCGAGAGATCCTCAACCTCAATCTGCGAGAAGTTGCTCAGACTGCAGTGGAGGGTCAGATAAGCGGTGTTGATACCTTTGATCTCCATACGCTTCATCAGTTCACGACTGAAATGAAGACCGGTGGCAGGTGCCGTGACAGCGCCTACGTGCTTGGCATAGATCGTCTGGAAATTCTCCATATCCTCTTTTGTAGCGTGTGCATGCACGTGCATGTTCTCCATGCCCGGCTCAGCAGGACGATTGTTGAGGATATAGGTGGGCAACGGGCATTCGCCTAAGGCGTAGAGGTCGTGCACAAACTGGTCGTGAGGACAGTCGTAGAGGAACCGCAGGGAGCGCCCACGGCTCGTTGTGTTGTCGTAAACTTCGGCAACCATCACGCCGGCATCGTCGAAGAACAGTTTGTTGCCAATACGAATCTTACGGGCGGGCTCTACGAGAACGTCCCACAGATGGGTCTCTTCATTGAGCTCACGGAGCACGAAGACCTCGATCTTGGCATCCGTCTTCTCCTTCGTGCCGTAGAGACGCGCAGGAAACACCTTCGTATCGTTGAGGATGAACGTGTCGCCTTCCCCGAAGTAGTCGAGCACATTGCGGAAGTCAAGATACTGTCCCTCGATGGGATTGCCCTTGTCATCTTTCTTGAAAAGTTCAATCTCGCCGGTAGTGCGATGAAGCACCATCAGGCGCGACTCATCACGACGGTAGGCGCGGTATGTCTCCTTCTTGCCGTCTTCATTCACAAACTCACGCTCCACGCTGTGAGGGTACAAAGCCACAAGCTCCTGTGGCAGGTTGAAATTGAACTGTGATAACTTCATATCTTATCTTTTAGCCACTCATCAAAGTGGTCGAAATCTATACAATCGTTTACTGTTATGTCTCCTACGCGTGTGCGTCGAAGCGCTGTGAGATAAGCTCCGCTGCCCAGCGCCCGGCCGATGTCGCGCGCCAAAGCCCGGATATACGTTCCCTTACCGCATACCACACGGATAGACATCTGTGCATGCTCCTTGTCGAAACTTGTCAGCTCTATCGCATCGATGCGGATATGCTTCGGTTTGAGCTTCACCTCCTCGCCGTTGCGCCGCAGCTTATAAGCGCGGTCGCCTCCGATCTTCACGGCACTGTAGGTCGGCGGCACCTGCTCGATGTCTCCGATGAACTGTTTGAGGGTATCGAGGATCAGCTCCCGCGTGATATGCTCCGTAGGATAGGTGTGATTGACCTCGTGCTCCATGTCGTAGCTGTCTGTCGTAGCGCCGAGCTGCAGCGTGGCGGTGTACTCCTTGGTGTGACTCTGCAACACTTCGATCTGCTTCGTGCAGCGCCCCGTGCAGAGGATGAGCACACCGGTGGCCAACGGATCGAGGGTCCCGGCATGTCCTACCTTCACCTTCTGCCCCACGGCTTGAGAGAGGAGGTAACGGCAGTGAGCCAGCGCTCCGAAGCTGCTCATGCGATAAGGCTTGTCAATAGCGATGATCTCTCCTTTAATGAAATCCATTCAGTTGTGTCTGTGGTTTAAACAGGATCAGTCGAACATCACCATGCTATGACCTGTCAGCATCCAGATGAGGATGAAGGCACCCACGACAATGCGGTACCAGCCGAAAGCCTTGAAGCCATACTTAGCCAAGAAGTCGACAAACCACTTCATGGCAACGAGTGCCACGATGAACGCTACGACACATCCTACGGCAAGCAGGAAGAGGTTATGGCCTGTAGCCCAGCTCCCACCTACTGCATCCTTGCCGACGAAAAGTTCGAGGACATCGAGCCCTGTAGCTGCCGCCATGGTGGGAACAGCGAGGAAGAACGAGAACTCAGCCGCGCGACGGCGGGTGAGCTTCTGGCACATACCACCTACGATGGTAGCCATCGAACGGCTCGTGCCCGGAATCATCGAGAAGCACTGAATCAGTCCTATCCAAAACGCACGACGCTCAGTCACTTTGTTTTCCTCACGACCCTGATTGAAGATACGGTCGCAGAAGAGCATGAAGACACCGCCGACGACAAGCATCACCGGCACGATCCATATAGCGTTGGAGGGGTTGAGCATGAAGTCGATCATGCCCGATTTCTTCACCACCAAACCGACGACAGCCGTAGGCACAAACGCTACGAGCAGCACCCAATAGAAATACCACTTATGCTTGATCTTCTGCCACGGCGTGCTCCCCACAGGTGCGGGCGTATGATCGAGACGGAAAAATCTGTTCCAATAGAGCACGACCACGGAGAGGATGGCACCAAACTGGATGATGATCGTGAAAGCACGGACGAACGCTGAGTTCTGTACACCTAAGAGATTCTCAGCGATGAGCATATGCCCTGTAGACGACACGGGGAGGAACTCAGTGAGACCCTCCACGATAGCGATGATAATAGTCTGTAAGAGTGTCATCAGTCTTTCGGCTTACGAATGATGGAATAGATCATCGAGATGAATCCAAGGAAACAGACGACAGGTGCCACCTTGATACGGCGGAAGCTGAAGATATCAGGATTATAAGCCTGCTCCGTGGAACCCGGCCCGCTCATGAGGACGAAGCCGATGATGACAATGGCAAATCCGATAGCCAGGAAGAGGAAGTTGGTACGGTCGAAAGCGTAGTTGCGTCCGCCTCCAACGTGTTTCTCCGGGTTTGTGGAGACCTGCTGTGATTGTTTATTCAATGACATAATATATATTATAATTTAAATCTTATAAAGATCGCCTGCTTTCATGCGCAGGAACCTGTTGACGGAGATATTGGCACAGATCACAGTGATGACGATGCCGCAAAGCAGCACTGAGAGACCCGTAATGAGCATCTCACGCCATGTCACCAAGGTGACGATCTCCGGCTCATACTGATAAAGCGCATAGATGCCACATCCTAAGACGACGCAGGCCAGGAGCGCGGCGATGACACCTACGCCCACAGCACTCCACACGAACGGCCGTCGGATGAAGCCCCACGAGGCACCCACAAGTTTCATCGTATGGATGGAGAAGCGGCGCGCGTAAATGCCGAGACGAACCGTGTTGTTGATCAGCGAGAAGGAGACGAACGTCAGGAGGATGGCAAGCACCAGCATCGCCATGCCTATCTTCGTGAGGTTGCGGTTCACGGCTTCAATCAAGTCTTTCTGATAAGAGATATCAGAGACTTTGGGGTATTTCTTCAACTCTTTGGAGATCCACACAAGCGAGTCGTTGTTGGCGTAGTCGCTCGTCAGCGTCAGTTCGATAGAAGAAGAGAACGGATTCACTCCATCTGTGAAAGTCGATGGATCGGCTCCCATCTGCTTCGCGGCATCCTTCAATGCCGACTCTTTACTGATAAAATGGATGGTCTTGATGTAAGGACGCTGAGCGATGCTCCGCATGATGGTCTGTGCCTCGTTGTCGGTCATGTCCTGCTCCAACATCATCGTTACCTGGAGGTTCTCCTTCACATAAGCCGAGAGATTGCGACCCGTAAGCGTAAAGAACACCACCAAGCCTAAGAGAATGAGCACCAACGCCGTAGAGATACAGAGCGTAACGGTCTGCAAGCGCCCTGAGCGTCTTGTGCTCTTAGTATGTCTTTTCTTCATTATCGAATATGCAATAATAACCCAATTTTGTTGCAAAATTACTAAATTAGCGCCAACAATATGCACGATTAACGGGGATTAACATCTAACCACCGCCCTGTTGGCTTTTTATTTTATCGCCGTATCCTGCTCATTGATAAACCCGTGACGATAAGCATAGAGGAGCTCCTCGAGGTCGGCGATCTGTGCCCGCAGTTCCTTGCCTTTATCGGTATCGTTGACGAGCATTCGGCGCTGCGACATCTCCACAATCTGCGTAGTCGACTTAATGTCGGTTCCACGGAGAATGGCATCCTCAGTGCTCGTGAAAGGCTCATGCTGCACGAGCTGGAAGCCACGACTGTGATAGACAAGGGTGTAGCCGGCAATACCTGTCTCACGGTGATAAGCCTGCGAGAATCCACCGTCGATGACCATCAGCTTGCCATTGGCCTTGATAGGGCTCTCTCCTTTGACGGCTTTCACAGGGACGTGGCCGTTGATGATATGGCGGTTGGGATCAGTGATGCCGAAGGCCTTCATGATATTGTCGCACACTTCTTCCTTGTCACGCAACACGAAGTAGTTGCCTTTCTTCTCCTCGTGCGTTTCCTTCTCACGGATGAAATAACGCTCAAAAGTTGCCATTTTCGACTTGTCGAAAAGCGGACTGTCGGGACCGCACCACAGATACATAAAGTAGTCTATCGCATAGCTTCTCCGCTCAGACGTGGCATCACTCTGGAAGGCACTGCGAATGAGCATGCCTATATCGATGAAGAGCTGTTGACCACAGCTCGAATGCCCCGGATAAATCTCTACTTCCTTCAGCGAGCTGTCCTCGTTGAGGGGGATTGAGGCATGGAAGAGGAGGTTGTTGTTCCAGATCGCGTACATGCAACCGTGAGAGAGCATAAGGCGGATATGTTTATGGAGCTTCTCGCTGACCTCAAAACTGTGATGAAGCTTCGCCACGAGGTCGGCCTCTTCCTTGGTGAGCATGTCGGGATGCTTCGGGTCGACCGTCGGGAAGGAGCAGCTCGTCAGCTCATACTCTTTGCCGTCGAGCGCAATCGTTCCTTTCTTATAGTTGATGGCATCGAGCAGCTCACGATCCTGCATTTTCCACTCGGGATGCTTCTTATAAAGTTGACTCTCGAGCTTAAACTGTATCACGGCGATGGCTTTGTGCTCCTTAGCAATGAGCTGGCGTGTCTTGTCATCGACAGCGACTGATCCTCCGTCAGTTTTCGGGAGAAATTCGGTGCAAGGGTCGTCACCATAAGCCTCCATGGCGAAGGTAGCCAGCGGCACGAGGTTGATACCATAGCCGTCTTCCAACGTCACAAGGTTGGCGTAACGCAGCGAGAGCCGGATGACAGAGGCCATACACGCGTCGTTGCCCGCCGCGGCCCCCATCCACAGAATATCGTGGTTGCCCCACGTGATGTCCCATGAATGGTAGCCGTCGAGCAGATCCATGATGCGGTGGGCACCCGGCCCACGGTCGTAGATGTCGCCAAGGATATGGAGCTGGTCGATGGCCAGACGCTGGATGACATTGGAGATGGCCACGATGAAGTCGTCGGCACGCCCCGTAGAGATGATGGTATCGACGATGACATTCACATAGTTGGCTTTGTTCTTATCCTCCGGGCGCTCATGAAGAAGTTCCTGGATAATATAAGAGAAATCTGGGGGTAAAGATTTACGCACCTTGGAACGTGTGTATTTGCTTGACACATCCCGGCATACAGCCACGAGGTGATGGAGCGTGATGTGGTACCAGTCGTTGATATCGGGCTCAGAGGCTTTGACGAGCTCCAACTTCTGCTCAGGGTAATAGATGAGCGTGCAGAGCTCCCGCTTCTCAGCATCGCGGAGCGTGTTTCCGAAGAGGTCGTTGACTTTCCGCTTGATATTACCGGAAGCATTCTTGAGAATGTGCTGGAACGCCTCGTATTCTCCGTGAAGGTCGGCAACGAAATGCTCCGTGGCCTTGGGGAGATTCAGGATAGCGGAGAGGTTGATGATCTCGGTGCTGGCTGCAGCTATTGTGGGAAATGAATGAGAAAGCAACTGCAAGTAGCGCATGTCGCTCTTTATATCATAGGTCTTGTTCATAAATGATGAAATTAGTAAATTGTAAAGTAATTAATAATTATATTGTCCAAACTTTGTCATAGCCGTGAAGAGTCGCTTTGTTTTAGCGCCTTCCTTCGGCCTGAAGATCCAGAAACCCTCGGGAAGACCGAGAAACGAAGAGAGGATTGACGTAAGCCGCGAGGCGAAATCATCGATGCCCAAGCGCCCGGTCATATCACGCACAAGATCCTCATCAACATCCGAGAAACGTGCTAACAAATAGAAGTCTGCAAGATGCGACAACGGCATATTGTGGCGCTGCAGCTCGTAGTGGAGATTCAGCAAAGCCAGACACAGCTGCTGCTCTGCTTTGCCATTATTAGCGAAAACATCCTTCACCTTGTTCTTCAACAACAGGCTTTTCGAGAGCAGCGCATCTTTTACCAGCTCACCCTCTGCATACTTCGACTTACTTTCAAAGCGATCTATCTCCTTTGCGTCGAGCGAAGGATACCGCACCTGTATGGCATCGAAAGCCTGCGAAAGCAGACCAGAGACATGCTCCTGATCAGCATAGAGCAGGATTCGGCGCCAGTCCTCCGGCTGAAAAGCAGAGACTTGTTGAATCATATTTCCGGTTCCTTTCTCCTGCAAAGCCGGATTGAGAGTGGCAGCATGTGGGTCGATACCCATCTGAAGAAGTGTGCCGAGGAGCGCCTGCGCCTGAGAATGAAGACAAAGCTGCGTGTTCGAGTCGATGACTTTCCGATAAAGAGCCACAAGCTGAGCCGCTGCCGAAGCGAATGTGATCTGACTCGTGAGTACTGGATTCTTGACCACCGTCACCCGATTGTTCCATCCCAGACGAGTGAAGGTCTCATACTCTAATTTTCCGCACACATGCACCACAGCAGCATGCAGAACGAAATGATGCTGCCGCCTGAAAAGGACCGAATGCTGATGGCGCTCCGTCTCCCACGGTTGAAGTCCGCCCAATGGCGTGAGCACATAAGGGATGCCACGCAGATAAGCGCGCTTCGAGATCTGACAAGCCTCACGGCTCCAGCAGCCGAAGAAATGGATGATATCATAGTCGCCAAGCTGCTCCACGCCATGATGCCCTGTCCCCGCAACGACCTGCGCATCAACTTCCCCGGAGAAATCCTTCGAGAAACTCCCGACAAGACCCTCCACAAGGTTATGATTGATGCTCACTGCATCGATCGCGTGAGGAACAAAAATCAGTATCTTCAGCATAGATGAAATCGTTATCAATGAGCTGCCTGTTTATGGCGGCATCGTCATTGTTTATGCGTCGTGAAGTCGAGCTTGTCAGCAGCCTTATAGCGCATTCCATAAAAGAGATTTCTCCAGACGAGGGAGAGCCGGTAAGGGTAGATGAACAAGGCGGGAACGTGCTCGCCAAAAGCTGACATAGCCTTGCTGCCAAACACCGTGCGCAGCACAATACTCAGGATAAGCCCTAAGACAGCAGCGGCGAGAAGCACGACATTCAACGTCACGGCTCCCCACACTATTCCCATAAGCAGAAGCAGAAACGAAAGATGCAACGCTGTCTGGTCGATATTGAACCACACACGGTGCACGAAGCTGCGTTCCAGCCACTTGCGTGTCTCACGATAGAAAATATGTCCCGCCATCCACACGGAATGATCGGGAGCGTCGTCGAGGATCCATGCCGCGTCGCGCGTCTCCAAAGCCACCTTACCTTCTTCTGAATATTTGTTCACGAGGAAATCGTACTCGCCATGGATGAGATTGAGATTTCCGAGGAAGCCGTTCTGCTTCATGAACACCGACTTGCGGATCATGATATTGGGTGCTAAGGATGCGTAAGCATTGCCTTGCGCTGCCTCGCGCATGAGATAATAGGCTGAGTTGAGCCGCTCAAAGCGCTTGAACGCAGAGGCCTCATCCTCATAACCACCATAGCCCACGACGAGCTGCGTGCTGTTGGTGCAGTTCTCTGCCATCGTCTGCAGCCACATGTCGCTTGCCGGCTTTGAGGTAGGCTCCGTCATCACAAGCCACTCTGTTTTAGCGGCTTTGACTCCCAACGTCATCGCGAGTTTCTTGCGGCTCACGTAGCGCGACGATTGGGGTATATAAGTAATGTAGAGACTGCAGTCGGAGGGTTCCTTATCGAGTTGATGCTGGAAACGCTTCAGAATATCCGCCGTCTCGCCCTCTCCTTCTTCTACCACGACAATGATCTGGAACCCCGCAGGATATTTCTGCGACATAATAGCGGGCAGATTGCGTGAGATGGCATCCGGCTCGTCGTGAGGAGCTAAGATCACGGAAAGAGGAGGAAGGGATGTGGCTTCCTCCTCAGTCTCCGGCATACGCTCCCTATCCTTCTCCCACTTGCTTTTTCTGAAGCGCAGATAAGGACTGATGAATGATGAGACTACAGCAACCACCAACAGTACGGCGCTGCTGATGATCGTGAAGATATCGATACTGATTGTAAAAGTCATTTTATATTAAAAACAACTTATTTTATTATTTAAGATCCTCTGTGACAATACCTTGCGGCAACGGGCGGCAGTTGTACTGGCTCGCCATGATCTCTCCATAGGCTCCTGCTGAGCGAATGGCAAGGAGATCGCCCCGCCTACTCTCTGCGATAGCCGTGTCCTTGGCAAAGACATCACTCGACTCGCAGATAGGACCTACAATATCATAGACCACAGGAGCACCGTGGCTCGTGAGGTTTTCTATCTTGTGCGTAGCGTCATAGAGCGCGGGGCGGATGAGATCCGACATTCCCGCATCCACGATGCAGAACTTCTTGTTCACGCCTTGCTTGATGTAGAGCACCTTAGTGATGAGACTTCCCATCTGGCCTACAATGGAGCGTCCCAGCTCAAAGTGAACCTTCTGACCGTCGTTCAAACGCAGGCCGTCGGCAAACGTCTTGAAATAGTCCTTGAAATTAGGAATGGGGTCTGCCTCCGGATCAGCATAGTTGATGCCGAGACCTCCCCCGACATTGATGTTCTCGACCGCGATGTTCTTCGTCTTCAAGATCTCCTGTAACTCATTGATACGCAAGCACAACATCTCGAAGTCGTCCATCTTCAGAATCTGACTTCCAATATGGAAATGCAAGCCGATGAACCTCACGTTCTCCAACTTGCTGGCGCGCTCGATGACCGGGATCATGTCGTTCATCGCAATGCCAAACTTATTCTCCGCCAGCCCCGTCGTGATGTTGGCATGCGTATGAGCGCCCACCTCGGGGTTGATGCGGAAGCAGACATTTGCTACCTTTCCTTTTTCCCTTGCCAGTTCGTTGATTACCTCAAGCTCGGGAACGCTCTCGACATTGAAGCAGAAGATGTCAGCGTCAAGGGCTGTGTTGATCTCCCAGTCGGCTTTTCCCACACCTGCAAACACAATGCTGTCATGGCGGAAGCCGGCTTTCATGGCAGCCTCTATCTCTCCCCCGCTCACGCAGTCGGCACCGAGACCGGCCTCAGCAATGATCTTCAAAATCTTCGGATTGGCATTGGCCTTGACGGCGTAGTGAATGACGAAGTTGGGGTGTTGCGCCGCTTCTTTCTTCACCTCGTCCAACGTCTGTCGGAGAAGTGCTGAATCATAATAATAAAAAGGTGTGCGCACATTGCGGAACTTCTCTATTGGGAATGTATTCGTCATTGTTTGTTCTTTTTATAGAGCCGGGATACTATCAACTCTATTATTCTACTGTCAACGCTATAATAATCTATTATTTGCTATTTAAATAATGTGCTATTTAAATAATGTGTCGCTCAGGCTCTGCAATGCCCGTTTCTTGTCTTCTTCCTTGATGAGGAAGGAGATGTTATAGTTGGAGCCGCCGTAGCTGACCATACGCACGGGAATGTTCTTCATGGCATCGGTAGCGATGGTCTCGAAGCCCACATTGTGCCAGTCGAGGTCACCCACGACACAAATGATACACATATCCGCGTCGACGGTCACCGTACCGTATTTCTTCAACTCATCCACGATCTCGTTGAGGTGCGCGTTGTTGTCGATACTCATGGAGACCCCGACCTCCGATGTCGTGATCATGTCGATAGGTGTCTGGTAGCTCTCGAAGATCTCGAAGACCTTACGTAGGAAGCCCGTAGCGAGGAGCATACGCGACGACTTGATCTTGATGGCCGTGATGTTGTCCTTCGCAGCCACAGCCTTGATGGTGCCGCGTCCGAGCTCGTTGTTGATGATCGTACCCTCAGCATCGGGCTCCATGGTGTTCTTCAGACGCACAGGGATGCCGGCGTATTTAGCGGGCTGCACGCAGGTCGGGTGCAGGATCTTTGCACCGAAATAAGCGAGCTCTGCCGCCTCCTCGAAGTTGAGCTGATGCACGGCCGTGGTGTGATCCACGAAGCGCGGGTCATTGTTGTGCATGCCATCGATATCGGTCCAGATCTGGATCTCATCAGCAGGCAGAGCAGCGCCAATGAGGGACGCGGTATAGTCGGAGCCGCCACGCAGCAGGTTGTCGACCTCACCATAGGCATTGCGGCAGATGAAGCCCTGCGTGATGTAAATCTGATAACCAGGGTTTTTCTCCATCACCTCGTGCAAATGCTCCTTGATATAAGGGAGGTCTGGCTCCGAGTTCTTATTCGTACGCATGAAACTCAAGGCATCAACCAAGACACTCTTTATACCCTGCTCCTGAAGGTAGTTGTTTACCATGTTGGTCGACATGATCTCACCCTGAGAGACGATGATCTTCTCCTCAAAGCTTGTGAAGATGCCTTTGGTGAACGAGCGCATATAACTGAACCTGTCGCGGAGGAAATCGCGGGTCTTCTTCTTGTAACCATCGTCTTGATACAACTTCTCCACGTGATCCATATACTTAGTCTCCAAGTTGTTGATGACTTCGTTGGCACCTTCCGGGTTCTTCTTGTAGAGATAGTTGCTGATCTCCACCAGACTGTTTGTCGTACCGCTCATAGCAGAGAGCACGACAAACGTGGGTTCTCCGGATCTTGTAATAAGCTGGGCTACGCTCTTCATGCGCTCGGGACTTCCTACGGAAGTGCCGCCAAATTTCATTACGTTCATATCGATGATACTTTTTTTAATTGTTCTCTAATCTTTGTTTCTTATCTCCAACACCTTCCCGTTCTCGCACTTATAGACGAAACCGGGGTAACGGTCGAGCATCGAGATGTTATGGGTAGACATGACCACCGCCGTGCCTTGCGCCGTGAAGTTCTTGAGCAGCCGCACGATGTTGTCGGCTGTCTCGGGATCGAGGTTGCCCGTAGGCTCGTCCGCGATGATGATCTTTGGCTTATTGAGGATAGCCCGTGCAATGGAGATGCGCTGTTGCTCGCCCCCCGAGAGTTCGTGAGGCATGGAGTGGACCTTATCAGTCATCTCCACGGCCTGGAGCACATCATGGATGCGTTCCTCTATCTTCTTCTTGTCTTTCCACCCCGTGGCACGCAGCACGAACCGCAGGTTCTGGAACACGTCGCGGTCGCGAAGCAACTGGAAGTCCTGGAAGATGATACCCATCTCGCGGCGCAGGGCCGGAATGTCATGACGGCGGAGCTTGAGCAGGTCGCGACCGAGAACCTCTGCCTTCTCACCATCCTCCGGGTACAGATCAAGCTCGCAATAGAACGTCTTGAGCAGACTGCTCTTGCCGGATCCTACTTTTCCAATCAGATAGATAAACTCGCCCTCGTCGGCATGAAAACTCACATCGTCGAGGATCAGCGTATCCTGTTGGTATACTTTTACTTTATCGTAATCTATCAGCATATAACTCAAAAACTTCTAACTCAAAAACTTCTAACTCAAAAACTTCTAACTCAAAAACTCCTAACCTTCTTTGCTCTTCTTCATTCTTCTTGCCTTGTCCCACTCCGGATTATGGCGTTTGGCGAGCTCGCGCGCGATGTCCTCGATGCGCAGGCCTTTGGACGTGAGAAGGACGATGAGGTGATACATCAGGTCGGAAGCCTCATAGACGAGATGCTCGTTGGTGCCGTTCGTAGCCTCAATGACCGTCTCCACAGCTTCCTCGCCTACTTTCTGAGCCATCTTGTTCACGCCCTTGCGGAAGAGGCTTGTCGTGTAACTGCCTTCCGGCATCTCCTCGTGGCGCTTGTTGATAAAGTCCTGAAGCTCAGAGAAGAAGAGGATCGGGTTCAACTCATTCTCCTCCGCCCAACAAGTATCGGTGCCGAGGTGGCACACGGGGCCATCGGGATGAACCTCGATGAGGAGCGTGTCGTGATCGCAGTCTTCCTTGACGCTGACGAGATGGAGGTAGTTGCCCGACGTCTCACCCTTGGTCCACAGACATTTTCTCGTCCGGCTCCAGAAGGTGACGAGCTTCGTCTCTATCGTCTTCTCATAGGCTTCCTTGTTCATGAAGCCCAACATCAGCACCTTCGCGGTCACTGCATCCTGTATGATGGCAGGCACAAGTCCGCCCATCTTCTCAAAATCTATATTCATAGTCTGATATTTATTCCTTTGTCTTTAAGATAACGTTTGAGCTCCGGGATTTTGATCTCACCGAAGTGGAACACGCTCGCAGCCAGGGCCGCGTCAGCCTTACCTTTGGTAAAAGCGTCGTAGAAGTCTTCCATCTTCCCCGCCCCACCACTGGCGATGACGGGGATGGGCACGAGGTCTGCCATCTCAGCCAACGGCTCGTAGGCGAACCCTTTCTTCACGCCGTCGTGATCCATGCTTGTGAAGAGGATCTCCCCTGCCCCACGGTCAGCGACCTCCTTGGCCCAGTCCATGAGCCGGCGCTCGGTGCGTTCGCGTCCTCCTTTGACGTAGCAGTGCCATCCGTCGGCATCGTTGCGTGCATCGATGGCACAGACACAGACCTGGGAGCCGTATTTGGAAGCAATCTCGTCGATGAGCTCCGGATGGCGGATAGCCGCTGAGTTGATGCTTATCTTGTCGGCCCCGGCATCAAGCAGCCGATCCACATCTTCTATGGCATCAATGCCACCGCCGACCGTGAACGGGATATTGATCTCACGCGCCACGCGACTGACCATATCGGTGAAGGTCTTGCGCCCCTCGACCGTCGCCGTGATGTCGAGGAAGACGAGCTCGTCGGCTCCCGCATCACTGTACGCCTTACCGAGCTCTACGGGGTCGCCCGCCGTGCGGAGGTTGACGAAGTGAGTTCCTTTCACCGTCTCCCCATCTTTCACATCGAGACACGGCACGATACGTTTGGCTAATCCGTTCATCATATCTTCAACCTTTCAGTGTTTTTCAATCTTGTGTTTTCAACTTCTCTATATCGATCCGTCCCTCATACCATGCCTTTCCGAAGACGACCGCGGGGATGCCGGCGCTGTCCAGCGCAAGGATATCCGCATCGCTGCTCACGCCCCCGCTGGCAATGAGATGGATATGAGGGAAGGCTTTCATGACCTTACGATAGAGTTCCGTAGCTGGCCCGGCGAGGGTCCCGTCCTTGGAGATGTCGGTGCAGAGCACATTCTTTACGCCGGCCTTCACATAGTTGGAAAGGAAAGGCAGCAACGCTTCCTTCGAGTCCTCTTTCCATCCGTTGATGCTCACGAAGCCATTGCGCACATCGGCTCCGAGAATCATCTTCCCGGCTCCATACGTCTTGAGCCATCCCAGGAAAGTCTGAGGCTGGCTCACGGCAATGCTTCCCACCGTCACCATCGAGGCACCGGCAGCAAACGCTTTCTCAATGTCCTCCTCACTCTTGATGCCGCCCCCGAAGTCTACCTTCAGACGCGTGGCTGAAGTGATACCACGCAGCACCGCCTCGTTGACGATATGCTTGGCCTTGGCACCATCGAGATCAACGACATGCAGGCGCTTGAACCCAAGACGCTCAAAGGCTTGCGCCTGCGATACCGGATCCTCATTGTATACTTTCTTCTGACTGTAGTCGCCCTTCGTGAGCCGCACACACTTGCCGTCGATGATATCTATGGCCGGAATCAGTTCTATATTCATAGTTCAAGGAAATTACGCAAGATCTGCTCACCTACTTTACCACTCTTCTCCGGATGGAACTGTACCGTCCAGAAGTTGTCACGGTGCATGGCTGCCGCATAAGGCACGGTGTAGTCGGCCGTAGCTATCGTGAACTCCGAAGTGGGCACATAGTAGCTGTGCACGAAATAGACGTAGTCGCCTTCCTTCACGCCCTTGAAGAGCGGTGAGGAGAGGTCGTGCAGCGAGTTCCACCCCATCTCCGGCACTTTGCAGTCGTGGCTGTCGGGCACAAACTTCTTCACCTGTTCCGGGAAGATACCAATGCAATCGACATCGCCCTCTTCCGAATGCGCACAGAGAAGCTGCTGACCGACACAGATGCCGAGCACCGGCTGGCGCAGGGAGCGGATGACCTCGTCCAACCCATGCGAGCGCAGGTAAGCCATCGTGGTCTGCGCACTCCCCTGACCGGGGAAGATGATGCGGTCCGCCGCTGCAAGCGCACGGGGATCATCCGTGATGGCGGGCTCTACACCGAGCCGTCGCAAAGCGTTGACAACCGAATAGATATTGCCGGCATTATATTTGATAATTGCTACTTTCATGTCTGCAAAGCGTTAATCACCTTGCAAATTTACTAAAAAAAGACGGGGGAGCGTCATAACAAAGAGATTTTTTAGTCAAAGGATGATAAAAATGAACATTTCGTTCGAAAAACGCCAATATTTTTATAATTTTGTACCGCTATCCGACAAAGGAGCATATACAATAATCAGATTATAGACAAGAAAATGAAAAAATACGTCTTAGCGCTTGCACTCACCGTCGTATCCTTGTGCAGTTGGGGAGCCAACCGGGCTACCAAAGTGTATCTGTTCGGGTTTGCCGCCTCATTCAACGACTCCACGGTCTACTTCACTGAGATTCAGGAGCTCGACTCGGCTTACATCGACACAAGGACGAAGTTCCTCTATAGCAGGGAAAACTATTCTTATCAGCTCCGCGACCACCTCACTGCGCAAGGCGCAAAGAATCCGACGTGCATCACGTGCTTTGCCTTGAAACGCAAGGACATAGACAAGAAATACGCACGGCTGAGAAAGAAATACGCCAACGGGAAATTTCTCATCAAGGAAGTGAAACAGCCCGGCTTCCGCTACCAAGCCATCAAGCCCGATGAATAGAGCTCCTCTTTACGTCCCGGCTGACGCTCATCACTATTGTGTGGCCGACCATCCCTTCACCATAACATTCGTGGATTATGAGCACGGAGAGCGCTTGCTTCCTTCCTTCAAGCCTTTTCTGACAGGGTCGGGGCATGCGGACGAGCTGCTCTTCTCGCTCATCGTTGACGACAAGACACAGCCGGTGCCTAAGGCTGAGCGCAGGCGCATACGCGATTTTGATACGGGTAACGGTGTAACGATCGTCGATAAGCTCAACGACGGGGGCTATCAGTTCATTATCAAGAATATCAATGGTGCTGACTGCTGTCTGCTCATCACCGACAAAGAGTTCCGCTCCTGCCGGTGCGCGCTCAACGGCAACTGGCTCATGCGCTCTTTCGGACTCAACAATGCCGTCATGCTCATCTATGCCTTTGCCGGAGCCTTTCACGACACCGTTCTGATGCATGCCTCTGTAGCGAGACAGCACGGCTACGGCTATGCTTTCATCGCAAAAAGCGGAACGGGAAAGTCGACACAGGTGAGCAACTGGCTCCGATATCTCCCCGACTGCGAATTGATGAACGACGACAACCCCGTGGTGAGAGTCATCGACAATCAGTGCTTCATCTACGGCAGTCCATGGAGCGGAAAAACACCATGCTACCGCAACATCAAGGCACCCTTAGGAGCCGTGACAAGGATAGACCGCGCGGAAGCCAACAGCGTGGAACATCTGGATGTCACGACAGCGTTTGCCTCCCTGCTGCCCTCCGTTTCCTCGATGAAATGGGACAAAATGAACTATGAGAAGATTTGCCACACGCTGGCAAAGATCATCGAGCACACGGAAATATACATTCTTCACTGTCTGCCCGACAGAAACTCGGCCGAGGTATGCAACAGCGTGATCGGCAAGCAGAAAGATTGATTATTTAATGGGGGAAATCAAACATAACAAGATGAAAATACGGGAAGTAACCGTTCAGAACGCTGTCTTTATACCAGCCGTTCTGAAGTTTATTGAAGAGGGAAATACCGTAACCATTCCGCTGAAAGGCTTCTCCATGCGTCCTTTTCTTGAAGACGGACGCGACAAAGCTCTGTTGACCCGCGTAGGGGAGCTGCATGTCGGCGACCCCATATTAGCGCTGGTCGACCACAAACGCTATGTCCTCCACCGCATCGTGAAAATAGAGGGTGACAATATGACGCTCTTAGGCGACGGCAATCTCCGGCCAGAGCACTGCAAGACGGGCGACGCGGTGGCTGCGGTAGTAGGATTTTACAGAAAAGGACGCACTAAGCTCGATCCCATAAACGGAAGGAAGTGGAAGACTTACTCATGGACATGGATGCATCTGAGGCCCATCCGGCGCTGGCTGCTGGCTTTCTACCGACACCTGTGGATCCCGGTCTTTGGAGCGGCATAAACGGTCCGGACAGAATAAAAAAAATAGAATCTCACAATATAATATATCATAGAATCTCACAATATAATATATCTCAGAATCTCACAATATAATATATCAATGAAAGCAAAAAAAGGATTCAAAGTAACCGATGTTTGCGGTTCACATATCATCATTGCCGAGGGAGAAGAGAATATCGACTTCAGCAACATTATCAGCATGAACGACAGTGCCTTGCTGCTGTGGAACAGCATACAGGGCAAGGACTTCACAGTTGAAGATCTCGCTGACATTCTTACAGACAATTATCAGCTTGACGACAACACGCCTCTGCCAAAGGAGCAGGCCTTAAAAGACGCACAAGAGGTTGCCAACCAATGGAAAGAGGCCGAAATAATTGAGGAATAACCGACAAAATGACTTTCAAAGCTTAGCATGCAACTTGTTGCACACGAAATTCTGCAAAAAAACAACTAAATATTTGGGGGTACGTAGACAATATCCTAACTTTGCACCAACATCCATTGTGAATCGTCACAATAGAATTAATTGTTAAGTTTAGTTTTTAGGTTTTAGTTTCGTACATGTTAGGTTTAAGATTGTTATTTTGGTAGAGTATTAGTTTTATGAAGGTAAAGATTGATTTTTCAGGGTTCAAAAAATAGAGGGTGCAACGTTTATACGTAGCATCCTTTATTTTTTGCTCTATGTTTACGAAAATTACCGTACAATGACACTGCATGAAAGGGTAATAAAAAGTATGTTTTTATTTTGCCGGGTCACAATAAAACATTAAATTTGCAGTGGCAGTGCAATAATATTCTCCACAAACATTTCTACTATGGCAAAGTATTTGGATCCAAAAGCAGACTTGACATTTAAGAAGGTCTTTGGTGAGCATAAAGACCTAATGATCAGTTTTCTCAATGCCTTATTGCCCTTGAAGAAGGGTGAGGAAGTGAAACAGATAGAGTATCTCCAGCCGGAGATGGTGCCCGATTCTCCGCTGAAGAAGGATACGATCGTCGATGTGCGCTGCACGGACGAACAAGGCCGTTCGTTTATTGTGGAGATGCAGATGATATGGACGCCGGAGTTTATGAAGCGCGTGCTGCTCAATGCCACCAAGGCTTACTCGAGGCAGATCGACAAGGGCGGGCATTATGAAGATCTGCAACCGGTCTATTCCTTGAATCTTGTCAATGACCGTTTCCGTGACGACACGGAGGATTATTACCACGACTATGGTGTGATGGATATTAAGAATCCTGACGAGACCATCGACGAGATGCATCTGATCTTCGTCGAACTGCCCAAGTTCAAGCCTCATTCTTTCCACGACAAGAAGATGATGGTGCTGTGGCTGCGTTATCTCACGGAGATTGACGAGAAGACGCGCAAGGCACCTGATGAGCTCCTGTCGAATCCTGAGACCCGCAAGGCGCTTGACATCGTAGAGGAGTCGGCTTACACCGATGCTCAGATGGCGGGCTATGACCATTTCTGGGAAGCTGTCAGCTGGGAACGGACACTCGTCAGCGCTGCGCTGAGGAGAAGTGAGCAGGCTCATAAAAAAGGCTATGAGGCAGGACATGAGGCCGGCCTTGAGGCTGGCCGTAAGGCAGGCTTTGAGACTGGCCGTAAGGAAGGTATGGAGGAAGGCATGGAGAAAGGTATGGAGAAAGGCATGGAGAAAGGTATGGAGAAAGGCATGGAGAAAGGTATGGAGGAAGGCATTATGTCTGAGCGACTTCGTAATGCAAAGGCAATGAAGCGCATGAATATTCCTTTAGACACAATCATCCAGGTTACTGGGCTCAGCAAAGAGGAAATCGATCGTCTTTAGCAAGCCCAAGTATTTCCTGACTTCGTCACTTTTTTGTTGAGACCAATACTGCCCTTGATTATCAGACTTTTCACGCGGAGCTGCAGAGTCTATTGAGTCGCGGAGATGATACGTATGAGAGGCTGATCTCGCTGAGAGGCCTTTGCGCTTTAGAGGAGAGAGCAGAAGCAATAACTCCGTTGCTCGATTATCTCCGCGGCTCCGCGAGAACATCTATACTACGCTGCGAGAATCGACTTGCATCACAGCGAGGGTTTCATGGGGATAGATCAGAATAGACTGCACAACAGAGTAAATCTGGGTGACGCATTGACGAAGTCTGGAAATTTATCAGCGGCACCGGAAGCACGGACGAAACAGAATACGATCATGCGTCGGCATATGAATGCTGCCGAGCCATCCATATCGAGTCACTAAGCAAGTTGGCAAAAAGCGTGTCGTCCCATCGTGTCTCATATGTGGCACGATCCTGACACGTATGGGTCATGATCCTTCCTCATATGTGGCACGATCCTTCCTCATATGTGGCACGATGCTACTACACCATTAATGACAGAAGAATCTACAAGAAACTAAATATCAGATTAGAAACCTTTAATCTGGCATGAAAGGCTTCTAATCGTTTTTATTCGCTTCATCGTAAGTTTCAAAATACCTTTGCATTCGAAATAAAGATATTGATGAAGAAAATGCAAAGAAAATAATGAAGAGACCTTATCTTTTAGCTTTGTTCCTCGTTGGCTTACAGTATGTTTCCGCACAGCAGGTGCTGACGTTTGCACGCGCAGACAGTTTGTTACAACACAATCTGCAGAGCCAGATTGACGGCAAAGACGTGGAGGCAGCCAAGGCATCCCTCCGACAGTCACGCAGCTATGAGAATCCCGAAGTGCAGTTGATGCATAATCTCGTCAACCCTACCAACCACCGATGGCTCGACACCGGCAAGACGGGAGAGGATGATATCCAACTGAGTCAGCCTATCGCCATAGGAGGTCAGCACAAACGAATTGTTGAACAAAACGAGGCCTTGGTCAAGGTTGCCGAAGCTACTCGACAATTGTCATTTGCCGACCGACGACGGGCCCTGCACGAGACGATGATCGACATCTACGTGCTCCAGCAGAAAGAAGAGATTAGTCAGCGACAGATCACTTCTGCCGCTGCCATTCTTACGGCCTACAATGAGCAGGCGGCAAAAGGCAACATCCCCTCCATGGAGACATTCCGCATCAAGACGATGGTTTGTGGCTTGGAGCAAGACCTGACCGCCTTGAGACAGCAGGAACAGAACCTATGGAAAGACGTGCGGACTCAGATTGATGTTGCCCCACAGAAGTGCCGTCCCGAGTGCTCCTCCCTTGATTCCGACCTGCTGCTCCTGCATCAACGGATAGAGACTTCGCCCCTACCCCATCCGGCAATGAGCTGTGCCTTAGCCAGTGAAGAAGCGGCAGAGAAAGCCTGGAGAACGGAGAAAACCGAGGCGCTGCCAAAGTTATCCCTGCAGGCTGAGTATGATAAGAATGGAAATATCGGCAGAAATTTTGTAGCCTTTGGAGTCAATGTCACCGTGCCCTTGTGGAACCGCAACAAAGGAAACATCGCGGCAGCACGCGCCAGATACAACCAGGAGACTCTGAAGAAGAATCTCTTGCGCAACACGTTGTTGAAACAATGGCAGACCGACTATACGAATGCGATGACATGGAAGGAGACCGTTGACAAACAGTCGAAAGAGCTGAGCGAGGAATTAGAACAAGGCCTCCAAGCCACAGAGACACAGATGCTACGCCATAACATCGGCATCTTAGCATTCGTAGACTATTACAACAACTATAAGGATGTGAGATATCAGCTTCTCGAAACCCAAGCAGAACTGTTGAAGGCGCACGAAGCCGTCAGATACGATTTAGCGGAATAGAAATATATGACAACGAAGATGTTATTGCTAACGGCTGTTGCCGTCATGCTCGCGGCCTGCGCAGGAAAGGACAAGCAGGCTGCCAACGAGAAACGTTTGGACAGAGAAGAAAAGAGCAAGGTTGTAGAGACGACGACAGTCACAGCGCAACCGGTAAGCGATGAGCTCGAACTCAATGGCGAGGTGGCGTGCGACGAGCGATTGCTACGTAAAGTCTTTATTCCTTGTACAGGCCGTGTGTCCGGTGTGAGTCACGTCGTAGGCGACTATGTGACGGCAGGGACACTGCTTGGCGTGGTACACAGTGAACAGGCTGCCGACTACCACAAAGGCCTTTCCGATGCCGATGCAGAGCTCCGTATGGCAACCCGCGAATATCAGATGCAGAAGGACATGCGAGCCTCGGGAATGGCCTCCGACAAAGATGTGGAAGCAGCCCACAGTCGCGTCACGATGGCTCAGGCTGAGCGCCGCCGTCTCGCTACCGTGGCACGTATCGAAGGGTTGGGAGGTGCCAAAGCCTTGCTCCGGGCACCTATCTCCGGATATATCACAGCCACGAATATCTTCAACGACAGCTACGTCAGTGAAGATACCAACAACGAGCCGGCCTTTGAGATCGCCGACCTGCGAAGGGTGTGGGTGATCGCCGATGTCTACGAGAGCGACATCAGCAAAATCCATACCGGTGATCCCGTCGTCGTCACTACCGTTGCCTACCAGGGCAGGAAGTTTACCGGACGTGTCGACAAGGTCAACAATGTCCTCGACCCCGACAGTCGCACCATGAAGATCCGCGTGACGCTCGACAATCCTCATGGGCTGTTGAAACCCGGCATGTTCGCTACCGCCCATGTCATGACGCAACGGCAAGGAGAGCGTCTATGTTGTGTTCCGACAGAATCGGTCATCTTCGAGCATGGTCACAACTATGTCGTCGTAGCTGAGGGGAGCCGCTATGTGCGCCGTGCCATTGGCGTGGCTCACAACTCGTCTTCCTATACGTGGGTCCGTACGGGTCTGCATGAGAACGAGAAGATTGTCTCGAAGAATGCCTTGTTACTCTTTAATCATGCGTCATGAACAGATTTATCGATTTTATGATAGCTTTCTCCCTGAAGCGCAAATATCTCATCCTGTGCCTCACGCTTCTGACCATCATCCTGGGCATATACAGCTTCAAAGAGACCCCCATCGATGCCTTTCCCGATGTGACGAACACGAAAGTGACGATCATCACACAATGGCCGGGGCGCTCAGCGGAAGAAATAGAGAAATTTGTCACCATCCCTATCGAGATAGCCATGAACGCGGTGCAGAAGAAGACGGACATACGTTCAACGACACTCTTCGGCCTGAGTGTGGTGACGGTCGTCTTCGACGACCATGTCGATGACGAGTTTGCCCGGCAACAGGTCTATAACATGCTGAACGATGCCGACTTGCCGGAAGGCGTCACCCCCGATGTGCAGCCGCTCTCCGGTCCGACGGGCGAGATCTACCGTTACACGCTGAAGAGTCGTAAGCGGTCGGTAAGGGAGCTAAAGACCTTACAGGACTGGGTCATCGAGCGTAAGCTCCGCAGTGTGCCGGGCGTGGCGGATATTGTGTCCTTCGGGGGTGAGGTGAAGACCTATGAGGTACAGGTCAATCCGAACCAGCTCGCTACCTATGGCGTGTCGAGTCTGGAGCTCTTCAATGCCATCTCCAACAGTAATGTGAACGTAGGAGGCGATGTCATCGAGCGTGGTCCGCAGGCCTACGTAGTCCGCGGCATAGGCCTCATCAACAACATCCATGAGATCGGCGATATCGTCGTGAAGAACATCCACGGTACCCCTATCCTCGTGCGCAATCTTGCCACAGTGCATGAGAGCTGCCAGCCCCGCCTCGGCCAGGTTGGCAGAGGCAATCAGGATGATGTCGTGGAAGGCATTGTCGTGATGCACAAAGGAGAGAATGCCGAGAAGGTCATCAGTGATCTCAAAGCGAAGATTCAAGAGATCCAGCACGATGACCTGCCGAAAGACGTGAAGCTCGTGCCGTTCTACGACCGTGACGATCTTGTTCACTTAGCCGTGCACACCGTCTTCCACAATGTTTTAGAGGGTATCCTTCTCGTCACCCTTGTCGTGTTTCTCTTCATGAAAGACTGGCGCACGACGGTCATCGTGGCGAGCGTCATCCCGCTGGCGCTGCTCTTTGCCTTTATCTGTCTCTATCTGAACCACATGAGTGCCAACCTGTTGTCGATGGGAGCCATCGACTTCGGTATCATCATCGACGGTGCCGTGGTCATGGTTGAGGCCTTGTTTGTGGTCTTGTCCTCCCAAGCCCGCAACATTGGCATGGAGGCTTTCAACCGTCGCAGCCATCTCGGCATGATCAGGCAGACAGCCCGCGGCAAGGCCAAATCGGTGTTTTTCTCCAAACTCATCATCATCACCGCCCTCATCCCTATCTTTTCCTTTCAGAAAGTGGAGGGCAAGATGTTCTCGCCCCTGGCCTTCACATTAGGCTTTGCCCTTCTCGGTGCCTTGATCTTCACGATGACCCTCGTCCCTGCCCTATCCTCGATATTGCTGAAAAAGAATGTCGTAGAGAAAAAGAACCGGTTTCTCATAGTTGTCTATTCGGTTACGGACCGATTCTTTGCCGTGTGTCAGCGCAACAGCAGGAAAGTAGTCGGCATTGCCCTTGTAGCGATGGCAGCAGGACTGAGTTGCTTCTCGCTCTTAGGCACGGAGTTTCTACCGGAGATGAACGAAGGGTCTATCTATGCCCGTGCCACCCTGCCTTCGAGTGTATCGCTTCAGGAGAGTGTACGCTTAGCCGACAGGTTCCGCACCATCCTCCGCTCGTTTCCCGAGGTCAGCGAGGTGATGACCCAGACCGGCCGTCCGAATGACGGAACCGATGCCACAGGATTCTACAATATCGAGATGTTCGTCAAGATGCACCCGGAAAGCGAATGGAAGACAGGACGCAGCAAGGAGCAGCTCGTCGACGACATGAACAAGCGCCTGAGCGTCTATCCAGGGATCGATTTCAACTTCTCACAACCGATCAGTGACAACGTGGAGGAAGCCGTGAGTGGTGTCAAAGGCGCCATCGTCGCCAAGGTGTATGGCAAGGATCTTTACACTTGTGAACGCCTGGCTGATCAGGTCTACCGCACGATGAAACCCATCCGCGGTATCACCGACCTCGGCGTGATCAAGAATATCGGACAACCAGAGTTGCAGATCAATATCGATGAGGACAAACTGGCTCGCTACGGGGTGAGCAAAGCTGATGTGCAGAGCATCATCGAGATGACCATTGGCGGAAAAGCTGCCTCGCAGGTCTATGAGGGAGAGCGCAAGTTCAACCTTGTGGTACGCTATGAGAAGCCGTTCCGTGACCGCGCTGAAACGATCGCCCAGATCAAGGTGCCGTCGCAGGACGGTCAGATGGTGCCGATCCGTGAACTCGCCTCTATCCGAACCATCACCGGACCACTCATCGTCTACCGTGAGAACCACTGCCGCTATTGCGCCGTGAAGTTCTCCGTGCGCGACCGCGACATGGGGTCAGCTGTCGATGAGAGCCGTGACAAGGTGGCCAAGGCCGTACACCTTCCGGCAGGATATAAGATAACATGGAATGGTGATTTTGAAAATCAGAAACGAGCCTCGGCACGACTGGCTCAGGTGGTGCCCGTCTCCATCCTGCTCATCTTCGTCATCCTCTACGTGCTTTTCGGCAATGCGAGAGATGCCGCCCTGGTACTGAGCAGTGTGCCCTTTGCAGCGGTAGGTGGTATTCTGATACTCCTTATCTGCGGTTTCAACTTCTCCATCTCCGCCGGCATCGGGTTCATCTGTCTCTTCGGTATCTGCATCCAGAACGGGGTCATCATGCTCATGGACATCAAGCACTTCCTCAGACACGCTCATCCGCTCAGGGAAGCGGTAGCCATGGGGATGCACGCCCGCACCCGCGCCGTACTGATGACTGCCATGATGGCGATACTCGGACTCATGCCCGCAGCGCTGAGCCACGGCATCGGCAGTGAGAGCCAGCGACCGCTCGCCATCGTCATCATCGGAGGATTGTTCGGCGCCACACTCTTCACTCTGTTCGTGTTCCCCTTAATCGTAGAAAAAATTTATAGCCATGTCAATCTCAAGAAACTGCGTTAAAACATTCGTCGCCTTAGCTCTCTCCATGTTCATGGCGTCTACAGCCAAGGGATTCTCGCGCCAGCAACGCCTAAAAATCTCTCTTCCGGCACCTCGCGACGCAAAGAGCAGGATCGATTCCATAGCAAGATCTCTTCCCGGTGTTTATACAGCTCAATGGAAAGCCCAGAAGCAGTGCCTCTTCGTGGTCTATGACAGAACGAGAACGACGAAGAAGATAATTATTACATCCCTGATGCGTGGTTTTCAAAAGGAAAATCATAACTTTGCAGACAAGCGTTCCGATAATTAGCAACAGAAGGATAGATGAAGAAGATATTGATGGCAGAAGACGAGGAGAATATCTCCGATTTCGTCAGACGCGGGTTGGCAGGCTTTGGCTACAGCGTCACGGTGACAGAGGATGGCGCCCAGGCCTGGCAGCTGTTGGATGGCAAGCGTCATGACTTCGACCTTGTCATGCTCGACATCCGCATGCCTGGACTTTCAGGCCTTGAGGTCTGCAGCCGGTTGCGCGAGCAGCAGGGCTACGGCGTGCCCGTACTCATGCTCACAGCGCTCGACACGACGGACGACATCGTCGCCGGACTGCATGCCGGTGCCGACGACTATCTCGTCAAGCCCTTTAAGTTCACAGAGCTTGTCGCCCGCATAGAAGCGCTTCTGCGACGGTCCCGGCTCAACAACCAGCAAACGACACTGAGCAGCGGTGATCTCAAGCTCGATGCCGCTGCGCATCAGGCTCACAGAGGACACAAAGTGGTGGACCTCAGCATCAAGGAATACCGGTTACTGGAATATATGATGCGACATGAGGGAGAGGTACTCACGCGGCGGCAGTTATTGAAAGATGTGTGGGACAAGGATTTTGATACGAACACCAACGTCGTGGATGTCTATGTGCGCTATCTCCGGCAGAAGATCGACGAGGACTTTCCCCAGAAACATATTGAAACGGTAGTAGGAAAAGGATACATGTTCAAACAATGAAAACTGGAAGAAAGATCTCGCTCATCTATTCGGGCATCACCATCGGGCTGATCATCATCGCAGGCGTGGTATTCTATTTTTTTGCGTCCAACTACGTGCATAGCCTTTACTTTCATTACTTAGAGGAGAAGGCGCATGCCGTGGCGGAAGAGAAGTTCTCCAAAGACGAGCTCGACCCCGTGAAATATCAGAATGTCGTGTTGCGCCGGAAAAACTCCATCCCCACCTCCCAAGAGCTGTTTATCCGCGTCGACGACCGTGCAACAGGGCGACGTGCCCTGCGCGAATATTTCTCCGACAATCAGATAGACCGGCTCTACCGTAACGAGACGGTCAATTTCACACGGTTTGATGAGTCGGGCACGGCCTTTGTCTATTATGACAACACCGGCACTTATGCCGTGATCGTGCTCAGCAAAGATCCCTATGTGGAGGCTATCAGTGCGATGATCCGCAAGGCGCTCTTAGCACTTGTTTTCGTGGCGGCAGGGGTGCTGTGGCTCATCAGTAAGCTCTATGCCATGCGCGTCCTCGACCGTATCGACAAAGACTATCAAGTGGAAAAGATGTTTGTCAACAATGCCTCTCACGAGATCAATAACCCGCTCACAGCCATCCAGGGCGAATGTGAGATCGCCCTGATCGGGGAACACGATTGTGAGGATTACCAAGACACCTTGCGGCGGATCAGTCACGAGACCGACCGTATCATCACCATCATGCGCGAGCTGCTGATGTTCTCTCATGCCAAATACGGAGACCTGCAGACGACACATCTGGAGCCGATAAGGGTATCCGAACTCTTTGCACAGTCGCCGGCTCAGATCCAGGTCGTCGTCAAAGAGGACTTTACCCTTCAGACCGACAAGGATCTGCTGAACATCGCCGTGAACAACCTCGTCAACAATGCACAGAAGTTTGCCAATGGCAAACCCATAGAAGTCATCATCGACAAGCCGCATATCCGTATTGTGGACCATGGCATCGGCATTCCTTCCGCTGACCTGCCGCATGTCTTCGAACCGTTCTTCCGAGCCGAGAACACGCGCAACATCAAAGGCCATGGCGTTGGTCTTGCGCTCTCCAAAGCCATCATAGAAAAAATGGGCGGAAAGATTTCCGTCCATTCTATAGAAGGTCAAGGTACGACGCTCGACATCAAGGTTTAGCTATTCTGTACTCCTCCAAGAACATCTCCTGGCACAGGCGCTTGCCGGTCTCGGTCTTGAAGACATGGGTGAGCGCATGCTCAATGCCCGTCTTGGAGATATTGTCCTCGAAGAAGTTGACGAGGAAGTCAGCCTCTACAAGGATCTGATAGTCGATGCCATCAATATTTTTATAGGTGTGGTGATGCCCGACGAGATAACAGACGCGCGCTATATCTTCCGGCGAAAAGCCTTGCGCGGTCAGGAGGTCGCGTGCCGGAGCCGGACCCAGCTCCTCCTGATACTTGCCATTAGAGTTGCCGTACTTAGCCTCTGCCGCATGAATGCCGATGTCGTGGACCACGGCTGCCATCTCTGTAACCAATTGTGTATGAGCGTCGACACGCTCCTGACGCGCTATCAGCTGGGCGAAACGATGCACTTTCAGAAAATGCTGGATGCGCATGGCATCGCCCTTGTCAAACGCTATCATAGCCAGCGTGAGCCGGTCGATCTTGCTTTCTATCGATTCTTCCATCATCACTTATTGTTGTTATATCAGCACGGAGTGCTGTTCCAAATTATTATTAACAAGCACAAAATTACAAAGTTTTCATCATTTCCTTATGCGATTTATGTGAAAAGTTGTAAGTTTGCAGCCCAAAAAGAAGAATAATTATGGAAGGACAGAATGAGATTAAACGAGAGCATGCCATCTACCGAGTGACAATAGGCGGAAGCATCGTCAATGTAGTATTGCTGGTGTTTAAGTTTATCGCCGGTATCGTAGGCGGGTCGGCGGCTATGATAGCCGATGCCGTGCACTCGCTGAGCGACTTTCTGACGGACATCGTCGTACTAATCTTCGTGAAGCTCAGCAACAAGCCGCAGGACAAGGATCACGACTTCGGCCATGGCAAATACGAGACCCTGGCCACAGCGCTCATCGGCATCGGCCTCTTTCTGGTGGGTGCCATGATCTGCGTTGAAGGACTGAAGAAGATTTGGCAGGTGATACACGGTGAGACGCTCCCCAGTCCGGGCGTCATCGCGTTCGTGGCGGCCATCGCCAGCATCGTGCTGAAAGAGTGGTGCTATCATTTCACCGTCAAGGTAGGCAAGCGCTACAACTCACAGGCCGTCATCGCCAATGCCTGGCATCACCGCTCCGATGCCCTGTCGTCTATCGGCACCGCCGTGGGTATCGGCGGCGCTATCCTGCTCGGTACCAAATGGACGGTGCTCGACCCGCTGACAGCCGTGGCGGTGAGTGGATTCATCATCTGGGAAGCCGTCAAGCTCATCAGAGAATCGGCCAACGAACTCTTGGAGGCGAGCCTTCCCGACGACGTGGAACAGAAGATTACGGAAGTAACGCTTGAAGAACCGGGCGTGAGCATGGTGCACAACCTCCGCACACGCCGCATCGGTGACCATTATGCCATTGAGATGCACGTCAGGATGCCCGGAGAGATGAGTCTCTATGAGGCGCATGCCCATGCCACACGCGTAGAAAACCGCATCAAGAAAGCATTCGGACCGCAGACACATATTATTATTCATGTCGAGCCGTTGAAGGAAGACGGAGGAAACATCACACCTACCTACAAATGAGGATAAGCCGTCTTTTTCCTTTGATTTTGAATGTTTTTTCCTAAAAAGCAGTAACTTTGCACGTTAGAAATTTTTTAGATGTTTATGAATCTCAATAAGAAACGCCGGTGGCACTGTCTTCCAGGGCAGGAGCCTACCGAGCTGGACAAGAAAATTATGTATTGGGAGGGCAAGGGCAAGCTGGTGCCTACCCGCGATATGGTTCGCACTCCCGAGCAGATTGAGGGTATCCGTGTGGCAGGAAAGCTCAACACGGGATGTCTCGATGCCGTGGAGGCTATGATTGCTCCGGGCATCAGCACGCAGGATATCGACGACTGCGTGATGCAATATTGCAAGGATCACGACTGTCACCCTTCCTGTCTCCACTATGAGGGCTTCCCGAAAGCCGTCTGCACGAGTATCAATGAGGTGGTATGTCACGGCATCCCCAAGAAAGAGGACATCCTGCAGCCGGGAGACATCGTCAACGTGGACATGACCCTCGACTATAACGGTTACTTCGGTGACGCGTCGCGTATGTTCATCATCGGCGGGCATACCACGCCGGAGAAGGAACAGCTCGTCCGCGTGACGAAAGAGTGCCTCGACCTCGGCGCGGAGGCTGCCAAGCCATGGGGCTTCCTCGGCGACATCGGCCACGCCATCCAGAAACATGCTGAGAAATACGGCTACGGTGTGGTGCGCGACCTCTGCGGACACGGTGTGGGCTTGGCCATGCACGAGGAGCCGGAGGTGCTGCACTATGGACATAAGGGTACGGGCATGATGCTCGTGCCGGGCATGACCTTCACGATTGAGCCGATGATCAACATGGGCACGTGGAAAGTGTTCATCGATGCCGATGACCCCTACGGATGGGAGGTGATCTCGGGTGACGAGCAGCCTTCGGCGCAGTGGGAGCACACGTTCCTCATGACTGATCACGGAGTAGAGATCCTTTCATATTAAAATTCCTATGCAAGACATATATATATTAGGTATAGAGAGCAGCTGCGATGACACGTCGGGTGCTGTCCTGCGCAACGGTGTGCTGCTGAGCAACGTCACCGCCTCACAGGAGGTGCACCGTGCCTACGGCGGCGTGGTGCCTGAGCTCGCCAGCCGCGCCCACCAGCAGAATGTGGTGCCGGTAGTGGACCAGGCCATCAAACGTGCGGGAATCACGAAGGAGCAGCTCTCCGCCGTGGCTTTCACACGCGGTCCGGGGCTGATGGGCTCGCTGCTCGTCGGCGTGAGCTTCGCCAAAGGGTTCGCCCGCAGCTTAGAGATCCCACTCATCGACGTGAACCACCTGCAAGGGCACGTGATGGCTCATTTCATCAAAGAAAGCGACGACGACAACCACATGCCGCCACTGCCGTTCATCTGTCTGCTCGTCTCGGGCGGCAACTCACAGATCGTGAAGGTCAACGCCTACAACGACATGGAGGTACTCGGACAGACCATTGATGACGCGGCCGGTGAAGCGATCGACAAATGCTCGAAGGTGATGGGACTGGGCTATCCCGGCGGACCGATCATCGACAAGCTCGCCCGGAAGGGCAACCCCTTAGCATACCAATTCGCAGAACCGCACATCCCCGGCTACAACTATTCGTTCTCGGGCCTGAAGACCTCTTTCCTCTATAATCTGCGCAAATGGGTGGCTGAAGACCCCGACTTCGTGGAGCATCACAAGGAGGATCTCGCGGCAAGTCTGGAGCACACCATCGTGGATATCCTGATGAAGAAACTGCGGATGGCGGTCAAAGACACGGGGATCAAGCATGTGGCGGTGGCAGGAGGTGTGTCAGCCAACAACGGACTGCGCAACTCTTTCCGCGAGCATGCAGCCAAATATGGCTGGACCATTTATATCCCAAAGTTCAGTTATACCACAGACAACGCGGCCATGATCGGCATCGTAGGCTATTATAAGTACCTCGACAAGGACTTCTGCTCTATCGACGCTCCCGCTTTCTCAAAAGTAACATTCAAATAAAATATGGAATTAGAAACCAAAGTGTTGAGCCATCAGATACAGGAGGCTCTCTATAATAACAATGAGACGTTGGGCACAGCCGAGAGTTGCACCGGCGGACGCATCGCGGAAGCTATCATCGCTGTTCCCGGTGCCTCACAATACTTCAAAGGCGGCATCGTAAGCTATACCAATGAGATCAAGGAGAAGCTCCTCGGAGTGTCGCACGAGGTCTTGGAAGCGCAGACGGCCGTCTGTGAGGAAGTGGCGAAAGAGATGGTCATCGGGGCCTGCCATACGCTGGGCGTCGACTACGCGATCTCTGCCACAGGCGTCGCCGGTCCTACCGGTGGCACTCCTGAGATTCCCGTGGGCACGATATGGCTCGGATATGGCTCAAAGGACGACGTGCGCACCTTCCAACTCACGGAAGATTTCGGAAGGGACATCAACCTCGCCATCGCCACAAACAAAGCGCTGCACCTGCTGATCGACTACATCAACGAGAAGCATAATCAGTAAAAAAGCTTAAATATTAATATTTTAGCCCGCTTTGCTTTGCCATTCACGAGATATTTTGTAATTTTGCACTCTGTTTGGAATAAGTAGTTAAAATCGCATCAAAAACAAAGAATAGCAATGTCTAAGATTTGTCAGATAACAGGCAAGAAGGCACAGATAGGTTGCAATGTGTCTCACTCAAAGCACCACACAAAGCGCAGCTTTGACGTCAACCTCTTCAGCAAGAAGTTCTTCTATGTAGAGGAGAATTGCTGGATTTCCCTGAAGGTCAGCGCCGCTGGTCTTCGTCTTATCAATAAAGTCGGTCTGGACGCAGCGCTCAAGCAAGCCGTTGCCAAGGGTTATTGCGACTGGAAGGACATTAAAGTAATAGGAGACTAATAACGATGGCAAAGAAAGGTAAGGGCAACAGAGTACAGGTGATCCTCGAGTGCACAGAGATGAAAAATTCGGGGCTGCCCGGCACAAGCCGCTACGTCACCACAAAGAATCGTAAGAATACTCCCGAGCGTCTCGAGCTCATGAAGTACAACCCCATCCTGAAGAAGATGACACTCCACAAGGAGATCAAGTAATCGGAACTCAGGTCATAAACATTTTAATCAGTTATAGACTATGGCAAAGAAAGCTGTCGCTACCCTTCACGAAGGTAGCACCGATGGCCGCGCTTATTCGAAGGTCATCAAGATGGTGAAGAGCCCAAAGACGGGTGCTTATGTGTTCGACGAGCAGATGGTTCCCAACGAGGCCGTCAAGGACTTCTTCAAATAAGAGACAATAGATTATCATCATATTGAGACGGTGTATCAAGCAATTGGTACACCGTTTTTTTGGCGCATACCCTAACTTGCCGCTTGACGCAGACTTGATGCCCACCCGGAAGGAGCCGGCATCGTCGAGCCACTTGAAGCCAGTACTGAAAGAGCCGGCCTCGTCGAGCCGGACGGCTATGGGGTTCAGCAGATACGCCATCAAGACGTTGAAGAGCTCTATGAGCACGGCGACGATGTCGGAGCGTGTGACGGTTGTGGAGTGGCTGATCTCCTCCTCGGCGAGCTGACGCGTGGTGACCGTGCCCAGGCTGACGGCCTTGCCGAACCGCTTGCCGTTGAGCCTGCTGTCCTTCAGATGGCATTGAACTACTTTGTATCGGATTGACATAATTGTTAGATTTTAGAAGTCAGACATTGTGTTAGTTGTGGTTTAAGCGCTTACCCATCGGTTTACAGCAGCAAAGTTACGGAAAAATATCATAAGTTCCAAGGTTTTTTGGGACAGCACCCCCGACTTTTTTCAACTTTCGCATAACATATTGATTTACAAACTGCTGCAAGCCTGTCCCCCCCCGTCAGGTCAAGTGAGATGAGAATCAGCCGCCACGCTGCGTGAAACATCACTGTCGGCGATTGACATTGAACTGCGGTACGATTGCAGTTGAATCGCCCCGCGATTGCGGTTGAATCGCAAATCAGCGTGAAACATTTTTCTCATGCGTCGCACCGTCGCACCGTCGCACCGTCGCATAAGGCCGGTTCTGACATGCGGCTTGGAATTGGCAGAAAATGAGACTATAGAGTAAAAATATATTATATTATTATATATTATTATATTATATAATATATTAATATACAGTATTTTATATTGTTTGTATAATATTCCTCTTATTTTACAATATTGATTCCCCAGACATGCGATAGCTATAAATGCGACGGTGCGACGGTGCGACGGTGCGACGGATGGGATTTTTTCACCATCTTTGCACCGTAATCAGTAAACTGTCAGTTGTGGTGCTTTCCCATTATGGCAGAGACTGTTCGTGGGTGCACAAAATAAACGGAGGTGGCCACCTTCACATGAAACATCAGAATCATTAAAATTGAAAAACGATGAAAAACGAATGACGAACAACGAATTGATTAACTTCCATCATGAGATGTTCGGAGACATCCGGGCTATCGAGAGAGACGGCGAGCCGTGGTTCGTAGGAAAGGACGTGGCAGTGGCATTAGGATATTCTGTTGCAAGAAAAGCTATTCGTGACCACGTAGACGAAGAAGACAAGCAAATCCTAACGTTCCAAAATGGAACCTTTGAAAGCCAGGGCATTCCGAACAGAGGGCTAACCATCATCAACGAGTCGGGTCTTTACTCCCTCGTCCTCTCCTCGAAGCTCCCGCAGGCGAAGGTCTTCAAGCACTGGGTCACCGCCGAGGTGCTGCCCTCCATCCGCCGTCACGGAGCCTACGCTACGGCACCAACGATAGAGAAGATTATCGCCTCGATGGTGTTCGGGATCGCGCCCTTGTGGAATCTCTGGCAGGAGCAGCTCCGGCGGGAGAGGCTGAGCAGGTGCCCGATGCGGCGGAGATGCCCAGCGCCGCCGGTATCCGCCAAACGGTGATGGCTCAACGATGTACGTTCATGCTTCTCCAGACCCAACCGGGCAGCAATCGCCAAAAGAACGTCAGCACACGCCAGCGCCAGTCGATGACGACAACGTGACGCTGATGATAGATGGCGGCAACGATCTGCCCCGCCACTTTCTGAGGGTCGAGGACCATCGGGAAATGATTGCCGTCACCTATCAGCGCCGTACGGACAAAGCCGGGGCGGATATCGGTAAAACGAATGTCCAGCCCACGCCCCCTGGCCTGTTGCTCCAACGCCTGGAGATAGACGCCCTCAAAGGCTTTAGTGGCACTGTAGGCAGGTGCCGGGCCAAGGCCTTTGGTGCCAGCTATCGACGAGATGACAGCAATCTGGCCATGACCCGCAGAGGCAAAATAGCGATAGGCCTCACCCACCATACTGGCAAAGCCCACGCCGTTGACAGCCAACGTGCGCAGCTCCTTCGACTTCTCAAGTTCCGGGTTCATCCACCCCACTCCCGCCGCATGGAAATAAAGATCGAGACCGCCCATCTCGTCAATGAGCTGACGCAGACTGGTATCGGCGTCGGCTGACGTGACATCGATCTCACGAACGAAAGCCTTGCCGCGCGCGTCCTCTTCGGATGGGCTCCCCGACGCAGGCGCCCGGGACGAGCATTCACTCGCCAAAGCCTCCAACAGAGCCCCACGCCGAGCCACGAGACCCACCGTCCAGCCATCTCTCAACAACAAGCGGGCCACCTCGCTGCCTATGCCCGAGGAAGCTCCTACAACGATGGCTCGTTTACCTAAATGCTTACTCATCCTTTATCTATGTGTTAATATTGAGACCCTTGCCGTACGGCTTATTTCACGACACCGATAATCTCCCGCACGCTCTCGCAACCATGACGCTCAAGCCAGGAAGCGATGCCGGCCTTCACTTTCATCGTCACCTGAGGGTCGATGAAATTGGCTGTACCGATCTCTATCGCCGTAGAACCCGCCATAAAGAACTCGATAGCGTCCTCTGCTGTCATAATGCCACCCAACCCCACAACGGGGATTTTCACCGCCTTATAGACCTCATGGACCATTCGTACGGCCACGGGCTTCACGCAAGGACCACTGAGCCCGCCGGTGCCAATGGAAAGCTTAGGACAACGGTGCTCGATGTCGATAGCCATTCCCATGAGCGTGTTGATGAGCGAGACCGCGTCAGCACCCTCAGCCTCACAAGCGCGCGCTATATCAGCAATGTTCGTGACATTGGGTGAAAGCTTCACGATAAGTGTCTTGTGATAGGCCTTGCGGACAGCCTTGACAACACTCGCCGCACCCTCACACGTCACGCCAAAAGACATGCCGCCATGCTTGACATTAGGACAGGAAATGTTCAATTCGATCGCCGGAATCTTTGCCAAAGCATCAATTCTCGATGCACACGCTGCATAGTTTTCGGGCGAGTTTCCACTCACGTTCACGATGAAATGGGTGTCGATATCCTTGATCTTAGGATAGATATTCTTGCAGAAATAGTCCACGCCCTTGTTCTGCAAACCCACGCAATTGAGCATGCCGGAAGCGGTCTCTGCCATGCGCGGATAGTCGTTTCCCTCACGTTTTTCGAGGGTCGTTCCCTTGACAATGATACCCCCCAGCTCCTCTAAGGGCACCAGGTCCTGAAACTCCAAACCATAGCCAAACGTACCGCTCGCCGTCAAAATAGGGTTACGAAGGGAAAGATTTTTTATCTTTACATTTAAATCAACCATAATCTATCAGTTTTCTTTACAATATTTGTTTGAGAAACCATGTGTCGGATTCCTGATGATGACCAAATAAAACCTTACCAAAGAAGTTTGTTGATATTGAACACCGGACCGTCCTGACACACCCTGAGGTTGCCCTCTGTGGTCTTCTCCACGCAACAGAGACAAGCGCCGAGACCACACGCCATCATGTTCTCAAGCGAGGCCTCACAGGCTGTCTGCTTCTCGCGGGCATAGGCCGCCACAGCTTTCATCATAGGCTTAGGGCCACAGGTCTGGATGAGATCGAACTGCTCACGCTGAAGAATCGTGTGATTGGTCACAAAGCCTTTCTCACCGGCCGAATCATCTTCTGTGGTAATATAGACGGGACCTACCTTCTTAAAAAACTCCAGTTCCAACAGATCCTTAGCAGAGCGCGCGCCTAAAAGAAAGGCGGGCTCAAAACCGGAGTCTTTGAGTTTCTGACCCTGCCAAAGCAAAGGAGCCACCCCAACACCACCTCCGACAAGCAGCACCTTTCTTACAGGAGACTCTGCATGATCATGGGCAGAAGGCATCGTGAAGCCATTGCCAAGCGGCAAGAGACAATTGACAGTATCGCCGCGCTTCAACTGATACAACTGGCGCGTGCCCTCACCAATGGCAGCGACAAGGAGCCAAAGCTCATTACGCTTCAGATCAACAAAGTTAATGGAGATAGGACGACGGAGGAATGTAGACGGCGAATGATCAATACGAACCTCCACAAACTGTCCCGGACACATCTCCGGGAGTGCATCATCATTGGTCAACTTCAGCAATACATGATGATCCGTAAGATGCTCTGCCGAAGCCACACGTAAATTAAGACAGTATTTCTTCATGATTGTATTCCTTAAAACAACGCTTGAAACCAAGAATCGTTTCTATTAGACTTTCCAACCACAAAGATAATTGAAATATCGCAACGAGCCAAAACAAGCCGGCTAAATTATTCGAGATAGATCGACTAATTTGATCAAGGCGGTTCGCCTTATTTGTTTTTGGGCACAAAAGACTCCCAGGTCTGATCATCATAAAAGACTCTTATCTCTGTAATCTTGTGGGGATGTTTGTCAACTATTTTGATAATATTTTTCTCACCCGGACGAGGTATCTGACCTCCTTGCAAACGAGCATTGTCGAAAAGGGAAGGGGACACCTGCGCTGCCTTTCCATCTAAAGAAGAAGCACCGGCTCCATCCGGCAGACTCTGCCCGGATGCCAGTACACCGGCTTCTTTCGAAACATCAACTGAAGCGGCAGCACCGTCTGCTGACGACTGTCCAGCCGACTCATGCTTATACATCGGCCCCGTGCCATCAAAAAGCCACTCCATAGAAATATCGGGGAACCGGTTATGGATGGCCTCATAATGTTTCAGGGTAGGCTGAGTCTTTCCTCTTAGAAGCAAACTGAGGGTGCCAGGATTGATTCCCGTCTCATTGGCAAACACAATATTGATCATGTGCTTGTTGTCCATGATCTCCTTGATTCTGTCTTTCAAACCATCGTTGTCCATGATTAAGTCTGTTTTTATTGCCTGTAGGCTTGTTGCGAAACTATTTGCAAAGTTAAACAAAATCTCCGAGCCAAGCAAATTTATAAACAACAATTTTACAATGACAAATATAGGTTTACAAATACATATTTATACGATTTACAATATTAAATCAAAAATCCGACGCTTGGCTTTAGATATATAAATATTTCGTGTTTTTTACTACTAAAGTGTTGTTATAGAGAAATTTACTAACTATTTGGGTCTGATTTAGATAAACATTCCGCCCTTTTCTCTATTACCTCTATTATGCAATCAAAGCAAGGCTGTTTTACCGCCAATCAACGCATCTAAAATTCAAATAATTATATAATATATTGATTATCAGCATTATATATTATAAGCATATTGATGTATATTTATGAATTGAGATTTATAAACCAAAATGTTTGATTTTAGAAATCATCACCGGTGCTGCCGACTTTAATATTTAGCTTTTTAATTTAGTTTACAAAAACCAAACAGACGTTTATATCCAAATATATTTAGAGGCTCAAATTTTAGATACACCAATGATAACAGAACTTAAAACTAAATTCCATCCTCCCAATTGTAGCGTTTTTTTCTGCTATCGCATTCTTTCTGAACAAGTGGGCGGAAGGCTGAAAAGAAGCGATTCTCAGCGGAGGTTTATCGATATAACTGCCCCGTTGTCAAAGATTTAGGCATAAAAAAAGCGTCCTCGCGGACGCTCGAAAGAGATGAAAAACCAGTGAAAAACGACAAAAGAGAGCCCCTTTTCAGTGCAAAATAAAGAAGATCAGCTCCTTCATCAGGTCTCCAGAAGAGGTTGAAGGGTTATCCAAACCCTTACTTTTCGCGTCAATCTCTCTCAATTTCTGCAGAATCTGAAGCGTCTTCTTTCCGGTGTAATTTCGCAACCCCGTGAGGTAGTCCTTCACGCCCCACACACTCTTCAGATCGAGGTAGGCTGCCAAAGCATTTTGATCAGTACGGTTGGGCGCATAATAGGCAAGCATCAGATTCTGGAAGTAAGAGAAGAGCAGCGGCAAGAAACTATAGAGCGATCCTGCCTTTGGATTATTGTCAAAGTATTTGATAATCCTGTTCGCCTTCAAAACATTGCGGTTGACAATGGCATCGCGAAGCTCGAAAGAGTTGAAGTCCTTGCTCACCCCGATATTTTTCTCCACCATCTCAGGAGTCACTCGTCGGTCATTTTCGGGAAGCGAGATGATGAGCTTGTCGAGTTCGGAGTACAGCCGGTTGAGATCGGCGCCTACATTCTCCGCTATCATCGAAGCGCTCTTGTCATCGATGCTCACCTTCTTCGACAGGAGGTACGAACGGATGTGTCCCGGGAGTTGCCAGTCACGCAGCTTCTTGCTCTCGAACACCACTCCATTCTTCTCGACGGCCGAGACGAGCTTGGAGCGGCGATTGATGGTTCCGTTCTTGTAGCAGACGACGAGCACCGTCTTCGGCTGTGGCTTCTGCGCATAGTGCTCCAACTTATCGAGTGAGCGCAAGCCCTGAGCCTCCTTCACGATGATGACCCGACGCGGAGCCATCATCGGGAACTGCATGGCAAGGTCAGCTATCTGCGAAGCCGAGACATCAGCTCCAAAGACCACTGTCTGATCGAAAGCCTGCTGATCGGCAGGCAACACATTATTTTGTATGTAATTGCTGATCCGGTCGATATAATACGACTCGTCCCCCATCAATATATATATAGGTGCATAGTCGCCATTTTTGAGGTCACGCATGATGCCATCGAAAGTAGGCACCGCTTTTTTCTCTGCCATTGGCTTAAACTCTTCAATTTATTTATTATCTTTGCAAAGTTAATAAAATGATTCGACTAAACCTTCCATCATACGACATAAAATTGCGGGGTACAGAAGGACATTACCAAGTCCTCGACCCGCTGCGCCGACGCTGGGTAGCCCTGACGCCGGAGGAGTGGGTGCGTCAGCACTTTATCCACTGGCTCACTTCTTCACTCGGCTACCCCACTACCCTTCTCGCCAATGAAGTTCCTCTCCGCATCGGCACCAAAGACCTGCGTGCCGACAGCGTGCTTTATGACAGAACGCTCAAGCCACGGATGATCATCGAGTTCAAAGCGCCCCACGTTCCGATCACCCAACGTGTTTTCGACCAGATCATGGCATACAACCTCCAGCTGCATGCCCAATATCTTGTGGTCTCCAACGGCCTCTGTCACTATTGCTGCAAGTTGGATTTTATTGGTAAAAAATATTTATTCTTGGACCATATACCCAACTACGAAGAACTTTGACAATTTTAGGCAATTATTCTACCGCCTAAAAACTTTCCTTCTCATTTGTTTTTGAGCCTAACAATTATTTCGTATCTTTGCAGAAAGAAATGTGCGATTGATAGATTGCACGCAATTGGGCAAAGACACAACTGCACAACTATTCAAATCACATTGCACGCAAATAAGCAAAACGCCATTGAGCGCTTGCACGCAATCAAAAGTTCGCCATTGCGCGCAATAAAACAAACAACATTGCGTGCAATAAAACAAACAATATTGCACGCAATAAAACAAACAATACTGCGCGCAATTAAGCAATAAGACAAGATCTATTGCGTGCAAAGATGCAATGAAAAAAAAAATCGAGCAATAATTCAAGCCGCCTGCCTGATTGCACGCAACTAAGCAACATGGATTGCACGCAATAAAGCAATTCAGATTGCACGCAATAAAGCAATTCAGATTGCACGCAACAAGGCAATTTGGTTGCACGCAACAAGACAATAAGACAATAAGACAAAACATAAAGCAGACAATAAGACAATGGAAGAAAAGACGATGAAACATCAACTCAACGATGTCCTCTCCGTAACAAACTTCAAGGGAGGCGTAGGGAAAACGACTACTGTGCAGACACTTGCAGCCTGCCTCCACAAGATGTATCCGCAGAAGCGCGTCATCGTGACGGACCTCGATCCGCAGTGCAACCTCTCATTTCTCTTAGGGTGGAACGACCTCCGCAAGACTCTGCCGGAATACGCGCGCATGACCATCTACGACGCCATGACAAAAGTAGCAAAGATACCCGTCTACACCTCCCCATCCGGCATCTTTTACGTTCCAGGCTCAGCAGAGATGCAGAATATAGATGTGTCGCTCTTCGGCCAGAACATTCCCCGGCTGGTGCTCGCAAAGTGTGTCATGCAAGGCTACTTCAATATGACCAACGGTGCTATTGATGAGAAAGAAGCCACAGGCAACGTGTTTGAAGACTTCGACTTCATGCTCATTGACTGCCCGCCGTCGCTCTCGCAGAGCACTTGCAACGCCATGGCTATGGCCACAACGCTCCTGGTGCCTATCCAGATGGAAGGTCTGAGCGTGACTGGTGTAGGCAGCATTCTCGAGCAGGCCAAGCAGATCAAGAAAGAACTGAACCCAAACCTCGCCAACATGTTGCTCCTGCCCACGATGGTCAACAGTCAGCTCGTCATTACCAATGAGCTGCAAGACTTCTTGGAGAACAACTTTGAGGATTCTCTGATTCCAACACCTATCCACCGCTCCGTGAAGGTGGCAGAGGCTCAGACACGCATGACGGATGTCATCAACTATGCACCCTCTTGCCGTGCCGCAGAGGATTACATGAAAGTTGCAGAGACTATCTTCGGAGACGAATAAGTATATTAGATCTACGGACGGCGACCAGGGGCCAATTATCCCCCCACTGCCCTTACAAAGCACCAACAACACATAGAATATGAAGATAAAAAGAAACACAAATAGCCTACAAAACCAACTTGCCAAGATGCTGCAAGCCGGCAAGGAAAATGTAGACAATTCGTCTGATAATGAGAAAGTTATAGAGCAAAACAACAATGCGCCATTGCACGCAAACGCACAAATGGACACCTACGCAGCCGTGCAAGCTCCCCCACAGGAACCTGCCGAGGAACAGGTTCAGCAGCAACCGCAGGAGCAAGCACACACTGAACCACAGCAGCCACCCAGACAACAGACAGCTGCAAGACACCCAAAAACAACCGCCGCTCGATCAAGGGCGAGAAAGACCGTTGAGGATGCTCCCAAACTGAATGCGGCCCAACGCCATGAGGTGCCGGACCGCAATGCCAAATATGCCGGAGAGCCCATCAAGAGTGTGGGATGCCGCATGCCGCAATCGCTCTATGCCCGCATGCTGCAGTATAAAGCGCTCAACGATTCTCAGCTCAACCGTATCACGCTCAATGACATCATCATTGAAGCTGTCGATAAGTTCTTAGGCAAGTAGCGTTCCTAAAAACATCTGTTGCAGCGATCGTCTTCGGTGGCGGTCACTGCGACAAAATCTTTGCAACAGGAATCTTTGCAACAGGGATAATTGCGACAAAAAAAACACTGCATCAACCCCTGGCCATTCTCTCCGCCTCAGCCCTGGCCGGTTTTCCCGTCTCCGTCATCGGCAGTTTATCCACGAATACATATTTCTTCGGGACCCAATAAGGGGGCAAGACGCTTGTGCAAATGTTGCGCAAATCATCCTCTGAAAATACCGCTTCCAAAGAGGTCAATGCTTTAGAAGCCGAAGGCGCTTCACAAAGCAAAACGACCGCTTCACCGAATTTTCTATCCGCTGTCTTCGTTACCATGAAAGGCACCCTGAGATGTGGTTTCAGCTTTCGTTCCACCTCTTCAATCTGTATTTTGATACCGCCCGAATCAATGACATTATCTTTACGTCCGATCACTCTGAACTGTTGTTTCCCCGTGATTTTATTCAACCGCATCTCCACCCGGTCATTGGTCTTCAAAGCGCCATCATGAACGAGCGGCGCGTTGATGACAAGGCACCCCTCGGCATCCTGCGACACTTCCACCGCATCAAAGGGAGTATACCATTCACTTGCGTCCTTGCCATTAAGCCGGCGCAGCGCAATGTGCGAGAGTGTCTCCGTCATACCGTAGGTGCTCCACACATGATTAGGGAACGAGCGCAGCGCAGCCGCCATTTCCTCATCGACAGCGCCACCTCCGATGATGAGGTGACGGATCGCCATCAGCTTCCGTTTTTCCTCCGCTACTCGCAACGAGTTATACACCTGCAGAGGCACCATTGCAGCGAACGTCGTAGGCTCCGCCTTCGCCATGGGATGACCGCAAGGTGCGATACTTACGAGTTTTAATCTCCGTTCGATCGACCTCACGACAACCATCTTTCCCGCAATATAATCGAGCGGCATACAGAGCAACGCGGAGTCGCCGGGCTTTAATCCAAGAAAGTCGCAAGTGATACGAGCCGAGTTGAGCATCTTCCGTTTCTCCACCCACATCGGCTTGGGCTTGCCCGTAGAACCACTCGTATGCACAAGCACCGTAGGACGGTCGTTGTTCCACTCGTCTAAAAATTCTTCAAGTACCATAGCTTGTCTCCCACAATCTTCAACGGAAGGTCAATATTATCCGTATAAAGCAGTCCCGTGCCCAGTCCTTGCGGCATTGTGATATGCGGTCCATAGACCTCCGCACAGAAATGTGCGACAGCATTGAGCCCCACATTACTTTCCAGGGCCGACGTTATCCAGGAGCCTATACCGCGCTCCCGGGCCAGACGGATCCATTCACGACACCCCATTATGCCACCGTGCAGACTCGGTTTCAGCACGATATAAGCCGGATGGATGGTGTCGAGCAGCCGCGCTTTCTGCTCCGGCAGATTCACGCCAATGAGCTCCTCGTCAAGCGCGATGGGCAGCGGCGATTCCTTGCAGAGAAACGCCATCTCCCTCCATTGATGCTGCTTGACCGGCTGTTCAATGGAGTGGACATCATATTTTGCCAACTCCTTCATTCGCTGCATGGCATTCTCTGGCGCGAATCCTCCATTGGCATCCACGCGCAACTCAATCTGTTCTTTAGAGAAACGCTCACGGACATGCTTCACAAGCTCGAGCTCACGCGGGAAATCGATAGCCCCTATCTTCAGTTTCACGCAACGGAACCCCTGCTTCATCTTCTCCTCCAACCGGGCATACATCTCTTCGAAAGAGCCCATCCACACGAGCCCATTGACAGGAATACCCTCTTCTCCACGCGCGAAAGGCGTGTCCGACAAGGTTATAGATCCCTGCGCATCCACCTGCGCAAAAGCCGTCTCCAGTCCGAAGAGAATAGAAGGATAGGGTCGCAGCATCTCATAAGGAATGCCGCCCATCTGCTCCACGAGCTCACAAGCCTTGCGCAGCACTGCCTCGTAGCGAGGCCACGGCATGGCATCGCAACTCAGGTCTGGCAGAATGGAGCATTCTCCCACTCCCCTGACCCCGTCTTTCTCAAGCGTCACATAATAAGAACGGTGCGTAGTATATACACCGCGCGAAGTTCCTGCCGGATGCTTGAAATGCAGGACCTTCGACGAAATATCTATTTTTATCATCTTCTGTTGTTACTTGCCCGCGGAGATACTTTTTAACAACAGCCTAAACCCATTGTTCTTCATCGGACTCCGCTATGAGTTCACAGTCCCTATTGAATCGAAGAGCGAAACTCGATATTCTCAATAACGCTATAATAAGATGTATATTATCCATCACCATGAAGCATTTCGCCCGATCCGTAAACTTCATGGGCGCAACTCGAGCCACGCGTCTCATACCATTCAGAGAAGATATAAGCCATTGCTTTTCCCCTAACAAGTATAAGGCTGCCTCTGGAGATACGTCCTGACAATAAACTTCGAGCCCTGCCTCATTGTGCGGGCTCAAGCGTGATAATCTCATCCGGCACATTCTGCGCATCCACCTCAATCGACGTTTCGGCCAGTCGATGGATGAACGGCATGTCGGCGGCCACCTCGTCGATGGTCTCCTGCACGTCATAGCCCCGCCCACCCTCACGGAAATGCATGAGGATTTTAAGGCTGGGATGCTTGAGGTGGGCGATGATCTCCTGTGCCTCAGCCGACGAGATGGTGTAATAGCCGGCACAGGGCAAAAACACGACATCAGCATGGCTGAAGAATGCATATTCCTCGGCAGTGGGCAATCGGCCAAGGTCTCCGAGATGGCATACCGTAAGTCTGTTGAAATTGACCAACGTGATATCGCTCAGCCCGCGGTGTTCACCGTCGTGATGGTCGTGGGGCACAGTGAGCTTTTGCACTGTGAACATCGGCCTGTCGCCGGTTGTACGCACCAGCTCTGCCGCATTGTGGTCGTCATGCTGATGAGAACATGACACGACATCAGCCTCCAGTCCGCGGGGCAAACGCAGACCCGGAACGCTGCCGTCGGCGTAAGGATCAAAAATGATGGAGCCGGACAGCGCCTCAACCTTGAAACAGCTGTGACCGTAGTAAATGATTTTGACTTTCGACATGGTTGAATCCTTTCTTTGACTATTTGTGACAAAAATAAGGGAAAAAATTCAAACTCCATAAGATTTTATCATTTTTTACCATACGATTTCGGTGGCATCCGCTTCACCGACCTCGGAATGATGCCATGGGACGACCTGCTCGAGCCGGTGCTGAGGCGGCTGACGAACCAATAGGGACGTTTTCTGTAAGCGACACGCTGATCCCAGTCATCATGCCGCTTACCACTTATGCCTCATCGTACCGCTATTTTAAGCAATATCGCAATCTGCGAGAAGCTCTGGAGCCCTACCGGATATTATCTCAACAGCCTCAACAGCTGCTACATCAGGCCTCCCCTTATTTACCTAACCACTCTTCAATCTCTTCGTCCGACAGGCCTTGCCTGCGCAATCTCTCTCGAACACGATTCAACTGCTGGCTTTGCTGCGAAAGCTGCTGATCCTTCTGTGAGAGCTGCTGATCCTTCTGTGAGAGCTGCTCCGTCTTTTGCAAGAGTAACCGGTCCTTTTCCTTGAGTTGCTTATCACGACTCATGATTGCGGTGTCGCGATCCTCTATCGCCTGGAAAAACTCGTCCTCCACGTTCATGTCCTGACGAAGCTTCGCGTCAGAAGAGGCCTTGAACAGCCGACGGAGGATATACTGCATGTCA